>ERZ826016.272-NODE-272-length-66187-cov-4.147629_pt1 | contig 66187 bp, 54 predicted proteins | sample MGYA00519872_ERZ826016 | MGnify/ENA primary metagenome ERZ826016 (study PRJEB31778, sample SAMEA3449218) | human gut metagenome | biome: human gut; feature: human-associated habitat; material: faeces | place: United Kingdom | collected 2010/2012 ... | reverse complement strand
ACCAGTGGCTGTGCCGGATGGCGGCATAAATGCCTTATCCGGCCTACGAGATCCTCCCGCAGGCTTATACGACTCCGCCGGGCAACTAACGCCAGGCAACCTATCTCACGCCTTCTGCTTGGCCTCGGACTCCTGGCTGCTGTTCAGCGCCAGCGAAACCGCCAGCGTCTGGGCCAGACACAGGGAAGCAACCTGCGAGCGGAAGCCATCCACCTGCGCTTCACGCACCACAAAGCAGACATCGCTGAAGGCCGCCAGCGGGCTGACCTGGCTGTCGGTAATGGCGATCTGCCGCGCTTTGCGCTGCGCGCCCAGCTCCACCAGCTCGACCACTTCCCGGGCGTACGGCGAGAAGCTCACCGCCACCACCACGTCTTTCGGGCCGACCAGACTCAGCTGCTCGGTGAACATGCCGCCGAGGCCGTCGATCAGAAAGGCTTTGCGATCGAGGTGGCGCAGCGCATAGGTCAGATAGGAGGCGACGCTGAACGACCGGCGCAGGCCAATGACGTAGATATTTTCCGCTTCGCCCAGCAGGGCCACCGCGCGCTCCAGCTCATCGCTGGAGGTCTGCATCGCCAGCTGCTGCAGCGCCTGGTTGTTCACCATCGTGAACATATTGAGGATTTCCGTCGGCGTTTCCGGCGGGCTGGACTCATCGCTGGTAGTCTGGCGGAACAGACGGGCGCGCTCGGTATAGTTGGCGGTCTCTTCCATCAAATGTTGCTTGAACATCTGTTTCATTTCGTTAAAGCCGCTAAAGCCGAAGGCGTTGGCAAAACGAATCAACGTGGAAGGGGGAACATCCGCCTGTTGCGCAATGGAGGCCACGGTATCGAAAGCCACGCTATTGCTGTTATCAAGGATATAGCGGGCGACCTGTTTCAGGCGTTTGCTTAACGTATCGTAGCGACGCCTGATTTCATCCTGCAGGATGGTCAGCTGTGTTGGGTTATTGGCCATAGAGTGCGCTCTGAGAAAATGGAAGGAATATGGCTTCCAGTGTACCAAATGAAGCGAATTTTTCATTTATTGCGACGAAATACGCGATTCATTTCACGAAGAAACAGAAAAACGCCCGCTCCGCAAGGTGACGGAGACGGGCGTCGGGGGATCAGCGGCGGGCTTCGCGCCAGTAGCCAATAAGCGTCAGGTAGTTGCGTTTCACTTCCTCTATCAGGGCCTCATCGCTGAGCTCACCCTGCATCCAGCGCCGCGACGGCAGGCCAAAGATGGTGCGCCCAACGGCGAAACCTTTGATCATCGGGTGTGCGGCCGCCTCGGCGAAACCGGCGCGCAGTTTGTCGGAAGGCGCGTCGAGGCCGAGGATCAGGATCCCGCGGCTCCACGGATCTTCGCGCTCGATAAGGGCGGTGATCTGCTGCCAGCTGGCGCTGGAGAGCGGCGGCAGCTTCCACCAGTCCGGCTTGATCCCCAGCTGATAGAAGTGTTCCAGCATGGTGTGGTAATGGCGCTCGTCTTTGTCCGGGCCATTTTCCGGCAGGATCACCTCCAGCAGCAGCTCATGGCCTGACTTGTTACAGGCCTGCCACACCTCGAGCAGCAGGGCGTCCTGCTCTTCACGCAGCGCCGCCGGGTCGGCAGGATGATAGAAGACCAGGCATTTGACGACATGCTCCAGCGGCCAGTCGATCAGCTGCGAGCCGATGTTGCCATGCTCCAGACGCAGCGGTCGCGAGCTGGGCAGCTCGATGGGGCGGCCGATCCACCAGCCCTTGCCGGTAATGGCGTTCAGCGCACGCTGGCCATAGGTGCCGTCGGCCAGAATGCCGCTGCGCTGATCGAGACCCGCCTCCTGCGCCGCCGCTTCGGCCGCGGCTAACAACAACAGCTTGAGCTGCGGAATGCAGGCTTCATCGCGCCCGGTCTCCCGTGCCAGGTCGGCCAGCTGTTTGCGATGGTCGAAGGCGAAAATGCACAGCTCCGGCCACTGCTGACGGCGGCTGGTGACCCGGTGCAGGTGGTTGAGGCGCTCGTCGACGTCCGGGCGCGGCACCGATTCGGCACGCAGCAGGTAGTCATCGAGTTCGACTTTGGTCGGCATCGCCGGCGCGCAGCCGTGGCGGGAAACCACCAGCGCGCCGCAGGCGTTGGCGTAACGGCAAGCCTGCTCCCAGCCTTCGTCGTTGAGCCAGCCGCGCAGCAGGCCCGACATAAAGGCATCCCCGGCGCCCAGCACGTTGAGAACCTCCACGCGCACGCCCTGCTGCAGCGGCACCTGGTCCCAGCTGTCCGGGATGTCGCCTTCCAGCACCACGCAGCCCATCGGCCCGCGCTTGCAGACGAGGGTGGCTTTGGTGGCATTGCGCACATTTTTCAGCGCGGTCAGGGTATCGGTGCTGCCCCCGGCAATATGAAACTCTTCTTCGGTTCCCACCACCAAATCGAACAGATGCAGCACTTCCTGCAGCTGGCTGGTGACCGGCCCGGACTCAATGAAACGGGTTTCGCCATCGCCGAGCGAGGTGAGCCCCCACAGCACCGGACGGTAATCGATATCCAGTGCGGTACGCAGGCCGTGACGACGAGCGTATTCCAGCGCCTTCAGCACCGCGGCGCGGGTGTTGGCGTGCGACAGGTGGGTGCCAGTCACCGCCAGCGCCCGGGAGGAGGCAATATACTCCTCGCTAATGTCGTCAGGCGTTAAGGCCATATCGGCGCAGTTATCGCGGTAGAAAATCAGAGGGAAGGTCTCCTGATCCTTAATCCCCAGCATCACCAGCGCGGTCAGGCGGGATTTGTCGGTGATCAGATACTCCGTATCCACCCCGGCGCGGTTGAGCGTTTCACGCAGGAAACGGCCGTTGTGTTCATCGCCAACGCGCGCCAGCATGGCCGATTTCAGCCCCTGAATCGCGGTGCCAAAGGCCACGTTGCCGGAGGAGCCGCCCAGATATTTCGCGAAACTGGCAACGTCTTCTAGCCGCGAACCGATCTGCTGGGCATAGAGGTCGACGGCCACCCGACCTATACAGATGACGTCGAGCCGCTTTACTGCTGCATTCATAGCTAGGATTTCCTTTTTGGTGTCTGCTGCCTGGAAGGGTCGGGATCCCGACGTCGACTCCGTGAACAGCCTGAGGGTTATTGGTTACCCTTAGTTTGAGAAATAAATATTTCATTTGCAAACTCGTTCGAAATTAAAAAACCAAAAGTGTGAGGGATCTACCACTCTGCCGCACTGAGCCTCGCGCGAGCGTGGATCGGCCCCTCTGTCGACCCGGGGGAAAGTGAAACGCCGGAAGCGGTTTCTTTACCTATGATTTTTAAGGGGATATTGTCGTGTGGCGCGGCAAAAAAGGGTCCGAAAACGTGTCTGGAATGTAAGTGAAACGTATGAAATGGGTAGAGAGTTTGATCCCTCTCGCAAAATGAAATATTTCTTCTGTATTTGTGTTTAATGAAAAAAATGTTTGCCTATAATCCACAGGTATTCCAGTGACGTGAACGACGGCCCCGGCGGCATCGGCGCGACGCCACACACAAATACTGAACAATAAGGATTGTGCATCATGGGCAAACTGAGACTGACAACGGCGCAGGCGCTGGTGAAGTTCCTCGATAACCAGTACCTGGAAGTGGATGGCGTAGAGCTGAAATTCGTGAAAGGCATTTTCGCGATTTTCGGCCATGGCAACGTCCTGGGGCTGGGGCAGGCGCTGGAGCAGGACAGCGGCGATATGCGCGTCTATCAGGGGCGTAACGAGCAGGGGATGGCCCACGCGGCCACCGGTTTTGCCCGCCAGGCCCTGCGCCGGCAGATTATCGCCTGCACCTCCTCCATCGGTCCGGGAGCGGCCAACATGATCACCGCCGCCGGCACCGCCAGCGCCAACCGCATTCCGCTGCTGTTGCTGCCAGGCGATGTTTTCGCCACCCGCCAGCCGGACCCGGTGCTCCAGCAGATTGAACAGAGCTACGATCTCAGCATCAGCACCAATGACGCTTTCCGCGCAGTCAGCAAATACTGGGACCGTATTACCCGCCCGGAACAGCTGATGAGCGCCTGCATCAACGCCATGCGCGTCCTGACCGACCCGGCGGAAACCGGCGCGGTGACGCTGTGCCTGCCGCAGGATGTGCAGGGCGAAGCCTGGGACTACCCGGAATCCTTCTTTGCGCGCCGCGTGCACCGTCTCGACCGCCGCCCGGCCAGCGCCGCGCAGCTGGCGGACGCCGTGGCGGCCATCAAAGCCAGCCGTAAACCGCTGATCGTCTGCGGCGGTGGGGTGAAATACTCCGGCGCGGGCGAAGCGCTGTCCCGTTTCGCCGAGCGCTACGGGGTGCCCTTCGCCGAAACCCAGGCCGGGAAGGGGACGGTGGTCTCGTCTCACCCCCTGAACGTCGGCGGCGTCGGCGAGACGGGCTGTCTGGCGGCGAACCTGCTGGCGAAAGAGGCCGACCTGGTGATCGGCGTCGGCACCCGCTTCAGCGATTTTACCACCGCCTCGAAATGGATTTTCCAGCACCCGGAGGTGCGTTTCCTGAATATTAACGTCAGCAACTTCGACGCCTGGAAGCTGGACGGCATTGCCATGCTGGCGGACGCCCGGGAAGCGATGACCGCCCTCGACGCGGCGCTGGCGGACAGCGGCTGGCAGGCCGGCTGGGGCGCGCAGATCGAGAGCGTGCAGAGCCGTCAGTTAAAAGAGACCCAGCGCGTCTACCAGGCGGTGTGGCAGGAAAAATCCTTTGTGCCGGAGATCGACGATCACCTCGATCGTGAATCGGTGTATCGCGAGTTCCGCCAGATCACCGACTCCACCCTGACCCAGAGCAGCGTCCTTGGGGTACTGAATGAAACGCTGCCGGCCGAGGCGGTGATCGTCGCGGCGGCGGGCAGCCTGCCAGGCGATCTGCAGCGCGTCTGGCGCAACCGCGCGGAAAACACCTACCACGTGGAGTACGGCTACTCCTGCATGGGATACGAAGTCAACGCGGCGCTGGGCGTGAAGCTGGCGCAGCCGCAGAGCGAAGTCTACTCCCTGGTCGGCGATGGCTCCTTCATGATGCTGCACTCTGAGCTGGTCACCTCCCTGCAGGAGCGGGCGAAGATCAACGTCGTGCTGTTCGACAACATGGCCAACGGCTGCATCAACAACCTGCAGATGGAACATGGGATGGACAGCTTCGGCACCGAGTTCCGCTACCGCCAGCCGGAAACCGGCCAGCTGCAGGGCGGCCTGGTGCCGGTGGACTTCGCCACCATCGCCGCCGGCTACGGCTGCAAAACCTGGCGCGTCACCACCCTGGACGAACTGCGCCACGCGCTGGACGCCGCCCGTCGCGAAACGGTCAGCACCCTGATTGATATTAAAGTGCTGCCGAAGACCATGGTGCACAAATACGGCAGCTGGTGGAACGTCGGAGTCGCCCAGACGGCGCTCTCAGAGCGGATCCGCAAGGTGGCGCAAATGATTAATGAAAAGCGCGCCCAGGCGCGTGATTACTAAAACGAACCTCTACCCTGAATCCTACAGACTTACGGAGAAAACCATTATGTCGCTCAAATTAGGTGTCATCGGCGCTGGCGCTATCGGTAAAGAACACATCCGTCGCTGCACCCAGGTTCTGCAGGGCGCCACCGTTGTGGCGGTGTCTGATATCAATGCCGACAACGCCCGTGCGGCGGTCGCGCTGCCGGGCGTGCAGGCGGAAGTCTACGCCGACGGCCATGACGTGATTAACGCCAGCGATGTCGATGCCATCCTGGTCACCTCCTGGGACCCGACCCACGAAGAGTACACCCTGGCCGCCATTGCCGCCGGTAAGCCGGTGTTCTGCGAAAAACCGCTGGCGATGTCTGCGGAAGGCTGCCGCCGCATCGTCGATGCTGAAATGAAGGCCGGCCGTCGTCTGGTGCAGGTTGGCTTTATGCGCCCGTACGACGAAGGCTATCTGGCGCTGAAAAAAGTGATCGACGATGGCGATATCGGCGCGCCGCTGATGCTGCGCTGCGCCCACCGCAACCAGTCAGTCGGCGAGAACTACACCACCGATATGGCGATCACCAACACCCTGATCCACGAGCTGGACGTGCTGCGCTGGCTGCTGAACGATGACTACCGTTCCGTGCAGGTGCGCTTCCCGCGCTCCACCTCGCACACCCATGCGCGCCTGAAAGATCCGCAGATCGTCTCCTTTGAAACCAAAAAAGGCACCCTGATCGACGTCGAAGTGTTTGTGAACTGCCAGTACGGATATGACATCCAGTGCGAAGTGGTCGGCGAAACCGGGATTGCCCGTCTGCCGGAGCCGTCTGCCGTCCAGATGCGCAAGTCCGCCAGTCTGTCGACCGCCATTCTGACCGACTGGAAAGACCGCTTTATCAAAGCCTACGACGTCGAGCTGCAGGCCTTTATCAACGACGTCAAAGCTGGCCAGCTGCACGGCCCGTCGGCCTGGGACGGCTACGCGGCGTCGGTGGCGGCGGACGCCTGCATTAAAGCGCAGGGAACCAGCGAGCCGGTTGAGGTGACGCTGCCTGAGTGCCCGGCATTCTACAAACGTTAAGCGCGTTTTGCTGACGGAACTTCTTTGCACAGGTAACGACGATGAAAATTGCCTTTGATGTGGATGTGATTAAGGACCTCGGGATCACCCGCATGGTCCATCAGGTAGCGGAGTGGGGCTACAAGTACATTGAACAGTCGCCGCACCCGCAGATTAACCCGTTCTACAAGCACCCGCGCGCCAGCCGGGAGATCATGGCGGAGTACAAGCAGGCGCTGCGCGATACCGGCCTTGAGCTGTCGTCGTTTATCTGCGTCTACCGCTGGTCTGGCCCGGACGAACTGCGCCGTCAGGCGGCGGTGAAAAACTGGAAACGGCTGGTGGAAATTGCGGTGGAGATGGGCGTTCAGGTGATCAACACCGAGTTCTCCGGCGATCCGAATCAGCCCGAAATCTGCGATGAAATGTTCTATCGCTCAATGGAAGAGCTGTTGCCAATTTTTGAGCGGGAAGGCATCCGCGTGGAGATCCAGGCGCATCCCTGGGATTTCTGCGAAGAGAACAATGAAACCGTCGATATTGTGAAGTCGTTCCGCAGCGATAACGTGAAGTACGTCTACAGCGTGCCGCACACCTTTTTCTACGACAAAGGCGTCGGCGACGTGGCGAGCATGCTGCGCTATGCCGGGAGCGATCTCTCCCATGTCCTGATTGCGGATACCCGCAACCATACGAAACATTGCCGCTATATCGTTAATCCGCCGGGCGTGGATGCCGTGGTGCATCAGCACGTAGGCGTCGGGGAAGGGGATGTGGATTTCGACGCGCTGTTCCGCACCCTGCGCGAAATGAAATTCGCCGAGCAGACCTTCAAGGTCGGCGGGGAGCCGATTGTCGCCACCTCGCTGTTTGGCTACCCGGAAAAAATGAAATACCAGGCAGTGGAAACCCGTGAACTTATTGAACGTGAATTGCTGCGCCGGTAAGGCGCAGCGGCAGGAGCCCTACTATGAACAAAGATAACGTCAAACTGGCTATCGCCCCGATCGGCTGGACTAACGATGATATGCCGGAGCTCGGCAGCGAAAACACCTTCCAGCAGATCGTCAGCGAAATGGCGCTGGCCGGCTTTACCGGCAGCGAAGTCGGCAGCAAATATCCGCGCGACCCGGCGGTTCTCAAGCCGATGCTGGATATCCGCGGCATTCAGATCTGCAACGCCTGGTTCAGTACCTTTTTCGCCAACGGCCAGCGGGAAAAAACCATTGATGAATTCGTCAATCACATGAACTTCCTTCATGCGATGGGGGCGAAAGTGATTGGCTGCTCCGAGCAGAGCGGCAGCATCCAGGGGCTGGATAAACCGATCCTCGGCGATGCGAAGCCGTGCTTCAGCGAAGAGGAGTGGCAGCGGGTGGCGGAAGGCTACAACACCCTCGGTCGCCTGGCGGCGGAGAAGGGGATGCAGGTCTGTCTGCACCACCACATGGGCACCGGCATTCAGACCACCGCGGAAATCGACAAATTTATGTCGCTGGTGGACGAGCGCGTCTTCCTGCTGTTCGATACCGGCCATGCCTGGTATTCCGAAGGCGGCGAAGCGGCGATGCTGGCGATCCTCAAAAAGTATCTGCCGCGCATCAACCACGTTCACCTGAAAGACGTCCGTCCGCCGGTGATCGACCAGGTGCGCCGCGACGGCCTGTCGTTCCTCGACGGCGTGAAAAAAGGCACCTTCACCGTCCCGGGCGACGGGGTGATCGATTTCCGTCCGGTGTTCAAGCTGCTTGACGACTTTGGCTATAAAGGCTGGATGGTGGTGGAAGCCGAGCAGGATCCTGCTCTGGCCAATCCTTTCGAATACGCCGTCAAAGCGCGCAAATATATCCGCGAAACGGCAGGGATCTAATCGTTGTGACATTTTCAGGCCATACCGGGTATGGCCTGCTTTTTTCCTTCCCCCAATTCTTGTCCCCACTTGCAAACGGCTTAACCACGGTGCCGGGCAGTTCCCTCTCCCGGATTCAGGGCTCAACCACGGCGCCGGACAGTTCCCACTCCCGGACTCAGGGCTCAACCACGGCGCCGTACCGTCCCCTCTCCCTCAGGGAGAGGGCCAGGGTGACGATGACGGGTAAAGCGTCACTTCACTTCCGCCAGCGCGGTCTTATCCACATAAGGTTTCATCAGCGCATCGGCTTCCTTCTGCGCCGCCTGAACCGCCGCTTCCGGCGTCACTTTGGCATCATTGACTACCGCCGCCAGCTGGTTCTCCATCGCCTTACGCACCGCCACGGTCTCCCAGGTGGAGTACCACGGATGGGCGTACTTAAGCTGCTCAAGCGCGATCGCCGCCCGCGGATCCTGCTGCAGATAGGCCTTCATCTCCGGCGTATCATATGACGCCTTGCGCGGCGAGAAGTAGCCGGTGAAGCGGCTCCACGCGCCGTTCACGTCGGGGCTCACCAGATAGGTCAGGAACTGATACGCCGCTTTCTTCTGCGCCTCGTTGATGCCTTTAAAGCTCACCAGGCTGGCGCCGCCGATCGGCACCGCGCGCTGCTCTTTGGCCGGCAGCATCGCCACCCCAAGCTCAAAGTCTTTGCTGTTCTCGCGCATAAAGCCCAGCGCGCCAGTGCTGAGCATCGCCATCCCGAGCTTACTGGAGAAGAACGCGGCGCTGATCTGCTTCGAGTTCAGCACCCCGGACGGCATCACCTTGTCCTTGTAAATCAGATCCTGCCAGAAGCGCAGGGCGCCGATGGCGGTCGGCGAGTTGTAATAGACCTCGCCCGGATAGTCTTCGTTAAAATATTTCCCGCCGTTGGCGCGTACCAGCGCCGAGAAGATCCAGCCGCCGTAGTCGTCGTTGGTCGACGGCAGCATGATCCCCCACTGGCCTTTGCTCTCGTCGGTCAGCTTTTTGGCATCAGCCAGCAGCTCGGCCCAGGTCTGCGGCGGCTGTTTGATCCCGGCCTGATCGAACATCGTCTTGTTGTAGTAGAGGATCGGCGTCGAGTTATGGAACGGGATCGCATAGGTGGTGCCCATCACCTGGGCGTTCTTATGCATCGCGGGCCAGAATTCCTTTTGCAGAAAATCGCCAGCCTTTTGATCGCCATATTTAAACAGCTCGTCCATCGGCAGGATCTCATCCTTCAGCGCCAGATCGGTGGTGAAGTTGGCGGACATGATCACCAGCGCCGGCGGCTGGCCGGCCTTCTGCGCCGATTCGGCTTTGATCTTGGTGGTGTCGTAGTTGCCGGTGAAGATCCCGCGCACTTCGACATCCTGCTGCGAGTCGTTGAATTGCTTAATGACGCGGGTCATCTCCATGGTCAGCTTGCCGTCCACCGGCGCCGGGAACATGAAGTCTATTTTCTCTTTTGCCAGCGCCGCGCCGCTCAGGGCAAGACTGAGGCCAACCGCGACTAGCGTAAAAGGTTTAAACATGATCTGTCTCCATCAGTAAATTATGCTGGGTCTCAGCATGAAAAAGATGCACATCGGCAGGCGAGAAGCCGACCAGTAGCGACTCGCCTTTCTCCGGCACCGTGCCGCGGTGGCGGCGGCTAAAGCGCAGGGTGCCGATCGGGGTGCTGACGTGGAGCAGGTAGTCGGCCCCCATCAGTTCTCGTTGCAGAACGGTGGCCGGCAGGCGCAGATGGCCCTCCTCCACGCGGTCGGTAATATGTTCCGGGCGAATGCCCAGCCAGACGCGGGTCTGATCCCGGTGGCGCGGCGGCAGCGGATGGCGCTGTTCTCCCAACAGTACGTCACCATTGGCGCAGGGCAGCGACAGGAGGTTCATCGCTGGCGAACCGATAAACCCGGCGACGAACAGGTTGGCCGGGTTGGCATACAGATACTCCGGGCGCCCGACCTGCTGTACGTGGCCGCCGTTCATCACCACGATGCGGTCGGCCATCGACATCGCCTCGGTCTGGTCGTGGGTCACATAGATGGTGCTGGTTTTCAGCTGCTGATGGAGGGCCATAATGCTGTCACGCACTTCGCTGCGCAGGCGGGCGTCGAGGTTGGAGAGCGGCTCGTCCATCAGGAACAGCCGCGGATTGCGCACAATCGCCCTGGCCATCGCCACCCGCTGGCGCTGGCCGCCGGAGAGTTTCGCCGGTTTGCGATCGAGCAGCGCCTCCAGCTGCAGCATCTGCGCCACTTTATCCACCCGTGGCTGCCAGCTGCTTTTCTCTTCCTTGCGCACCTTCATGCCGAAGGTGATGTTGTCGCGCACCGACAGATGGGGGAACAGGGCATAGTTCTGGAAGATCATCGCGAAGTTGCGCTCGCGCGGCGTGGTGGCGGTGATGTTCTCATCATGCAGCCAGATTTGGCCTTCGCTGACCGGCTCCAGCCCGGCGAGCAGGCGCAGCAGGGTGCTTTTCCCGCAGCCCGACGGGCCGACCAGCACCACGAATTCGCCTTCGTGAATATCCAGCGACAGGGCGCTGAGCGCCGGTTTGCCGTCGAAACGTTTACTGATGTTTTGCAGACTGAGCATGGCGGTTAGCGCTCTTCCGTTGGGCAACTGATGTTTTCGTCGTACAGCCAGGGGCCGGCGTAGTGGGCCAGCGAGTGCTGGTAGCTCACCCACTGCTCACCGACCTGACGGTGCATCAGGCACGAGGCCGGGGAGAGGTCGTAATAGGGCCGGGTGTCTTCGTGGCAGTACGGCACCTGATGGACGGTACCGGGAATGGTGGAGATCAGCGCCTGGCGATACTGGGTCATGGTCAGGCTGTGGTTGTGGCCGCAGAAGATGCGCGTCAGCGACGGGAAACGCTCCACCAGCGCCAGCAGACGGTGGCCGTTTTCGCAGGCGATCGGATCCATCTGCGCATTGCCCAGCGGCAGCGGCGGGTGGTGCATAAACACCGTTGCCGGTTTGTCGCCGCCCTCGAACAGCTGCGCTTCCAGCCAGCCGATGGTCTCGTCGGTCAGCCAGCCTTTTGACGTGCCGGCATGACTGGAATCGATAAACAGCAGGCGGGTGGCGAAGTCATCCACCGCATAGCGCATATTTTGCGGATCGTTGCCCAGCTGCGGGCACAGCGGGTGAAGATGCTCGAGAAAATGGGCTTTGTCGTCGTGGTTGCCGGGGATCAGATACAGCGGATAGTTCAGGCTGCCGAGGATCTGGCGGGCCACCTGATACTCCTCCGGGCGGCCGCAGTTGACGATATCCCCGCTCACCACCACCGCGTCCGGGCGCTCGCGCAGCGCGTTAAGCTGGGAGACCACGTCGGCGTTGGCGGCATTGACGTCGATAAAGCCGTACAGCTTCTCGCCGCGGCTGCGGAAATGGGTATCGGAAATGTGCGCTAACAGCATGAATCACTCCTTATTTGATCCCGGAGAAGCCGAAGCTCCGCAGGAACTGTTTCTGAAAAAGGATGAACGCCAGCATCAGCGGCAGGCAGACCATCAGCGTCCCGGCGCCGATGGTGCCCCACTGGCCGCCGGATTCGGCGCCCATGGCGAAGGAGACCAGCCCGACGGTCAGCACCTGCTTATCGGGATCGTTGAGCATCATCAGCGGCCACAGGTACTCGTTCCAGTGGTAGGTAATGCTGACGGTGGCGAAGGCCAGCACCGACGGCCAGGACATCGGCAGCAGCACGCGGAACAGCACCTGCCACCAGCGGCAGCCCTCCATCAGCGCCGCCTCTTCCAGCTCTTTCGGGATGGCGAGGAACGCCTGACGCATCAGGAACACGCCGAACGCCGAGGTGAAGTAGGGCATCATCACCCCGGTGAGGGTGTTGAGCAGGCCGAAGGTTTTCAGGGTCAGCATGTTCGGCACCATCATCACCACCGGCATGATCATCAGCTGCACCAGGAACAGGAGAAACAGCATCTGCTTGCCGCGAAACTCGTGGCAGGCGAAGACGTACCCGGCGGTGGTGATGGTCAACAGCTGCACGAAGAAGGTGCCGAAGGTGAAGATAAGGGTGTTGGCGTACAGGCTCAGCCAGTCGGCGCTGTTCCAGGCGTCGCGGAAGTTATCGAGGGTCAGCGGCAGGCGGGGCAGCAGCGAGGCCATATCTTCCCCGAAGGTGGTAGCGCTGAACGAGGTGGCCAGCATCCAGATAAACGGGCTGATCCACAGCAGCGCCAGGCAGCACATTAATACCGTCAGCGTAAAGGGCGACGAGCGGCGCAGGCGCAGCCACAGCGGACGGGCGGCGGCGGGCGTGCGGACCAGCAGCGGCGAGATTTCAGCGCTCATAGTGGGCTCCTTTCTCCAGCAGTTTCAGGTTAATCAGCGAGAAGGCGAACAGCCCGGCCAGGGTCAGGAAGGTGGCGGCGGAGGCTTTGCCGAGGTCGTGGGTATCCCAGGCGAGATTCTGGATGTAATAGAGCAGCACGGTGGTGGCGTTGTCCGGCCCGCCGCGGGTCATCACCGCCACGTGGTCGATCTGGGTGATGGAGTAGATCAGCGCGGTGGTGATCACAAAGCTCAGCGTCGGGCGCAGCAGCGGTAACGTGACCTTAAAAAAGACCTGCGTGCGGGTAGCCCCCTCCATCAGCGCCGCTTCCCGCGTCGAGGCCGGAATGCTCTGCAGCCCGGCGAGGAAAAACAGCATGTAGTAGCCGGCGAACTTCCACACGCCGATCAGCGCCAGGGCCAGCAGCGCGCTGTTGCTGCGCCCCAGCCAGTTGTTGTTCATCGGCCCGAACAGCTTCGCCAGATAGTGGTCGAGCAGGCCGAGGCCGGGCATAAAGATAAACAGCCACAGCGCGGCGGCGCTGACCATCGGGATAATCATCGGGAAGAAGAAGGCGGTGCGCAGCCAGCGGTTGACGCGATGGTTCTCGCTCAGGGCGACCGCCAGCAGCAGGGCGAGGGTCACCCCGGGCACTACCGTCAGCAGGATATAGAGCAGGTTATTGCCCAGCGACTGCCAGAAGACGTTATCGGCAAACAGGCGGGCGAAGTTATCCAGCCCGACGTACTGCGCGCCGTCGCTGGCCATGCGGGTATCAAACAGGCTGTCATACACCGAACGCCCCAGCGGGAACCAGGTAAACAGCAGTAAAAACAGCAGGGAAGGCGACAGGATCAGCCAGGGAAGCCAGGTCTTTCTCATGGTGACGCGCATCTCGTTCAGCCATTTATCGAAGCCCGGATTGTGGGAAGCAATGACTACAGAGGCATGGCGGGGAGATGACGGTTTGATGAAGCGACGGGGAAAACGCCGGGCGAGCGGGCCGCCCGGCGGGAGAGAACCATCAGAAGTCGGCTTTCAGCACCGCGCGGTAGCGGGCTTTGCCTTCGCGAACGTGCTTCAGCGCTTCGTTAATTTGCGACATCGGGAACAGCTCGGTGGTCGGAGCCACTTTGCTGCGCCCGGCAAACTTCATCAGCGTGCGCAGTTCGGACGGGTTACCCGTCGCCGAGCCGGAGATGCTGCGGTCGCCGCCGATAAGGGTAAAGGCCGGCACCGGGAACGGCTTCATCACCGCGCCGACGGTATGGAAGTTGCCGCCGTAAGCCAGGGCTTCGAAGTACGGCTGCCAGTCGAGGTCCACCGCCACGGTGTTGATGATCAGGTCAAACTGACCGGCCAGCGCTTTTAAGGCTTCCGGATCGCGGCTGTTGACCACGCGATCGGCGCCCATCGCCAGCACTTCCTGCTCTTTGGCCGGGTTGGAGCTGAAGGCGGTCACTTCCGCGCCCATCGCCCGCAGCAGCTTAATGGCGATATGGCCGAGGCCGCCGATGCCGATCACCCCGACGCGGCTGGTGGCGGTGACGTGGTGGGTCAGCAGCGGTTTAAAGACGGTGATGCCGCCGCACAGCATCGGGCCGGCGGACGCCAGATCGATGCTCTCCGGCAGGGGGATCACCCACTGCCAGTCGGCGCGCAGCTTATTGGCGAAGCCGCCGCGGTTGAGAATGGTCGGTACCGAGCCTTCCAGGCAGTTGATCTGATTGCCGCTGATGCAGGCGTCGCAATGGCCGCAGCTGCGCGCCGTCCAGCCGATGCCGACCTTCTGGCCAATCTTCAGCCCCTTATCCTGCGCCGCGCTGCCCAGCGCTGCCACCCGGCCAATCACCTCGTGACCGGCCACCAGCGGGTAGCTCGACATCCCCCATTCGTTGTCGATCATCGACAGGTCCGAATGGCAGATCCCGCAGTATTCCACCTCAACTTCGACATCTTCCGGCTGCAACTCGCCGGCATCGTATTCCCACAGCGACAGATCGGCGCCCGCTTCTTTGGCGGCGTAGCTTTTAATGATGCTCATGTTCATTTCCTTGGGGTTGGCGTGATAACCCAGAAAGTGTAGAGCATGGTATTCCCCGGCGCTTGGCAATCGAAGGGGTCGCGAAGCGGGCGGACCAGCCGCCCGTTAAGGTCAGCGGCTGGCCAGCGGCCACTGATTAAGCTGGATGCCGCGCTGCGGGGCGTTCTCGGCAAAATCATCCAGCACCGCCTGCACGTCCGGGTCGAGATAGCCGACGCTGTCGTGCTCGACGATCACCACGCTCTTTTCCGGAATTTTCGCCAGCAGAGCCAGCAGATGCGGATTGTGCATAAAGGTCAGATTTTGCTGGATCCGCAGCACGTAGTGGTCATCGTAGCGCGCCAGCTGCAGCGAGTGGCGATGGCTGCGCCAGAGGCTGAACGCCATCTGGGTGGCAAGACCAATCCCAATCCCCGCCAGCATGCCGAAGGCGATAATCCCGCCGATGGTGGCGAGGAACGGAACGTACTGCGCCGCCCCCTGGCGGAACTGCTCGATGAACAGCCGCGGCGTCGCCAGCTTATAGCCGGTATACAGCAGCACGGCGGCGAGGCTGGCGAGCGGGATTAAGGTCAGCAGGCCGCTGAACCACAGGCCGCAGATTAACAGCAGGACGCCATGGATAAAGATCGACAGCTTGCTCTGCGCGCCATTGCTGACGTTCACCGAGCTGCGGACGATCACTGCGGTGATCGGCATCGCCCCCAGCACGCCGGAGAGCAGATTGCCCACGCCTTGGGCGACCATTTCACGGTTCGGCGAAGGCGGCGGATTTTGCGGACGCAACTTTTTCAGCGCCTCCTGGCTGAGCAAGGTTTCGAGGCTGGCGACCAGCGCCAGGGTTACCGCCACCACCCACACCGACGGATTGCGCCACGCGCTCCACGCCGGAGATTCCAGCTCGCCCAGCAGGTCGCCGAGGCTGCCGAACGCCGGCAGGGTAATACGCGGCAGAGCGGCCAGCTGCTGCGGCGCAAAATGGGTCAGCAGCAGGGTGGTCACGCAGCCGAGCAGGACGGCGATCAGCGGCCCGGGGATCCAGCGCAGGCTCTTCACCCGGCGGATAAGCGGCGAGCCCCACAGCCAGAGCACCAGCAGACCGCCCGCGGCGACGGCAATCGCCTTGATGGAGAAAGCGGCATTGCCTTGCACCACATCGGCAAGCCCGGTCTCTTCCGCCGTGCCGAGCGCGACGGGGATCTGCTGCATAATCAGCAGGATGCCGATCGCCGCCAGCATGCCTTTGATGACGCTGGCGGGAACCAGCGAGATAAAGCGCCCGGCCCGCAGGATGCCGAACAGCAGCTGCAGCACGCCGGCCAGCACCAGCGCCATCAGGAAGAGGGAGAAGGAACCCAGGGATTCAATGGCGGCGACGACGATGGTGACCAGTCCGGCGGCGGGGCCGCTGACGGCGAAGCGGGAGGGGCTGAGGGCGGTGACGACCAGGCCGCCGATGATGCCGGTCAGCAGGCCGACGAAGGGCGGTAAGCCGCTGGCCTGGGCGATGCCGAGGCACAGCGGCAGGGCGACAAGGAAGACGACGATGCCGGCGAGAGAGTCCTGACGAAGCGTGTTCATGGGGCGTGCTCCTGCGGTGAGAGGTGTTCGACGAGGGTGGTTAAATGGCCGGAAGCCAGATCGTAGACGCAGCCGTGCAGGCTGAGCGGCCGCCCGCTGGCGAGCACCGTCTGCACCGGCTCACTCTCCAGCAGACGGGCGAACTGGGCGCGAACGTTGGCTTCCACCAGGGCGTCCAGCGCATGGCGAGAGGGCTCCGCGTCGGTGCTGGTGCCGGCGCCGGGGGAGGCCGCACTACAACAGTCATCGGCGATCTGCGCCATTTCGTGATGCAGGGTGTGGCGCAGCTGGCCGATGCGGCGAGCCAGCGCCGAGGACTCCTGCGCCAGCGGCAGGGTGGGCAGGGAGAGCGCCGCCTGCACACCGCCGCAGCCGTAGTGGCCGCAAAGCACCACCCGCTCCACCTCAAGGTAGTGGAGGGCATACTGCAGGACGCTCATGACGTTGTCGTCGGCGGGGTCGAGCATGTTGGCGATATTGCGGTGGACAAAGAGCTCGCCGGGCTGACTGCCGGTGAGCACCTCGGCGGGCACGCGGCTGTCGGAGCAGCCGATCCACAGCGAGTGGGGCCGCTGCCCGTCGACCCATTTTTCGAAATAGTCCGGGTCATGCTGACACTTCTGCAGCGCCCAGCTGCGGTTGCGGGCCAGCAAAGGTTTTAACGTCGTCACAAGTATTCTCCTGAGTTAATTCATCGAGTGAATATGTCCATCAAGACTCGTACAGCGACTAGTAAAAATAGTGTTTACCGGAACCCTTCACGCCTGAGGAAAATCCTGGAATAAACGGCAAAAAGAAAACTTTTCATTAATGTAAAGTTATAAAAATATTGATGAAATTAATATTTGACTGCAGGGCGAGTGAATAACAAAAAGGCATTGGTTAAAACTTTCTGGAATATATGGGAATGGTGGTAGGTGGGGTTGGGGGGAACGTTGGGGATAGGATATTGGGCATTTGTTTGAGGAGAGATGGATTGTGATGGGATGCGGGTGAGAGTGAGGTGAGAACAAATTGAGATAAGTTTGAGTGGGGTTTGGGGGATCAAGGGGGAAAGGGGAGTGGCTGGCAGGTGGAGTTGGGGTTGTGGGGGGTTGTGAGAGGAGGGTTGCTGGTGGCAGTCGCGCTGTGGAACGGCAGCAAAAGGTGACGCTGCGCAGGATAGCGCTGTTTTTTTCAACACTTAGCGCAATGACGACACGCTGTCGCTTGCATGACCGCCGCCGACAGGTATAATCCAGAACGTTTCCGCATCCCCTTCAGTGCCGAAGTGGCGAAATCGGTAGACGCAGTTGATTCAAAATCAACCGTAGAAATACGTGCCGGTTCGAGTCCGGCCTTCGGCACCAAGACTCAATTAAATCCTTCTTTTGTAAGGATTTTTTTGTTTCTAGACCTCAATATCGCGTTGCCCTATTACAAAAGGGTATACGAGGCGATGTCTCATCGATATAAACTCTATCGTCGAACCAGCGGCATTTATGTTGTCCGCATTAGCGTTCCCCAACGTTTTCGTCGATACGCAGGACAGTGTGAGATTCACACTTCAACAGGCACTCACGATCTTCATGAAGCGAAGCTAAAGTCCGCGCTCCTGTTGGCAGTCTGGTATCAGACCTTACGAGAGTATGAACAATTGGATTACCAAACTTTAAGTGACTGCGCCCCGCTGCTTTCTGGTGAGGGTATGATCTCGCTTTCAAACTTCGCGCAGTCTATTCAACTGCCTGTATCGCAATTAATTCGAGCGGTGATTAATCGAAATCTTCCAGTATTCTGGCTGGCTACAGGGCAGGCAGGCTTTTATGTGGATGATTTTGACGCGGTGGAACAAGAAAAAGGGGCTGAAAGAGATCCCCAATCCGGCGAGAAAAAAGAGCCACCCAAACAAGTCATCATTCTCAATAGTGCATTTGAGCTAGGCATAGAAGGTTTCGTAAATGGGTATTTGCGTCCTTTTAATCCTCGGCACACCTTAGACTGTCTGTTGAATTCAGGTGTATCCGAAGAAGAAGCTGCATTCAGAACGAGTGGTGATAACCAAAGTGGAGGCTGGTTCTTTGATTTGCCCGGGGTAGATATTACCGCTGATAGCCTGTTGATTAGCAAAGTCCATGCGGAAGGCCTTCGGTTTTCTTGGTTGGCTAAGACCACCCCTCCAGCTGTATTTGCTCCAACTCTCGTATCGTCTGCGAGCGATAATGATCATGTTAACCGAAAATATTATGGCGACAACCTTTCTTGGCTTCGCGATAAATATTTAAAATACAGACGCGACCATAAGGCTGCGGAAACGGTGCTCAGTGCTCACTACGATTTCTTTGCCTTGATGATTGAAGTTATGGGGGATATTCGGCTTGAGCATTTCGATCGGGATTTCCTGCGTGCTTATGAAAGCAAACTCCGCACCATCCCTGCCAATCGTAATTTAATGAAGATTAAATACGGCGTTAAAACACTGGATGAACTCATAGTTAAGTCGGCAGAACATGGTGATAAGTTGATGACAGGTGAGTCAGTCAGGAAGTATATAAACGGTCTCTACGGTTCGATGAAGTGGGCTGTAGCTGAGGGGATACTTCACAAGTCTCCATGTGTTGACTTCTTCCCTCCTGAAGATAAAACCGAGAGAGAACAAGATAAAGTTGATGTTTTTGAGCCGCATGAATTACAAGCCATTTTCTCGTTACCGCAATTTGTTTCGGGAACGGGTGAACGAAATAAACATGGCCGTTTTCATCAATATCAGCCTTATTACTATTGGATGCCTTTGCTTGCGTTATTTACGGGCGCTAGAGTTAACGAATTAGCTCAGCTAAGACTTGATGATATCCAGGAGAATGACGGCATTCACTTTTTCAATCTTGATGCTGATGGTGAAAGTGATAAAAAGCTGAAAAATGCCAACGCGCGTCGTCAGATCCCGGTTCACTCAATGCTCATTAAGTTGGGGCTTATCGAATACGTTAAAGCTTTAAGGGGTATTGGTTATGATCGTCTATTCCCTGAGATTACACCAAATACAGTTAAGGGTCATGGCAAGGCCGTTTCCGCATGGTTCAATGAATCTATTTTAAAGAAACGAATAAAATTAGAAAGGGACAGAACTAAGTCGTTCCATTCTTTCCGTCACTCTGTTTCGACTTTGCTCAAAGAAAAAGGTGTAAGCGCGGAGCTACGCGCTCAGCTAGCGGGGCACGTGCGCGGCAATACAGAAACGGAAGTGAGATACAGCAAAGATCTCAAGCCAGTGTATATGGTTGAAGTTGTGGAGAAAATTGACTTTTCGTTGCCAGAGATAGCTAGGTTCAACATTCCCGATGGTTTAGATGCTGTAAGAGATGCGCTGCAAAGAAAGCAAGGTAAACAATCGGACTAAGACGGTTACTATTTAGTTCAGTGTCGATTAAAACGCGTCAGGAAGCCCTATGACGCGTTTATAACAATAGTATTGGAAAATCATGGTGCGAAATTCGCGGCGCTCTCATAGAGTGGCTGGCGAAGCCGCACACTAATTTGTTATCTAAGTTGTTAGGCCTGACATAACGTTTTCACACCGCTATTGACGCTTTGTTGAAATGTATCCGAGCTATTATACGTAGACGTGGTATAGGGCTACGGGTGGTCAATTAAGGGCGATTCACACATGGGTAAACACTTTCTTGTCTGTATTTTGGCACTGTTTGCTTTTTCTGCCAGTGCTGGACATGGTGGCGCTGGAGGTAAAGGCGGGGATGGCGGAAATGGTGGATATATGGGCCAGTCTGGTAAACCCGGAGCTGACGGTGGGAATGGCTCGGACGGCGGCAGTTCAGATAACTCTCCGGGGCGAGCAGGATGTCCGGGAGGAACGAATCCCGATGAGAACGGCAATTTTTATCTACCTGGAACAAAAGAACAATGCAATCCCGGTCCGCAGGATTCAGCGAAAAGTGGTCGTTCTCTTTAGAGCATAAGAGGCGATAGGGTAATTACCTGCCGCCTCTGTAAGGATTGCCGCGTCGCCGCGGAAATTTTCGGACGCAATGCCTGAGAGGGATGCTTGCCGATCTAGGGCTTCCACTTTTCGGTGCGACAAATTTTTGCAGTAGTTTTTGAAGTGTAGGTTAGGGGCTGGTGGGTGCTAAGCTGAAACGTCAAGACAACAAGAACTTGGTTCTTGAGTTGTCTTTTCTTCTTAACTTCTTGTTTTGTTTTTATATGTTTTATAAACCTCTTTTCTGGGGAGCAAAACTAGCCCTAAGGGCCAATGCGATGATTTGCAGTGAGGCCCTTGGCTAATCAGGCTTCCAGAGTTGTAACCTCTTTTCTGGGTCCCTGCTTGGATCGGCGATGTGAGCTACTCTGCTTTAAAAAAGGCTCACGACGTAAGCCCTTTGCAAAACATGATAACTCGCTATTCTTATTGGCTGTGCAAGTCCAAGACTCAGCACCTTACACAACCTCACGCACCCTGGCATACGCCGCCTTTCGGAACCAGACCAGTGGGTAACGGTGCGCCCGCTTTAAACCCCGGCTCCGCTAGTTATAGAGCCTTGTTGATACGCCATTTTGGGTAAGCGTCTGTATACCAAAACCCCAAAATGTATACTGATAGTAACATTTTGAGGCTTCAGTGCAAGAGCGTTATCTTGTTTAGAGTTGTTCAATAAAGCGTTTAAAGGGGGCCGCTGCTCGTTCTCCATGATGCTCTTCCACCCAAAAGGCAAGCGGCTCAAGATTTGAAGCTGTCAGTAATTTTTGTGCAAGCGGTATGATCTCTTGGGCCATGTTAATTTTTGCTTGAATGTTGCTTGCTTCTTTGGACAATTGTGCAAGTTCACGAGACTTCAAATTATCGACATCACAATCTATTAATTGCCTTAGTGTTTGTGTAACGCTACGGATCAGTAGTTCTTTGAGATCATTGTCTTTAGACATTGCTTCGAGGTGGTTAATCGAGCCTGTAACGATAGTAATGTAATAAGGTTGGCCACGAAATTTATCCTCCAAAGACGGATTCATGGAAAAATCCCGCTCTCTTTCTTCTTTCGATGCAAGACGAGAAGAGAGTAGCTCTTTACGTCTCTCCTTAAGCATTTTACGAATTTCGTTAGCCGCTGCCTCACCAATTACACCGCGATTGCGGAGTCTCTCAATACGAGAGTAGATCCAATCAGCCCCTTTAGGCTGTTTCCGTAATCCCTCGACATGCTCAAGGAGTTGTGATGCAGTTTCTTTTGCCTTGCGGACGTTGTCGCGTTGTAGTGAGGTTTTAACATCTCGATCAAACCGCGTCTTCATTTCGACGAAATCTACGGAAAAGTAGTTTTTGCCACAATCTTTTCCGATGTTGGTTTCGTAACCTTCTTTTGTCACTACGATATAACCACGTTTATGCGGTTGATGACATGTTGTGAGTCCACACGGAACATCTTCTGGAAATTGGTAGCTACCGATGATCTCTTTAAGGTCAACGTTTGTAGGGTTGATGTTTGAGCGAAAATGCGGGCGCTCAACGATATCATGCCAACTGCTGATCTCAATGATTCCCTTGACTGTGTTGAGAGCAATCATTTTTGTTCCTTTTTTGGCCCAGAGAATTTCATGTTATGCCATCCGGTTTTCCGCGGCAACGCTCTGCTGTATGTATAAACAGATCCGGAGTGCCAACAAACGACCGTTTTCCGGCACCCCTTCGCAGGTATCTTCCGGGATGTTGAAAAATTAGCCTTGGCAATTGTTGGCAGGCGTCCTATTGTTGACACCGTTTTCTGACAGGTATTGAGAGGTGTTGAGAATGGCGATTTTCGGCTACGGGCGTGTCTCTACCGCTCAGCAAGATACGGAGAACCAGAGGTTGGAGCTTGAGCAAGCTGGTTGGATGTTTGACTTTTGGTTTGCCGATATTGTTAGCGGGAAAGTTCAGGCAATTCAGCGTAAGGCGTTTGCTGAAATGCTTGGCAAAATTCGAACCGGTGAAACGCTGGTAGTGGCAAAACTCGACCGTTTGGGGCGTGATGCTATTGACGTGCTCCAGACAGTCCGATTGTTATCTGATCGCGGCATCAAGGTGATCGTCCACCAGCTTGGAACAACTGACCTCACTTCTGCTGCCGGTAAGCTTCTATTGTCGATGTTGGCAGCGGTTGCGGAGATGGAGCGTGATCTACTGATTGAACGCACTCAGGCGGGTTTGTCGCGAGCAAAAGCCGAAGGCAAGAAATTGGGTAGACCTTCTAAAATCGCACCAGAAGCCCGTAGAGCGATTATAGAGAAAAAGAGTAGCGGAATCAGTGTCAGTGCGTTAGCGCGTGAATACGGCGTTTCCAGAGCAACTATAGCCGCGTTGCTTTAAACGTTTATTGCTTCTCGAAGCTCTTGGGCGACAACTCGTTGTATAGCGGTTCTAACTTTCAGACCGCAGGGCTTATCTCAGAGAAAAATTGCCAATGCACTTAATCATTTTGGCATAATTACGCCTCATGGTGGAACTTGGCGATTGTCTCAGGTTCATGGAATAATCAGTAGGTTAGAAGAAAATGTGAAAGAAGAGACTCAGTTTAAAATGCTTTCGGTTGCGTTAAATGAATTCTTCACTTAAAACATAACGGTGTCGCATATGTCGATGTTTATGAGAGAGTTAAGTTAAATTGAAGAGCGTGCTCTTCTTTGTTCCAATGTCTTCGGTGGATGCGATACAGTCTAACCTTATGAATTGCTTATGAAATCCCCTATCAACGCTATTATATGAAAGATAGGAGGCAATTCTTATCTATAAAAATAACTGTTAGAGGCTATCATGGATGTCTTACAGGAAATATTGAAATGGTCTAGTTCCGAGCTACCCCTCTGGGCAAGAGACTGCTTAAGGAGACAATTGGCTTCTCCCTCATTGGAGGATAGTGATTATGAAGAATTATTGGAATTGATAAAGATAGAAAATAAAATATTGCCCTCCGATAAATTAGAATCTCTCCCCTTAAATAAGGATCATATTCCGGTTTCAGCGGTTAATGATCAAGTCATTAAGATTAAAGAACTAAGTAGTCTTGTTCACGTGAACAGGATTGCCCCTGACCAAAAAATTGCATTCTGTGATAATGGGATTACCATCATTTATGGTATGAATGGTGCGGGCAAATCAGGATACGGGCGAGTTCTCAAGCATGCATGTAGAGCACGAGATAAAGGTGGTGCGATACTCCCTAATGTAAACCTGCCTGGCTATTCATCCAATATACCTAACGGGAAATTTAAAATTTCTCTGAATGGGAAAGAACACGATTTACAATGGTCTTATAATTCACCATCCCCAGAATTGTTGTCCTCAATTAGTGTTTTTGATACTCTTTGTGCATCATCATATCTGAAAGAAGGCGAGGCTGCTTATTTACCTCGCGGTCTCGATATTCTTGAAGAATTTGCAAATATAATAATTCCTAAATTAGCAGAAAAAGTTTTAGCCGAGGCTAAGGCTATAGATGTGAATAAAGATATAACTCAAATTTTTACAGATGGCACTAGTGTATCTGATATATGTAAAGTATTGGACCATAAAACAGATGTCGTAAAATTAAGAGATTTAGCCACTTTAAGTGATTCCGAGCTAAGTAGGGATAAAGAGCTAGATAGAGTTCTGGCAGAAAAAAATCCTGAGGAAAAGTATAAAGAATTACTAAGAAGTGTATCGCACATAAAAGAGCTTTGCGTTAGGATCAATAATCAAAGTAAGTTTATAAATAACGCGGCCATGACAAAGCTTAAGTCGTTGATCGAAGGCGTTACTAATGCAGAAAAGGCATTAAATGAGTCAGCGCAAAAACTTGCGGCCGGAGATGATTTATTGCCTAACACTGGTGAAGGTATCTGGAGAGATTTGTTTCTGTCTGCCAAAAAATACTCGCTCAGTTGTGCTTACCCAGGCCATGATTTTCCCTCCGTTGGTCGTGATGCAAAATGCGTTTTATGCCAGCAACCTATATCCGAAGCAACTGACAGAATGTTACGCTTCAATGAGTTTATTAATGATGATATATCTAAATTATTAGATGAAAGAAAATCTTCTCTAAAAACAGCTAGAGAAAAAATATATACTGCTACCCTTGATTTTAGTTTTAATGCTGCAATACATATTGAAATTGGCAATGAGCATAGCGAATTAATTGAAAGAGTTAATAAGTATCAAGAAGATATTATCAATACAAAGACTGCGATGCTTTCAATGATTGATAGTAAGAACTTCGCGAATATCGAATTTGATTATAATCCAATTTCAGAGCTAAGACTTCTGGCTGCTAGCAAGTTACGTGAAGCAAGGTTATATAAGCAAGCATCCAAAAAAAGAAAGATTGACGCTCTAATAAAGGAAAGTAAAGAACTCAAAGCACGAATTATGCTTGCGGAAAAATTAGAAGGCTTAATTTCTTTAGTTGGTAGGTTGAAGTTATATAACACTCTTAACTCAATTAGCTTTTCAGCATTATCAAAAAAAGTATCAGATAAATCTAAGTTGTTTGCAAATTCAATAATAAGTAATGCTTTAAAAAAAGATTTGGATGAAGAATTTTCTAAATTGGGTGTTTCTCATATAAAAACAGTTCTCAAACCAAGAGTTTCTAAGGGGAAGGTTTTTTATAGTTTGCTTTTGGATATACCTATCTCAAATAAGGTGGATTTAATTTTGAGTGAAGGGGAACAGAGGGCTGTATCGTTAGCATCTTTTTTAGCTGAATTAAAACTTGCCAACCATTCATGTGGGATCATTTTTGATGATCCAGTATCTTCTCTTGATCATCATAGAAGAAGACGAGTAGCAACAAGATTGGTTGAAGAAGCAAAAAATCGGCAGGTAATAATCCTCACGCATGATATCGCTTTTTTGAGCGAGTTAATATTTGCTACCGAGAAAAATAATGTCGATAGCTTAATACATCACCTGCAATGGACTGGAGATTTTTCAGGCTGCGTTTATGATGGTTTACCTTGGGACAAGGTCAGCTATAAAACCAGAGTTGAAAAGTTAAAACAAGAATCTCGGCAATTAGATCCTTGGCCTGTATATCCCAGTGCTGAGCAAGACAACTCGATGCGAAGATTATATAGCCGTATGAGATCAACGGTTGAGAAAATGGTTGAAGATGTGATATTCGCTGGGATTGTGGTTAGATTCAGTGAAATTATAGGAGTTGGCAATTTACATAAATTAAGTGGGCTTGAGCGAGAATGTTGTATTGCGATTTCTGAACTCTGGTCAAAATGCCATCGTATTACTGATGCTCATGATCAACCTGCATACAAACAGACAGCGTTACCAAGCCCTGATGAATTTCGAGCAGATTTAGAGCTTATTTTAGATTTAGCAAAAAAAGCAGCGGCGACTCAGATTAAAAAATAGTTAATCTTTAAGCATTCAGGGAAGAATTCCCTGAATGCTTTCATTCAAATGAAGCCGCGATGACTTCCCCAGTGTTGGCGTTAAAAACACAAAAGTATTGCAATGGTATCAGCATATTCATGCTGTTAATGGCCTTAGCCTGTTGTCCAAATGCTTGAATCGTTTTCTTTTGCTCGTTGTGCCAAAGGTAAGTGTCGAAAACTGGCCGCGCTTCACTTTCCTGCCACACATGGCGAAACGCTGCTTTCTTGTCCATTACCTGCTTGCACTCTTTGACGGGGTTGTGGTGCGCTTTTGCATAGCATTCCGGGGCGCTACCTAAGCACAAGGTCTTGTGTTTCGCTGCCGGGTGTTCTGCGCTTACAGCGGAAAATGCACATACGCCTAGCACCAATGAGAGGGTTCCAAGAATTCCCCATGAAACTGCGCGTAGCGTGCTGATCTGACGTTTTGAAACAATGCGAGCAACAAATCCATAGCTGACGCAACTAAGCGCGACACCCGCCACCATTGGTAATAAAAAACCTGATCCCGCCATGATTCCCTCATTTTCAAAAACACATCACGCCTACTAGCGAATGTTGGGGACGACCAACCGATGACGATCATAATACTTTGTGGATTTTAAATGTCACTATTGGTGTTCATTTTGAATTATTAAGGGTTGTCATGAGGCAGGCGGCTAATGCGAGTGACTCAGCCCGCTGAAGTTAGGGTTGATTCAAAATGTCTCATATGGAGCGTGGCCTTACAGTGGTCAAAACTGCACATTCAGTGCATGAAAAAAACCTTGAGAATACAGTTTGGCGAGCGGGTAAAAGAACTCCGCATAGCCACCGGATTGAGCCAGGAAGCCTTTGCTGATCGGTGTGGGTTTGCACGTAGCTATATGAGCAGAATTGAACGTGGTGGCTCTAATGCGTCTCTGGATGCGATTGAGGTGCTGGCTAACGCTCTGAGCGTTGAGCCGTGGCAGTTATTAGCGTCTGGCTCATCTGAAGATAACGACCCGGAACTGTTGGTTCCATACGCGGCCGATGGTTCCTGTTTTCACCCCGGTTTGGCGAGCACCCGTGATGGTTCGTTTGGTGTAGGTGATAAAGCGGCTCAGAAGCGTTTTGGCACCTTTTCCGAAGCGCTTGAGTATCTCCGTAGTATGGAGACGGCAAAATGGCGTAGGCCCAATGCCAGTGGCAACTGGGGCATTGTTTCGGCAGTGCGGTGGGACAAACTGAGAAAGTAGTTCAAATGTAAGTTTATGAATTTTTATGCTGTATGGATGAACAGTATTCATTAAATGCTGATAGTCTTATGTTTCATCAGCCCTTTGTTTTTATAAGAGTGAATAAAACAGCAAAATGCGGGGGCGTTACGTAGGCGTTACGTAGGCGTTACGGTGGCGTTTCAATTTGACTCTGAATGGATTAATTCATATCAATAACATTGAGTTAAATGGTTTTTATGAACAAAGCCCGCCGGGGTTTAACTGGTTTCAAAATCTGAACGCAGTGGCGTTTTCTTAACGCCCACTTAGCTGACAAACGTTCTTTCCTCCCGACCCGGCAGACCTCCATAAACATCAAAAAACAGGTATGGCACGTTGATGTTTTGTGCCGTCACGAACACTCGGTTTGATTCCGTCCACCGGATCAAACTTAAGATGTAGCCCCTAGAACAAAAAGGTCCTACGATTGTTCTTTTAAAGGCTAAAGGGAACGTGATTACAGCAGGTTATGGAGACTTAGGTTCGAGTCCGGCCTTCGGCACCATCGGAACATCAATAGACGTCAACGGACGTCTTTTTTTGTGCCTGAAATCCAGTATTCACAAGGCTTTCCTTGCTTTTTCACTCAACCTAAGTCAACCAGATTCAATCTACATCAACTTACTGATGCGGGTACAACTGCGGGTATATCTCGGTTCGATAATATTTGTACCCACACAGAACCCTTGAAAGGATACTCATCATGGCTCTGAGTGATGTGAAGGTTCGTTCAGCTAAGCCTGAAGCAAAAGCCTATAAACTGACTGACGGTGAAGGCATGGTTTTGCTGGTTCACCCTAACGGCTCCAAATATTGGCGGCTTCGTTATCGCTTCGGTGGGAAAGAGAAGATGCTGGCGCTGGGGAAATACCCTGAAGTGTCGCTGGCGGATGCCAGGGCACGCCGGGACGAAGCCCGTAAGCTATTAGCTAATGACGTCGATCCCAGTGAGAATAAGAAAGCCGTTAAGGTAGAGCAGGAGCAAGAGGCGATAACTTTTGAAGTGGTTGCCAGAGACTGGCACGCCAGCAATCAGAAGTGGTCTGCATCGCATAGTGCTCGTGTATTGAAAAGCCTCGAAGATAATCTCTTTGCTGTCATCGGTAAGCGGAACATTGCTGAATTGAAGACACGGGATCTGCTTGTACCCATCAAAGCAGTCGAGTCGTCCGGACGTCTTGAAGTTGCGGCTCGTTTGCAACAGCGAACTACCACGATTATGCGCTATGCCGTTCAGAGTGGCTTAATCGACTACAACCCCGCGCAGGAGATTGCTGGTGCGGTTGCTACGGCGAAAAGACAGCATCGTGCGGCTTTGGAGCTTAATCGCATACCTGAATTACTTCATCGCATTGATCATTACACCGGCAGGCCTTTAACTCGATTAGCTGTCGAGCTCACTTTGTTAGTGTTTATCCGTTCAAGCGAACTGCGCTTTGCCCGTTGGTCAGAAGTGAATTTTGAAACGGCCATGTGGACGATCCCAGGTGAGCGTGAACCGCTGGAAGGTGTTAAGCATTCGCAGCGTGGTTCAAAGATGCGGACGCCCCATCTTGTTCCCTTGTCGCGTCAGGCCTTAGCTATTCTGGAAAAGATCAAAAGCATGAATGGGAACAGAGAGCTGATCTTCGTTGGCGATCACGATCCGCGTAAGAACACGGTTAACAAGGCCTTGCGTGTGATGGGCTACGATACGAAGGTTGAGGTTTGCGGGCATGGTTTCAGGACTATGGCATGTAGTTCATTGATTGAATCAGGGTTGTGGTCGAAGGATGCGGTAGAAAGGCAGATGAGTCACCAGGAGCGTAACACTGTGCGTGCGGCTTATATTCATAAGGCAGAGCATTTGGGGGAGAGGAGGCTGATGCTGCAGTGGTGGGCGGATTATCTTGATGCGAATAAAATGGCTGCTATCACTCCATTTGACTATGCAAAGATTAATAGTCCTTTTCGATAATACTAACTAAATGTATGAATATTCAGTTTTTGTTAATTAAATATTTATAGCTGAGAAGCCTCCCCCCGAATGGGGAGAGGCTTTTGTCTTAACTCAAGCAAGAAAGAAATCGTTATGTAAAACTTTATTTTTGTCCGGTACTTGAACGGAAGTGTTAAATATCCAAGGTATCTTGTTCGCCTAATGGCCATCTTTTCAATCAAATAACCCCAAGCTTTGCATACAATTCTTTTTTCTCTTTCATGCTGATATCCAATGGTGCAACTCGTAATGCTGCTTTCAAATATGCTGCAGCACCAGAGTAATCACGCATTTGCTCGCAAACTAAAATGAGTTGGCTTAACACATGGAACTTCATTGGAGTTGTTTGGTTTACTTTCTCCAATAGTGCTCTTGCTTCAGGATATTTTGCTTCAAGGCCAAGGATAGATGATTCTAAATACATGGTAGTCGCGTTTTCTGCTTCAACTTGCTTTCGTTGCAACAGCCAGGATTTTGCTTGACTAATATTGCGCAACTGTAAGTTTGTCTTAACTATCAGCTCGAACAAAGCCGCTGGTTGAGTCAATTTACCCTCGAGCAAGATCGCTTTATTATCTTCTACAACTTTTTCAAAGTCGAATAAGCGATTGGCGCGGTACAAGGCAATAAGTTGCTGATGTAAAGCTTGTAGATCTTTACTGCGGCCATACTCCTGCGACGCTAACTGGGCAGCCTTTTGGTAAGACTGATTGGACATTGCTTCAAGTACCGCACTTGACCAGTCCTGATCAAGGTTAGTCTGAAAAACTGGAGCAATAGCACTAACTTTTAGTTGCTTAGTGGTAGCTGCATCAAATGCATGAATTAATTCGGAAATAGTTGAAAAGCGATCCTCCGCTCGTTTTTGTAAGCAGGTAAGAACCACTTGCTCCAGGTCCGTATGAATAGAGCTATTAATCTCTGTCGGAAGCTTGAAAGGTGCGTGGCGCTGAACTTGTGCTGGCGTATCATGGGGGAGCTTTCCTGTCAGCAGCTGGTATAGCAAAACACCTAAGCTGTAGATGTCGCCCAATAGTAGCTCTTCCAGACTGCCTCTACGGCTATCGACGTTGGAGAACTCTGGGGCCGAATACAACACAGTCCCGCCATTTTCTCGGGTACGAACGTAAATTTCTTCTGGTAAAGCTGAGCTGCCAAAGTCCGTCAACTTCACCAGGTCCCGTTCGCCAACCAAAATGTTATGTGGCTTAATATCTCCATGGGATATTGGCACTGGTAGCTCGGACAAATAATGTACAGCACAGAGCACTTGACGATATATTCTGAATAAACGTTCATAGGTCTGGCCAAAATTACGCTGCCTGTCATCAAGCTTTTGCGCCAGGGTTTGGCTTGGGAAATATTCCATTTCAATATAGAACCATTCATTATCTATACGGCCCATATCAAAAATTTGCACAATATTTTCGTGCGGCTCGACGTCTAAAAGCTCTTTACCTTCGGCAAGCTGGCGGTCTTCCCGAGTAATATCCTTAGGGATTTTTACTGCGACAATTTTTCCATCTTGCAGGCGCTCCGCCCGCCATACCCAACCATGGCTGCCATCACCAAGGCATTCAAGTAACAGGTATTTGTCACCAAGGCGTTTATTCGTCCCTGGCAAAAAATGTGCTGATTTTATATTCACATCAACACCTCATAGTGAATTCTGTCCAAAACAATCATGCTCAGATTTTTGATAAATAAAAAGCGACTAAATACCACCTCAACATCAGGAGCGGCGCTTACTTGGGTACCAGTGGATGAAGTGAAACCCATGCGGCAAATGTCTTTCAGTTTTCGGGTATCAGGTGCACCTACTAAGCCTTGGCTCCAGGCACTAAGGACCAGGGTTTTGGGGCAATGATTCCAGCGCTGCGCTGCTTCCAGTAAGTTTTTTAATTTTTCTTCTAGCTTGTGCTGCCCCTTCGCTGAACCATCAAAGCGTTCAAATTCGATTAAACACATAGGCGATGCAGATGATTTATGAAACCAGCCCGAGTCTGAGCGAATATCAGCACCAAATGTACCTGGAGCCGGACATTCCACTACCGCCATAAATGACTGTTCATGCCCGAATGTATTCCAAACGCTACAGCCTAAGCTGTGGACCAATACATCCTGGTCCAATAGCTTACCGCTTGCTAAAAGTGGAAACGTCTCATTTACCCAAGCTACTTCAGGCATAGGCACCTTAGCCATTGAAAGAGCCCCAAACACGCAATACCTCCGGTGATTCACCACCGTGAATTAATGCCTTACTACCTATTTTAACAAGCAGTGGTGCAGGGATTGAACGACCACACACCAGAGCTTCACCGGTTGATAAACTAGGAAGTTCCTCCAGGTCAGCTTTGCTCACCATATCTGATGCTTTAGCTATAAATCGTTGATCGTCTGGGTTCTTTAAGCGCATCGTAATTAGCGTATTGCACTGAGAGGTCACATCTGAATCTAATTTCGATGGACGCTGGCTCACAATGCCAAATCCAACACCAAATTTACGACCTTCACCGGCGATCTTTTTAATAATGCGGTGACTGACTGCATTGCCACCGGCCGGAGCAAAATTATGGCCTTCTTCGTAAATGATAAAGCATGGGCGCAGCGGGTCCGTTTTGCTTGAGGCCGCCTTTAATATTTCACTAGATAACAGTGCACAAATGACTTGCTTAGCAGTATCACTCAAACCTTGTAAGTCAACAACGACTAAACGCCCTTGTTGATTGCTCGGGCGTCCCACCATTTTGTAAATATCAGTTGGCTCAGCCATCGTTGCACTGTAAAAACTTTTGGCTTCATTAAGCACGCGTGAAAGCTTCATCGAGGCGACGGCGGCACTACGGCCTGATAACGCCTTCGCCTCAGCTTCAGAAAGGTCGTCCCACTCTTTTAACTCTTCAATGCCATCACCTAATAAGAAGCGTAGGCGGTTAATATCTCGTGGCTCGGTCTTATCTGCAGAGCGCCAATAACGAATTGCAACATCGAGTACCCGTTGTTGCGGTTCCGTTAAACCAGGTAATATTTCAGCAATATCGTCCATTTCAAAATGGTCAAACTGAAGCGCTAATGGTGTATTCTTACTAGCGTATTTATGTTTAAAAGATTCGTGCTGCGGCGAGTAAACTTGAATACCTGCACCGGCGGCTTGCAGTTTTTCAAAGGTCTGTTTTATCAGTGGTAGTGCTTCTTGATCACGCTTATCGTCAGTGGCTTCTAAGAAGCTTGAGAATTGCAGATTACCGCCAGCGAGGGCTTTACCATATTCACCATGTGGATCAAATACTACTACAGTACCGTTATTAACCGCGACTAAACGCTCAATAATGCGGCCAACAGTATAAGACTTACCTGAACCCGTCATTGCCAGAACTGCCAGATGCTCAGTGACCAACTTGTTCACGTCAATAAAAACAGGAACTGTATTCTCGCCTTTGTCGTAGCCTACCAGGTTGCCCAAGTGCAAACTGGAGTGTTCATTAAATTCGTAAAAATCACTCAAAAACTGGAAATCGACGGTTTCAACAGCGGTACCAGGGTTAAGTGGGCGACGTGGAATTTTGATTTGACGAGTAACAGGATCGCGGTAACCAACCAGCTCGACCTGAGCAAACATATTCTCACCAGTTACATTCGCACCGGGCAAAAGCTCAAGCTCAGTCACACCATCGCCAAAGCCGGCGTTGTAGAGCATATTGGTGCGACTGATCTTAGTCACTCGCCCCAGTACGGCGACTTGCCCCTCATCTTTGCGTTCCTGGTGCATAATGCGTACAAACTCACCACGGCGTACTGAAAACGAGTCTTGCACAACCATAGTTAACTGGCTGGCATCACCAGTGTTACCGACTAATTTACCTAAAACTTTATAAGCCATTATTCAATCCCTCATCGAGGCCTGCCAACCACCCTGCCTCAATATCATTATTCTTTAGAGCCTGGTGTAAACCCTGGCGATAAAACGTAGCAAATTTAGGTAAAATGCCAAGCTGTTGATAGCCAAGTAATTGTGGCAACGGCATTGCATTACCTTTGTTTTGCATATCCAGCACTATCAGGCGAGAGGCAACTAAATCGAGATCAGCACTTTTCCATTCTGGTTCGTCACCCGCTAATTGCACCATTTTTATCTGTCCACCTCGGGCACTACGGAAGTGAAAACCAATTAACCCTTGCTTAGCTTCAATGTTGGGTTCAATGCGGTTTTCTTGCTCAGACAAACGAAATGCGACGGTGCGCGAATAGTTGCCTAAAATGCCATTGATAAATCGCAAATCCCCCACGCCCACCAAACTTTCATCCAGCCCTGCCAGATTTTGCATCAACTCTTTGGAAAACCCATCAGAGGCTAAAATTTGTTTGCGGCCTTGTTCGGTACGTAAATCTTGTTTGGCGATACTTACAATTGCACTAAAGCGCTCAGCCAAAATGCTCGCAAGCACTACACCATTTTGATTCCACGGAAAAATTTTAGAGCGATGGTTTTGCCAAAAAGTTTCTATCACTTGCCTGGTTTTTTCGTACTCTTGTTTATGACGGACATTGCGCTCCAGCGGAGCCATATCCCGTGCTAAAAACAACGGCGTATCCAGCAAAATTAAATCACCTGGCTCATAACTTAAGAGTTTTTTCTCAACTAACTGATAAGAATGACGAATTTCAATTAAATCAAGTCGTTTACGCTGTGCTTCAAAATCAATATCATCCAGTTCTGATACCGAGTCGCTACCCGCCGTACTGACTTTATTGTCATCTATTAGCAAATCTGTGCGTACTGCTGCACTGGCATAAATAAAACCACCCAATACCTTGTCTAAGCACGATTTAGTCGCAATACCGGCTACGCGTAAATTAACGATTGTGGGCTTGGGGACCGCTTTCACTAAGCCAGCATCACGGAACAGCGGTGCCACTTGCTCAATATCACGGACCTGTTTAAGCAAGCGTCCTGCGCTTCCAGGTAAGCGGAGCTGGCTATCGATGGCGAGAGATTGCGCTAAATTCATCGTTTTGTTCTCATTCATGCTTATAGCGCTCCTGTGTGTAGCTGCTCGTTAAGTAATGGGGCATAAGCCCAATATCGCGAGGCTTGTAGGCATGTTTTACCGGCGGCTGTTATGCCCGCTTCGTCAATAAAATCGTGCTGCCGCAACATCTCACCCCGCTTGACAATATTAAGGCTGCTAACATCAAACATCAGCTTAACCGCATTATGCTCAGACAACGCTTGTAAGCTCATGCCAGTTCCTGCATAGAGTAGTAGCAATACAACCAGATCGTGCTTATCTGGTGTGTAGTCAGTTGATGGCGCGTTAGGTTCGATGATTCGTTCAGCAACGCCAGCGTGGTCCACAAACCAATTCAACCAGCTCACCAGGATCTCACTATGATCGAGTAAATTTAGCGACCATAAAGGTAACGTGGTAAAGGCTACTAGCCCACTGTTGCTGTGTTTTCGTATGTAACGGGTATGCACCACATCGCCAGCCTGGTGTTGGTGGCGATCTGCACTGCCAGTAAAGCCAGCAATAGCTTGGTCTGTTTCACTGGCTAGCAAAGCGGTTAGCCCTGGCTCTTGCACCCTCAAGACCGCTGGTACTAACTGCCAATCTAGTGGGGATGACAAGTGCGCTAATAAGGTAAATTGTTCAGCCTTCAGGTTTATCACCAAAGCGGCACAACCTGCCTGCATAGCCCAGTGATACAGGCGTTGCATAGTATTAGCGTCAGTCAACTCTTCTGCTTGTACTAACAACAAACCGCTGGCTGGCGGCGAGCTAATCCAATCCTTCGTTAAGGGGGTTGCCCCCGCAACAGTTTGCAAAAACCGGCCTTTACGATTACTGGCCAGTGGTGCAGATAAATAAAGACTCATCGCGTCACCTCTATAAACCAGTGGCAAAGGTAAGGCGCATTTTTACAATGCCTTTGTCTACAAGTCCTTTCTGTTGCTCAGGTGTTAACGCGGGTTCTTGGTTTTGACTCAAAGCCTGGTAAATTGGTTGCCAATCCGCCAGTGTTAAGCCTGTATCTTTTAATATTTGCTCACCTTGAATCTGCCATTTGGCCTGGGTGCTTTCACACATCAGTTGAAGTTCACTGACCCCCAAATTGCTCACATCCCCCAGAGTCAACGCTGCTGGTTCCGCTTGCTTTTGAGAAGCCAATAGCGGTTTTAATAACGGCAGCCAGCTGTTTACCTGCTCGATGGAGTTGCGTCTTACTTGGTTAAGACGCTCTTCAATTTTAAGTAGCTGGCCTTGAATCGGTGTAAGTTGACCGCGTGCCGGTTTTAAGAGCTCTTCTGGTAAATCCCGTAACGATGAAAACCGCCCATTGCGCAAACTGTTTTGCATACTTTGACGCTTGCTCTCGGCATCGTTGGGGAGATCGGCAATAGCGTCTTCAATGAGCTGTAATTTCATTACCAGTTTTGGTATCTCTGCAATGTCATCAGCGTACTCATACTCAGCCGTGGCGCTACTAAGCCATTTTTGCAGCTGTTGGGCGCGTTGGTTTTGCTCTGTAAGGTTATTAACCAGCTTCCCAAATCGTTCTTTGCAGTTGCGATAGCTAGACAAAATATGTCCCTGGATCTCCGCTATCGGCAGCTGTTGGTCACTGTACAGGTTTAAACCCACTTCTTGCGCTAAGGCTGAAAGCTTGTCTTGCGCTTTGCCTAAGTCGAGTTTACGCAGGTAATGCAGTAAGGTATCACTGTCTGCTTGCTGCTCTTTTTGTCCAGTGGCACTGCTGGTATCGTCTTTTAACGCGCCGTCTAAAATATGACCTATGGTGCGCAGCGTGTTGGTGTACAGACGTTTCGGGAAATTCGTCAGTGGGGCACACTCTGTTTCAACATCTATGATTAAATCAGCGAGTCGGTTGTTGATACGCTCAGCGCTGCGCTCAACAAATTCGGCAAATAAACAGGCCTGTTCAATCCGTTGATAAAGCGAGGTCGTTTTGTCTTCTAAGCTAAGAATATGGGCATCTTTTAGCATGGGCTTGGAACTATTAAGCGGTTTAACCTTTGCTACTAGCTCCAGCACTTCAGCACGCTTGTGGATAAGCTCAGCCAGTACTTGCGTGTCGTTGGCCTCGGCAATATCAGCCAGTTGTTCTTCTTGCTGTTTGAGCACGTTAAATAGTGATTGTGCTTTTCCCAGCTGCTCTTTAGCTTCCACGGTGACAAAACCTAGCTTATTTGTACCCAGAGGCGCGAACATTTCATTAATGCGTGCATAACCATACACGCGGCTCATGACTTCCACATTGGCTGCGTAGCTGCCCATATCGTTACCGCTGAACCAGTTTTGTGCTTCTCTAATGGCATTTTCTAAGCGGGTGCGCGGGTAGTGCTCCCAAATTGCCTGTTTTTCGGTTGGATTGGTTAAAGTGAGTAAGTTCAGCTCTCCACACCACCACATCCAGTCATTAAACACGCCTTTGGCGGTAATACTCGTTTCAGCCACATAGGCGAAATAAAACTGCTGCTTAAAGCCTTCGAATTGCCACTTGTGCTTTTTATTAGGGTGAGCAATACGGGCTAAAAATAATGGGATCTGCGCCAGGCTTCGCTGCACATTATTAAGTTCAGTAAATAGCCCGGCATGTTCATCGGCCGTATAGCCTTTGGCAATATAGCTGCCCGGCACTTTAAGTTTATCCAACAAGCTGCTCAGCTCATTCACTGGCACGCCGTGTTGCTGCTGTAAATCGAGAATGCCGTTTAACTCAGGGTGAGCAATGGCCAGCTGATACCAGCCTTTAAACAACAGGTCACGGTCATTCGGTGATAACTTACCATCCACCTTTAACGGCCAGGCAATTAAACCGCGCTGCTGCAAACGATGGCGCCACTTGTGAATGGCATCCGTGGCAAAGGTAGTCAGGGCATGCAGCTTGTTTTTGAATTTCGCGGTAAAGCTGTCGGCAGTTAAATTCACGCCGTGCAAATGGCATACTGCCAGACTTAAGCCAATACGCTCTAACTGGTCTGCTTCGCTTGGGTTGACATAATGCAGCAGTATCGCATCACGTAACTCATTTCTTTCATCCAGTCGGCTGTATTGCTCCATGAGATGTGCAGATGCGGTTAACGCTAATACTGGCGTGCGACCATTTTGGTGGCTGTGGTTTGCCGCAAAGGTGTGAAGATTGTTCAGTTCAATTAGGTTACTGACCCAGGCAAACAAGGCTTTACCTTCTGGGTGAAGCTTAAATCCATCCAGGGTAAGTAAACCACCCTGGCGGCCACGTGGCTCGGTTAAAATGGCCAGAGGTGCATCGTCGCTACCCGCTTTATTACTTAGCAAGTTTTCATCATAGGTCCAGTTGTTATCCAGTAATCTCACAAAGCCCGTTACACGGGCTAATGCCTTGATGAGTGGCTTCTGGCTACTTTGTTTGCTTAGTTCACTCATCGCCTGTTCATGAGCATCGCCCAGGGCGGGATCTTTAAAAATCAGTGAGTTTTGCTGGGCACTGCGATAGCGCAAATCCAGGCGCAGTAACATCGCCACACTGGGGCCAATATGCGTTGCTTCGCTGGCGTCCAGTTCGGTAGTTTCACCCACTAGCTTGTGCCATAAGGCATCGGCAGCAAATTCAATTGCTGGGTGGTCATACAGCAAGCTGAGTAAGTATTTAAACTCACCTTTTGACAGAGGCAGCAATACTGCGCCTTTATCGCCGCTTGCGGCTTGTTCTTTAATCGAAAAAGTACGCAGGTTATCCAGCAAAGTATCTAAGCTCAGCGCTTGATCTACTGCAGGGTAGTACCATTCATCTTTATCGCGGCGGAATTTGGCTTGCTCCAGGGCTTGTCGGCACTGTAGCCGGTCAATGCTCAGTTTGCGGTAATGAGCGGCTATGGGTTCCAGATCTTCGTTTTTCAGCGCCAGCAATTCAGTGGCATAGCCCATTTCAGTTAAGCGCACGGGTAATTGGCCGTAGAGCAAACTACGGCATTCGGTCAATAGTGCCTGGTCGCGGGTTTGAATGCCTTCTATCGCACCTTTATCCAGCACATGCCTGGCCACGCGGCCAGAACCTGCCAGCACAGCTTCAAATAAATCGCCCACATCCTTGATACTGTGGCCTGCTTGTTGGTATTGACTCAGCACTGCATCCACATTAGCCATGACCACGTTAAACCAACCGAAGTTGGCACCACTCATGGCGTAAGCGGCTTCCACTAAACCCGCAGGGTAATTAAAACCCAGCTTGCCGTCTTTTAAGAGGCTTGCCACATAGTCTGATACATCGGCAAAGGCATTATGCTCAAGTTCTACTAACTCAAAGCGGCGTGCGACCGATTGAATTTCGCGCAATTGCTGGCCAAGCAGTGGTGAACACAGTGCAACATAGCGCAACCATGGAAGTTTACGGCGAGGGTCTTCCTCTTTAATTGCTTTACCAATCAGGCGTATGGCCTGGCCATCAAGGCGTTTATCTTGTTCATCTTCCAGGCCAAAAGTAGCGGCTTCTGCAACGGTTTCCAGTTCATCCAGCACCACCAACATATACTGCACGCCAAAGCTCTTTAATACTTTATAGGCGGCTTGCACCAAACTGACTACCAGCGTTTGGTCAGTATAGAGGTCTTCTTCGCTGTGGTTGGCGTTCAGTTGTAGGGCATCTCCTAACAGTTCAGATTTAAAGCCAAATGGCATTAAGCGTTCATAGGCTTGTTTGGCAATTTCACTTTGAATCGAACCATCAAAGGTTTGGGTGGCCAGTGGTAATAGCGCCTGATATAAACCAAAAGCAAACCAGTTATCCGAGTTTTGATAATCTGATGCGACTTGCGAGTAGCGAATATAGAGCGCCAGGTATTTGTCTTGCGTATCGCGATTAAACAGCTGCTTATTGTGTAGTTGGCCTTGTTCGTCGCGGACAAACCAGCCCCTGGAGCAGTCGTTAATTTGTGCGACCAATTCATGGCCTAAACGTGATTTACCCCGGCCCCATTCGGCTTCGACGGCAAACACATGGGCAAAGCGATCATCGTCGTGATCTACCGTATGCAAAAAGGTTTGAAAGCGTTTGAAAAATCGGCTCTGGCCCACTAACGGGTCGCGAGGTGGATAATCTGATACGCCCGTCGCCGCCCAGCGATGTTGTTTTGCCAGGCTATCAACCATCTGTTCGTTTAATTCAAAACTCATAACGACGATCCTTGAAGGTTTATTCTATTGGCGGCGCGTTTTTTATTGGCATAGCAGTTTTGCGCCAGTTGCTTAATGGCCCGCTGTAACGTTTGGCTTTTGTAGCCAAATAGCGGTGCTAACGGCAGGCTATAACAGGCATCACTGAAGCTTGTGTGAATTCGATATTGGCCGGACTCGCCACGACCTGCCTCGGTAAATTGCCAGATTTTTTTTGCCAGCAATACGGTGATGAATGAGCTTAGGGCGCGGTTTAGGCGGTTGATGCTTTCTGAGTTCGCATTGAGTGCCGGGTAGAGGGTGATATTGAGCTCACCGAGTAGAAGCACAAGAAAATCAGCCAAACTGCCCAGGCTCACCTCATCACCTTCAATGCCTTGTACCGCCACATTTATTTGACCGGGGGCAAAGGCATTTTGCCCGACAGGTAAAGTGAGCAATAAGCCGCCACGCTGCTCGGCAGCCCAGGCATCTTGCACAAAGATAATGAGACTGAGTAAAAATAACCAGGGCTGTTGGGCGAATAGCGCGGTAAGCGGCACGTTGTCATGACCTGAGCGGGACACCAATAACCAATCGGCATTGGGTTTAAGGTCATGTTCATCAAGCAAGGCATGAGGGAGTGCTAACAAACGCCCACTACACCAATTGTTTGCAAGTTGTTTTGCGGTCAAATTCACCACTTGTATAGGTGCCGGTGGTTCATTTTGTTCGCTTACGGTAAACAAGGTATGGCAGATGCGCAAAATACGGCATAGAGCGGGAATGGCAGCGTTGTCGTTTAGGCTATGGCCGAGTAAATCGCGTTCTGTTTGCGCCAATGGACCTGCAATGATTTGTGGTGAGGAGTCTGAGTTTTCCAACTGGGCTAAGACCCATTTACTGGCATTGCCCAGTTGCTGAATGAGTTTAACCAATACCATTGTGTCATTCATCGCGCCTGCTTCCTGGCAGCGAGCGGCGGCTAAATTTATCCAATGTTGGCGAACATCTGGGTTTAAGCCCAACAACGCTAATTGCCATTCACCTGACTGGCTTAAATCGTTAAAGGCATCAAGCAATGGTGCAGTGAGGCTATAGGCGTTAACGATATCAGTTTCAGCGTCGTTCTTTTTCGGCTGTATTATTGGTTGTAGCAGTGACCTAAGGGCAGGCGCAGCCGCCAATAACAACACTGCTTTACTGGCAATTAAACCGCCTTGCTGCCAAAGCTGCAGGCAGAGGTTAAGTGCCGCTTCGCTATTTAAGGTGTCGTTATTTTGCCTGGTTGTAATGCTGTCTATGCCCCTTGTCACCATCTTTACTCTTCAGCCTCCGCTTGCGCCGCCTCTTCCAGCAAACTGTATAACTCATCCACATCGCTAAATAGCGGTGTGGCACCTTCAATGGCATAACCTTCAGCACTTAGTTTACTTAAAATCGCCTGATCTAAGCTGTTGTCGCCATCTTCCAGGGCTTGTTGAGCTTCGATCAATTGCTGCTCGGTCAGCTGGCCTTCGATCAGGGTTTCGACAAGGATTTTGGTGGTCGTAATTAAATCCGTTGCAACCGCCTCTAACTTAACAGATTTTCTTGATAAACGAGCAATGAAATCCCAATGATCAGGAATCTCAGGAACTGGTATAGATTCAATGTCATCTTCAGAAATTACGGGATATGTCGTCCATGTGCATCGTTGGAGAAGAAGTAATTTCCCTGCATCGTGTCTCAAAAACTCTTTGAGCCAGTACCCAAAGTTTCTATCTTTAGGCTTAAGCCTTGCAAGGAATACAGAATAAAAGGTCGTGCTGGAAGACTCTTCAATAACAGCAATTGCACCTCTGTTAGGTCTTCGCGTGGAAACTGCGACATCACCTTCATCAAATATTCTTTGAGCATTGTTAGGTGCCTCTCCAAATTTGTGGAAAGTACCAGAATCGAAAGCTCCTTTCCCTGCATCGAGATCACCTATTTCTTTGTATACGCAGTCTGTGGAGGGTTTCGTTTTCGTTCTTATGGTAGGTGCCAGACGACCTAGTGTAGTGAGCTTTCCAAAACGGTCAATCAATCCTTTTTCAACTTGCATGTAGTAGTCAGAGTAGAATTCAGCATTTAATCGAGGCACTAAAATATCTAAAGATACTCTTGTATGAAGATGTTCCGGCTTATCTAAACTAATACCCGAAAACAAATCATTAAAATAATATTGAATTTTTTCTCGGCAACTCTTAGCCCAAGTGCGCAACTGCTCGGCTTGGCGAACTTTATCCCCGATGTATTTTTGAGCCTTTTCTTTAAGCTCAATAACTGGAATTGAATACAATGCATCTTTAGCAATGTAGTTAATAATTGTGTTGCTGGTTAGGCGATTCTTTAGGATCTGTCCGTGTTTCGATTTTAAGAATGCGAGTACGTAGTGTGAATCTACTCTTCTGGGGTTCAAAGTAGCTTTATACAAAGACCCACTTATCATCAAATTTTTTGGGAACGCTGAAGGGACAATACCCACTTTTGATACATTACCTTTAACTTCGACTAAAATCTCGCCAGCTTTTCCTAACCCTTTTGGATATTGATCTTTGTAGTACAGAGGAAGTTTATCAGCATCTTCGAAATTGATTGAACCATTGGCATCAATTTGTGTTGGGGATAAAAACGGAAGTACCTCGGAATCTTTTAATCCGTTAATAGAATCTGTACCGTGGTAAACCACTCGATAGCCTTCATCAACCAGGTCCCCAAAAGTAGTAACCGTACCTTTGGTTTCCATCTTCTTCAGCGTGCTCAATGCTGCCGGGTTATAGTATTCAGCATCGAGTCGGTCATTGATTTCTTGTAAAACTCGGACTTTGTACATAACTATTCACCCCGCTTATAAGCCGAGACAATCTTATCCAGATCGTTAGCGACACCAGCGTTATAATCTTCGATGTTGTTTTTCACCACGTAGCCCAGAGTTTCGGCCACTGCCATAAATACATCGGTTTGTGGCTCAGGTAAAAATTGCTCTGGTTGGTTGGGGTTAGCATGGCGTTTTTGTAAATATAATATCGAGGTTTTGGCCCCCGTGCCGGAGAGCTTAAAGCAGTCGCTCGGCAATGAAATTACCGCTTTGACTATGGCTTTACCGCCAACAAACTCGCCGGTTTTTTCGTCTTTTTTCCCCATGATGTACTCACGTACATAACGGTCACCGGAATTACATAAAATACCATCGGGCAGCACTATTAACAGGCGGCCGCCGGGTTTAAGCAGTTGCAGGCAGCGGTCGATAAAAAGTACTGCTGGGTCAATAGTGGCACCTACCGGTTGCCAGTTGCCCTTGCTATCGGGTTTACTGCCCAGCGCGAGCCCTGCGGTTGTAGGCTGCAGGCTGTAAAACGGCTTTTTATCAGTACCGCCCGTTCTGCGCAAATCGGTACGATAGCCCGCCCATTTAGGCTCGCCGTTTTCATCCAGCTCTAAATCACCGATATCCTCCCACTTCATTTTTACGTGGTCATACCAGGCGTTGTAGCTATCAACGACTTTTTTGGTCGGACGAAAACCACCGAGCACTTGCTCCATATTGGCTTCGTAATTGGCTTTTGAATTTTGACCATTTTTGCCTTTATCAAATTTAGGCGTACCGAACGGCGGGTTGGTACAAATAAGGTCAAAGCTATTCGGCTTCAGTGCGTTAGTGGTGAGCGAGTTGTCGGTATAAAAAATCTGCGCTTTGGGGGCACCTTGCAATGCCATATTCACGCGGGCCAGCATCACCATGCGCGGTGCAGCATCGGCACCGGTAAATGCACAATTGCGTAATTTTTGTTTCAATGATTCTTTTTTATCGTCGGCCAGCACCAGCTTAAAATCGATCCATTTATCAATCTGGCTTAACGCCACCGAGCCAAAACCAAAGGAGCCACAGGTTGGGTCGCAGAAACGAAAATCACCATTGGCTAAGCGCGATCGCATTTCATCGTCATCGTCGATGTCGTGCATAGCAATTTCTAGCATGGCTTGTTTTACAGGGTTAGGTGTTAAATAAACGCCAAGGCCACCTTTGGATTCAAAGTTGGCACGCAGGAAGACATCAAATACTCTACCGAGTAAATCTCCTGACACATCAGCCAACGTGCCGTGTTCTTTAGCGGTTTTGCCATCGTTGGTTTTTACCGGCCCCAGGTTTTGTATTGCTTCCAGCAAATCCTGATAGTTTTTCGCAACAGACAGGCGCAGGTGTGTTTCTTTACTAAAGATGGGATTACGTGAGCCATCATCTGAGATCACAACGTAGTTTTCGTGATTTTTAAATTCCTCAAAGGCGGCTTTGATTTGGGCAACGGCTTTATCGCCGTGCCTGGCCACATATTGCCAATCAAAGACATCACGAAAACGCAGGGTATTTCCCTCATCATCTTTAAAGGTAAGGTCTTCATCGTGATGCAAGCGGAAAGTTTCTAAAAACAGAAGCTTAGCCACTTCCTCAATAATGTCGTTCTTGTCGTTTACCTTGTCTTTGGTAACGCGATAAACATTTTCATGAAAGGCATCAAATCGCTGCATTAAGCGTGTATAAACACGCATCGACCAGCGAAAGGTTGGATCACGTTCCATGCGATCAAAGCTACGTAATTCTTCCAGACTTGGCAGGGTATCTGCACCGTGGGTACCGTCAGTTCCATCGGCACCGAACAAGGCCAAAATACGTTGGTTTATGCCATCGTCCACAACGGCAAATACTGGCCAGTCACCTTCGATATCGCTTAACAGCTGGTAGGCTAAATCATCAAACTTTGCAGTATCAGCGGCGTATTCCCAATGGCCTTCTGCCAGCGCAATCAACATGACCGGTGGCGTTAAGTTGCCTTCAACCTGGCCTTGAATGAGACCCGCCTTGGCGAATTCATGTTCGGGTAATTCGACCAATGGCTGAGTAAACTCGGAGTGCTGTTTGACCAGTTTATTGAACAGTGCTTCTAGCTGCTGTTGTGGGGCTTGTTTTTTTGCTTTTGCTTCTTTTGCCATGATGTTTTCTAAAATCCTTTAATTCAGCCAATGGTTACTGCAAGTGCCGGTTAATTTATCAATACCAGCAAGGGGCCTTTAATCTCTAACTGCGCGTGTTTCTGCGCCAGTTTGCGTATCTGCTGTTCACTGGTCGTAATACCAGCAGGGAGCTTTTTCAGTACTTGTGCCAGGGGCATGCGCCCACCAGCTTGTTGTAACAATGATACTAAATGTGCCGCAACATCAGGTGTTACCTGGTACGTTGCCGTTGTGAACTCTTTTAGATGATTACTTTGAGGCAATGAGGCAAGCCATAGCGAAACTTGAGACTGGCTAAAGCCAAGGGTTTGCCAGAGAGTTTGGTTCTCGTTAAATACAGCGGCAGCGCTTCTGGGTGCTGCTGTTTGCTGAGTAATTAGTTGTTCCAGGCTTTGCCGCTGGTATTCATGGGTCATCTCATGCCTCCACTATAGGATACTGAAGCAGCCATCCGATCTGGGTTGGGTCTCATTGTACAGGACTCGTCACTCGGCCACATCATCCTCTCACCGCGTTTTGCCATTATCCGGTATGGCACAACCCATAATTTTAAAGTCTCTGAAAAAGCAAAGTGCTGCGGTATCGGTTGGCTAAAGTCATCATGCGCAGGGTAAATCAGATACAATTCGCCGCTCCCATCAAGATATTTTTGGCCGTAGGCAAACATTTGATAAAAGTCGGATTGCGCAAGTCCATATAGTGATTTTTTTTGCTCGTTACTGTTCACCAGCTTCCATTTCGTGTCCATCACCATTTTGGTTTGAACCGGTTGACGTGATTGAACCAGCAAGTCTGGGCGAAGCTTAAAGCAGTCGTAAGCCCCATGTTTCACCAAAGAATAAGTGGCGGCTTGCGATTTAACTTTGAGTTGAGGAGGGAGTTCGTCGGAAAAGGTTTGTGCAACAAAGGATTCAAACACCGCTTCCATAGGGAACAGGAGAGATATCGCCTTGGTATTTCCCTGCAAGGCACTCGGGCTCATTCCTCTCAGGATCAATTGCGCCCACGCCATTGGCTCGTTGTAATGAGCCATACCGCGCTCGAGGCGTAAGCTGTTTATATCACTTTCAATATCCCGGCTAAGTGGAATCCCGTCAAACGCAAAGCGCAGTTCGTAAAGCCAGCGTTGAATCTCTGATGACAACTGCAGACTAAGTAACTTATCCAGTGCGGAGTGTAAGAGCCGATTGGCAGCACAATCAGGCATATAGTCATCATAATCGACACAAAACTTATGGCGATTTACTGCGTTATGTCGCAGCTGTGCAGAAAGCATCAGTTTGCCCTTCATAAAAGCCAGATTACCTTGCTCGCTCACATAGTCGGAGCGTAAACCTTGTTTAAGTAATTGGCTGATGCTAAGCAAAAACTGACTGATAAAAATCTCAAGCAAAGGCATGCGCTGAGCCTGCAGAGTTGCCTGTTGGGTTTGAATATGTCGAAACCCAGGCAGATGGCTTAGCATCGTCAGCAATGTTTCACGCGCATTAGCTGTTGTGAGGTTTTTACCAACCTTGGGCAGTATCTCAAGCTGGAAACCGTGAGGTGTTGAAAGCATCCCCGCGTAGTTTTGCACCTGAAGCAATTTGAAGCCTGAGCGAGAGGTGAGTTTGAGAAACTGGCTTCCTTGAATGCTTGCCAGGCTGAGTGCTTCTAAATAATTAAAAACCTGTTGAGGCACCAGCTTTGCGCCAGCTGAAGCCGTTTTTCCACTCCCCAGCAGGTCATATTCAAAAACTGAGATAACTTCACCCATGATTTACAGCCTGCTCATCGAGGGGGGCCTGCTGGGGCTGATAAATTGAACGATAAGCCTGTGGCATATTCCAGATCTCTTGATCGAAATCTTCGAGCTCGTAAGCTGTCGATTGCTGCTTATGGCGTTGTAAACCATGGTTGTTACCAAAAAGCGTATCGAAATCGTCTGTTTTCTCAATCACGAATTGCAGGCTGTCGTCTTGCTTTTGGTTGTCAGCCAGCACCAACCTGATCTTGTTCCAGTCATCGAAAAAGTATTCCTGTAAAAGCGGAATGATCTTTTTCTGGAATGCGATCTTCAATTGTTTAAACGCAGCTTCTTCATCACCGGCATCGAGTGCATTTTTTACTGGCATAAAGAACGCATGTCCCAGAGTATGCTCACGATCGTAAAGCGCTTCGATGCGGCTATTGAGTTTCTCTAACAACGGCTCGAGCTCTATGCCTTTCACCTTAGCTCCACTCAGTAAAGAGAGATCTGGCATCATTTCGACAAAGTCAAAGCGACGGCGTAAAGCCGTGTCCATCAGAGCTAAAGAACGGTCTGCGGTATTCATGGCTCCGATGATGTCGACATTGGCGGGTACGCTGAAGTGATCACCGCTATAAGACAGTTGCAGGCTCATTGCATTGGACATACCCGTACGCTTGTCTACTTCAATGAGTGAGATTAGTTCACCAAAGATCTTGGATATGTTTCCGCGATTGATCTCATCAATGAAAATGGCGTAGCGATGTGCTGGATCGGCATTGGCACGCTGACACAGCCGCATAAAGATACCCGGCTCAATAGGGTAAGAGATGTTGCCACTTTCGTCAGAGCGAGCGCGGATACCCTCAATAAATTCTTCGTAGCCGTATGATTGGTGGAACGTAACAACCGAAAATCGTTGAATGGCTTCGGCAGATTTTGGACCACGTTTAAGTTCGGCGTAGAGTTCTACCAAATCCTCCACTTGCTCGAGCTGTGAATCAACTATCAACCATTCGCTGTTATCTGTTTTGTTAAATACGGCAGGCTCACGCCGATTCTTATAATCAACGGTTAACGACTCGGGAACTGTATAGGCTTGCAAAGCCGCCCAGGCAGTATTCGATAGGTTGCCATTACGACCGTTTAATAATGCCTTACGTTGAAACCACATATGTTCAATAATTTGGCGAACTTTGGCTCGTTTCCCAAGATCGAGCAGCACCAGCGTTATAACCTGCATCCAGTTCAACGATTCAAGGCGAGAATCCAGCCAGGCGTCACGATCAGCAGGAACTGCATGAGAAGTGTACTCTTTCATTTTTTGCTGCAAGGTGAAGGTCTTGCCAGTGCCTGGGGGGCCAAAGAAGATCACGTTAGTTGGTGAATGTGGAATGGTCTTGTTCTCGACGGGCTCACTGCTGGTTATGGATGTCGTGCTAGCTACTTTCTCCTGCTTTTGTTCATTATCGCGTTCACGGAGCAATTCGTAGAGATGCCAGATGGCCATATTCACGTAATAAGGATCTTTGTTAGGAGATTTGGCGTGTATGGCTTGTTTCAATTCATAGTTTTTCTGTAACCAATTTCCGGTCAGTACCAAACCGAGATGGAAGTGTTGATTTAGGAATTCTGCTGCTTTATTAAAAGCATTCTCATCCACAGTACTGGTGTAGTTTTCTGGCGAGAACGCGGCAAAGACGCGATTTCTTAAACTCCAATACATGCGCTTAAGCTCTCCGGTCTCTTTAGCCTGTTGTAGCGCACTGCCTACGTATTGGTAGGTTGCTTCATTCGGTTGCTGACGAATACGTTCGGTGAGTTCTCTAAGCAATGGGAGGCTTTGCTGATATTCTGCTAATGATGGAACGCCCTGACGAATACTGGCAATACCGTTATCACGTTCATACCAGAGCCTCTTAACTAAATCATCCGTTTCAGGCTCAGTAAAAGTTGAGGTTTGTTGTAGCAAGGTCGTAAATTCACGGTATCGCTGATCCCACTTGGAAGCTGAGTAATTTTTATCTTTCGCCAGGGCATCAATCAATTCACTGATCGTCAGCTTGCCTGCTTCAATACTATCAACAAGATCCATCGTAATTTTCCTTTGATGCCACATTTCTTACAAGGTAGCCAATGAGCTGTTTTATGATCTATCTTACCAAGCATGAGTTTGCAGCCAAGTGCCATGAGTCAGATTTTCAATGGAAAGTACAGTTTTGACATGTCATTGAATTGATTGCTCTCAAACGAGTTTTTGGCATCTTCACCTTAAGTCGCGATTATCAAGTTACTTTGTTGTGCTGAAGCGCTGTTGATATCAATAGAGTATGAGCTGTACGGATACTAATGTAGGGCATGCTCCCTTCTTGGGTCAGCAAGGTGCGATGATTTTGAGTTGGAAGAGGAAAGTACGGGGAGTTGTGTTCGCACTGACCTGCCCCCAGGATTAGATACAACCTTCAGTTAGTAATGGATTGCCCTCGCCCCGATAGACGATCCTGCCCTATAGTTTGAGCATAGGAGGAGCGTATGGGCACACCACGATTTACACCTGAATTTAAGGAAGAAGTCGCCCGTCAGATAACGGAACGCGGTTATTCCGTCGCCGAAGTTTCTGATCGGCTGGGCGTTTCAGCACACAGTCTCTATAAGTGGTTGCGGGCTATTAAACCCGATAACAGCGAGCAGCATGCCCGTGATTTACTGGAAGCGAAAAGCGAGATCCTGAAGCTCAGGGCCCAACTGAAGCGCACTGAGGAAGAACGGGACATACTGAAAAAGGCCGCGCGGTACTTTGCAAGGGAGCCCGACTGAAGTACCGCTTTATCAATGAGCACCGCACTGTATGGGGTGTCATGACGATGTGTCGGGTGTTGTGCGTTGCCCGGGCCGGGTTTTATGCGTGGCTGCATAACCCGGTCTCCGCGCGGGATAAAGATAACCAGCGTCTGCTGACGCTTATCCGTGACTCCTATTCACTGAGCGGAGGCGTATACGGTTACCGTCGGGTTCATGGCGACCTGAACGAAATCGGGGAAAACTGCGGTAAAAACCGGGTGGGCCGTATTATGCAACTGAACCGGATTAAAGCCGTGCGCGGCTATAAAGCTCCGCGTCGTATCGCTGGCAGACCTTCAGTGGTTGCGCCTAATCGTGTGCAGCGGCAGTTTACCGTTGTCCGGGCCAATCAGATCTGGGTCACCGATATTACTTATATCCGCACCAGGCAGGGCTGGCTGTATCTGGCGGTGGTTATTGATCTCTTCGCCCGTAACGTGGTTGGCTGGTCGATGAAGCCCACGCTCTCTCGCGAACTCGCGTTGGACGCTCTGATGATGGCCGTGTGGCGTCGAAAACCGGACGGCGAGGTTATCGTACATAACGATCAGGGCAGCCAGTACGGCAGTGACGACTGGCAGCGCTTCTGCCGGGCCAATAACCTGGCGCCGAGCATGAGCTGGCGTGGCAACTGCTGGGATAATGCGGTGGCCGAATCGTTCTTCAGTTCGCTGAAAAAAGAACGGATCAGAAAACGCATATATAAAACCCGGGATCTGGCCCGGGCGGATATCTTCGATTACATTGAAGTGTTCTACAACCGGGCCCCGCGCCACAGTCATCTCGGCGGCGTCAGTCCGGAGGCCTTCGAACAGGCCTCGTCGTGAGGACAGAATTTGTCTACAGGCATGGGGTCAGTCCAGTTGTAGTTAGATGGTTTTGAACAGGTGATACATGACATGATAAAAAAGAAAAAAACAAAAAAGAGTGGGGTTTGTCAGCTAACAGGAGATTTTGGCCCTTTTCAGCGATCGCATATATTACCAAAAGCCGTAACGAAATTAAGTGACAATGGTGAGCGATACAGAGAAACATCTCTCAATACAAGGCCTGTTTGGCGTTCTAATAGTTGGTATGATTATAATTTAGTAACTGCTAAAGGTGAAAAAATACTCAGTGAAATAGACGATTTGGCTATCAGTGAACTTAGAAAACATAAACTAATATGGAGTGGTTTTGGTCCTAAATGGAAAAATTCTCCGACAAGTTATCGTTTGGATGAACCAGTAAGAACTGTAAGTGGTTTGAATACTAAATTAGTAAGGCTCTTTTTTATTAGTTTGTTGTGGCGAGCTGCTGCTTCTCAGAGAGAAGAAATGTCTGATATATATCTTCCTCAGCAAGAGCTGGATGTTCTTAAACTAATGATAGTAAGAAAGGAATCAGGTGAACCTGGTTTTCTTCCAATGTATATCAATCAAATATCTAACATAGGAGTTCATCATAATCGGACCCCAATTTATGAAAAGCAAGTAATAGGTGATATTGAAGTAGATACATTCAGATTCTACTTTGAAGGGTTGATTTGTCATATTATTCATTCATATGATGGTGATATTATAAAAGGGTTAGAACCTGTATTTATAGAAGCCTCTTCTGAGTTGCTTGTTATAACTCATAAATTCGAAGATTCCAGAGCATTTTCTGATTTGAAAGAAGTGATCTCTAGTTCGTTTGATGAATGTTCCTAATCTAACTAGGGAAACTTTGGGATGATATTATTTCAACAATTTTGGACAAAAGTGTTAGAAATATTTTTTAAACGCTCCCAAAACCAGTGATACCGAAAGTGCGGTGATCACCGCACTTGGTACTAACATATATGATGGCTTAAGAAAAACCGGCACCGCCAGCCACGCCAGCCCCGTTGCCGCAAGGCTGGAGCCGATCATACGCTTGGCGTGGTGATAAACAAACCCGGACTTATGGCCTGCGCCGAACCGCCGTAAGTCGCGTCTTACCAGCCCGTCAATAAGCCCGACGACGATAATCAGCGCAAATAGCGGCAGTGCCTGCAACAGAACCACCAGCCGTAGCAGAAAGGTGAGGGTGATATTGCTCGCAGACTGTAACGCGCAGCGGATTACCGTCGTGACAGCCTCCGTCCAGAACAACCCGCTTTGACCACTGAGAGAAGCAATCAGCGCCGCGCTCCCTTTCTGCAACGTATCGCTGACAATCGCGAGGTCTTCTACTAACCACATCGGTGCGCCAGCAGAGCTTTTCCACCACTGCCATGTCACCTGCAATACCTGCTCACTGTGACTGGCGCAGGTGTTCCGCCAGAAAAACGCCTCGCCCAGCCACTCCAGCGTTATCGCCAGCATCCACGCGCCGAGGCAAAAACCGATCAGCACGCCGGGAAGTAATGCTATCCAGCCGAGCAGTCCGGGGCGACGCACGGGGCCTGGTGGCGCATGTTCGGGCATCAGTGCAGCGGCAGAGTAATGTAGCGGCAGAGGAACCGTGCCTCGTGTGCCTCATCCAGTCGTATCTGAAAAATGTCGTGTTCGCCTTGCGGCGATGTAGCTTCGCGCCATGCCTGAAAGCCCTGCAAATTCATCCGGGCGATAATCTGGTCGGGCGTTTCTCCCTGCGTCAGCGCTTCCACCGCCTGTTGCAGGGGAAGAGGCAGTGTTTGTGCAGGCCACATCACTTCAACGCTCACGAGCTGGCGGTGTGTCCGGGGTATCATCGGTCTGTTTCTCCGTGGTTTCGCTGTCGTTCAGCCCTAAAATAGGGTCATTTTTCGCCGTTACAACTGTCTCCGGGCGGTCCCACCATATGGGCGTGCTGTCGTACTGTTTTTCCATATAGCGGGCTATGAGTGTGATGCTTTCCGGCATCAGCGGATCGTGTGCTGCGTCCGGTAATGGGATGCGTAGCTTCCAGAGCTGGCCGCCTTCCAGCAGAGCGAACGCCTGCCCTTTGGGAAGCTGTACCAGTGAGGCGGGTTCCAGTAACGGCACCTGTATGCTGCTCATCCGATCCTGGGTGTTGCTGGAAAAACCGATGTTGCCCTGTGCGTCGGCGCTGTCGGCAACGCCGGAACTGATGCTGTTGCTGAGCACATCCACCTGCGGCAGTTGTTTCGTCAACAATTCGGCGGTGGCAGATTCCCGCACCCGCATCATGATCCGACTGTTGAAGTTGCCGACGACCTGGTCCGCTTTGGCGCGGTCGCCGATGCGGGCTTCGATATCGGAGAGCGTCTGGGTGTAGGCCGTAACCTCTACACCTGCGCCGCCGCCTTTATTTATTAGCGGAATAAATTCATCGCCCATCAGCTCGCTGAACTCATCGCAGTGCAGCTTGATGGCCGGGTTCTCTTCCGTCTGCGGCAGGCCATCCATCACGCCGTGCTTGTAGATATGTCCGGCGACGCTGACCAAATCGGCGAACATTGAGTTGCCGACAGCGGCGGCAATTTCTGTGTCAGACAATGCATCCAGCCCGACATAGACAATCGCCCGCTGGCGAATGGCCTGCTGCCAGTTGAATACCGGGCGCGGGTCGTTAAGGTCGCCGTAGTCCGGGGCCAGCAGTTGGGCGATTTTTCCGGTGGTCAGTTTTTCCAGCAGTGGCAGCAGCGAGGCGACGATCTTATCGAAATAGGTTTTATCATAGTGCATGGCAGTACGTAGACCGTCGAGGATCGTGTCGTGTAATCGGGTGGTGGAAAGGTACTGCTTCAGCGCGACGACGTAGCTGTCCCTTCCCTGAAGATTACGTGGCGTGTTTTTCTCGGTGATGCCAACGGCAATCCGTACCACGTTGCCCCATGCCTGGCGGTCCTGGCTGGGCAAAAAGACACGGGCGTAGTCGATAAACAGTTCGTCGATGTTGATAACGTGGCGGGCGATACGGGCGTAGTCCGGGCGCTGGCCCAGTGCCACCAGGGCGCGGGTGATGATGTTGACGAAGCGCCAGTCGAACCTCCTATACTCAAACTTTAGGGCAGAATCGTCTACCGGGGTGGTGGGGTGCAGTCCAGGGTGGACAAATTCAGTGTGCCACTACATATTGTCTAAAATGAGGGAGGAGGGAAAAGGCTGGATCTCTCCAGCCTTTGACGGTCATTTCACTTTCTTGAAGATGAGCAGGATCAGAGGGACGCAGACAGCGAAACCAATGATGGAGGCTAAAGCCGAATCAGAGTGATTTTGCGCTAGCTCCTTAACAAACCAGGTACATTGAGAAGGGGTAAATTCTCCGCCTTGACTCATTGTCTCTGTAAAGTTAAGAGCGAAGACCAGATCGAAATAAAGCACGATAGCGTAATACGCTGCACAGATCAGCGCGATACTCACCCATCTGATCCAGAACTTCTTATTCATCATCGTAAGTGCTTCCCAATGAACCGCCTACTGTACCGCCTGAGTAGGGGGATGTTGAGCCAGCAACAGCAGCGGAATCGGCAGCAGATTGTTGAATTTTTGCACTCCCTCCCATTGATTGAGGGCTTTTGTTCTCGGTGTTAGGGTACTGCTGTTTGAATGTATTAGTCATTTCGACAACGAGGATTGATGAGAAGTCTGCACTCTTTGATTCAAGATATCTTTGCAGTGAAACCGGAATAGTAAAATCTTCTTCTATGTCGATTGGTAGCTGTGTTGTCGTGGATGTGTAACCGTGTTCGAATACCTTTGAGCCAGCAAACTTGAGCCCCTCGACTGAGTGAGTTGTACAGTTGCTACCAGTGACATCATACTTATCAATGGTTCGGCCTCTTCGCTTTGTACCATCTTGCATGTTTGGCGTTTGAATTGGTGTTACACCGCCATTCCAAAGGTTTTCGAAGAAGTTACGGGTTATTTTAGGATCTGCATCATCAATGCAGAAAGCGCGAGCCCCCATTTCATAAAGTTCGTATCGGTAATACTTACGCGCATCTTCATCCTGGAAAAAGTCTAAAATCCCATCCCCAGTGAAGGTACTTTTATCAGTGCGTCCATAGCGTCCATAGGTGTAGAGGAAGATATCGTTATTCTCATGCACCGAAACGAAAACATGACCTGCACTTGTCGTTTCAGTCCAGATATAAACGCCGTTCAGCAGCGGGTTATCTTCTGGCTTGCAGGTGTCAGTCACATTATCAGCTTGGGGATCATAAATCGGGCCGGGGAGAACGGGAAATTCGACGACTTGAGATTGGGCTGTGTCGGCTTTCGCTGCCCCTGTAGAAAATTCATAAGTGTCATCGATGGAAGGAATAAAACGTGATTTGCAGGGACAGGAACAACGGCTGTGCAGTGTTCCGGCTACTCTTTTACCATGTATTTCGTCACTATCAAGGCCGCCGCAGATACGATAATGCCCTGGATGTTTGCCGCAGGTTACTTTATGGCCTTCACATGCCATATCTTTATCGAAAAATTGATGGTCGGGGCATCCTTCAAGAATCCTGCCACCGCAAGCGGTCTTATCACCCCTAAATAAAAAATGACCAATAGCCATTCGTCCTTATCCTTATTTTTGCTTGTAAGTCCATGTGGGAAGTGTAGGTTTTTGGTGTTGGCGAGTAAATGAGCAAATGTAATAAAATCAAAGTGTGTTAATCAATGGGATCAGGTCGCCAGCTATGGATAGTATTTATCCGCACGGTCAGTTGCAGACGAGATTTCCACAATTGCCCGCATTCCAACAGAGCAAGAGCCTGTCTTTTGTGAAGCTGGATCAGGGCGGCGGTATCGCGGACCGGTAAATTACTAGTGGTTACCTGTTAGCCGGTGTTGCTGGTAAAACTGGTGACGCTGGAACTTATCTAGCGAGTATGTTCTTTCATCTTTGGTAGTTGATTAGAATATGGCACCGCTTGGCCTACAGTCTGGAGAACACTGGACGGAACAGAAGGTCGTAAGTTGTTCCAGCAACGGCTGTTGCGGGCTAAGTGCCGACTAACAGATAGCTGTCATAATGGACGACTTCCGGGGTGAGAACGGAGGCTACAGCCAATTCTTTGAAAATAAATAAAAGCAGGGCTAATACCAATCGTTTCATTACATACTTCCGCGAACTACGGTGGGGGTGTTGTAAGTATCCCGGCAAAACGAACCATTCACTTTTAGAGATCTTCCGACATACTGATTATGTCCCCAGAGGAGATCGCTATGCGCAAGATCCGATTCACTGAACACCAGATCATCGCCGTATTGAAGTCCGTCGAAGCTGAACGTACCGTCAAGGATGTTTGCCGTGAGGCCGCTATTTCGGAAGCCAGCTATTACAACTGGAAGGCAAAGCATGGCGGGATGGAAGCGGTCGATATTAAAAAAATCAAAGATCTGGAAGACGAGAATCGGAGGCTTAAACAGATGTTTGCTGATCTCAGTCTTGAGTGCCGGGCACTGAAAGACGTCATCGAAAAAAAGCTTTAAAACCAGCGATAAAGCGTGAACTCGTCAGCTATCTGACGACGCAATTTGCCATAAGTTTACGCCAGGCCTGCAGGACGTTATCGCTGAGCAGGACGGTGTATTTTTATCAGCCCGATACCCGGCGTGATGAACCCGTGATCCACGCGCTGACTGAACTGGCAGAACGCTATCCGCGCTACGGTTTTAAGAAGCTGTTCCAGCTGCTGTGCAGGCAGGGCAATACCTGGAACCATAAATGTGTTCACCGGATTTATTGACTGCTGAAACTGAATTTTCGTCGCAAGGGAAAACAGCGGCTGCCAGTGCGTAATCCAGCACCCCTGGCGACACCGCAAGCGTTAAACCAGAGCTGGCCCATCGATTTTATGCACGACGCGTTGGTCTGCGGCAGACGCTTCCGGACCTTCAATGTGGTGGATGATTTTAACCGTGAAGCACTGGCGATAGAAATCAACCGGAATATCCCGGCTCAGCGAATCATCCGGGTGCTGGACAGGATCGTGGCAAACCGCGGCTATCCGCTGAAAATGCGGATGGACAACGGGCCAGAACTGGTCTCGCGGGCACTGGCACAATGGGCCGAAGAACATGGCGTGCAGCTCGAATTTATTAAACCGGGTAAACCTACACAAAATGCTTTTATCGAACGGTTCAATCGGACATACCGGACAGAAATTCTGGATTTTTACCTGTTCAGAACACTGAATGAAGCACGGGAAATTACCGAGCGCTGGCTGATGGAATATAACAACGAGCGGCCTCATGAGTCCCTGAACAACCTGACGCCGGAAGAGTACCGGCTGATGGCTGAAAAACCGGAACTCTCAAAAAGTGCGTGGAACTAAAACAGGTGTGCTTAAAGTAGTATCGACATTACTGTCGTAACGGATAAAAGCTTTAATACCCAAGACGTCAGTTATGAAAAGCGCAAAGCAAAACAGCAGCGCCTTAATGATGCAGTGGAAAAACTAAATGCGCTGGGCATTGTGACTATGTTGGTCAACCGTGTTCACAGTAAAATCGTGATTGGTGATGAAGGGCTGCTGTGCATAGGATCGTTCAACTGGTTTAGCGCTACGCGTGATGAGAAGTACAAACGATACGATACGTCGATGGTATACCGTGGCAAAAGCTTACAAGCGGAAATTAAAACGATTTATTCCAGCCTGGAACAGCGGAAGTTATAGGGGGCTTAAAGCAATGCAGGTATCGAATGTGTTGAATTAATTTAGCGCTACTCAAGGAGGTATAGCTTCAAGATACTATGCCTCCAAACCATGCGGTTGCATTTGGATGGCTTGTTTGGCGAGGGTGGTTTAAATCATCAGTTAAACTTATAAAAGGCCACTTTTTTGAATGGCCTTTAGTCTAAGGAGAATTTATGCCGTTGCCCTGTGGTTCCAGGAATCTTTGTAAATGATATTCCCATCGCAATGTTTCCATGTGATGGCCTCATACCTTAACTGAATCGTTTCGCTGTGTGTGCCTGTACCAGAATCAGGAAATAAGTTGGGGGTAATTCCGGTTACTTTTACATTCTCTAATATAATATTAAAACATTCGCTTTCAACACCTGCATCAAGGATCTGATACATCTTTATGGTTGCCGACTTTAATGTTTGTTTCTCACTCAGCGCTTTGTATAAAAGGGGTGTTGTTTTATCAAAGTCTTTCTGTACCGTAATAGGCGTATGTACTCTGGTTCCTGTTAATCTACCGGTGTTTCCATCCACAGGAATGGATAGGTGGTGCGTTACCGCTTTTAATTCAATAGCGCCAATACGCCCTGTAACGAGAGAACTACCCGTTATAGGGGAGCCGTTTGTATCGGTTAGCCAAAGATATGCTGGATTTGACATGATTATTCCTTATCTCTATTTATAAATGAAGGTAAACAAAACATTATAATGACCCATAAAAACAGACCAATAATCTTAACCGGCCACGGGTCAAGTAAGGCTATGCAAACAATAGCGCCTATAATTAGTAGCGGACCTGATAGTAAATTAAAAACACCGCTTATCACACCTATTTTTGTTCCCAGTAATCTATTCAACGCAATGGCGATGATATAAGCGCTGCCGATTGTAATCGTTACTGCGATTATTTTATTCTGCCAGTTATTAAACTCAGCCAAGCAAATAAAGCATACAGTAATAATATAGGTGCAGAGAACTATATCGACGAGTGGCGTGATAATTTTTTTCATATCACCCAGCCTTAGCATTCGTATTTAAATGATCTTCAACTCTTTTCATAATCTTGTCGAATACGGGGTTGCCCTCGGTGTTTCCTGCATGGATGGCATCCACAAAAGGTTGTACCGCATCGGCAAATAAGAAATAAAGAAGATCATAATCGCGGGGTCTTAATAACGAGTATACCTCGGGCGCTTCATTCCTGAGTTTATCAGAGGTCCTGATGGAACGCTCTGCCATTCCACCAAACAAGAGGATAGTACTTAAAAAGGATATTGGATTCCCCTTCCCCTTAAATACTACATAAGTAAATGACGTTTTTTCTATAACGGCTTTAGCGATGTTCGATGCGATAATATTCGTAGAGATTCTACCCACGATAGAGGTAACTACACTTCTGTATATTCTATCTTGTTCTGATTTGGATAGATATTTATTAAATAACTGAAAGATTAATTTAACTGCATTAACGATATTTTCATAGTTAAGGATGTCGTGTCTTATCGCGGTCATCATACGGATTCTTTCTGTTTCACGTTCATATCTTGTGTCCGTATCAAAGATACCGTAAATCAGATAACCATAATCTAAAGGAACAGATAACCCATCATTGATAAGCCCTGTAACTGTATCAGGAGAGATAATGATGTTATATAATTTCCGCGCTATCCCTTCTATGTCTGCCATATAGCTATCCTATGTTTAAATAAATGACTGAGGATTTACATTATTTTTGCAAGAAATAAGCGATGTTAATTTACAAGAGAATAAAAAACTTGGTAAGTGTTACTATAATCTAATTGTTACAAACTGTCTTGCGTGAGATGTATTAATTCAATAAATAATAAAGCGCATATAAGTATTCGATTAGTGATTGGATACGCAGAAGTTTGGATGTTAAAATTATTGGTTTATATGTATTTGCTCTGACTTGTTCATGGCAGAAACAGGTTATGACTCATGAACAGGCGGTTTATGTGAACACATCGACAGCATCATGTTGTGCCGTCGATATCCTTCACAAGCAAACATTGACGGATTCACCAGAGTGATATCCGCTTCCGGCGTGAGAGCGGGGGCTACAGCCGATTCTTTGAAAATAAATAAAAGCAGGGCTAATACCAATCGTTTCATTACGTCCTGCCGCGAACTACGGCGGGGGAATAGCGATTGGTTTGCGTTATGGCGTGACGACCGCGGAATTGACGATGAGACGTGGGTAGAGGGTGTGAAAAGTGGTAACTTCCGTTTGCATCCGGGTACGGTTTCCGAGGATTGTATTACTATCGCCCATAATTCTGATTTTGCCATGATCCGGAATGCGCTTATGAACACATCGTTAGTACAGGTTCCCTGCATGCGTTCCCTGATGGCTCGCGGTTGGGTGGAGGTTGTTGCCAGTGGCTCTAACAACGTTTGCCCGTAAAATCAGTAAGATTATTTATTTCATATTGCTGTTTTTGGTTCTGGGACGTGCACTTCTAAGGCCGGAAATCTATCTCGATTATGATATCGCAAGGGATATTTGCCACTTCTTATTCGGGAGTGTGAATGCCGATACGATGTATGACACTTTCTTTTATATATCGCTGGTAATAGTGATATTACTTTCAGCTGTACTCTACATTATTACATTGCAGCTAATTTCAACGATAAGGAGCAAATGAGATGCCAATTCCTCCATATATGTGTCTTAAAGACGATGGTGGCGCAGACACGAACGGAGCTGTTGATGTTCAGGAGCGAGAAGGCAGCATCGAAACCCGCTTATCACCATCCCCCCTCATCCCCTGAACACCTCCCGCCGGTGCCATGCCACAAACCCTTCCTGCGGATAGCATTCTTTCCCCTGCGGCAAGGTAATCGGCTTACCATCAAAATCCCAGAACAGCCTGCCAACAATGCCCCCGCCGTTCACCGCTGGCGAAACCTGGATGCGCATATCCTCATCCAGACCAATGGATCCTTTATCAAAGGCCTTATGGTGAATCGCGCAGAGCGCCAGGCCGTTAGGGATTTCGCAGGGGCCGCCGTGCTGCTTCCATTTGATATGGGCCGCCTCCAGGGCGACGGAGGTATTATCATGGCGCATATTGAAGCCGCAGATCGCGCACTCATAGTTATAGGCGCGCAGCACCTGCTGGCGAAAATGCGGGTCGCGCTCTTTACGGATCTGCTGCAGATCAAACCCCATCTCTTCTGCCAGTTCTTCCTGAATACTCTCCGGGAAATGCGCCTCAAGGATCTGATGGGCGAGGGTATTGATCAGCTTCTTATTTCTGTTGAGTAGCGCAAAATGCGGCTCATCAAAGCCGCCGGCGACGTGGCAGAGCTCCAGCTCTTTGCCGGGCGGCTGTCGTCTGCCCTGGGTTGAACACTGTTCGCTGTTGTGCAGCTCCCAGAAGCCGTCGCCTTTCAGGCGCCAGAAGGGCATATCCGGCCGGTACTGGCGGCGCTGCGGGCCAAAGCGTTCCAGCAGGCTATGCAGCTCATCGCGTATCTCTGAGGCGTAGTCGAACATCCGCGCATGGCCGCGCTGGTACTGCGAGAGGACGTACAGCAGCAACAGTGGCTTATGCGGCGCACGCTGTTCGCCTTTGCGCCAGATGGTGATGTTCTCGATCGCGTGTTGCAGGGTCGTGCTGGAGGGCATAGCGTTACATTGGCAGCTAAATAAATGCGATGATGCTCGCAAAATCCTTGCCGATCAACCCACCAGATGCGGCGGTTCTACGTGGATCGCTTTTTAACTATCACTGCTAGTTATTTGTTCGAAAAGCCCATAGCTTTCTATTTATACTCAAGCTTCGCGCCATCAGATAGCTATGTCTTATGAAAAAACTACCGGACCATTTATCCAGGGAATGCATCATCACCGCCATTCGCGCTTACGATGCAGGCGTTGCGCATCAGTTTAAAAGCGCGCGTCTGTATGAGATCGAATTTGAGGGGCGTCGGTATCCTTCAAAAGCCATCGTCGGGTTAGCGGCCACGTTTGCGACGGGGACGGAATTTACCCGGGCGGATTTCAGCGGGGGGATTAAATCCAAATGCGTGCGTCTGTTAGTGGAGCAAGGATTTACGATCGTGTCGCAGGGCGCTGGCGATGACGAGGTTGCGCTTTTCCCCGATGAGGGACAGACGACCATGGAGTACGTGGAAGGGGCGGCGATGCAGGTGGTGGTCAATCGCTATGAGCGCGACCGTCAGGCTCGTCAGGCGGCGCTTCGCCTGCACGGCTGCCAGTGTCAGGTATGCGGTCTGGATATGGCCAGCCGCTATGGCGATATCGGCCAGGGCTTTATCCATATCCACCATCTCATTCCGCTGTCCGGGATAAAGCAGGACTACCGTCTGAACCCAGAAACCGATCTGATCCCGGTATGTCCCAACTGCCATGCAATGCTGCACCGGCGAGATCCGCCGTTTACCCCAGAAGAGCTGAAGGCCCGGCTGCGCCCCGCAGACTGACATCCGACAGCGCTCGCTTTAATTACACAAACACAGCAAAACCCCACGCTACCTTACCGGTAGCGTGGGCTCATACTCTCTTACTTATCCCGCGTCTCGCCAGCCTCCCAGCTATAACTGCCATCGGCCGCTAACCTATCGCCCAGCTCCTGATACTCGAACTGATAAAACTCAGCCTGGGTGCCGTACCCGGCGTAGTCTACCGCCGCCAGGCCGACGAATGCCCCGGTAAAGAACCCGCCGTAGCTCTGCAATACATAGTCATCGGACAGCACCGCGGCATCCAGCTGGACCGGGATCTCGGTGAAGGTCACGCCATCGAAGCTGTATTCATAGCTGTAGGTCTGCTTGCGGACTTTGGCCCGGAACCAGACGTATTCGACGCCGTCCGGCACCTTGATGGCGTTATCCTTCAGGTACGACGTGTATTTCCCGCGGTTATTTTCGCCGACTTCGATGACCTTGCCGTTAATTTCATTCCAGGTCAGGAAGACAAAGCTCCAGTGGCGGTCGTTATAGTAATTCGTTAACCCGGCCATCTGCTGGTAGCTGAAGGGCTCGAATTTCACCTTCACCGCGGCGTCAAAATAGAAAGCCTGCCAGCGGCGGGCAATCAGCGACAGGTCATGCGTATTGGCTAACGAACCCTGGCCGATTAAGGTTAATTTGCCGTCGCCGGTGGTGCCCATTTTGGCCGTAAACGGCACCCGCAGGGTATTCCAGTTCGGGTCGAGCGCTGGCGAGGTAAAGTCATCCTGCTGGCTATTATCGCTGGCGCTTTCGGTGAAGATGGCGTCTTTCGGCCCTTCGACGAAGGTTTTCCCGCCGTGACCGCCTTCAATACGCGGCCAGCCCTCGTCGTCCCAGTACACTTTCTGGATCGAGGTTTCCCGGCCGAGGGTTGACCAGCCGCGTGGATCGTAGATGGATTCCCCCGGGCGATTCCATGGCCGGGCGCAGAGCGAGGCGTAATACCATTCGCCTTCCGGAGTGGAGACCAGCGCGCCATGGCCCTGTTTCTGGATGTAGCTGTCCGGCGTATCGACGTTGGTTAAGAACACGTCGCCCGGCTCGGTTTCGAAGCTGTCGGCCTCGAGGGTTTTCGACCGCGCCACCACCTCCTGGTGGGTAAACACGGTGCCGCCCTGGGCGGCAAACAGATAGTAGTAGCCGTTCAGTTTATAGAGGTGCGGCCCCTCGACCAGCGCCACGGCGGTGCCGCGGTAAATGGTGCGGGCGGTTTCCGGCATTAACTTCAGCGTTTTGGTATCCAGCTCCGTTAAGGTAATGCCATCGAAGGGGTGATGATACTCCCGGTGATCCCAGGTTTGCTGGACGATATATTTCCGGCCATCGTCGTCATGGAACAGCGAGGCGTCAAACCCGACGCCGTTCAGCTTGATCGGGTCGCTCCACGGCCCCCGAATATCCTTCGCGGTGGTCAGGTAGTTGGTCATGTCTTTAAAGGCGCCTTCGGTGACCTTCACATCGGTATACACCAACCAGAATTGCCCATCGGCCCAGGAGAGCGCCGGCGCCCAAATGCCGCCGGAGGAGGGGTTGCCCTTCATGTCCAGCAGGGTGGTGGTGGAGAGCGGCGAAGGCAGCAGGTTCCAGTTTTTCAGGTCTTTCGACTCATGTAAACGCACGCCCGGGAACCACTCAAACGTCGAGTTGGCAATATAGTACGTATCCTCGACGCGAATAATACTGGGGTCGGCATTAAAGCCGCGTAATATCGGGTTTTGAATAAGTGACATTTCATTACACCTTTTAAAGTGGAAAGTGACGAATCGGTCTGATTTATAATTTTTTTAACTACACGCGGATCTCATCCAGCTGACGGTTAATGTCGGTAACATGTTTATCGGAGATCGGATAAACCTGGATAATCACCATCGAAATAGCGGCCAGCGCAATCGGGATCCACACCGCGGTCATAATGATCCCGTCGATGGCGCTGGCGCTCTGCATGGCGCCGCTTTCATTAAATCCATACACCGCCAGCAGCCACAGCGGGATCGCGCCGCCGATGGTGAAGCCGATCTTGAAGAAGAGTCCCATAATGGCATTGATAATGGCGGCATTGCGTTTGCCTGATTTTAATTCGCCGTACGCGATAACTTCCGGTACCAGCGCCCACATAAAGCCGGTGGCGGAGGTTAAGCCCCACTGTTTAATAAAGGTGGCGATGTAGGCCAGCCACAGGGCGTCGTGCATCCCTTCGCGTGACCAGACGTAGGTCAGCAGTTCGCCGACGATGAACATGGCGAGGAACAGATGGAAGAAGCCTTTTTTACCAAAGATTTTTTTCAGTTTCGGCCAGAACACCGGGAAGGCGATGCCTGGAATAGACGCGACGAGACCCACGGCGCCCATCCATTCGGAGTGGCCGACGACGAACTGGTTGAAGAAGCCGTTAACGGTGTTCATGAAGAACATGAAGGTAAAGGCCAGCATAAAGAACATGCCGAGGATCACCAGCGGGCGGTTATGTCTGAGCTCGTGGAAAAGGTCGGTGGTTTTGACGTTGGCGGTCTGCTCGGCGGTCGCGACAACGCGTTCTTTGGTGAATTTATAACAGATAAACAGAGCCACCGCGCCGATGATCATATAGATGGCGTACACGCCAAACCAGGCGTAGTTCGCCGACGGATCGGTATAGTTGCCGAGATTCAGCTCAAGGCCAAAAAAGCCGGTGTCTTTCAGGCTGCGATCTTTCGGCGCCGCCATCTGCACAAACATCGGGAACAGGGTATAGACCAGCAGGTTGGCGCTATTGGCCAGCATCATACGGGTACTGGTCAGTTTATCGATCGATTCCGGGTCGCGGGTCAGCGACGCATTCAGCGAGCCATAGGGAATATTGACTAAGGAATAAACTAAGTCCAGCGCCAGATAAATAATAAAGGCGAAAGCCACCGAACCTTTAACGCCAGGGATCGGCGCGAACAGTAATGCCGACAGGATCACCAGTGGAACGCCGGCTCGTAACAGCCACGGACGATATTTCCCCGCCTTCGAGGTTCTTTTATCCACGTAGGTTCCGACCATCGGATCCCAAAACACATTAATGATGCGGACAAAAAGAAAAATAAAGCCTGCCGTTGCCGTGCTGATGGTATTTACCGTCAGCATATGCAAAGCCAGAAAACCCCCAATTGTGCCGAAAACCAGGTTTTGCGCAAAGTCGCCCATGCCATAACCAATTCGTTCTCCGCGGGTTAATTTATGATATTCATCATGCCGACTGTGCATTATGTTTTTACTCATTCTAAGCAGACTCCGGTTTGTTTTGTGTAGGTGAAACACTTTCTGACACAGTTGACCTGGAAGAATCTATTACGTTTTTAAATTACGTAATTATGTTTTTTTACTTCTGTGATCCTCGAAGCAAAGGCCTGTATCGCCTGCGTTGAATCGTTATCCGCCGCTAATTTTTTGGCAGGCAGACATTGTGACAAAATCGGCATTTTAATTTGGTATGGATACCTGAATTCCCCAGGAAGTGTACGCTATACGCGCGCGAAGCGAGATATTTAAAATAGTTTTATTTGCGAGATGGCTCACATTTGAGCATTTTCTCAATCGCTGAGTGAAATAACGTAATTGAGCAACCGACGATGAGAATACACGATGTGTCACAGTTGTTAATTTTCCTCTTTCTCAATTTCGGAGTTCATCATGCAGACCTATTTCGACCAGGTAGATCGCGTTCGCTTTGCCGGACCCAAAACCGATAATCCGCTGGCGTTTCGCCACTATAATCCGGATGAAATCGTGCTGGGAAAACGCATGGCAGAGCATCTGCGTTTTGCCGCCTGTTATTGGCATAACTTCTGCTGGAATGGCGCGGATATGTTTGGCGCCGGTTCGTTTGAGCGTCCCTGGCAGGCCGCGGGCGATGCGCTGGAAATGGCCAAACGCAAAGCGGACGTGGCGTTTGAATTTTTCTACAAGCTCAACGTGCCGTATTACTGCTTCCACGATGTCGACGTCTCGCCAGAAGGCGCGTCGCTGAAAGAATATCTGCACAATTTCGCCGTGATGACCGAAGTGCTGGCGGAGAAACAGCAGCAAACCGGCGTGAAACTGCTGTGGGGCACCGCCAACTGCTTTACCCACCCGCGCTATGGCGCCGGAGCGGCGACCAATCCCGATCCGGAGGTGTTTGCCTGGGCGGCCACGCAGGTAGTGACCGCCATGAACGCCACCCAGCAGCTCGGCGGCGAAAACTATGTGCTGTGGGGCGGCCGCGAAGGTTACGAGTCGCTGCTGAATACCGACCTACGCCAGGAGCGTGAGCAGATTGGCCGCTTCCTGCAGATGGTGGTGGAGCACAAGCATAAGATTGGCTTTGGCGGCACGCTGCTTATCGAGCCGAAACCGCAGGAGCCCACCAAGCATCAGTACGATTACGATGTCGCGACGGTGTATGGTTTCCTGAAGCAGTTTGGTCTGGAAAATGAGATCAAGGTGAACATTGAAGCCAACCACGCCACCCTGGCGGGGCACTCTTTCCACCATGAAATCGCCAGCGCCATCGCGCTGGGGATCTTTGGCTCCGTTGATGCCAACCGCGGCGATGCGCAGCTCGGCTGGGATACGGACCAGTTCCCGAACAGCGTGGAAGAAAATACCCTGGTGATGTACGAGATCCTCAAAGCCGGGGGATTCACCACCGGCGGCCTGAACTTTGACGCCAAAGTTCGTCGGCAGAGCATCGACAAATACGACATGTTCTATGGCCATATTGGCGCCATGGACGTAATGGCGCTGTCCCTCAAGCTGGCCGCGCGCATGATTGAGGATGGCAAGCTCGATCAGGGTCTGGCAAAACGCTATGCCGGCTGGAAGGGCGAGCTGGGGCAGAAAATTATGACCGGGCAGATGTCGCTGGATAATATTGCCCGATACGCTGAGCAGCATAATCTGAATCCGCAGCATCAGAGCGGGCGTCAGGAATTACTCGAAAATCTCGTCAATACCTATATCTTTGGTTAAATTTTGCTGACATGCCCCTGCGGGGGCATGTATTACGCCGTCTGCCTGCAGCCGAAAAATAGCGTTTATTGGTTCGTGCTGTGTTTTTTGTCAGTGGCGAAAGACCACCTGTTTAATATCAGCGAAGGAGGGAAAGTAGCGATAATTGTGTAATGCCTCTGTGACCGTACAAAATAAAAAATAACTTGTTCTGATGATAGCGATATATTCTGTCAGCTCAGAATAGGCTGGTTATTGTCTGAATAAAATTAACCTATATTGAGAAACTCATGACAATGATAAAAAAGCTTCCATTAACCATGGCGGTTATCGCCGCGTTTTTTCCGCTTACCTCTGTAATGGCGCAAGAATTTACTCAGGAACAGATCGACGCCATCGTCGCCAAAGCCGTTGATAAAGCGCTGGCCGACCGCCAGGCGAAAATCGACGCCGCGG
>ERZ826016.271-NODE-271-length-66774-cov-16.222036_pt1 | contig 66774 bp, 56 predicted proteins | sample MGYA00519872_ERZ826016 | MGnify/ENA primary metagenome ERZ826016 (study PRJEB31778, sample SAMEA3449218) | human gut metagenome | biome: human gut; feature: human-associated habitat; material: faeces | place: United Kingdom | collected 2010/2012 ... | reverse complement strand
AAAAAAGCTTGCTCTCATACTTATAACAGTTTATTACAAGTAGATACAGCAAATTTATGAGAGCATGAGAGCAACTTTTTTAAATCACATAAAAAAATAAAAATCCCTCAAGTTTTTACGTCAGTCCGCAAAGGGAGAAAAGACTATCCTGATAATTTTTTATATGCAAAAGCAAGTATCTTCCACTTATTTATACTAATTTTGCCACTAAATTTGTCCGATAATGAAGAATGACCAAACATATCGCTTGCTAAATGGCATACATTACCCGGAAGATTTACGGAAATTAAACGTAGACTCTTTGCCTGAGGTATGTAAAGAACTGAGGCAAGATATTATTGACGAGCTCTCCTGCAACCCGGGGCACTTTGCTGCCAGCTTGGGAGTAGTGGAGTTGACCGTCGCCCTGCACTATGTGTTCAACACTCCTTATGACAGGATTGTATGGGACGTAGGGCATCAGGCTTACGGGCATAAAATACTTACAGGCAGAAGAGAAATATTCTGCACCAACCGTAAGTTTAAAGGCATTCGTCCGTTCCCTTCACCCGAAGAGAGCGAATATGATACATTTACCTGCGGACATGCATCCAACTCTATCTCGGTAGCATTAGGAATGGCTGTGGCAGCCAACAAGAAAGGGGAAAAAGACCGCCACGTGGTTGCTGTCATCGGTGATGGTTCCATGAGTGGAGGATTGGCATTCGAAGGACTGAACAATGCATCCGCTACTCCCAACAACCTGCTTATCATTTTGAATGATAACGATATGTCGATAGACCGCAGTGTGGGAGGAATGAAACAATATTTGTTCAACCTCACTACTTCGAACCGCTATAATCAGTTGCGATTCAAACTATCCAGGATGTTGTTCAAAATGGGATTGCTGAACGAGGAACGTCGCAAAGCACTGATCCGTTTTGCCAACAGCCTGAAATCAATGGCTGCACAACAACAGAACATATTCGAGGGAATGAACATCCGGTACTTCGGTCCTATTGACGGGCACGATGTGAAGAATGTAGCCCGCGTACTGAAAGACATAAAAGACATGCAGGGACCTAAAATCCTGCATCTGCATACAATTAAAGGCAAAGGATTTGAACCGGCAGAGAAAGCGGCCACCATTTGGCATGCACCCGGTAAGTTCGATCCCGGAACAGGTGAACGTATCATTGCAGATACCGAAGGTTTGCCTCCGCTTTTCCAAGATGTATTTGGCAACACATTGCTTGAGTTGGCGGAAAAGAATGATAAAATAGTAGGCGTAACACCTGCAATGCCGTCGGGATGTTCCATGAATATCCTAATGAAAGCTATGCCTGAACGGGCTTTTGACGTAGGAATAGCCGAAGGTCATGCAGTTACTTTCTCGGGAGGAATGGCAAAAGAGGGTTTACAACCATTTTGCAACATATATTCTTCTTTTATGCAACGTGCTTACGATAATATTATCCACGACGTTGCCATACAGAAGTTAAATGTGGTCTTCTGCCTCGACCGCGCAGGTTTGGTAGGAGAAGACGGCCCAACTCATCACGGAGCTTTCGACATGGCTTATTTGCGTTCTGTTCCAAACCTCACCATTGCTTCACCTTATAATGAGCACGAATTGCGTAGATTAATGTACACCGCACAACTGCCCGATAAAGGTCCGTTCGTTATCCGCTATCCGCGTGGCAGAGGCACACAAGTAGATTGGAAATGCCCACTCGAAGAAATAGAAGTAGGCAAAGGACGCAAGTTGAAAGACGGCAAGGATTTGGCAATTATCACCATTGGTCCTATCGGTAATTTGGCAGAAAAGGCTATTATAGAAGCAGAGAAGCAGCAAAATATAAGCATTGCACATTATGACTTGCGCTTCCTCAAACCGCTGGATGAAGAATTGCTTCATGAAGTGGGAAAGAATTTCAAAAACATAATAACCATTGAAGACGGAATATTAAAAGGTGGCATGGGAAGTGCGGTTCTTGAGTTTATGTCGGATAATGACTATCATCCGCACATCAAACGCATCGGATTGCCCAATCATTTTGTGGAACATGGTTCCATAAAAGAGCTCTATCACCTTTGCGGCATGGACGAAGAAGGAATTATGAAGCATATTGGCACATTGAATAATTATTAATTATGAAAATTATCGTTGCGGGAGCCGGAGCTGTCGGCACTCATTTAGCTAAATTGTTATCGGGTGAAAAGCAAGATATTATCCTGATGGATGATGACGAAGAAAAGCTAAGCAAACTGGATTCTAATTTTGACTTGATGACGGTGATTGCTTCACCATCCTCCATTGCCGGATTGAAAGATGCAGGCGTAGCCAGTGCCGACTTATTCATAGCTGTCACTCCGGACGAAAGCCGCAACATGACGGCTTGCATGCTTGCCACCAACTTGGGAGCAAAGAAAACCGTTGCCCGCATTGATAATTATGAATATCTCCTTCCTAAAAATAAAGAGTTCTTCGGAAAACTGGGAGTAGACTCCCTTATTTATCCGGAAATGCTTGCAGCCAAAGAAGTAGTTTCATCCATGCGAATGAGTTGGGTACGCCAATGGTGGGAATTCTGCGGGGGAGCTCTTATCCTTATCGGTACAAAGATGAGGGAAAGTGCCGAAATACTTAATGTTCCGTTATCCCAGCTAAGCGATACTTCCACTCCATTCCATATTGTAGCCATCAAACGCGGCAATGATACAATCATCCCTCGTGGAGATGATGTGATTAAGTTACATGATATTGTATATTTCACTACTACCAAGAAATATATTCCTTATATCCGTAAAATTGCAGGAAAAGAAAGTTATGCCGATGTGCGTAATGTAATGATAATGGGCGGAAGCCGCATTGCTGTAAGAACTGCACAATATGTGCCCGACTACATGCAGGTAAAAATCATAGATAACGACCTCAATCGCTGCAACCGCCTAACCGAACTTCTTGACGATAAAGTAATGATTATCAACGGAGACGGACGTGATATGGATTTGTTGATAGAAGAAGGATTGAAAAATACCGAAGCTTTTGTTGCATTGACCGGAAATTCGGAAACAAATATCCTTGCCTGTCTCGCAGCCAAAAGAATGGGAGTCAGCAAAACTGTAGCCGAAGTGGAAAACATCGACTATATCAGTATGGCGGAAAGTCTTGATATTGGTACAGTTATCAACAAAAAAATGATTGCAGCAAGCCATATCTATCAAATGATGCTTGATGCCGACGTATCTAATGTAAAATGTCTGACATTCGCCAACGCCGATGTTGCCGAATTTACCGTAAAAGAAGATTCAAAAATAACCAAACATAAAGTGAAAGATCTGGGGTTGCCCAAAGGGGTAACAATCGGAGGACTTATCCGCAAAGGAGAAGGTATCGTGGTGACAGGTGACACACTGATACAAGCCGATGACCATGTAGTGGTTTTCTGTTTGGGAATGATGATAAAGAAAGTAGAAAAGTACTTTAACTGATATTATAAGGATGATTAATCTGAAAATGATATACCGGATTATGGGGTTCCTGCTGTACATAGAGACAGTGTTCCTATTACTCTGTGCAGGAGTTGCCCTTATCTACCGGGAAGATGACCTGAATGATTTTCTCATGGTAGCCGGGCTGACCTTTGCCGTTGGCATCGTACTTTCCATTTTAGGAAAAGGAGCGGAGAAACATCTTAACCGCAGGGATGGTTATGTGGTAGTAAGTTTCGCTTGGCTTATCTTCTCAATTTTCGGAATGCTCCCTTTTTATATAAGCGGGTATATTCCCAACATCACAAATGCTTTCTTTGAAACGATGTCCGGCTTCACTACTACGGGAGCAAGTGTTTTGGATGATATAGAATCATTCCCTCACGGTTTATTATTCTGGCGGAGTATGACACAATGGATAGGTGGTTTGGGAATTGTATTCTTCACTATTGCCGTACTGCCTATTTTTGGAGTAGGCGGCGTTCAGCTATTTGCAGCCGAAGCAACAGGTCCCACTCATGATAAAGTTCATCCGCGCATCGGTGTCACTGCCAAATGGATATGGACTATCTATATTGTTTTAACCCTTTCGGAAACCGTTCTTTTAATGTTTGGAGGTATGAGCCTGTTTGACAGTGTATGCCATTCGCTCACCACCACAGCCACAGGAGGATATTCCACCAAGCAGGCCAGCATTGCTTACTATAACTCGGCATACATAGAATATGTAATTACCATATTTATGTTTCTGTCCGGAATAAACTTTACACTCTTGTTTTTGTTATTTATAAAAGGAAAAGTACAAAAGGTAATTCATAACACGGAATTGAAATGGTATGCGGCAACCGTCATCCTCTTCACACTTATTACTACCATTGGATTAATACTGACCAGTCCGATGGGAATTGAGGAGTCTTTCCGCAAAGCCATATTCCAGGTTGTTTCATTGCAAACCACTACGGGATTTGCCTCGGCGGATTATATGAAGTGGGTTCCGGTTTTATGGGCATTAATGGCAATTATCATGTTTTTCGGAGGTTGTGCCGGATCAACAGCGGGAGCAATGAAATCTATCCGCATGGTGATATTGGGAAAAGTTGCCAAGAATGAATTTAAGCGAATTGTACATCCTAATGCAGTATTGCCGGTGAGAGTAGACAAACAGGTAGTATCAAGCCCTATTATCTCTACCGTCCTTGCTTTTACCTGCATATACATAAGTATAGTAGTGATAGGTTGGCTTACAATGATGGCATTAGGTGTAGGATTTTCCGAATCCTTCGGTATTGTAGTTTCAAGTATTGGCAATGTAGGGCCGGGACTTGGAGATTGCGGACCGGCTTATACATGGAATGCTTTACCTGATGCAGCCAAATGGATATTGTCATTCCTGATGTTAGTGGGACGTTTAGAAATATTCACTGTATTATTACTCTTTACACCCGGATTCTGGAAGAAGAATTGATAAATGAATAAAAAAGTTATATTTTGTCATACAGAGATTGCAATTACACATAAATTAATTGTATCTTTGCCGTCTCAAAAGAAAAATTTATGAAACTACGGCTCAAATACTACTCATTTCTTTTGGTGTTTATGCTCCTCAATATTGTGGTAGCAAAGGCACACATCACCATAGGAGATGTAATGGTTAATGAGTCTCCCACTTGCTCCTACCTTATTTCACAAGAGCAAGCCACAAAGAAAGCCGCCTGCCATCTCTGTTTTATTTATTCACACTCTCCACGTGAAATAATTATAGCAACAACAGACACGCAATCTTTCTTTTCTAAGACAATTCTTCGCCATTCTTCAAAGATAAAAGAATATCAAAATAATGTTGTCGCCACTTTCTTGGCAGACAGGGAATTCTTAATTCACCTTCACCCCGATCCTATCGGTTATTATATCTTCACGTTGAGGAAAATCATTATTTGATAAAGCTCTACTTCAATTTCAATACCTGATAGGTACACGGAAAAGCGTTTTCCGTCTATTCTCATATTTAATATATTAATCTAAAACATATTAGGTTATGAATTTTACATTGTTAGTTGTCGTAATTTTAACGGCAATCGCTTTGGTAGCTGTTGCATTGGGTATTGCCCGTGCTATCTCGCCCCGTTCTTATAATTCCCAAAAAGGGGAAGCATACGAATGTGGTATTCCGACCAGAGGAAAATCATGGATGCAATTCAAGGTAGGATATTACTTGTTTGCAATTCTTTTCCTTATGTTCGACGTTGAAACCGTATTTCTGTTTCCGTGGGCCGTAGTTGTACAAAGTCTCGGAGTATACGGTCTTGTCAGCATTCTGTTCTTTTTAATCATTTTAGTTCTGGGACTTGCTTATGCCTGGAGGAAAGGAGCATTGGAATGGAAATAAAGAAACCGAAAATAAAGTCCATGCAATATGAAGACTTCAAAGATAATGAGTACTTGGAAGCAATGGTCAAAGAGCTTAACGCCAACGGAACAAATGTTATCGTGGGTTGTCTCGATGATCTTATCAACTGGGGACGCAGCAATTCTCTGTGGCCGCTTACTTTTGCCACAAGTTGTTGCGGAATCGAATTCATGTCGGTTGGCGCCGCACGTTATGATTTTGCCCGTTTCGGGTTTGAAGTAGCCCGTGCCAGCCCTCGTCAGGCAGACTTTATTATGGTGGCAGGAACCATTACCAATAAAATGGCTCCGGTATTAAAACGTCTCTATGACCAAATGGCAGATCCTAAATATGTAATAGCCGTAGGAGGTTGTGCTATTTCGGGAGGTCCGTTTAAAAAATCATACCATGTAGTAAACGGAGTAGATAAAATACTACCTGTTGATGTATATATTCCCGGTTGTCCTCCACGCCCCGAAGCCATGCTTTACGGAATGATGCAATTGCAACGTAAGGTGAAACTGGAAAAATTCTTCGGAGGAGTGAACAAGCAAGTGAGTGAAAAAGAATATGAAAGGCTGATGCAAGAAGATCTTATATCAGAAAAGAACGAACTGAATGTGGAAGAAGGAGGAGAAAGCAAATGAGCATAAATATAAAAGATAAAATTACGGCATTAGTTCCCGAAGCTACTTATTCGGAACTGGGTGACGGAATATTTACCATACCGGTAGAGAAATTCCATGACTTTGCCGTAACATTGAGAAACGACAAAGATTTAAAGTTCGACTATCTGCGCAGTCTCACCGGAATGGACTGGGGAGAAGAAGGATTGGGAGTTGTATATCATCTGGAATCGACAGAATTCGGACATCAGTTGGTACTACGCACACTCACTCCAAGTCGTGAAAAGTGCGGTCTTCCTTCTGTCTGCGATATATGGAAAGCCGCTGAACTTAACGAACGTGAAGTATTCGACTATTACGGTATCCGTTTCGTAAACCACCCCGATATGCGCCGTCTATACTTACGTGACGACTGGGTCGGTTATCCTTTGCGTAAAGATTACGATGACAGTGAAGAAATCAATCCGCTTCGTATGAGCAATGAAGTAGCCAAAGACGATACTCCGACAATTGAACTACTTCCAGATGGCAGTATTATCCGTAAACGGAACGTTCTGTTTGAAGATGATGAATATGTTATTAACATCGGCCCTCAACATCCGGCAACACATGGTGTGCTTCGTTTCCGTGTATCACTCGAAGGTGAAATTATCAAGAAACTGGATGTACATTGCGGATATATTCACCGGGGAATAGAGAAAATGTGTGAAAGCCTCACCTATCCTCAAACACTTGCATTAACAGACCGTCTCGATTATCTGGGAGCCATGCAAAACCGTCATGCTCTGTGTATGTGCATTGAAAAAGGTCTTGGTGTAGAAGTAACCGACCGTGTGAAATACATCCGTACCATTATGGATGAGCTTCAACGTATAGACTCACACTTATTGTTCTTCTCTTGCTTATGCATGGATATGGGCGCTTTGACTGCTTTCTTCTATGGATTCCGTGACCGTGAAAAGATTCTGGATATATTAGAAGAAACAACCGGCGGACGATTGATCCAAAACTATAACACCATCGGTGGCGTGCAAGCAGATATTCATCCTAACTTCGTGAAGCGAGTTAAAGATTTTATCGCTTATATGCGTCCGTTGTTGCGTGAATATCACGATGTATTTACAGGCAATATTATCGCACAGGAACGTTTGAAAGGCGTTGGTGTTCTTTCCAGAGAAGATGCGATTTCATTCGGTGCAACCGGTGGTACGGGACGTGCATCGGGATGGGCTTGTGACGTTCGTAAACGTCTGCCTTATGGAGTATATGACAAAGTGGATTTCAACGAAATAGTTTACAATGAAGGAGACTGTTTTGCCCGCTATATGGTACGTATGGATGAAATTATCGAATCCATGAAGATTATCGAACAATTGATTGACAACATTCCCGCAGGAGATTATCAACTGAAGATGAAACCGATTATCCGCATCCCGGAAGGCAGTTACTACTCTGCTGTGGAGGGTAGCCGTGGAGAATTCGGTGTCTACATTGAAAGCCGTGGAGATAAGTTTCCTTACCGCATGAAGTTCCGCAGCACCGGACTTCCTTTGGTTTCCGGTATGGATACCATTTGCCGTGGTGCCAAGATTGCCGATTTAATTGCTATCGGCGGAACACTGGATTATGTTGTTCCCGATATTGATAGATAATGATTAACGATTAGTGATAAGTGATTAGCATTAAACTAATCAACAATCACTAAACACTAAACACTAAAAATATATGTTTGACTTTAGTATAGTTACAAGTTGGATACACGAAATACTCACTTCCGTGATGCCGAATGGATTGGCAGTATTCTTGGAATGTGTAGTTATCGGAGTATGTATCATGCTGGCTTACGCCGTCCTTGCTATCATTATGATATTCATGGAACGTAAAGTCTGTGCAGCATTCCAATGCCGCTTGGGGCCTGTCCGTGTAGGACCGTGGGGAACCATTCAGGTATTTGCCGATGTATTTAAGATGCTTATCAAGGAAATTATTACCATTCGCCACTCCGATAAGTTTCTTTACAACCTTGCCCCTTACATTGTAATTCTTGCTTCCATTATGGCATTCAGTTGCCTGCCTATTAATAGAGGTATGGAAGTGCTCGATTTCAATGTAGGTGTATTCTTCCTCATGGCTGCCTCTTCTATCGGTGTGGTAGGTATCTTGCTGGCAGGATGGAGTAGTAATAACAAGTATTCATTAATCGGTGCCATGCGAAGCGGTGCACAGATGATTAGTTACGAACTTTCCATCGGACTAAGCATTCTTACCATCGTAGTATTGACCGATACCATGCAGTTCTCACAAATCGTAGAAAGACAAGCCGACGGTTGGTTCATTTTCAAAGGTCATATACCGGCAGTTATTGCTTTCATCATTTACCTCATAGCAGGCAATGCGGAAGTAAACCGTGGTCCGTTCGACCTTCCCGAAGCCGAATCCGAATTGACAGCCGGTTATCACACCGAGTATTCGGGTATGCACTTCGGATTATTCTATGTAGCCGAATTCGTTAACCTGTTCATCATTGCTGCCGTAGCCGCCACTATCTTCTTAGGTGGCTGGATGCCTTTGCATATCCCCGGCTTAGACGGTTTCAATCAAGTAATGGATTATATTCCCGGCTTCGTTTGGTTCTTTGGCAAGTCATTCTTTGTAGTGTTCCTGCTTATGTGGATCAAATGGACTTTCCCACGTTTACGTATCGACCAGATTCTTACGTTGGAATGGAAATACCTCGTTCCGATAGGCTTGCTGAACCTGTTATTAATGGTAATCATTGTCGTATTCGGCTGGCATTTTTAATTGGAGGATTGAAATATGAAAGATAAACAATATACATATTTAGGAGGACTGGTTCACGGGGTAAGTACACTGCTTACAGGAATGAAGGTGACCATCACCGAGTTCTTCACCAAGAAAGTGACCGAGCAATATCCCGAAAACCGGGCGACATTACAGATGTTCGACCGTTTTCGCGGAGAATTGACTATGCCTCACAATGCAAACAACGAACATCACTGCGTTGCATGCGGATTGTGCCAAATGGCTTGCCCCAATGACACCATCAAGATAACCGGTGAAATGCAGGAAGGTGAAGACGGTAAAAAGAAGAAAGTATTGATAACCTATCAATATGATCTCGGCAGTTGCATGTTTTGTCAGCTTTGTGTCAACGCCTGTCCGCATGATGCAATCAAGTTCGACACAGAGTTTGAGAATGCTGTTTATGATCGCAGCAAGTTAGTAATGAAGCTGAACCACGAAGGTTCAACACTCGAAAAGAAATAACAGACTATTATGGAAATAACGCTTAATTTAATCGTATTCATCATTTTGGGGCTGTTCATTACCGTTTGTTCGGTGTTGACGGTCACCACTTCGAGAATCCTGCGTTCGGCTACTTACCTGTTGTTCGTCCTCTTCGGCACGGCAGGTATCTACTTCCAACTCAACTATGCTTTCTTAGGAGCTGTTCAGTTGCTTGTTTATGCAGGTGGTATCACGGTGTTGTATGTGTTCTCAATCCTGCTGACATCATCACAGGGTGACAAAGCACAGAAACTGAAAAACAGCAAGATGTTTGCCGGACTGGTTGCAACCATTGCCGGACTTGCTATTTGCTTGTTCGTGACATTGAAGAACCAATTCCTCCCCTCGCACTTCGAGCATGGAGAACTGGATGTACAGGTTATCGGACATGCGCTCATGGGAAGTGAAAAATATCAATATATATTGCCTTTCGAAGTAATCAGTATTCTGTTGCTTGCTTGCATTGTGGGAGGTATAATGATTGCACGTAAAAGATAACGCATTATGGTACACATGGAATACTATTTGGTGGTGAGCACCATCATGATGTTTGCCGGAATATATGGCTTCTTCACACGCCGCAATTTGTTGGCGATGCTCATTTCCGTGGAATTGATGCTGAACTCGGTAGACATAAACTTTGCCGTGTTCAACCGCTTCTTATTCCCCGAAGAACTGGAAGGTTTCTTCTTCGCCTTGTTTGCCATCGGTATCTCGGCAGCAGAAACAGCCGTGGCAATCGCCATTATCATTAACATCTATCGTAACATACGAAACATCCAGGTAAAGAACATGGATGAGATGAAACACTAAACATTAATATATGAATATGGAATATACAATACTGATACTGATTCTTCCTTTCCTCAGCTTCCTTGTACTGGGATTAGCAGGAATGAAGATGAAGAACTCCGTAGCGGGAGCTATCGGAACAACAGTGCTGGCGACAGTAGCCATACTTTCCTATGTCACTGCCATTGCCTATTTTACAGGCGGACGCGGTGCAGACGGAGCATATCCCACACTGATACCTTACAACATGACATGGTTGCCAATGACCGAAACACTTCATATAGATTTAGGTATCCTTCTCGATCCTATCTCTATCATGATGTTGGTTGTTATTTCTACTGTGTCACTCATGGTACATATTTACAGCTTCGGCTATATGAAAGGTGAGAAAGGCTTCCAACGCTATTATGCTTTTTTGAGCCTCTTCACTTTCTCTATGCTGGGATTGGTTGTGGCAACCAATATCTTCCAGATGTATTTGTTCTGGGAACTAGTAGGTGTGTCATCTTATTTGCTGATCGGTTTCTATTATACCAAACCGGAAGCCATTGCCGCTTCAAAGAAAGCATTTATCGTTACCCGTTTTGCCGACTTGGGATTCCTCATCGGTATCTTGTTTTACGGGTATTATGCCGAAACGTTCTCATTCACCCCACAGCTTCAGGCACTTGCGGCAGCCGGGGCAATGATACCTCTTGCTTTAGGATTGATGTTCATCGGTGGAGCCGGTAAGAGCGCCATGTTCCCCTTGCACATCTGGTTGCCCGATGCAATGGAAGGACCTACACCGGTCAGCGCATTGATACACGCTGCAACAATGGTTGTTGCCGGAGTTTACCTCGTAGCAAGAATGTTTCCGCTTTACATCGGTTATGCACCCGAAGTACTTCACTGGATTGGTTACGTAGGAGCATTTACCGCATTCTTTGCAGCATCCATAGCTTGTGTACAGACGGATATTAAACGTGTGCTTGCATTCTCTACCATCTCACAAATCGGATTTATGATTGTGGCACTCGGTGTCTGCACCTCCATGAATCCCCACGAAGGCGGATTGGGTTACATGGCATCCATGTTCCATTTGTTTACACACGCCATGTTCAAAGCATTGCTGTTCCTCGGTGCAGGATGTATCATCCATGCAGTTCACAGTAATGAAATGAGTGCTATGGGCGGACTTCGCAAATACATGCCTGTTACCCACATCACATTCCTTATTGCTTGTTTGGCTATCTCGGGTATCTATCCGTTCAGTGGTTTCTTCAGTAAAGATGAGATATTGACAGCTTGTTTCCAATTCAGCCCGGTAATGGGGTGGGTAATGACAATTATTGCCGGCATGACGGCATTCTATATGTTCCGTTTATACTACTGTATATTCTGGTCAAAGGAAAACAAAGAACTCCATGCGGCACATACACCCCATGAAGCACCGATAGCAATGACTATTCCATTGATATTCCTTGCGGCCGTGACTTGTGTGGCAGGATTTATTCCTTTCGGAGATTTCGTCAGCAGCAACGGTGAAGCATATACCATTCATCTGGATATGCAAGTGGCATTGACAAGCATCTGCATTGCAGTGATTGCCATCGCTATTGCAACTCTCATGTATGCACGTGCAAAGCAACCTATTGCCGACAAACTGGCACATACGTTTAAAGGCTTGCACACTGCCGCCTATCACCGCTTCTATATTGATGAAGTGTATCAGTTCGTTACACACAAGATTATCTTTGCCTGTATCTCTGCCCCCATTGCTTGGTTCGACCGCCATGTTATCGACGGATTCATGAACTTCCTTGCATGGAGCACACAAGCTACAAGCGACGAGATACGCGGTTTGCAGAGCGGACAAGTTCAGCAATATGCATGGGTATTCCTTGTCGGTGCATTAGCCATTGTTTTATTACTACTAATCTAAACACAGAATAGATATGAATTTCTTATCATTATTCGTATTAGTCCCCGCCTTGATGATGTTAGGTCTCTGGTTAAGCCGCAACATTAAACAAATACGCGGGGTGATGGTAGCCGGAGCCTCCATACTGCTTCTCATGGCGGTATATCTGGTCTTTGCCTACCTCGGTGAACGCAGTGCGGGAAATACTGCCGAAATGCTTTTCACCGACAGTTACGTGTGGTATGCTCCACTCAACATACATTATGCCATCGGTGTGGACGGTATCTCGGTTGCCATGCTTCTGCTATCGGCTATCATCGTATTTACAGGAACATTTGCTTCGTGGAAGCTGCAACCGCTAACCAAAGAATATTTCCTTTGGTTCTGCCTGCTTTCTCTCGGAGTATTCGGTTTCTTCATCACTGTGGACTTGTTTACCATGTTCATGTTCTACGAAATCGCCCTTATCCCCATGTATCTTCTTATCGGTGTATGGGGAAGCGGAAAGAAAGAATATGCAGCGATGAAACTGACATTGATGTTGATGGGCGGTTCCGCCTTCCTACTTATAGGTATCTTAGGAATTTATTTCGGTGCGGGAGCTACTACCATGAATATACTTGAAATAGCCAAACTGCATATTCCTATTGAAATGCAACGCATCTTCTTCCCGCTTACTTTCTTGGGATTCGGAGTGCTGGGTGCATTGTTCCCGTTCCACACATGGAGCCCGGACGGTCATGCCTCCGCTCCTACCGCTGTATCCATGCTTCATGCCGGAGTATTGATGAAGTTGGGAGGTTACGGATGTTTCCGTGTTGCCATGTACCTGATGCCGGAAGCAGCACAAGAGTTAAGCTGGATATTCATTATCCTCACTACAATCAGTGTGGTTTACGGTGCTTTCAGTGCATGTGTGCAGACCGACTTAAAATACATCAACGCTTATTCTTCCGTTTCCCACTGCGGATTGGTACTTTTCGCCATTCTGATGATGAACAACGTGGCAAGTACGGGAGCTATCCTCCAGATGTTGAGCCACGGATTGATGACAGCCTTGTTCTTTGCGCTTATCGGTATGATATACGGACGTACCCACACTCGTGACGTGCGTGAGCTTGGCGGCTTAATGAAGATTATGCCTTTCCTTGCCACAGGATATGTTATTGCCGGTCTTGCCAACCTCGGATTACCGGGATTAAGCGGATTCGTTGCCGAAATGACTATCTTCAACGGAGCATTCATGGATAACGATACTTTCCACCGCACAGTGACTATCATCGCTTGCACATCTATCGTTATTACGGCAGTGTATATTCTCCGCGTAGTGGGAAAGATACTTTACGGAACTTGCACAAACAAGCACCATTTGCAACTGACGGATGCTACTTGGGATGAACGCGTTGCAGTTGTTTGTCTGATTATTGCCGTTGCCGGATTGGGTATGGCTCCGTGGTGGATTAGCAACATGATTCATGAGAGTGTAATACCGGTTGTCTCACACTTAATCAACTAAACAAGATGGATTACAGTCAATTTTTATATATGAAAGAAGAACTGTCATTGATAGTTATTCTTCTGATAGTATTCCTTTTCGACCTCTTTGCAAGCGAAAAGGCACGTAAATATTTCCAACCGCTTGCCTGTGTGCTGATGGGAGTGCAAATACTCATCAACATCATACCGGGACAACCTGCCGAAGCATTCGGCGGCATGTACCAATATACTCCGATGATGACTATCGTGAAAAGCATCCTCAGTATAGGCACACTTATTGTTTTCCTGCAAGCCAACGAATGGCTCAGACGTGATGATACCAAATTCAAGCAAGGTGAATTCTATATACTTACCTTGTCCACCCTTTTGGGAATGTTCTTCATGATCAGTTCGGGCAACTTCCTTTTGTTCTTCATCGGACTGGAGCTTGCATCCGTACCGATGGCATGTCTTGTAGCCTTTGACAAATATCGTCACAACTCTGCCGAGGCAGGTGCAAAGTACATTCTTTCCGCTTTGTTCTCATCGGGCTTGATGCTTTACGGTATCTCATTGATTTACGGAACGGCAGGTACGCTTTACTTCAACGATGTAGTTGACGGAGTTACGGGCAGCCCGATTCAAATCATGGCATTCGTGTTCTTCTTCTCAGGCATGGGATTCAAGATTTCACTCGTTCCGTTCCACCTCTGGACAGCCGACGTGTATCAGGGAGCACCAACCACGGTTACTTCCTACCTGTCCGTTATCTCCAAAGGTTCTGCGGTATTTGTGCTTATGACTATCCTTATTAAAGTATTCGCTCCAATCGTTGCCCAATGGCAGGAGATGCTTTTCTGGATCATCATTGCATCCATCACCATTGCCAACCTGTTTGCCATCCGCCAGCAAAACCTGAAACGTTTCCTTGCATTCTCCAGCATCTCGCAAGCAGGTTACATTATGCTTGCCGTTATCAGTGCAAGTGCAGAGGGTATGTCTTCATTGGTTTATTATGTATTGGTTTACATGGTTGCCAATCTTGCAGCTTTCGGAGTGATCTCCGTCATCGAACAGAAAAGCGGGAAAGTGGAAATGGACGATTATAACGGACTATATAAAACCAATCCGAAACTGAGCCTCATCATGACTCTGGCTCTGTTCTCGCTGGCAGGTATTCCTCCGTTTGCAGGATTCTTCTCCAAGTTCTTTGTATTCATGTCTGCTTTCGGTGCAGGCTTCCACCTGTTGGTTTTCATTGCTTTGGTAAACACGGTTATCTCCCTGTTCTACTATCTGTTGGTAATAAAAGCCATGTATATCAAACCCAACGATACCCCAATAGCAACATTCAAAAGCGATGCTTACACCAAAATAAGTCTTGCCCTGTGTATTGCCGGAGTATTGGCACTTGGAATAATCAGTGCAGTATATGACAGCATAAACTTCTTCAGTTTCGGCATGTAAAGTATATTACTAAGTGCCTCAAAAACAGCCTTCACCAGCTTTCTATCTATAACAAATAATTTTGAGATAGATGAAAGTGGTAAAGGCTGTTTTTTATGATTCATACATAGGATTTAAGCTCCTTGTTAAATGTAACTAATGATATAACATTTTAATTTAGTTATTGTTGTAGCCTACAAATATCGAATACATAAGCTTTCTTTGCAATCCGATATTTATAAACGAAAGTATTATCTACTAAATTATATGTTATGGCATCAGTTAAGTTAATGTTAAATACAAGCCGGATATTAAAAAACGGTACTTATCCACTTGTATTTCAAATAATTCACAACAGGCGCAAAAAACTGTTTTATACAGGGTTCCATATAAAAAAAGAAGAACTTGACGAAGAAAATGCCACAGTTTCTACCAATAGGGGAATGAATGTGAAAATCAATCGTGAAATACGCAGAATACGCAGGCAACTTAACGAACGCATTCAAGAACTGGAACTGTCGGATGATGACTACACAGTAGATGATATTTTATCGGCTGCACGTCACAAGTCTGTAAAAAGCTTCTATTTATTGCAATATATCGACAGCCAGATAGCATGGAAAAAAGAAAGTAGAAAAGAGGGTACAGGAGCAGCCTATCGCAGTACTAAATTGTCTCTCTCCCGGTTTCTTGGAGACCAAGATATACGAATGTCACAAATAACCTCACAATTCGTTATCCGTTACATGGACTTTTTAAAAAACGGGGGAGCAACAGACAATACGGTGAATTTCTATATGCGTAACTTCCGCACCTTCTATAATCTTGCCATGAAAGATGGCTTCATTCCACGTGTAAGTTATCCTTTTGATTGCATACACACTAAACCATGCAAAACGGTTAAGCGGGCTTTAAGTAGAAAAGAAATGTCCCGCCTGTTACATTTTCCCTTACCCGAGAAGTCATCAGCACGGTTTGCTCGGGATCTCTTCTTATTCAGTTTCTATACTCAAGGAATGTCTTTCGTAGATATTGTTTTCTTAAAATGGGAAAACGTGAATGGTGAAATAATCAGTTACACAAGGCATAAATCAAAGCAACTTATCAAAATAGGTATAACACCGCAAATACAAGAATTATTTGAGAGATACGGAACTGATAAAAACACAATAGGAAATGATGGCTATATTTTTCCAATCATCAACACAAACCCACAGGAATTTGAGCAAAGATCCGAATACAACCAATACCGTTCGGCTCTCGGACATATTAACCGGAAACTAAAACAAATAGCCGATGAGTTAAAAATCAGTATTCCTTTGACTACTTATGTGGCACGCCACACATGGGCAACCCTTGCTCGCGAAAATGGGATTCCAGTTTCCACAATCAGTGCAGGATTGGGGCATACAACAGAAAGCATGACACAGGTATATCTCAAAGAACTTGACATTGATTATCTTAAAAAAATAAATGAAAGAATGAATAACTTATTGTAATTTATAGATAAAACAGAACATATTTTGTTTATTAAAATAATATCTATATATTTGTAAATATTCATATCTACTATGAATAGAGATACATTGTTTATATTTATGTAATTTATATAAAATTCACGTTGCAAAGATATCGTGTTTTATTTACATAGCCGATATAAAAAAGTCCAATACTTTTCACTATTTGTACGAAAGGGCAAAAAACACCTTATTTACTGATTTTCAGATTGATTTTTACGTATTAATTCAACCGGTGTACATCCGAAATGTTGCTTGCAATATAAAGTAAAATAAGGTTGGGAATCGAACATACATTCTTGCATCAGTTCTTTTACTGTAATGCCCGGTTGCATCGATTTACCGATTATTCGAATATTCTTTTGTTTCAGCATCCATTGCTTTGCTGTCATCCCGAATACATTTTTAAATTTGGTAAAAAATTTGCTTCTACCTATATTTGATATTGTAATCAAATCATTTATATTATCCACCGTTTGAAAGTTCTCAATGACCATTTTCTTGAATGATAAATCTTGTCCTATCATAGGGTAAAACAATTGGGCTATTTCCTCTTTCGTATAAAATCCCCGAATCAGAAAAAACAGTTCTTTTTCCATCAATTCGTGAAAATGTCCGCAGTTCATCTTGTTTTTTAAACAATAACTAAGTGTATCCAGATAAGGGAATATAGGATAACGGATAAGAGTCGGAGTAAAATCATAGTTCATGGTATGGCAAATATCGGCTAACGACTCCAGTATGAGCAAGTCACAACTTCCTTTGGGTATATCGAAAGAAAGGGAAATCAACTTTGCACCCGAACTTCCCCAGCCTTTCAACTTTGAATGTTTGGGTAATAAAACCATGCTACCTTTAGAAAACTTATGTTTTTTAAACTGGTTCATACTGATGATGAATTCTCCCTCCACAAAAAGGAGGAGATAGTTCCATTTGGCACATTTTTCATTGATATGGGTGTCCTGCTCCAACTCAATATATTTAAACCCGCACTCCACTTCCTTCAAATAATTCCTGCATGAACGGTGTTCGTCGATATAAAGTAGTTCATTTAGTAATAAACTTTTAGTCATATTAGGATCGGTTTTAGTAATAGTATTCTTTCTATTTTCAGCAATCTTTCAGTAATGTTTCATTCTGAAACATTCTATATTATTGAATATAAATATCTTAAGTATGTATTTTGTTTCAAATACAATCGAATGAAATTCATTTTCAGTGAATTATACCAATAATTAATAAATTAATCCACAGTTATTCAAATACTTAAAATAATATACCCACTAATAATATCTCTATTCATAGTAGAGCTTCAAAATAAATAATAAAAACAGAATATAAATTCAAAACAGATAACTATTATCCTATTTATTAAATTAAAGATTAACGAATGAAAGTAAAAGACCTATTTTTGTCGATGTGTGCGATAGCGGCGTTGGCAAGTTGTTCACAGAATGAAGATGCACCTGCTCCGACAGGAAGTGATGCGCCGGAAGCGAAAGTAACCATCAACTTTGCAGGAAACGGAGCTGCTACAAGAGCAATTGGAACTGATGATGCTAAAGTTAACAACCTAACCGCATTTTTCTTTAACTCATCAGGAGCACTTATTAAAACTCCGCTTCCTGTAGCAAACGACAAACTAAACACAACAATAACACTTGCTACCACTACGGATGCCAGTCAGGTGGTTTTGGTTGCCAATACAGCAACAGGTACTAATTTTACCGGTGTAACTAACATTACCAAATTGAAAGAATTTATAGTATCTTCTCTTGGTACACCAGCAAGTGGTAACTCTCCAGTTAACCAGACGGCAACCAATTTAACGATGAGCGGATGGGGAGCTATTACCATGAATACTACTGATAATACAGGTACAGCCGCTGTAACTCTACATTTCGTAGCTGCAAAAATCAAAACATTAAAAGTTTCATGGGGAACCGCAAACCAAGACCATTATGCAGAAAATGAAAGTGCTGTTACAGGAGATAAATGGTTTACTATCAAACAGGCTTACCTGATGATGGCACAGACCAATTCAACTCTTATACCCAGCACCGCCACAGCTACTGCATGGACAGGCGATTTTACACCAAGTGCTTTTGCTTATGCCGGTGGTTTAGCATGGGGAGCCGCTCCATGGCTGACTGCTCCTGCTGGCACTAATCCTGTTAAAGCAACCGATTATTTGGATACTACTATCCCTGCTTCAGCAGGTAACGCTGTAACCAATATTCTTAGCGATAAGCCATGGTATGTGTTTGAAAACAATTCCAGCAATCCAACCGGAGTAATTCTTGAAGTTGTATGTAATGTCAATAATGACCAGGGTGTAGCGCAAAAGAAAACCAAATACTTTACAGTGTATTTCGGAGAAAAGAAAACAGGAGCAGCAGGTAATCAGGCTAATATCGAGGGAGGAAAGACTTATGATATCGGTTTGACACTGAATGGCAGCTTTGATCCCGCAGGTGGAACCGGTGGTGGTGGTACCGACGACCCAACCAAGCCAAGTGTAGACGCAAATGTTACAGTAACTGTGACTCCTGCTACTTGGACAGCCAATGTTACAATTGATAAAAATTTCAACTAATCATCATTTTACAGACTTTTTCCTTTAATCGGTAAGTGCCCGGTTGTCAATCCGCTTCCGGGTACACTACCGTTTTCAACCAAAGATTTAAAAACAAGAAAGAATATCCATTATGACAGGTGACTACAAATTCCGGTTCGTGCCGGGGATATTATATTTTATGTTCACACTATTGCTGTTATCGGGATGCATAGCTGAAAATAACGACGATTGCTTCAAGGGCGTTCCTCTGAAAGTGAAACTTCCTGCAGATATTCCCGCAGAAACAATAAAAGATATGAGTCTCTATGTCTTCGATGACAAAGACTTATTACTGGACATACTACCTGTGAACAGTTCCGAACCTGTCATACTAAACTATCCGGGCATTCCCGACCTTCATTGCGTAGCTTGGTGCAACACGCAGGACGGAACAATGCTCGTCAGCCCCATGAAAAAAGGCGATCAACGCTCCGATGGTTTCATTTCACTGAAATCCTCTGCACCCACAAGGGCAGAAAAGAGCATATTCACCTCTCCCACCGATTTATTCTATGGAGAGCTTAACATAGAAAATACTTCGACATCCAACCATATAGAGGAACAGGACATGACTGTTTCCCGAATGGTGGCGTCAATGAACATAACCATACGCGGACTGGAGCTGCTTAGCGGAAGCGATAAGGGCGATTATTCCATCGTTGTACACGAAACCGCCAGCCGCGTGGACTTTGAAGGCCGTTACGGAGGCGATCCCGCATCCTTCAGATTCTCATCCCCCATGGAAGCGGGAAAAGACTACACGGTTTCGCCCTTCAATTTATTTCCCACTATTGGAGGCAGCGGGTTAATTATAGACATATACCATAACGGCAGTCTGCTGAGAAGTGTAAGCACAGACAACAGCAACCAACCTATCATCCCCGTAGTAGGCAAAACACTCAACGTATTGCTGAACTTCAAGCTCAATGTGAGCGTAGAGGTGGCAATTACAGGCTGGGGAGAAGAATACATTTGGAAAGAATACAACTGATTTCTCCGGAACAGTTAGCATAGAATGAAGAATAAAGTAAAGAATATGAAAAATAATCCTATATCGAAGCTGAGTAAATTAGCAATGACAGTTTCTGCGGTGATGATGATATTATTATCTTCTTGCCAGCAGGAAGATTCATATATCCTATCCTCGGATTCAGCCATGGTAAAACTGTCTGTATCGGCTTCCGACAACGGAGTGGCAAATACCAACAATGATCCCGCTTCGGCTATCAAGTCTATTTGTATTCTTCAATTCAATGCAAACGGAAACAACTTCGGTACCCTGCGACATGTGGGTAAAGGCAATGAAGCTTCCCCTGGTAGCGGACAATACACAGCCACACTGATGCAAAGCGTAAACAACGATGACAAATACAAATTAATCATACTTGCCAATCTTCCCGGAGACAGATACAGTCTTCTCTACAACATGGTGGGCAAAACTTACCGGCAAGTGCAACAGGCATGCCTCAGTGCGGAACTTACCGGTTCCGGCAGCATACCGGTTTTTGATGGAAATACCCCATTCCCGATGTTCGGAATAGTCAACAACGGTACTCCCATATTGATCGAGGAAAACAGCTCACTGGGTAGTGTGTCGCTGGTACGTGCAGTGGCGCGCGTGGATATAGGTGTCGGGACTAAGAACGATAACGGCACATGGACAAAAGGGACAGTGAAGTTTAACATGACACAGATACAGATATGGAAAGCAGGGAAACAATATGCATACATGCCCGCAGAGAACAACTTTTCATCTGTGGGAGGTACATTGACAATAAACAACCCATCTCCTACCGGAACAATAGAAACAAAAACTTATGGCAATGCACACATTACAAACACCACTTTTTGTGCAGGACAGATTTACCTGCCCGAAGCAGACTTACAATGGGGAGATGTGTATGACACCAAACACACCAGCCGATTGGCAATCATTGTAGGAGGTAAATATAACGGTTCACAGACAGAAACATTTTACCGTGTGGACTTCATCAATGATAATCCCCAAACAAAAATGAACATACTGCGTAACCATATTTACCAATTCACCATAAAAAGCGTGACAGATCCGGGGTATACCACTGCCAGTGAAGCATATAACAGTGTACTCCAAAAAATAGGCTTCACCGCTGAACTTGTGCCGTGGACTACATCCGATCCGGTCGATGTACCTTCCACCATCGGCTACTACATATCATATAAAATGTTTAACAGTGATTACCTGTTATGGAATCCAAATACCGGACTCACTATTCCTAAGAAGAAAGATAGATGGGATGGTAATCAATACTGGCCATTCGACTATAACACTTTTTACTATGAAACAAGTAACTTTTATTACATGGATATCCCAAATGGAGGAGTAAACGGGAAACTTTATCCTACAGTAGAGAACGCCTTTAACTTAGAAGGAGCATATCCTTCCCTGATGGTCTCCGGAGATGATATTATCGATGTGCAAGGTAACGAAACAATTGCATGGAAAACCGGGAATGCCCTCACTGCTTTTGATATTTGTCGTGCTTATAATGGAAGCGGATACAATGACTGGAGACTCCCACGGTTATCAGAACTGGCATTGATCTATTTAAACAAAACTGCTCTGGAAGGAATGAGGGGTTTCATCCCCATGGAAGGAACTTATTGGTGCGGCAGCGAATACTTAGTAAGCAATTCAGATGAAGACAGAAAGAAATCCAATCAGGCCTGGGCCGTAGATTTCAACGGCACTAATCCCGGCAATGCAATACATGATTTAAAAACAGTTCAACATAAAATCCGTTGCGTACGGCAAATTAAGTAAATTGAAAGAATATTATAACAACAAACTATGGATACTAAAAAAAAACATACCTTGAATGCAATTGCAATAACAGCATGCTGTTTGTTACTGGCAGGAGCATGTGATAACAACGACCGGGTTGAAACAGAAGCACCACCGGCAAAGGATGTGCCGCTTACTTTCAATGCTTCCATAACAAATACTGCTGTTACGGAAACAAGAGGTATCATTCCCATAGAAGGATTCACCGAAGACTCTTATAGTTTTGGAATATCAATCACTAAAAGTAACAATGAAGTTTTTGAAGGTTCCAGTGATATGACGGCAACAATGAGCAATCCTCCGCTCACCTCAGGTGGAGAGTGGAGCTGGATGCTAAAAAGAAATAGTGATAACACACTGATAAAAAACCCAAAAGTTCCGACAGGGAGAGAACTCAAGGTGATTGCCTACTATTCAGCAGATAAAGTAACCGATGCCTTCACCACCGGAATCCCATTTGATTTCACAAACACAAGCGATAGCAAGAAACAAACAGAGATCCTTTACAACATCAATACTGCCTATACAGCATCACCCGCAACAGAAAAGGCTGCGATACCTTTACGCTTTCAACACGCCTATTCGCGGATAGTGATCAATGTGACGAAATACATTAATAAAGGAGATTTCAAGCTCACCAGTGTAAGCATAGACAACCTTGCCGGAGAATGGATCAAGAATTCAGGAAAGATCGATCCCGAAACCGGGTTAGTGATGACCGACGGAGCCACTGCCGGACCGATATCGGAAACAAGAAATCCTGAGCCACTGAAGGTAGATATCCCCGTAACATACGAATTTCTGGTTCCCTCGTTCATGGACTCCGGTGTCAAAGATGAAAATCTTATGATATCAATGATGATCAACGGGGTTAGAGAAGTATTTATGCTGAACAGAGGGCACCTTAACAAAAACGGTAACTCATACGGTTTTAGACAGGGATATAAAAATACTTATAACTTGGTATTCAATAACTCACGTCTCAACCTGAATCTTTTAGACTGGACATCAGTCCCAATAGATGGCAATTTTGGAAACCCTCTTACCATTCCCCAAAATTTTGAGAAACTAAAATTGAACGAGAAATATTGGAGTAGTAACAGCGGTCTTCCTAAGCCTACATTTCTATCATTGAATGATCATACATTCGAAAGTTACCTTACCACTGTGGAATATGGCAATAATGCAGATTATATAGTACCTAAACCAGTAACTGCTACTCCTCCGCCAGACGGTTATATTATCGAAGACGATGAAAACATATATAAATTGGAAAAAGTATATCCGAGACTTGAAGTGACCACAAGTGATGTTTCTGTTGAAACCGTACCTTGGGAGGATGAAAACGGACAATTAACTGCAAAAGAACTTTGTAAAAAATACAATGGAGGAAACAATGATAATTGGAGACTTCCAAGAGCTTCCGAGCTCAGAGCCATAATGATATTGTGTTCAATGAACGGTGACATCGTAAGATGGTTTGACACAGATTCGTATAGAGATAAAGTATACTGGACAGCAACCGAGGTGAATAAGAACGAAGCGTGGGGTATACTCTTTTATAGGAATGGTCAAAGTAATAGGGAAATAGGACCCAAAATACATCCACAAAATAAAAAAGAGAAAGCTGCCGTACGCTGTGTCCGTGAAGTTTATTGAATAAGCAACAATATTGAACCATATGAAAATGAATAATATTCTTAATATCCGAAAACTGGTGTTCTCAATATGCATAACATGTTTGCTATTGGGAGGATGTACAGACGACAATGTGTTGCCTGCATCCCAAATACCTTTATCCGAGAAAACAGTTACTGTAAAGTTGAATCTCGGCATAGAAGATTATAACACTTCTCCGGTAGGGGAAACACGTTCGGCAGGAGACAGCCCGGTGCTTTCAGCCTCCTATCCGGATATGGATATAGAACTGGTAAAGACACCTGTCACAAGGGCGGCTCCGGTAGCAGGCATCACTGAAGAAAATGCCGTATACAAGTATATTATACTACAATTCAACGGAACAGGAGAGGGTGCCACCTTAGTAAAGAAGGGTACATACAACTGCCCCAATGGCATAATCAAAACAGATGAAGTGGCGGAGTTCCTGACAACCGGAGGACCAGATGTCAAACACAGATTTGTGATTTTAGCAAATATCGACCCTGAAGATATTACCGGATTGAGCGAAGGCTCTGCCAAATATTCGGACTTGCAGAACATATTTTTTTCATGGTCGGCAAATTCCAGCTTTCCTTTGCATCAAGTCACTCTTCAGGATGGAGCACAGAAAAATGCAATGATTATGTGCGGAATGACATACGCCGCCATTACCGGACCTGACCAACAGATTGCTGTCGGTTTGCAACGCACGGTGGCAAAAGTTACCTTTAATATAAAAACAGATAATCAGGCATTCGATAAATTCAAAAAGTGGGACGTGGCACTAATAAATATTCCAAGCAGAAGCTACTTCAGTACATTGGGAAGAAGCGCCGTTTTCCCGGACATGACCACCATGAACAAAGCCACCTCTTATTGGAGCAAACTACTCACCAAAGCCCCAGTTAGTAGTAGTGATTTGGGTGGTGATCCTATATCGTCACTGGTAGGGAAATCCGCATACATACCGGTCAATCTCCAGAAAACAGTCAATACTGCAACAACCTATTCCCGGCGCGACCATGCACCGGTCGGAGGTACCTACCTGCAAATTATGGGGAGGGATATGAAAGAAAGCGGTTCTTTTATACCCATAGTAAAAGACTACGTTATCTATCAGATTTTCCTAGGAAAGAATCTTACTACCGATTACAGTATTTATCCCAATTATAACCTTGCTTATAACATTACACTGAAAGGAAGGGACGAGAATGATTCAAATGTGATAAGGTTTATTCCGGGATATTTTTCAGGAGCACTTACGGCATATGACTCAAGTGGAAAGGCATTAACATCAATCAGCGATGGAGCAGCCGTTAAATGGCAATACGCGAAAAGGATAGAAGCCTATTATTCGGATGCCCATTATTCCCGACCGAACTTAGACGGTTTGGTAAGAACAGACTTAAGATGGTATGCAGGTAACAGTTTCGATAAATTAGGTGCCACTTCACTTATGGATGGTTTCGCAAATACTAAAAAATTACAAAGCAATGACGTAACAGGTAGTAACGCGTATTTTGTAAACTACCCGGCAGCAGAGGCCTGTTATGAAGGATTAAACGGACTAGTCTCTGGAGGTCAAAGCAACTTTCAATGGTATCTGCCTTCCATAGGAGAACTGATAGGAACATGGATTTCCTCTGCAAGCACAGCACCCACACTGAGCCCGAGCTACTGGTCGTCCACTGCTGCCAGTGATAACTCTAAAACAGCCTATATAATAACCACACAGGGAGAAGTGAAACTTGTACCCGCCGATAATAATGACACGAACCGACATTATGTAAGAGGTGTAAGAGATCCCGAAACAGCAGTTGACGTTACACAATGAAGAATAAAGTAAAGAATATAACTCTATTAAAAAAATAAGAACTATGAGTTTCAAATACTATTCCACCCTGTTAATTGTTTTGGTGTGTCTCGGATTCCCATCGGAAGCTTTCGGACAATATCTCCGGAAAGAAACTGTCAACGCCAAAGACTATGCCATAATTTATTCGGAAGGATTGGCAGGAGCAGCCAAATGGGAAGCGGGAATGAAGATGACGAGAAACGGTGCAACCATTCGTCATCGGGTATCCAAAGGAAACGGTGGGAATCCGAGTATCAATGACAAGATTCCGATGCGTTTCATTGTAGCACCCGAAGATGTGGCTAATGTAACCTGGATGCAAGCCGGAGGTGTAACCGGTGGCAACGGAAACCTGAATGCCGATTTTACGACGACAAATACAGGTACAGGATGCAACGGCTACAACTATGGTTCACGCAAATGGCGTGTACCCACCCAACGGGAACTGCAACTGATGTGGCTCTTCCGAGCCCCTATCGGTATAATATACCCATCAGGAGCTATGGAAAATGTATCTACAAAAAACTACTGGGCTTCCACTGAACAGGATGCCGACAATGCTTGGATCGTCGACTTCAAGCAAGATGTTCCCCACTGCTTTTGGCAGCCTAAAACAAATACGGCAAATGTAAGGTGTGTAAGCGATTATTAATTTTCAGCCAAATAAACGAACCGATATGATTGAACTAGAAACAATTTTGCAAAACGAAGTAAAGAATAAATCCTATATTTATCTCTATTACAATGAAGAAGGAACCTGGTGGGCTTTCAGTCATTCAGCTTTCTTTCTGAACCTGCTGTTGCCTTCTTTAAAGGTAATGAAAGAATATGATCCCTCTTATGACATGCACATTGTAAGCATACCCGTACCCGAAGACTTATTTCCACAACTGTTGGAATCCTGCAAGACATTGATAGACGATGATTTCATAAGAATTGAAGTACCCACTGTGATATGTCAACACAGAAATGAATTCGACCAATGGTGCGGTACAATTGTCATGCTACAAACAAACTAAAAATAAAAGAACCATGAACAAAAAAGAACTGGTAAACAGACTATCCCTGCAAATGGATTGTACAACTTCGGATGCACTTAAATTCATAAACGGATTCCAGAAACTCGTGGAAGAAGCCATAGCAAACAACGAGGATATCAAAATCCAGGGATTCGGCAAAATATATATCCGTGAACTGGCAGCCAGAAGGGCACGAAATCCCAAAACCGGAGAAATCATCATGCAAAAAGCTGTAAAGACTTTGCGTTACAAACCGGGGAAAATCTTAACAGAGATTGCAAGAAGGAGAAAATAACGTAACAATACTTGATTATAAAGATAGATGAAACAAACAATACGATACTACCTGCTGTTCCTGCTCCTGCTGTCTTGCGGGGCAGCCGTGAATAAATCATATGCGCAGTTCTACTCGGTGCAGACCAACGCATTGAAAGCAGCCACAACAACTTTCAACTTGGAAGGAAGTATGCTGCTAAGTGAACACTGGACATTGAACATGGGCGTATCCTATAACCCGTGGAACTTCAGCGATACAAAAAAAATAAAACACTGGCTCGTGGAGCCGGGGGCCAGGTACTGGTTCTGGCAAGCGTATGCAGGAAACTTCATCAGCATGTATGCCATGGGGGCACGTTACAATGTAGGCTGGGATAAATTTCTTGGTCTCGAAAGTAAATACCGTTATCAGGGATGGGGATACGGCGCCGGAATGACTTACGGACGCTCGTGGTTACTGAGTAAACGATGGAATATCGAAGTGGAAGCCGGAGTGGGGCTTCTCATATCTCCTTATTCCAAATACCAATGTGAACGCTGCGGGGACAAAGTCAGTACCGGCACGTATTACCTTCCAATGCCCAAACTTGCAGTAAATTTCGTTTATTTATTCTAAAGATACGCTCCACAGCCAGCCCACAGGTATATGAAAAGTATTAAAAGTGTTTGTTTCCTGATTTGCATATTGGTCTTCACCGCCTGTGCCGGACAGTTCGGCAGGCTGCGCAAGGAGCAGCCGCGTGTCACACTGGCACTGCCGGCAAAACAGCGCATGTACACCCCTCCCACGATAAAACGTGACTCCACGCCACAGCCCGCAGCCAACCCCGGATTCCTGTTTGTCAGTGCCAACGGAGATTCGGTACCTGTCGGAGTTTCTGCCGAATGGGACAGTATCAATAAGGAAAACATTACCACCGTCATGATGGACGAGGTAGTCATCGCAGCCACCTCGGTAAGAAACACAGCTGAACGGAACGGCAAAATTAACGTGGAATTTGTGGTTACGGTTCCCAAAGAACTTCAGGCAGAAAACTGGATGGTGGATGTCAGACCTATACTGCTCAAGGGAGAAGAGCAGGACTCACTCAAAGAACTTCGTTTTACAGGCCCCGAGTTTCGCGAAACGCAAGAGAGACAATACCGGAGGTATGACCGCTTTCTGGAAAGCATCATACCCGACTCGGTCAACTTTTACCATACCTTCGTCGATTACCGCTCATTCGAACGTTACCTCGAACGTCTGAAATGGTATAAACGCGGACTGGAACGCCGATGGGCAGTGCTGGACGCAAAAAGACGGCGCCCCGATCCCCTGATGCTCCGCTTTAACATGTTCAACCAAAAAGCATCCCGAAAAGACAGTCTGCTCCAGCATAACATGAATTTATATGCTATGCGGATGACAGACCGTCAGCAATGGCGTTATGACCGGGCATGGGCAGCCATGAACGATACCCTGGCTTACATACAGAAGTACCTTCCTGAGCGTTTCCGTTTCTTTAACCAAAAAGGCGAACAGGCGGAGAACCGTCTCAAGAAACGTTACACAAACAAAATACAACTGGTCGATTTCCGACATTATGCTGATTCGACATGGGCAAGCCGGGATTATGCACTGATGCTGAACCGGAAAAGCCGTCTTATCGAAAACATGACTACACGTAAACAATTTTTCTATGACAAGGCACTCTACCTTTCGTTGAGTGAAGAGGGACATTCCGATTATATTAAAGGAGTGAACCCGGAAATCTATTATCCCCGTTTTATCTTCTTCAACGATAAAATGGAGAAACTAGCCGGAAAACTCTATATGTATTTCAGGGTAAAAGGCGCACGTGCCGAAAGCGGAGAAGGTGTTAAACTCATAAAAGCCATCATGGCAGGCAGGGACACCTCATCTGCTTACCTGGACCGAAGCCAACTTGCACAAAAATATACAAAAAGATATGAAAAAATCAGGGACTTCTTTCCCATGTTCCATTTCCGTCGCCCGGAAAGCGATACCCTGCCACCCTCATGGCTTACCGGCAAGAGAGACACGGCCGACACACGCCGACTGAGGCTGGCACAATTCTCTCCTAAGGAAATACAAGACCATTACATCGGACAAATACAACCTGATACCACCCAAACAGACACCGCAGCTATCAGGAAACGTTATACCGCACGGTTTAACTTTCTCCATAGTCTGCTCCCTATATACACATTCAGGAGAACACTCCCCGACTCCGTACAAAGACAGATTCCAAACATGAAGACGGTACGTGACTTCGAAGCCAGCCTGTTCGACTCGGCAAGCATTATAGCACGGTATGACAGACGTTATCAAAGACTCAGGGCCGTTTATCCCCAATACCGCTATCAAAGGGAGTTATGCAACATACACCCGCCTGCCGTAAAGTATGCTAACCGCCAAAAGCAAGTAGGCGAAAAGATAGGACGAATCAACTCACTAGACTCGGCAAATCTTGTCAAGCTGTTCTACAACACCCAGAAGATAGCCAGAAATGAGGCACGCAAAGCCATTAGAGATGAGAAGTTCCGCGATATTGTACGATTCCCTTTTAATCCGGGAGCAAGACTGGATACAATAATTTATGCAGCAGACAAAGTTCATTTCCTTTATTCGGAGAACATAGAGGCCGACGAAAACTCATCTCGCCTGAAAGTATTCCTCACAGGAAATGTGACAAGCAGCAACGGCACCAGATACACACTGCCCATGTCGGACACCCTGACGTTCTTAGTCAGTTCAATGACAAAATTCGTGGACAAGACACCGCGTTATGTAAGAAAGATACTCACCCGTGATGCAGAGGCAAACACCAGTGTAGACTTCACATTCCCTAGAAACAGGTTCAGATTAGACAATACTTTTGAACAGAACAAGCAAGGATTGAAAAAAATCCATGACATTACTTTGGCGCTTATGACAGACCCCGTTTACAGGATAGACAGCCTTACCTTGTTTGCCACCTCCTCACCCGAAGGAAACTGGCACATCAACGGGGAAATAGCCCGAAAAAGAGCAGAGTCTATCAAAAGCTTCTTGGAAAAGGACTTCACACTCCTTTATGACTCGCTGGCAGTGGGAACAACCATAGAAATAGACGAGAAAGGCAATACCATTCAACGCGACGCGCAGGAAGACATACCCAATTTGCCCCAACTGGTTAAAATACGAATCATCCCCGAAGACTGGAATAAACTGATACGACTCATAAATGAAGATACCAATTTCCCGGGAAACAAGAATAACATCATAGAGTTGGTTATGAAAGAGTCAAATCCCGACAGGAGGGAGCTGCTCATCAAAAGAAGATATCCGGGGCAATATGCATATATGAGAGAAAAGCTATACCCCGCTATGCGTGCAGTGGATTTCCGTTTCAGCCTTTCAAGGAAAGGAATGCGCCAAGATACGGTGTTTACCACCGAACTCGACACTGCCTATGAAAGAGGCGTGAAGTATCTTGAGAAGCGAAAATACCAACAGGCGCTGGACATACTGCGTAAATACGAAGACAAGAATACAGCACTGGCATACATGTCACTGGGATATGACAAGGCAGCACTGCGGATATTGGAACAACTGCCGCAGAATGCCGAATCGAAATATTTGCAAGCTATCTTGCAGGCACGTCTGGGAGATGAACAGAAAGCGGTATTGCTGCTACTTGCCGCACAAGACATGGATGGCAGTATCAAGTTCCGGGCAAACTTGGATCCCGAGCTATCGGTATTGGTAAAAAAATACGCACTGTTCCGGGAAGACGAAGACGAGTATAATTATTAAAAACAAATAGATAGAATGAAATAGTATAAAGCTTTTATCATGTAATAAAAGTGGTCATTAGATGTTTTTAGCGGTACATCATTGTGAAATGATTCCCCGTTTGTTTTTTACAGGCTGGACCATCTTACCGGTTCGTGAGAATATGGAAAGTAGTGATTCCCCATCTATAACAGATGTCATTTTTCATTCTATTCTAAGCAAGCATGCTTTTTCCAAGCGAGGAAAAAGTATGCTTCATTTTTCAACAAATTAAATAGAAAGATATATCGGTACACATTAAACTTCAGTTTCAGTATAAAAAGCACATTACAAGTAATAAACAAAGAAGCCTTCACCGCTTTCACCCTTCTGAAACAGTTTACAGCAAGGGGAAAGCAGGTGAAGGCTTCTTTCTTCCGGTTTATATCATCTTCACCGTCCGAAGCTTCCCGGAGCGGGGAAATACACCGACGAGCCTTTCTTTCCGTTACGCATCAGCCTGCCCTCTGCAATAAGTGCATTGAGTTCTTCCAAACCTTTACTCGGTTTACATTCTCTAAGGTTAAAATAGTCTTTGCTCCTCATCATCATATTCGCGGAAAAGAACTTTGTGAGGCGTTCTTCAATCGTTGCCTCGTCCAGTTTCTTCGTTTGCCATGCATGAGGGTTGCGTTCAAGATGTACTCCCAGCAATTTTCTTTTCATCTCGGCAGAAGTGCGGAGAGTCATGTTCTTCACCCTGACCGAAGCCGAACGGATTTCATCCTTTTCCATAACGGGGCGTGAGTCGAGAGTAATGGACAATGTACCTATCTCACCAAGTTCCACCACATTGCCCGCTTCAAATTCCTGAACAATCGTATCTGAAAGAGATTTCAACATGGCCTGTATTTCGGCGGCTTTATACGGATTTCCATTTGCTGCCCGCTCGCACAGCTTTTCCGTTGTTGTTCTTCCCCGAGGCACGAAACGTGCATGAAGTGATTGTTGCTCTTCGGATTTCTCCGGATTCGGATTCTCATATAAATCATACTTTGCTGCCATAAGACGGTATTATTAAGTGTTTTTATCAGCAAGATTAAGTCTTTCCAAGCTGACGGTTAAGTAAATTTATTCTCATTAATTAATAACTTGACAACTGTCCTTTATTAACTTGACAGCTGTCAAGTTATTAATTGACGTCTGTCAAGTATATACTTGACAATTGTCAAGTTATCTAATACTACCTACAAAGATACTTAATCATAGGCATAAAAACAATTAACCTTGCTCTTTAATGCTATTAACTATCAAGAAAAAAGATATACAAACGATACATTTATATATTAATTAATATATTTGTCAACAGGAAGTAAAGCAAACATAAATAAAGTAGTATGGAAGAGTTTGACGTTCTAAATAGATTCGATAATGACAAGTTGATAGACGTAGTGAAAAATTACAAACGTTATGGTTATGATGACGAACTTCGTGATTATGCTATCAACTTATTGGGAGAGAGAGGCTGGAGCAGAGAAGATTTACAACACTTCGGTTATTTGGCAAACCACGATTATGATGAAGCCGAAAAGCAGTATAAAGCATACTGTAGAAATTCATTGATAGGCATTTGTACCCTTGTGCTTAGTGGAGGCGTTTTGGCTATTGTTTCTTTAATCTTTCTAATTCTGGCTTATCGGAATGTCACAAAATTCTATAAGGCATTAGGGCGCAATGAAGATGAAACCGCATTATTCAGCGCTCTTGGCGTGCTGACTTATTTTCATCTAAAAGGAAGGATGAAAGAAGAATTGAAAGGAATAAGATAAGTTTATAACGGTTGGCTATCTGCCGGACATTATTTTTCCGACCTGTAAAAATGGTAACAAAAGCAGTAATCTATATACGATATGATTGGTGGCATTCAAGTATTTTTGCAACCATAAATATTTCACTAAAGATTATAGTATGTATATAGAAACAATTCATTCTCCCCTCGACGTTAAGAAACTGTCAATAGAGGAGCTAAATGTGCTCGGCAGTGAAATCCGCAGCGCTTTGTTGAAGAAACTCAGCGAACATGGCGGACATTTCGGACCAAACTTCGGAATGGTGGAAGCAACCATTGCCCTGCACTATGTATTTAATTCGCCGGAAGACAAAATTGTGTATGATGTATCTCACCAAAGCTATGTGCACAAAATACTGACAGGCAGAAAGGATGCTTTTCTTCATCCGGAAAAGTATGATGAAGTATCCGGTTATTCGGAACCCAAAGAAAGTGAACACGATTTCTTTGTTATCGGGCATACATCTACTTCTGTGAGCCTTGCAAGCGGACTGGCCAAAGGACGTGACCTGAAAGGCGGCAGCGAAAACATAATTGCGGTAATAGGCGACGGTTCGCTGAGCGGCGGGGAAGCTTTGGAAGGTCTGGACTATGCAGCGGAGTTGGGAAGTAACCTGATAATCGTTGTCAATGATAACCAAATGTCTATTGCCGAGAATCATGGTGGTTTATACGGTAATTTACAGAAACTACGGGAAAGTGACGGGCAATATGAGTGTAACTTTTTCAAAGCAATGGGGCTGGATTACGTCTTTGTGAAAGACGGAAACGATATAGAAGCATTGATAAAAGCTTTTTCCGGAGTAAAAGACAGCCGGCATCCGGTAGTTGTTCATATCAATACGGTAAAAGGTAAAGGGTATGTGCTTGCCGAACAGGATAAAGAAAGTTATCACTTCACCGCCCCGTTCGATGTTGAAACAGGAAAACCGAAATCGGAAGCCGGCACAGAGGAAGATTACTCAGACCTCACAGCCCATTATCTGCTGCGGAAGATGAAAGAAGATCCCCGGGTAGTAGCCATAACTTCGGGCACACCTTCCATTTTAGGCTTCACTCCCACTCTGCGTGCCGAAGCGGGAAAGCAATTTGTAGATGTCGGCATTGCCGAAGAACATGCGGTGGCACTGGCTTCGGGCATTGCAGCCGCAGGAGGCAAACCTGTTTACGGAGTAATCAGTTCTTTCATCCAACGCACTTACGACCAACTATCACAAGACCTTTGTATCAACAATAATCCGGCTGTTATTCTGGTTTTCTGGGGATCGTTATCCATTATGAATGATGTAACCCATCTCGGCTTCTTCGACATTCCACTCGTCAGCAATATTCCGAACATGGTTTATCTGGCACCTACCAGTAAAGAGGAGTATTTTGCCATGCTGGAATGGGGAATCAGGCAGAACGAACATCCTGTTGCAATCCGCGTACCTACCAATAGCGTGATTACCAATGGAGAAGCTGTTGAAAAAGATTATAGCAATCTGAATCATTATAAGGTTGAAAAGCATGGAACAGAGGTTGCTGTTTTAGCATTGGGTTCATTTTTCCGGTTAGGACAGTCGGTAATTCAAGAACTGAAAGAAAAAGCCGGTATTGATGCAACGTTAATCAATCCCCGTTACATTACAGGTGTGGATGAGGAACTTTTAAATGAGTTAAAAGCAAATCACCGGTTAGTTGTAACACTGGAAGATGGTATGTTGGACGGTGGTTTCGGTGAAAAGATCACCCGGTACTATGGTGCAAGCGATATGAAAGTGCTGAACTTCGGAGCAAAGAAGGAATTTGCCGATCGCTTCGATATAGAGGATTTCCTTCGTGAAAACCATTTGACAACAGAACTGATTACTGAAGACATAATGATTCATCTGTAAATGGTTATTGCCTTCACCCGCTACTCTCCTTTAGTAAACAGTTTCAGAGGAGGTGAAAGGGATGAAGGCAATAACAAAATACTTTTCTATTTACAGAGCCACTTTTCCAAAGTTTCTTTTAATAAAGATCCTTCGATTGGTTTTGCAAGATAATCATTACAACCCGCATCCATAGACCTCTGTTTATCCTGATCGAAAGCAAATGCAGTGACCGCAATGATAGGAACATTCTTATCCTTTTCGCGGATGGCGACAGTTGCTTCCAAGCCATCCATGTCGGGCATCTTTAAATCCATCAATATAATATCGGGATGGAAAGTAGCGTAAAGCGTAACAGCTTCTACACCGGTACAAGCACGCTGCACTTCATATTCCTTTTTCAGAATGGATGATACCAGCAAGAAATTACTATCGGTATCTTCTGCAACCAGAACTTTAGGTCTGGTAATTCCTTTAAATTCGGCACGAACCGTTTGCATCTTATTCTCAACAACATTCTCAACAGTACCTTGTATATAAGGATGAGTAAACCAGAAGCAAGAACCTTCTCCTTCTTCGGACTCCACACCGATTGTACCTCCCATTTGCTCCACAATGCTTTTGCAGATGGACAATCCCAACCCTGTGCCGTGAACAAAAGTATTCAGCTTCACAAAACGATCGAATATCGAATTTACTTTATCGGCGGGAATACCTGTGCCGGTATCACGCACATAAAACCTGAGTTCCTTATCATCCGGCAAAGTATATCCCAAAGATATGCTTCCCGCAGTAGTAAACTTCAATGCATTGTTAATGAAATTAGTGATAACTTGTGTCAACCGGTTCTTATCACTCCAGATATGGCATTCGGGTAAATGGTCTTCAAACAATATCTCCACTCCTTGCGGCGCTTTCATTCGAAGTGAATAAACAATCTCACTGCACAGCATATTTACATTCACATCGCTATGCACAAAGTCAAAAGTGCCTGCTTCAATCTTTGACAAATCGAGAATATCCGAAATCAACTGTAACAACAATTCATTATTCTCCTGCACAATGGCAATGTATTGCCGGCGGTCTTCCATATCTTCCGTATCGACGAGCAGACTGGAGAATCCTACAATGGCATTGAGCGGCGTACGTATCTCATGGCTCATATTGGCAAGGAATGCAGACTTCAAGCGGTCGAGAGTCTCGGCTTTGTTCTTAGCTTCGATGAGCTTCATTTCAGTTTCTTTCAACTCGGTAATATCATAGTTTACGCAAGCCATTTCTATCACTCCGTCTTCCGGACGGTAATCGCGCACCATAACGTTGACACGTGTCCATGTATAATGCCCGTCAGGACGCATAATACGCATATCATTACGCAAGTTGGTTGCTTCGCCTTTCAACACTTTATCAAGAAAAGCAAGCATCAATGCACGGTCTTCAGGATGGAAAGCGGAATGAATTCCGATAATCTGCGGAAGTGGCGTGCCTTCTTTTTCTCCCACATTCCTATACCAACTGTTAATGGCATATCCGTCACGGGTAAGTGCATCAAAATGCGCATAGCCTACTTTTGCAAAATCTCCAATCAAGGCGAAGAAATCCTCAAATTCCTGAATCTTGCTGTAAGCATTCGATGTTTCGGTATTGTCTATATTGATAAACAGATAGTTTGTCAAATGACCTTCCGAATCAAACAGAGGAGTTACTTTCGTTATTAAATCAATGACTCCTCTCTTTTCTGTTTCATAATAGCCTTCCAAACAGGAGAAATCATATTTGAATGAGAAATCGACAGACTTCCCGCTTTTTATTATCTTCTTTAAATCTTCGGGAACCACCGGATTACTGAAGAAATTAACGCCTAAAGCAATTTCCTTGGTTTCTAACCCAAATATTTCCAGTTCCCTGTCATTCATATCAATAAGAAATCCATCCTTATCGTATAACTCTATGCCGGCAGGAAGATTCTCATAGATATTACGAAGTATTTTCTCGCTCCTGTCTAAAGCCTCATGTGCTTTAAACGTTTCTGTCATATCGGAGAACAAGATAACGATTTCATCCTGTTGTGGTGAATACATTACAGAATGGCAAATCTTCCCGACATTCTCCAAACGGAAGTTTCGCTCTCTATGTTTGTCTGTATTTACTATTTCTTCAAAAGCAGGTAATTGCTCATACAGTTCTATATTCATGGATCGAGCTGTGATTCCGGCATAAGAATCAAATGGCACTCCACAAATATTATCACATGCTTCATTGGTGTCCAATACTATATAGTCTACCGCTACTCCATTCTCATAAATAAGTTTCAAACGGACATAGCCCACCGGCATATGCCTGTAAAGGTTATCCAGATAACGTTTCTCCATTCGGGCATTTTCCTCCGCCCGTCGAAGTTCCACACAAATACTAATGATATTGGCAAGAGAAGCAAACCATTGATAATCCTCATTAATCCATTCACGATATTCCTTTACTACATCAATCCCTATATATCCCCAAATACCATTTTTTGACTGAAGGGGGAGTACCATGAGAGATTTGATGCCCTGAGCCTCAAGTACCTGCCTGTCAGCTATCATTCCTTTCGGAATTTCATCAAGATTGGACAGTATAATGGGGTATCCTCCCAATACACGGTCCGACCACCAACTTATGTGAAGATTAACAGGCATGTTTTGCAGATTAGCTATCTCACTCGACACTCCTTCGGCAGTCTTTTCATAAGTACAGGATTGGGAATCATTCTCATAGTTATATTCAAAAATATAAGCACGGTCGCCATTGAACTGAACAAGTACGTCATTCAGTATCTTATTGATAACTTTGGAAATATCATCTTCTTTAAGGAAATCGAGCAAAGAACGGGAAATACTGTTTTGACGGCAAAACAAATCATTCAACCGGTGAACAGATTCTTCCGCAGTACTCATTCTTTGAGTGGATAAACATTGAAGCATTCCGAACACGCGAAGATTACCTTCTTCATCAATAGAGCTCTCACCTACTTTGGAACTAACCCATTCCAATCCATATCTCGTATAAATTGGAAATATCTGCTCATAAACATTCAAAGCTTTAAACTCTCTGAACTCGGTCAAAATCCGTTCTCTATATTCTTCGCTTATGAACTTGGCAAAATCAGCGAAAGGAAGCGAATCTCCTTCTATACCCAATAAATCGGAAATAAAGTCGGAACAATAATATATCCCTTTACCAAAATCAGCCTCCCACCAGCCCACACGGGCTAAAGATAACAGTTTTTTTAATTTTGCATCTCCTTCACTCATCTTACCCTGTGTTATATTGTATTTGCAATTATTGAGCGAATATAGTCATTATCCTTCAATTTATAGTCTTTTACTTGCAAAATTATTTGAATGTCTGTATTATTCCAGTGTAATATATTTGACATTGGATTGTCAACCAAACGTCACCAAGATGTTCTAATCGTGTAACGCGCCGTTATCATCTTTGCAAACGTAAAATGACAGCAGAAAAATGGAAACAAAAAGTTTTTTTAAAACAGTTGCTACAGTACTCATACTACTATTATTAAGCACGTTAGAAGTAGCAGCGGAAAACATCAACATCAAAGGAACGATTAAAGACAAGAAATCAAAAGAACCTCTGATCGGAGCCACTATCCGTATTTTGGGAAGTAATAAAGGTGCGATTACCGATATAGACGGGAACTATAAACTTGTAGGTATTTTAGAAGGCATATACGATGTTGAAATTAAATATGTAGGATATAAAACCGAGATACGCAAGAAAGTACAAATAAAGAATGGGGACCTCATAGACCTCAGCATGGAATTGGAAAGCGACAATCATGTGTTATCGGATGTTGTAGTTGTTGCCAATAAGAACAGAGAAAATGAGAATATGGCACTTCTGGAGCAAAGGAAATCAATAGTCGCCATCCAGTCTGTCGGAGCAAAGGAACTTTCCCGCAAAGGTGTGGGCGATGCAGAAGCAGCAGTAGCCAAAGTATCGGGCATATCCAAACAATCGGGAGTAAAGAATGTATTTGTACGCGGACTTGGCGACCGATACAATACAACTACTCTGAACGGTTTCCCCATACCATCGGAAGATCCCGAATACAAAAACATTTCATTGGAATTCTTCAGTACGGACATCATACAATCCGTAGGAGTAAACAAAGTCTTCAATGCCAACGGAACAAGTGATGTAGGAGGAGCAAACATAGATGTTTCATCCAAAGAACTAATCAAAGACAAAAATCTGAGCATAGGTGTATCAGGAGGATTTAATACTAAAACACTAACTGCCGGTTTCCTGAAAGCAGACGGTGTTAACGGGCTGGGCATTACAAACAATACCAAACCTTCCGATGATGTATCACTTTACAGTTTCCGGAACAAGCTGGATCCTTCCAAACAAAACCTGCAAATAAACCAAAGCTATAAAATAGCCGGAGGAAAAAGGCTGTATCTGGGAAAACAGCAGAATCCCCTATCCTTGTTCCTTGTAGCTACTTACAACAAAGACTATTCTTACTATGAGGAGGAAATAAGGAATACCTTGACAGACGGAACAATATCAAGAGACCAGACCGGACAAAAATATACAGAAAATACCAACCAATTGATATTAGCCAATACAGGTTTAAGACTAAACAACAAACACACCCTTCAATATAACTTTATGATGATACACAACAACACCCGGTTTGTTGGAGATTATAAAGGTATGGATGCCAAATATGACAGAACAGACGAAGCACTCGGTTTCACAAGGAGGCAGCAAACCAATGATAACCTCTTGTTTGTAAACCAACTGATAACAAACTGGGCACTCACCCAAAAGTTAAACTTTGAAGCCGGAGCAGCCTACAATATAATCAATGCTTTGGAACCGGACAGACGCATCAACGACCTTGTAAAAGCAGAACAAGGATATGTACCGACCAAAGGCGACGGAGTTCAACAACGTTTCTTCTCCACTCTCAAAGACAAAGACCTGAATGTAAATGCCGCACTGTTTTACAAGTTACCGGATTCGTTTGACGGCATATCCAATATTAAAGCCGGATATAAAGGGCGTTTCTCAACAAACAACTTTGAAGCAAATGCTTATAACATGAAGCCAATGGCACAATCTGTAATTGACATAGACGATATAAAGTTCGATGATTACTTTACACAGGCACACCTTGATGATGAATGGTTTACCTTGGACAGAATACAAGACACATACGAAGTCACAAAAAACATCCATAGTGCATACGTAGAAGGAACTTACCAACTGGCACACAACCTCATTGCCAATGCAGGAATCAAATATGATAACGTCACACTGGGCATAGACTATGAACTTAACAGCGGAAGCGGTACGCGAGAGATTGATAAATCATACTTCCTGCCCAGCCTCAACCTGAAATACGATTTGTCCAAGAAGCAATCACTCCGTTTGGGAGCAAGCAAGACATATACATTGCCCCAAGCCAAAGAATTTGCACCTTTCAGATACGTAAACATCAACTTCAACAGTCAGGGTAATCCCGACTTAAAGCCATCCGACAACTATAATATCGACTTGAAATGGGACTACTACCCGTCTCTGAGTGAAGTATTCTCTGTTACAGCTTTCTATAAATACATAAAGAACCCGATTTCACGCATTGAGATAAACAGTGCCGGAGGTTATTTATCCTACGAAAACATTTCAGACAAAGCCACTGCGGCCGGTATTGAAATAGAAATAAGGAAAAACATCTTCAATAAGCAAACGAATGGCAGTAAGACGGAAGTTAACAGACTTTCTTTCGGTTTCAATGGTTCATACATTTATACACATGCCAAAGTACCGTTTGCCACAAACCCAACCGGTTCCCAACTCGAAGGTGCCGCTCCCTGGATTGTGAATGCCGACCTTTCACACAACTTCAATACAGGAAGCAAAACATTCATCAACACATTAGTCTTTAATTACTTCAGTGAGAGAATATATACCATCGGAACGGGAGGCTACCAAGACATCATGGAAAACGGAGTTCCCACTCTCGATTTCATATCTTCTGCGAAATTCGGCAAGTACATCACACTGAACCTGAAGATGCAAAACCTGCTTAACTCGGCTCACCGGCTTACCAGAAAAGGCAACGGCGGAAATGAAGTAGTGCTGAGCAAGTATAAGAAAGGGCTTAACCTCAGTCTGGGCGTTTCATGCAGTTTCTAATCAAACAAGAATATATTTTCAATAGTGTTCAACTAAAATTTAAAAAGATGAGAAAGATTTTCATGACACTTTTCATGTTTGCAGCCATAGCTGCGGCAACATTCACTTCATGCAGTAACGACGAAGGAGGTAACGGAACTACCAACGGAGGCGGTTTGGAGAATACCACACTCAAAGGAACCATTACCGGAGAAACAACTCTCGAAGCCAAAGAATATACCCTTGAAGGCACGCTTATCGTTGCAGACGGCGGTGTGTTGACCATACCTGCCGGAACCACAATCAAAGCAACAAACGGAAACGCTTTCAGCAAGTATATCCTCGTAGCCCAAGGCGGTAAAATTTATGCCAAAGGAACTGCCGAAAAGCCTGTTGTTTTCACATCCGAAACACAAACTCCCGGAGCATGGGGAGGACTTATCATCAACGGTAAAGCACCTATCTCCGGAGCAACAACAGGAGAAACCGGAGCCACCGAAATCAATAACGATTACAAATATGGCGGCACAATTACAGGAGATAACTCCGGTGAGCTAACCTACATCAAGTTATTATATACCGGAGCAAACAACGGTGACGAGATTGAACACAACGGATTAACTCTCAATGGTGTGGGCAACGGAACCAAAGTTGAAAACATTTATGTAATCAATGGAGCCGATGATGCCATTGAGTTCTTCGGAGGAAGCGTAAACGTTACCAACCTTCTGGCAGTAAACCCGGATGATGACATGTTCGACTTCACACAAGGATACACCGGAACACTCAAAAATTGCTATGGAATTTGGGAAGCAAGCTACAAAACGTCCGAAGAAGATCCGCGCGGAGTGGAAGCCGACGGTAACCTGGACGGAAAAGGACCGGACCATAAAGGTCAAAGCGATTTCAGAATCGAGAACATGACAGTCGATAACCGTTGCACTTCCGTATTTACAAACAACGGAGCAGAAGAAAGAACTTACATGCACGATGTCATCAAAATCCGTCGCGGAGCTAAAGCAACTATTGTCAATGCTTTGGTAAAAGGCAACGGCATTGCACAAGACCTGATAGACCTCACTGACGGGAAAGGCAATGCAGCCAACGGTACTTCCATCAGCATAACCAATCAGTTGACAGAACCCCTCAAAGGGAAAGAACAGAATCCGGGCGATGTGGATGCAACAATAAACATAACTACCGGAAACACAGGTGCAGACAAATCATTATTTACATGGACAGGATACACCGGTTTATAATCTATAACTTAATTAAAACACACACGGATTTTTATCAAAGGACGGGAACTATTTCCGTCCTTTTCCTTTATATTTTCTGATTTCCCCTTATCTTTTTAGCGTCCCACAATTGTGGGACGGTCGTCTCATATATGTGGGACGATCGTACCATAATTGTGAGACGATCGTACCACAACTGTGGGACGCTAAATCAATGCCTTCGTTTATGAAAACAGAACCGTATCTATACGGAAATGACACTGCATCAATGACAAAAAACAAATGCCGGAACTTTCACTCTTTGCAGAAAAAAAGTCCCGGCATTATGCCTCTTTACCTAACTAACCTATCAATACCAACTATTTAAACCTATCTACAACTTCCATGCACATACGTCCGTTGTGATACGGACATTTCCAGAATCCGGCTTTGTCGTCAACCGTATTTACTTTTCCATCGGCCTTCACGCTCCAATACCATTCGCCGTTTTCATTATCCACCAAATGCTGTTTGATATACTCCCAACAGCGCATTGCCTTATTCAAAGCCTCATCACAATGATAATATTGGTAAATATTCAAGTAGCCCACCACAGTCTCGGCCTGCACCCACCAATGACGGTCAAAGTCCTTATGCCCTGTTACCTGATTGAATTCATATATCAAACTGCCATCTTGCTGCAAACCTTCTTCCGCAGCTTTGGCTATTAATGGGACTACTCTTTCAACCTTCTCAAGAATTACCTTATCACCCAACACCAAAGCTGCCTCATGCAACAGCCAAGATGCTTCAATATCATGCCCGTAAGACAGGATACGGTATTTATTGTTCCAGTTCTCATCAAAGAACAAACTCAAGTGATAACTATCCCGATTCAGTATCTTATCGAGAAAAACATTTATCAGATTGGCAAGCTGAGCACGCAACTCCTCATTTTTCCACACCCTATACAGGTTTGTGTAAGGTTCCAAAATGTGCAGATGAGTATTCATCGTCTTCTTTTCATTGGCATCCTTCTCACTGAGACGCATGTCTTCTATCGGTTGCCAGTCTCTGGTCAACGCTTCCAAATAACCGTTACTTTCTTTGTCGAAACTATATTTTTCAATGGAATGAAACAGACGAACCGCATACTCCAGTGATTCTTTATCACCTGTGGCACGGGCATATTCACTCAAACCGTAGATAGCAAAGCCCAATGCATAGATTTGTTTCTTCGTGTCGGCAGGCTCTCCTTTATAATTGAGCGACCAATAAATGCCGCCGAACTCTCTGTCGTAAAAATGATTAATGATATATTCTTTAGCGCGGGTAGCAGCCTGCAAATACTCTTCTTTACCAAGCAAACGATAAGCCGATGCAAATGTCCACAGAATACGTGCATTCAGAATAGCCCCTTTATCGGCAGTGGGCACAAGATGTTCTTCTCCGGTTATCTGTCCGTAGAATCCTCCGTTTTCCGTATCCTGCATTTTGTTTATCCAATAAGGAAGGATATTACTTTGCAGCATTACCGTAACTTCTTCTTTCAATTTATTTATATCCATAGTTTTCAACTCTTAGCTTGTTTACGTTCTTCTTCCAGCTCGGCTGTTATTTCTTTCACTTTCTTTTCACTCAACGGATAGAATGCAATGAATATGATGGACAAGACAGTTCCGATAGCCGGTAAGAAGCTCAGCATCATTTTAATACCTACAACAGCCGTTTCCGTCTGCACTACATTTGCTTGGAAACCGAAATATCCAAGTAACCAACCTGTTAGAGCACCGCCCAAAGTCCAGCCCAACTTTTGGGACATGGAGGAAGAGGAAAATATCAACCCTGTTGCACGACGTCCGCATTTCAGTTCGGAATAGTCGGCAATATCGGCATACATCGACCATAAAAGAGGAAAGATAATACCGGCACAAACGCTTATCAAAGCCTGAAATACAAAAATCAGAACCAACTGACCGGGAGTAAACCAATAGAAAGCGATACTTAGCACCGTAGCAATAGCCATGGCAAGAATATAAGTATTCTTCTTCCCGATATGGTTTGCCACAGGAGCAGCAAGTGCAACCCCTAACATATTCGAGGCTTGCCCCAACATCAGATAAAGTGAAGTCCATGTCACGGTCACTCCCAATGATGCAATCTGGAACGAACTTGTTTCGAGTACATAGTATTTAAAGTAATAGATAGTTGCCCCGTCACGAATGGAATTAAAAATAAGGGCAGCTATACCCGCTCCGAGTAGTATCCACCAAGGACCATTCTTGCACAAGTCGAGCAAGTCTTCTTTCAAAGAATGTTTTTCCTCATGGATAGGTTTTACCCGTTCTTTAGTCAAAGCAAAGCAGGCAAGAAACAGCACAACGCACATGGCTGCAATTACAGCCACGGAATATTGCCAGCTTTGCTGAACAGATCCATGTCTGGAAAAGAATTCGACCAAAGGTTCTATAAGCATCAAAGCGATGAAACTGCCCAGATAAGCAAAGAACATGCGATAGGAAGAAAGCGTAGTACGATCCTGCGGATTGGGTGACATTACTCCAAGCAAAGAAGCATAGGGCACATTAATAGCACTGTAAACCATCATCATCAACGTATAGGTAACATAGGCATAGACCAGTTTACCGCTTGGGCTAAGGTGAGGCGTTGTAAAGGTTAGCACACCAATGATGCCAAAAGGTAAAGCTACATAAAGCAGATAAGGACGGAATTTTCCCCAACGGCTTTCCGTTCTGTCGGCAATTACACCGATAACCGGATCGAGAAATGAATCCCAGATACGGGTAATAAGGAACATTGTTCCCACGGCTGTCGGAGCCAAACCGAAAACATCGGTGTAAAAGAAAAGCAGATACATGCCGAATATCTTCCAGAACATGGAAGATGCCATATCTCCAAAACCATAACCTATTTTTTCTTTCAGTGCTATCATAGTAGTGTTATTGATGTATTATTTTCAAATTCTTATCAATCTGCCTCTTTAGTGTTTCCACCGAAGCATAAGTACCCAAACCGTCTTCCGGAGTATTCAAACAATAATCTACTAATTTATCAATGGACGAAACAGCCACATGCATACGGGTATCGGAAGAGGCATAATAGATATAAACCGTTCCGTCTTCATCGGCAATCCATCCGTTAGAAAAAAGTACATTGGAGACATCCCCGATACGTTCCTCTCCCACCGGTGCCATGAAATATCCACCCGGTGCAGCGATCAGTCTGGAAGGATCCTTTAAGTCGGTCATATACATGTAAAGAACATACCGAAGTCCGGCAGCGCAACCTCTCACGCCATGAGCCAAATGGAGCCAACCTTTAGAAGTTTTTATAGGATGTGGCCCTTCACCGTTCTTCACTTCCTTGATTGTATGATAATGGCGGAAGTCTATAATCTTTTCTTCCGTTATCACAGCATTAGCCATATCATCAACAAGTGCCCACCCAATGCCTCCACCGCTACCAGCATCGATAAATCCGTCTTGCGGACGGGTATAAAGTGCATACTTGCCTTCTACAAATTCGGGATGGAGTACAACATTGCGTTGTTGGCTTTTGGTCTTTAAGTCCGGCAAACGTTCCCAATTCTTCAAATCTTTAGTCCGGGCAATACCTGCCGTTGCCGTAGCCGATGAGAGATCACCCGGCGCAGCCTTCGGATCAAGACGCTCTGCACAAAAGATTCCGTAAATCCATCCGTCTTCATGTGCAGTAAGACGCATATCATAAATGTTAGTTGCAGGAATTATATCTTCGGGCATGGTTACCGGATATTCCCAAAAACGGAAATTATCAATTCCGTTAGGACTCTCGGCAACTGCAAAGAAGGACTTGCGGTCTGCCCCTTCCACCCGAACCATCATCAAATACTTCCCCCCCCACTTGATAGCTCCCGCATTCATCGTTGCATTCATGCCAATGCGCTCCATAAGATAAGGGTTGGTTGCTTCATTCAAATCATACCGCCAAAACACCGGGGTGTGTTCTGCTGTCAATACAGGATATTTATAACGGGTAAAGATGCCGTTACCTTTTTCTTCCGGCATATTTTCCCGTGTTATCAACCTTTCGTAATCTGCAAAAAGTTGGGCGACTCTGTCATCAAACTGACTCATGATATTTCTTTAAAATATTAATATTAATGGACATATAAATCTACTGTTGCAAAAGTAGGGCATCGCATACGCCTCCACAACCATTTATTTATCCAATACTAATACTTTTCTATCAAATGACAACTTTCTTTTTACGGTAGTTTTCCCTGAACTCTTTCGGTACACAGCCTTTCTTCTTTTTAAAGATACGATTGAAATTGGAAAGATTATTAAAGCCGCAATCATAGCATATCTCAGCTATAGATTCGGTAGAGTCCACCAACAGACGGGCAGCAAAGCCCAAGCGTATATCTATAATATAATCAGACAAATTCTTACCTGTGCGTATCTTGAAAAAACGGCTGAAAGAAACAGGTGTCATTCCTGCTATATCTGCAAGCTGGTTCAATCGTATTTCTTCACGATAATGCTCATTAATGTAGTCCTGTACTTTTTGCACACGGCGGCTGTCGGAAGTAATTCCAATCTTGGCAAAAGAACTGCTCGACAGTGTACGTGCCTCACTGCACAAAGAAAGTTCATAAAGAATGGAAAGGAACTTTATAACGGCATAGAATCCTTGTTCTTCGGAAGCCAGTTTATCTATCAACGAATAGACTTTCAAAATGGCGGACATGGGAAAACACAAACCTTTCTGAGCTTGCTCCAACATGCGGCGGATACTATCAAACTGATTCTTATTAATGAAACTTTTAAAGAAAAGATCGGAAGAAAACTGAATGGTTATTTCACGGATCTGCTTTGAAGTGCATTCGTGCTGCTCCCACACATGCTCCAACTCCTTTCCTGTAATGAGCACTAAATCATAGTCACCAATAATCTCGGTAGAGTCCCCAACAATGCGTTTCACTCCTGCCGCATGTTCGGTAAAGTTTAATTCATACTCTGCATGATTGTGAATGGGATAAGTAAATTCTGTTTTATAACGCTCGGCAATATAAAAGCAGTCTTTGTCTGATAACGGTGTTATCTCACGGATAATGTGATTAAATTGTGTGTTCATGGTATCGGGTGTTAATAAAGTATCAGGCCACAAATATAAATTACTTTATTTTAATACCAAACAATACCACTCATTTTAACCATATATAATCACTTATGGCTTCAATGCTTTTACCAACTGGCGCACATCTGCACCGGAAGGATTCTGGAAAACCTGTAAATCGAACTCCGGCACAATGGCAAGAATATGATCGAATACATCGGCTTGCACACCCTCATAAGGTATCCATGACTTAATAGCGGAAAAGAAATAAAGCTGCACAGGAATGCCTTGTTCGGCAGGTTGCAGATAACGCACCATGAGAGTCATGGTCTTATTGGCAGCAGGAAGATTCTTTAAATAAGCTGTCAGATAAGCACGAAACACACCAAGATTGGTTTGCCTTCTGCCGTTCACCACTACCGAAGCATCAATATTTTGTTCCTCATTATACTTCTCAAACTCTTGTTGAGTCCGTTCTATATAATCTGCCAGTAATGAAATTTTCCTATACTTATCTAACATCTCTTTAGTACAGAAGCGGACACTGTTCATATCTATATTGATGGAGCGCATAATGCGCCGCCCACCACTTTCTTCCATGCCTCTCCAATTTACGAAAGAACCACTGATGAGGGCATAAGGAGGTAAAGTAGTAATAGTATTATCCCAATTCCGGATCTTTACCGTATTCAATGTAACTTCGAGAACCGTTCCATCCGCACCATAAGCAGGTACTGTAATCCAGTCTCCGGCACGAAGCATATTATTGGCAGAAAGCTGAATGCCGGATACAAATCCCATAATACTGTCTTTAAAGACTAACATCAATATAGCTGCCGAAGCTCCCAACCCGGCAAATAAAGTAGCCGGAGACTTATTGATAAGAATACTAATAATGACAATGCCACCCAAAAAGAATAAAAGCACCTGAAAGGTCTGCATCAATCCTTTCAACGGCCGGTCCCTGAATTGCTCTTTTTTATCATATATAAGGAATACGGAAGTAATCACGCTACTCAGAAAACGAAGAAACACCGCTATGATATAAATCATGCAGATACGCCTCAGAAAATCCAACCACTCGGAACCTTTCTCAAAAGCAAGTGGCAAAAAGATATATATAAGTATAGGCGCTACAATACGGGTAAAATTAGTAAGCACCTTCTTGTTGAACAGTTCATCATCCCAGGTTGCTTTGGTATGCTTTACAATTCTGCCCACAGTACTAATTACTACCGTACGGACAATATAGTCGGCTATATAAGCAACACCGATGATAAGCAGGATAATAATTATCTGATCCAAATCATCCGACATTGATTGTGAAAGGCCTATCGAACGAAGCACATGATTCACCGATCCTATCAAATTCTCCATATTCCTCAACACTTAGGTTATTATAATGAAACACCCATAAAAGTTATTTGTTCGGAAAAAGAAAAAGGAGCTATATCCCTATAACTCCTCCTCTTTAATTAAGACAGTTTATCAGCGTTTATCCAATGGGATATACTCTTGTTCTTCCAACACATTTTTATAAGCAGGACGAATAATTCTCTTACCTGCAAAGGTTAGTTCCTCATTGCGGTGTGCTGTCCAACCCACGATACGTGCCATTGCAAACAGCGGAGTGTAGATTTCAAATGGCAAACCGATCATCTCGTAAACAAAGCCCGAATAGAAGTCTATGTTGCTCGATACGGTCTTTCCGTTGTTTTTAATCTTACGGAAACATTCAATAGCACGGTCTTCGAGCAGTTCCAAGAAAGCAAACTCACGTTCACGTCCTTTTTCTTTTGCCAATTCCCGGGCAAGCTCCTTCAACAACAGGGCACGAGGATCGGAAATAGTATAAACAGCATGTCCTATACCATAGATAAGTCCGGTTTTATTATATACTTCCTTGCGAAGCATCTTACCGAAGTATTCATCAATCTCTTTCACATCTTCCCAATTATGGATATTCTCCTTCAAATGGTGGAACATATCCACTACCTGAATATTGGCACCTCCGTGAAGCGGACCTTTCAATGAACCGATTCCGGCAGCAATAGAAGAATACGTGTCTGTTCCTGTTGAAGAGGTTACACGAACAGTGAAAGTAGAGTTATTACCACCACCATGCTCTGCCTGAAGAACTAACAAAAGGTCGAGTACCCGGGCATCGAGGTTGGTATAATCTCTTTTCAGCATGTAGAGAAAGTTCTCTGCAATACCCAAATCTTCACGAGGGTGACGGATGTGCAGAGAACGTCCATGTGTGCTGTGACGATATATATTATAGGCATAAGCTATAATCGTAGGAAATTTGGAAATAAGGTCGATAGACTGACGCATCAGGTTATCATGCGATGTGTCATCCGGATTGGGATCGAATGTATACATTTCGAGCACACTGCGGGCAAGGATATTCATAATATTCTGTCCTTCGAGGTCGAGAATATTCATCTTTGTTTTTTGCTCCAATGGCATGTTGTCTGTAATCAGTTCTTTAAATGCCGCCAACTCATCTTTATTAGGCAACTTTCCCGAAAGCATCAGATAGGCCACTTCTTCAAAACCGAAACGCTTGTCTTTTATCAGTTCATGGGCAATATCTTCCACATCATGTCCGCGATAGAACAACTTTCCGGGGATCGGTTTCAAACCTCCGCCTTCCACACGTTCATACCCCACCACATTACCGATACGGGTTAAACCGACCAATACACCTGTGCCGTCTTCATTACGCAATCCGCGTTTCACTCCGAACTTGGAGAACAATTCATTATCAATTTTACAAGCTTCTTTCATCTCCTCGGAGAGCTTATACACGATATATTCCTTTTTCATATGGGTGAGTTTTATTGATTAATAATTTCAATGAGGCAATTGCCAAAATCTTTTGTACTGAGTTCCATACCTTCATCCATGAAACGTGCAAGATCCACCGTTGCTTTTCCGGCTTCAAAAGCCTGTTCCATAGCAGAAGTAATCAGATTGGCGGCTTCGTTCCAACCCAGATATTCGAGCATCATTACAGAAGATAATAAGAGTGAAGAAGGATTCACTATATTCTTTCCTGCAATGTTTGGAGCTGTTCCGTGCGTTGCCTCAAAAATAGCGTGACCGGTGTCATAATTGATATTGGCACCCGGTGCAATGCCTATACCTCCTACCATAGCTGCAAGCTGGTCGGATATATAATCGCCGTTAAGATTCAGCGTAGCTATAACAGAATATTGTTCGGGAACCAACAGCGTGTTTTGCAAAAACGCATCGGCAATGCAGTCTTTAATTACCAGTTTTCCTGATTTTATAGCATCTCCGAACTCACGCTCTGCCAATTCATAGCCCCATTTCTTAAAGCCTCCTTCGGTGAACTTCATAATATTGCCCTTATGAACTAACGTAACAGAAGGTAAATTATGTTCCAAAGCAAAGCGGATAGCCGCACGAACCAAACGTTCGGTTCCTTCAATGGAAACAGGCTTTACTCCGAAAGACGAAGTTTCGGGGAAACGTACTTTACTTACTCCCATTTCATCATGCAAGAAGTTGTAGAACTTCTTGGCCTCGGGAGTTCCTTGTTCCCATTCGATGCCTGCATAAATATCTTCCGTATTCTCACGGAAAATGCACATATCTACTTTCTGAGGTTCTTTAATGGGAGACACTACTCCCTTAAACCAGCGAACAGGGCGCAAACACACATATAAATCCAATTCCTGGCGCAAAGCCACATTCAGTGAGCGGATTCCACCTCCCACAGGAGTGGTAAGCGGCCCTTTAATGCCTATCAAATATTCGCGAAAAGTCTTCATTGTTTCTTCGGGCAACCAGCTACCTGTTTGCTCGAAAGCTTTCCCTCCCGCCAATACTTCTTTCCATTCAATGCTGCGTTTCCCATTATATGCCGCTTTTACCGCAGCATCTACTATTGCCTGACAAACAGGAGTAATCTCTGCACCTACCCCATCACCTTCAATGAATGGAATAGTAACATGATCGGGAACCGCCAGCTTACCGTTTTGCATTGATACTTTGCTCATAATATTCCGTTTTTATCGTTTTGTTGCATTCAGTGCAGAACCGGCTTTAAACCAACCTATCTGCATGTCATTATAAGTATGTGCCACCTCAAAGGATTCTTCCGTACCGTCGTCATGACGTACAATGACTGTCAGGTTCTTACCCGGAGCAAAGTCTTTCAACCCGGTAATGGAAATCTTGTCGTGCTCACGGATGCGGGCATAATCGTCCTTATTTATAAAAGTAACTGCCAACATTCCTTGCTTTTTCAGGTTTGTTTCATGGATGCGGGCAAAACTCTTGGCAAGTATTGCTTTCACGTTGAGGAAACGAGGCTCCATTGCAGCATGTTCACGGCTCGAACCTTCTCCATAGTTTTCCTCGGCTACCACAATGGAAGAAATTCCCTTTTCCTTATATTGTTTTGCCACTGTAGATACAGATTCATACTCCCCGTTCAAACCGTTCCACACACTATTAGTCTGTCCGTTGAAAGCATTGACGGCACCCATCAGCATATTATCGGAAATGTTTTCCAAATGTCCGCGGAAACGAAGCCAAGGGCCTGCCATTGAAATATGATCCGTAGTACATTTACCCTGTGTCTTGATAAGCAACGGCATATCCGTCAGATCTTCCCCGCTCCACGGCGCAAAAGGAACGAGTACCTGTAAGCGATTGGAGTCTGAATGAATATGTACATCAATACTCTTACCTTCGGCAGATGGTGCAATGTAGCCGTTATCGTCCACTGTAAAGCCCTTTGCAGGCAACGTATCTCCCGTAGGAGGATTCAGCTTCACTTTACGGCCATGAGCATCTATCAACCTGTCTTTTAATGGGTTGAAACATAAATCTCCCGCAATAGTCAAAGCCATAGCCAACTCCGGCGATGCCACGAAAGCAAAGGTATTAGGATTGCCGTCGGCACGTTTGGCAAAATTACGATTGAAGGAAGTCACGATAGAGTTTTTACGTGTAGGATCATCCGTATGACGTTTCCATTGCCCGATACATGGGCCACAGGCATTTGCCATGATTACACCTCCGATAGCTTCAAAATCGGCAATCATGCCATCGCGTTCGGCAGTACAACGAATTTGCTCGGAACCGGGATTCACAATAAGCGGGGCAGACACATGCAAATGTTTCTCCACAGCCTGACGGGCTATTGAGGCTGCGCGGCTCATATCCTGATAGGATGAATTGGTACAAGAGCCAATCAATCCCACTTCCATTTTACGGGGATAACCGTTTAATATCACCTTTTCCGCAAACTCGGAAATAGGAGTAGCAGCATCGGGAGTGAACGGACCATTGATATAGGGTTCGAGAGTGGATAAATCAATCTCGATAATCCTGTCATAATGTTTTTCGGGATGTGCACTCACTTCATCATCAGCTTTCAGATAAGAAGCTAAAGCATTTGCCATATCCGCCACATCCGCACGTCCTGTCGCACACAGGTATTCCGCCATCTGTTCATCATAAGGGAAAAGAGAGGTGGTTGCCCCTACTTCCGCTCCCATGTTACAAATGGTTGCTTTACCGGTAGCCGACAGCGAAGCCGTTCCGTCACCAAAATATTCTATAATGGCATTGGTAGCACCTTTCACAGTGAGGATACCTGCCAATTTCAAGATCACGTCTTTAGGAGCAGCCCAACCGTTTAGTTTCCCGGTCAACTTCACTCCGATAAGTTTCGGCATTTTCAATTCCCACTCCATGCCTGTCATCACATCCACCGCATCGGCTCCTCCTACACCGATAGCAATCATTCCAAGTCCTCCGGCATTCGGGGTGTGAGAGTCTGTCCCTACCATCATTCCTCCTGGAAAAGCATAGTTTTCTAAGATAACCTGATGAATAATTCCTGCACCGGGTTTCCAAAAGCCTATGCCATATTTGGCAGACACACTTTTCAAGAAATCATATACTTCTTTATTGGTTTCACGGGCGGTAGAAAGGTCACCCGCCGCACCCTTATTAGCCTGAATCAAGTGATCACAATGCACCGTTGCGGGTACAGCCGATTCTTTTTTTCCGGCATTCATAAATTGCAATAGAGCCATCTGTGCTGTTGCATCCTGCATTGCCACCCTGTCCGGACGAAAATTTACATAATCTTCGCCTCTCTTGTAGTCGGTTATTTTACTTTCATCATACAAATGTGCATACAAGATTTTTTCGGCAAGTGTCATTTTTCTTCCCAGCTTCTCTCTTGCATGGTCTACTCTCGCTGCAAACGATGAGTAGAATTTTTTAAGCATTTCAATGTCGTAAGCCATCAGATAAGTCGTTTTAATTAGTAAGGTACTATTATATATAACCTTTCGCGTATCGTTTATGTTTAACAAACTCTAATATTTTTCCGGTTATTTGCAAATATATAAATAATTAATTAAAGATTGTAATGATTACAAGATAAAAATCAGTTAAAAGTTTAAGTGAGATTAAAATGACGTCCCCGGAGGTTTGTAAAAAGCCTTCCGACGTTTTATATAAAACAAAAGGAGGTTTTGATAAAAACGACTTTACGTTTTCGGCAAAACGTTTATACGTTTATTGGGAACTATACAGATAGTATGTTTTTACAGTGTGTCCAAAAAGTCTTCCATATCCTTCTCCAATCGTTTATAAAGGAAAGAATCTTTGTAGTTGGTATTCTTACGGAGCATCAGTTCCACACTGCACTGGCTGTTCTGGTAGCAGGTAAGTTCGTTCATAAATTGAATGTTATGTTCGGCCAGATACTTGATCTCTTGTTCGCGTTCCCTTCTCAACGCCGTACAAACGGGATTGAGCAACTTCATTACTACATTATCCATGATATGGTGTCCTTGTATGAAAAGATAAGTAGTTTCCGGCTTCAAGCCCAACGAAGCAAGTTCCTTTTTCATTCCCTCAATCACGGGCAACGCTTCGGAGTACTTGTGGCGTAACTCCGAAATCTTGGAGTTTACCTTTCTTTCCATGTCGTGCAGGCAACAGCCTATATTATTAAGGTTAACATTATGAATGCGCACATACGAGCAAAAGTCCATCATAGGAAAGACAGATAACTCGCGCATCCTGTAAAAGTAAATAGACCAAAGAAATAAAGGATAGGCAATCCGGGAATACTCCTTCATAAACTCTGGGAAATCTATGATGTGCCTGTCATTCAAAGTGGACTGTACACATACTTCATGCAGTCCTTCGGCATAACAGTGATAATTCTCTATGGCATAGGCATAGGTCTGGAAAATATACGGGTTTCTGTTAATTTTGCTCGATACACGAGTCACTCCCTGCAACAAATAGTCATAATCGCTATCCACACAGGCAATCATGTGTTTGCCCAGTTCTGTCTCATCGAGAGTATTCATCAACACCATTTTCTTTCCTTTGGCAAGTGACGTGGCAGAGGGGAGCATGATTTGAAAATATCTGTCCTCATTCTCAAACTCTCCCAACAACGAACGCCAGAAAGCAATGTCCTCATAGCTTTCCACATATGCTATGATTTTCCGTCGTGCTTTCTTTGAATAAAGTTTCTGAGCAGCTCCTATGTAATTGGAACTAAGATTATCTTTTAACCTTTTACCCATACGCCTATTTATTACTGCTGATGTCGCTTACTTCTGTCACTGCATCCAGCCAGCCATCCATAATCACAGCCGGAGAGTGCGTGGTGAGTATAATCTGCACATTAGGATTCAGTTCACGGATAATGGAAATAAGCTTTTGCTGCCATTCCACATGCAGGGACACTTCGGGCTCGTCCATGAAAAGGGCACAATGCTTATTATCCTGCACAAGAACCGTCAGTAAAATAACAATCATCTGTTTTTCACCGGACGACAGTTGGTAAGGATACAGCGTTTCGCCCTGCTGGATAAAGAGTATTTCGTTTTTCTTCCGGTCAATCTTTTTATGAGTATCTTTGAAAAGCTCGTCCACCAAATCCTGGAATTTCCTTTTGGGAATGGAAACCCGGGCAGCTTTGGCTTTTGCCTCGTCCGTATCTTCGGTTAGCAGTTCAATGATGCGGTTGCCTATGTTCACCTGATAATCGAGATAGCGGCGTTGCAGTTGGTAGAGTTGCCAGTCCAGTTCCGTTTTCACATTCTTGTCTGCGAGCTTTTCCAATAAATCGGCATGAAGCAACGGGCGGTCAAAACTGCGAATCACATCGAAAGGGATGGAATCGGCATCTTCAGGTTCAAAAGTTATTTTCACCCCTTTTTCAATTCCATTGGTAAGCATCACCACCGAAGTGTTCAGAATGGTGCTTTTCCCGATACCGTTAATGCCCGAAAGGATATTCACATCGGGACGCAAATCCCATGAAACATTCAAACGTCCCCAAAGGGCATCTATTTCTATTCTTTTGATATAATCAGCTTGTTTTCCCATAATCAGATTGCCTTTCTTTTGTCCGTAAGCTCCAAACAAAGGTATATATATTTTTTAAGAATGCAACCTTTTTCATAACTTTGCGACATCTTAAATTAAGAAATAAGAACAGCATGGAAATAAAGAAATATAAAGGACACATGGCAATGCTCGTAGCAAGCATTGTTTGGGGATTGAATTCACCCATCGGAAAAGCAGCCCTCGACGGAGGTGTAGGCGCGCTTACCCTTACCACTTTCCGCATGGTGGGTGCGGCAGCCGCTTTCTGGATCACTTCCCTGTTTGTGAAACGCGAGCATGTGAAGTCCGAGGATTTGATGTTATTGTTCTTTGCCGCCCTTTTCGGCATCGTGCTGAATCAGGGGACGTTTATTTTCGGGCTGTCCCTCACCTCTCCCATCAATGCCTCGATTGTCACCACTATGGCCCCTATCGTAACCATGATTGTAGCAGCACTCTACCTAAAAGAACCTATTACGGGAAAGAAAGTATTCGGAATTTTTCTGGGAGCCATGGGTGCACTGATACTGATATTGAGCAGCGGGGCTGTTGCGGGAAAATCGGGAAACATCTGGGGCGACTTGTTGTGCCTCACCGCGCAAATCAGCTTTGCCGTCTACCTCACCGTATTCAAAGGATTGATAACACGTTACTCTACCATAACCATTATGAAGTGGATGTTTATGTATGCTTCCATTTGCTTCATTCCGTTCTCTTTCCACGATGTTGCCGGTACGGATTTCGCCGCCCTCAGCACCACCACTTATCTGGAAATAGCTTTTGTTGTGCTTGGGGCAACCTATTTATCTTACCTATTGGTGGTAATCGGACAGAAATCTCTGCGCCCCACATTGGTAAGCATGTACAATTACGTGCAACCCATTGTTGCTTCCATCCTCTCCGTTGCCATCGGCATGGACACTTTCGGTTGGAGTAAAGCCGCAGCCATTGTTCTGGTGTTTATCGGAGTATATGTGGTGACACAGAGTAAATCCAAAGCCCAACTGGATGCATTGAAAGCGGAAAGCCTGAAAAGGAAAGGGTGACACATAATCACTTACACGTCACCCCTATCTTACATATACACCAACAACTGCGAAACAACAATTTGTTTCCATAAAGTTATCTCTCTAACTTCACAAATGTATTACGCCTTTATATACAGTAAATGCAGCATTTCTTACTATACTGCATGAAAGGTTTTATTTTTTCATTATATTTGTTGCCAACAAACTCCCTAATATTTATGAAACATTCTTTTTTAATACTTTGCATATTCGGCACAATCTTTTTAACAGGTTGCAGCAAAGACGATGAACCCTCCCCCGATCCCGATTACATTCAGCCACACGCTGAAACAAACCGTACAGTCTTAGCCTATTTTGTCGGTGACATGAGCCTCTGGAACTGGTTGGAAGAAGATGTCAACCATATGGAAGAAGGGTGGAATAATGATATAGACGGAACCCTGTTAGTCTATCTCGATAATTCCCACCATCTCACACAATTCGGTCAACCAGTATTATTGGAAATCACCCACGATGAGAGTGACATGATTGTAAGCAAAGTAGTCAAGGCATACGATGACCAAGATGCAGGCGATCCAAAGGTTATGCAAAAAGTACTCAACGATGCCATTACACTCTATCCTGCAAAATCACACGGACTGATAATCGGGGCACATGGGAATGGTTGGTTGCCGGAAGTGAAATATGATAGCGAAACCAGAGCTCTAAGCGGTCCGGACCGCTACGGAAGTACACTGGAAATATGCGAACTGGCAGATATACTACCGGTGAAATATGATTTTATCATGTTCCATGCCTGTAATATGGCAAACATAGAGACTGTTTATCAATTGCGTAACAAATGTAACTATGTAGTTGCCTCCGCACTTCCCCTTCCGGGATATGGCTACCCATACGAAAAAATAGTACCTTATTTCTACACCAAGCCCTATTCAGACTTATATAAAGTTGCTTATCAAAGTGCACTCGACTACGCTAACATAGACAGTAATTTATTTTCCGGATTTACTGTTTCGGTAATAAAGACATCCGAATTGGAGAAATTTGCCTCTGCAACTTCAAAACTATTGGATGATCTGAATATGAGTTATTACGACATGTACTCTTCTTTAGTCGATAACGGTATATTAATAGATTATTATGGAAATGCTCTATATGATTTAAGCGGATTATATTATTTGTCCAATAATGATGAACTTAAAGAAGCATATTATGATGCCATAAAAAAGGCAGTCATACAATATTATTTTATTCCGGGCTATATGGAAGATAAAGAGAATGCAGAGCTTATGCGCAGAATAGAAGAATATGGCAGCGGCATGTCTTTTTATTTACCTTTTCCAATAGACAATTCCATATACACTCAGACAAATACTATATTCAAAAACAAATACAGTTGGTCTAAAGCCAGTGGTTTTGATAAAGATAGAATATAAAAAAACATGAGGATACAATAGTTCTAACTTTCCCCTCTTGAGAGGGGAAATTAGTTACGACGCCGATTCACAAATACCGTTTCACTATTTCTTCAGTATCTTCCCAAAGGCTTTTACGCTGTGGATGATTCACGATCCTTTCCGCCGTTTTTTTCCGCTTACCACTGGCATAAATACCTCCCGTTTCTCCGGCAATGTCATTGGACAACAAAAGCCTGATAGCCGTATCTGCCCCTTTGCGGGGAGTGCGGATAAAGGGACGGAAGAAAATATCCGTTAAGGGATCAAACCACTGGTGCATGGTTATGATGTTGGTACTCACTATTCCGGGATCGGCGGCATTGACGGTAATTCCCTTATCTTTCAGTCTTTCTGCAAGTTCCAAGGTGAACAAGGTTAATGCCAGCTTGGTGTTGCTGTAAATGGGTATGCGATGAAAACAGCCCTTGCGGCCTTTGCTGAAAAACTCTTGCTCTATCCTGCCAATTGCATATGTGCAAGACACCATGTTCACCACACGGGCACCCTCAACCAACAACGGCAACAGTTTACGTGTCAGCAGGTAAGGAGATACATAATTAACGCTTACCGTTGTTTCCAGTTCGTCTTCCGTCTGCTTGTAACCCGTGCACATGGTTCCGGCATTGTTCATCAGCAACGTTACGGGCAAACCGCGCACCAATAATTTATCTGCCAATGCCGAAACCGAAGTTAGCGAAGCAAAATCGGCCTCCATAATCTCCAGTTCGGCATAGGGAATATCGTTTTCAATCTTTTGTTTTACGGGAATGGCAGGAACAGCATCCCTGCACACCATGATTACATAATATCCGGCAGCCGCCACAGCACGGGTTATTTCGCGCCCCATACCTCCGTCGGCGCCGGTTATAATTGCTACTTTACGTTCCATTATTTATTTTCCAATTGTTCTATTTCCTTTTCCAGTTTGCGGGGCAAATCTTTCAAGTGCTTGTGGCAAGCCATTTCGATGGTGTACATCCTCCCGATGCAGTAGTTGCTGTGCCCGCAACTGCAACGTGCATCCTCCTCACGGCGCATGCGGTTCACAAAACCGGGTTCATTGAGCAACGCCCGTGCCATCTGCACAAACTCAAAACCGTCATTCAGCACCTCGTCTATCTTTTCACGGGATACCAGCCCTCCCACATATACCAAAGGAATCTTTATCTCTTTTCTGAATTTCAATGCATCTTCGAGGAAATAAGCCTCTTGGAAGAGTACGGTGGGAATCATCATCCGTCCCGCCATTTTCACTCCCAGTTTCAGCCACCAACAATCCATGTAGTGTGTCAACGTTTTTATGGGCATGGCTCCACGCATGACATACATCGGCGCTTTGCTCACAAATCCCCCACTCAGCACCAGTGCATGCGCACCGAGTTGCTCCAGGCGTTTTGCCACCTGCATGGCTTCGTCAATCTCCATTCCTCCCTTAAAACCGTCGCGCATGTTCATCTTCACCAGCACCGCCATGTCGCTTCCCGCCGCTTCCATTACTTCCTTCATCACCATGTCCATGAAACGCATGCGGTTTTCGAGCGAACCTCCATATTCGTCTTTCCTGTGATTGGTGTAAGGAGAAAGAAACTGGCTGATGAGATAGCCGTGCCCTGCATGAACCTCCACGGCATCGAATCCCGCCTTGCGAGCCAGCCGGACGGCATTGCCATAAGCTTTTGCCATTTCGGGTATTTCCTCTTTCCTCATCCCCCTGACCAAAGTAGGAGAATAAATATTGAATCCGCTCGAAGCGGAGATAGGACGCACACCGCAAATACTCTTGTGAGACATGTTGCCGCAGTGCCCTATCTGTATGGAAGCCGCCGCACCTTCTGCATGGATAGCATCGGTCAGCTCCTGCAATCCCGGTACAATCTCATCACGCAGCCACAACTGACGCGGGAAAGAGAGCCCGCTTTGAGTCACGGAAGCATAGGCAACAGTAGTCATGCCGATGCCCCCCGCCGCCACTGAACGGTGGTAATCCAAAAGCATCTGTGAAGGTGCATTACCCGGACACATGCCCTCGAAAGCCGCCGAACGGATGGTGCGGTTGCGCAGTGTGAGCGGGCCTATGTTACAAGGAGTAAACAGTTTCATAACAAATAATCTTTATAATGTGTCAATATGCTAATATACCAATTCAAATACATTAACTAATAAACATAGGGGAAAACCCTCTTTTTCTTCCCTACGGCTTCCACCCCGAATTCCTCCCGGTACTTATGCCAAATGGCATTGGCACGGGGCACGAGGTTGGCAAACGTCCACCATGCAAAGACCAGTCCGGCAAGCGAGAATGTGAGCAGGGCAAAACCCGTCCATTCCACTATCTCACCGAAATAATTGCCGGAAGTAACATAACGGTACATCCCTTTGTCCGGCAAATAGTGTTTCGTGTCCCCCGGTTTCCGCAAGTGGCGGATAATGTAGTCCGAGCGCAGGTTGATTGCCATTCCCGCAAAGAAAAGTATAGTCCCGGTAATGAATTGCGGAGTGGCAAACCACCCGTTATCATAATATGCAGGGGGTGAGAGATAAAATATCCACTCGCCCTGCATGAATCCGTTTAGCAGATTAAAAGTAATCCCCATCAGCATAATGGCAACGGGCATCCTGCTTTTGCCTTTCAGCAGAAAGGGGAAGATAAACGCCCGTTGCAGGTAGTGCAACTGAAACAGCAGGAAGAAAACAACTATTACAGGAAAAGAACGCCTGTCCGAACCCCACCACATCAGTAGCATCACAATGAACACCGGAGCTTCCATCAACATCCACGCCACCTTATTATTAATAGACACTCCCCACCCTTTGGTGCGAAACATGCCATATCCTGCCTTAATGAAATATAACGCAATAAATACCATTAAAGCAACTACACTCATGCCAAGGAGGAAGCAGTTAAATGTATGAAGATTCATTAATTCAAAATCGGGCATAACTTTCTCTTTTCATAGGATTAACGATGTAAACTTACGGATTTTTTAAGAATTATGGAAGTTTTTGCAAAATAACCTGTTTTATCCCCTCACATTTTACCAAAAAACAGTAAGAATAATGCCTGTTTAAGGGAGAAAAGTGTTCCAGAAAACGTTCGTTTAAAAACACACAAATATAGCGTTTTTCATTAATAAAAAAAGCATAACAAGGGAAAAACTAATAAATACTATTCTTAAAGGTATAATACCTTTTATACAGATAAATTAATTTGATATGCTAAAAAGCTGTTTTTTTGTGTTTTTAAACGAACGTTTTCTGGAATTCATTTCTAAAACGCCGTAATTATCTATATATAAAGAACTTAGTATGATAAAAAAGCTGTTATTTTTTATCCTGTTGGCTGGAGTAACTTCTTTTTGCAAAGCACAAAAGTCAGTTTCAGCAGATTCTTCCTACATTTTCAATTTCGTACAGGGAAGAAACATGTTTTACGTTCCTTACAAAGGTAACAAACAAGCTCTGACAAGGCTTCTCGGCATCATTGACCGCTATCGCGAAGATATCCTTTCGGGTAAAATCATCGTATCGGTGGACGGATATTGCACCGATCTGCGCCTTGCCAAGACACGAAGCAACCGGGTGAAAACGGAAATGATTCTCAAAGGGGGATTAATGGAACAGTGTTTCAGCACTACCAACCACCGGGAAAAAGGAGATTATGTGAAAGTTACTTTACCTCTCCTCCTTATCGAGGAGGGGCAGGGGATAGTGGCAGACGAGAGTACCGGTAAAGAAACACTCCTTACTGATACAGCCAATATAACAAATGAAGCAGACTCCGTTCCTGCCACCACCCTTAACCCCTCCTCAATAAGGAGGGGAGTTGTTGGGAATACTTTTTCCCTCCGCACCAACATCCTTCGCTGGGCTACACTCACTGCCGACCTCAGAGTGGAATACCGCATCCGGGACACTTGGGGCATCCTCATTAATGGAACATTCGCCAATTGGGGATGGAAAGACAAGACACGCCGGTATAAAGTGTGGAAAGTCTCTCCCGAAGTGCGCTGCTATATGGGAAAAGGAAAACGGGGTTTCCTCGGAGCCATGTACCATACCGGAGAATTCAACTACAAGCTCGGCGAAACAGGCAAGACCGGCGATTACCAAGGCGGTGGCATCACAGGCGGTTACATGCTGCCTTTGACCGGTGCACTCAGTCTCGAACTTCACGAAGCATTGGGCTGTACCCGTGCCGATTATGAGAAATACGTGCGCATCGGCGAAGTGAATGTACGTCGGGGCAATGAAGTGAAAAACTATTGGGGAATAAACCAATTGGGCGTTTCACTGGTATGGAAGTGGTAGCCGGCAGAAAAAGAACAGTAACATGAAACATGAAAACCCTATAAATATGAACCGTATAACCCACATAGCTCTCCTGCTGTTGTTACCAATAACAGCTTGCAACATAGACGATGCGCTCTATAATACTCCGCATCCCGACAAAGGTGCAGTGACCGTAACCACAGGCTGCCCGGACATGCACCGGCTGATGATAAACGAAACCACCGTTACCGTGCGGGGTGAAACGAATGTATTCCCCGCCCTGCTCAATGAAGCTACCTATACCCTCGCGGCTTTCAACATGCCCGAAGGCATGACAGCCACAGGCGGCGTGGTTTCCGTAAACACCCTGTCGGACGGCACGCTTACTCCCCAACCCGGGGAATTGCGCAGCAATGTGATGCAGATTGACGTAGCGAAAGACGATACCCTGCGCGTGTCCCTGCCCTTGCAGCAACGCACCCGCAGGCTCACCCTGAAAATGACAACCGAAGGCGGGGATGCTTCCATCATCGCATCCACCGATGCCGCCCTCACAGGCATTGCCCCGGCAATAAACGTGAGCACCAACAGGCTGACAGGCGCACCTGCCACCGTGAAGCCCTTCTTTACCCTTGCAGACGGAGTGCTCACCGCAGAGGTGAACCTGATAGGTGTATTCCCCGATGAAAAACAAATGTTCACCATTACCATAACGGCAACAGACGGTCAGCAGCAAATACTGAAACAAGACCTGAGCGAAGTGTTCGCCACATTCAACCAATCCACAGAACCGCTCACACTCGGCGCCAAGTTGGAACTGATGCTCGATGCTTCATTCGGCTTCAACATCACGGATTGGACAGAGGGAAGAAGCGGAACGGCAGATGCGAATTAAACAATTATCAATTAAATACATTACAAATGAAAACAAATCTATTTACACTATTGACGGCAACTTTCCTGATGGGAGCATGCAGCAGCAACGATGACACGGAGAATCTGAACGGGGAAGTGCCCGCAGTTTTAACCACTAACCTTGCCCAACGGGTGCAGACACGTGCCCATGACAATGCGTGGGAAAGTAACGACAACATCGGTATCTTCAGCTTGAACGATGAACTGGACGGAACGGGATTTCCTCCCAACATGGCGGTGAATACAAAATACACTACCACAGACGGCACGGCTTGGACAAGCGAAAAAGCTTACCGTTTCAAGAATCCCGTGTCTACGGATGTGAAATTCAAGGCGTATTATCCGTGGGTGGAAGATAACGCAATCACAGATGGTTCAGGCGGAAAGATTGACGGGACAATCACTGTGGATGCAAGCACACAGAGTGCCGAAGGACAAAAAGCTTTTGACTTCCTTTTTTCCACCAAAGAAAGCGACCAAGGAGAAGCAGCCGACAGCCACGGCAGCAAAGACGATCCCAATGTGAAATTCCAGTTCAAGCACTCCATGGCAAAGGTGATTCTTGTATTCAAACCTGATGAAGCCAAAGGCGTATCGTTCGATGCTGCTTTCAAAGCCATGGTTCCCACCCTGAAAGGACTGAAACCGGCAGGAACTTTCAGCCTTGCCGATGGAACAGTGACGGCAACCGGCAGCGCAGCAGACCTTACATTGAGTAACTCCACCGCGGGTTCCGACACTGATAAGACCATGACTTTCGTAGCCATTGTGCCACCGCAAACTCCGGTAGGAAACACCGACAAAAACGCCCCGGAAGTAAGCATCAAGATGGGTAGTAGTGACATTTATCGCAGCATAAAGATTCTTGGCGGGCAAAACATGGAAGCTGGGAAGTATTATAAATACACCATCACCGTGAAGAAAATGGAACTGATAATCAGTGCATCGACTATCTCCGATTGGGGAGTGGGATTGGATGACGGAGCAGGTGATGCCGTGTTGCAATAGGATGACATAAGGTTCTCTCACCTCCCCTCCTTATTGAGCTACCCTTTATACACATCTTTAAATCCTTACAAATTGGAATATTTAAAGGTGTTATTAGGAAAAAAAAGATTAAATAATGACTATGCTTACCATGAATAGCCTTAATTAATTTAACTCTTTATGTGCCTATTTCTTAAAAAAAATAGATGTGTATAAAGGGTAGCTCAATAAGGAGGGGAAATAAGAAGAAAAACACCATTACAGGAACACTCAAATATAACCAAAATGAACAAAGCAATCCATAAACTAACTTTTCTGCTATCGCTGACGGCACTTCTCACCGCCTGCTCGCAAGACGATGCTCCGGTAACGTTGGATAGCTACCCGGATACCCCGCAAATCACCGTTACCCGAAGCACGGCGAGCGGAGATGCGGAGGTGAAAACCATTTTCCAAAACGGCACGGAGGTGGGGCTGAGCGTGCAGGGGAGCAGTGCGTACAGCAACATGAAATACGAGTATCGGGACGGAACTTTGAAACCTAAAGGAGAAAAGATTTTTTGGAATACAGGAAGCCTCACCGTGAATGCCTATTATCCTTACCGCAATGACGGAAATTATACCAATCCGCCTGTTTACGAAGACCAAAGCACGGAAGCAAACTACTACCTGAGCGATGCCCTTCATGCCACAGGCACGGTGAACAATACCGGCAACAGCATGAGCTTGGATTTCAAACACCGCACTGCAAAGATTATTTTGAACTTTCCGGCAGATGTAAAAGACGTAAAAATACTCAATCAGCCCCTCACGACAGGTGGCGCGACATCAAATACGATTTCGGCTTACAGACGGTCTGGAAGTCAATGGAAAGCCTGCATCATCCCGGGAACCAAAGCTATGACCGTGACATTTAACAGAGAAAACTGGCCTGCGCTAAAGGTAAATCTCCCAAGCAGAAACTACGAAGCCGGGAAGCAATACATTTATTCTGTGAGCTTAGATAATATAGTTATACCTTTAAATTTAAGTAATGGAAATATAACTATAACAGATAGTCATAAATATCTTATTACCCAGAGTGGAACACAAACCACCGGGAATCATATCAGCATCGCCAATGCTAATCCCACCGTGACTCTAAAAAACCTGAACGTTAAATCCTCAGTGGCCTTGCACATCGGCGCTGGATCTCCTACTATCATTCTCGAAGGAACCAATACTTTGGAGAGTACAGATTTTGGTATAGCTGGAATTAACTTGGCTCATAATGCGGAAGGAACCCTTTATATTCAAGGTAACGGAAGTTTAACTGCAAAAGGTGCCACATGTGGGGCAGGAATAGGGACAAAGGAAAGCAGGAGTTCCTATAGTATAGAAATACATGATTGCACAATCACAGCAATTGCCGGCAATGCTAATGGCAAGGCTAATGAAACTGCAGCAGGTATCGGCTCCCGGGGAGGGGCAGGCTGTGGCAATATAAACATTGTAAAGGCAACCGTAACGGCCAAAGGTGGAGATGCTAAGTGGTCAGGAGCCGGAATTGGCAGTGGGGGTAGTGGAAAGTGTGCTAATATTGTCATCCAGCTGAAACCCGGTCAGAGTAAAGATCAATTCTTAAAAAATATAACAGCAGGTACCGGGGGAGATGGTACAGCTGATAAGATTGGAAAAGGTGTGGGTGGAACGTGTGGCAACATTTCATGGCTTAATTCCTCCGGATCGCCTATTTAGTAACTGATTGGGGGGGTATCTTACTAATAATCAACAGATGAATTTATTAGAATGGTAATTTTATTTTATTCAATGTGATACCTTAAAACCGCCTCCCTACGTCTTAACAGAAACGTCCGCACGTTTCACCTAAAACGTCCATACGTTTTGCGAGAAACATAGGGACGTTTTTTCATATACTTAATTCACCATATTATTAATATTAAAAACAGTTTACAAATGATTTCTAAAGAAAGAACAACGAACGTGATTAAAAAAAACACCTTGAAGAGGGATTGAGTTACACACAGGTAGAAGCCATGCTGCGCAGGTTGCGGAAAGCGTATCCCGAAATAACCATTGTGCTGGCAGATGAAAAAGAATATGTATCCATGCGTAACCTCACCTGCACGGTGGATTTGAAAGCCCGTGCCCTGAAAACCGAATACGACATCAGTCTGCGCCATTGGAGAGGCGGGCGCACAGCTACCCGCGTGAAGCAGCTGAAAGAAGAAATAAAAACCATTTACCGCTTTGACGATACTCCGGGACTGGATAATGTACTGAACGAGATAATAGAGGAAGTGCTTACAGAACACGGCAATCGTTAAAATAAACGGCTTAACTGTTAAAACAAAGGCTGTAATGCAAATAATGATTTTGTATTACAGCCTATCTTTTAGTGCGTTATCGGGCACATGGCTATGTATAAGCTAATTTATAATTATGATAGTATCTATATTTGCATTGTAATAATTAAACAAATAAACATGCAACAAACGCAGTACGTACCTCACGGTACAAACACAATGGGTAATGGTAAAA
>ERZ826016.265-NODE-265-length-67537-cov-6.958033_pt1 | contig 67537 bp, 56 predicted proteins | sample MGYA00519872_ERZ826016 | MGnify/ENA primary metagenome ERZ826016 (study PRJEB31778, sample SAMEA3449218) | human gut metagenome | biome: human gut; feature: human-associated habitat; material: faeces | place: United Kingdom | collected 2010/2012 ... | reverse complement strand
TGCGAAGCATTGCTAGCGCCAGAATCATGCAAGCGTCTTTCACGTCATAGATATTAAAGAGTTCTCGATCAAGCCCACGTAACTCATCGTGAAGTAGCGCTGCTACACCATACGACAAGTACTCTGGACCATCCTCAGCTAACTTAGGTTGAGTTGTTCGTGGGACAAATTGACCGTCGATGATATGACCAATAACTGAACCATTGACCGGACGAGGATTACAACCTGGCTTACAAATCGAAGTCAATCGAGCGTGGACAGAATAGCGCTTAGCACCATTGCTTCCACTGTCAATCACCACTGTGTTTCTCGGTCTAGGAACAGCACGAATACTCTCTGGAACGCCCATGATAAAACCTCTATAATTATACAATTAATTGTAGTTCTTCGAACTATAATTGTCAAGTTTTTACTAGGTTTTTCGAGGGTGAAAAAGAACTTGTCAGACGCGATTTATTCCTTGAAAACGGGCGCAAAAAAGGCTCGAAATGAAAAAAATCATTTCGAGCCACGGGAAAATTTTGTAAGCTATTGATTTTTATAACTTTTGCATAGTTCAAAGAACTGCGGTTCTTTTAATTAAGCGTGCAAGATTATTATCTAGCGCGTTCCCAAGAATTGGGCGAATCAAGCGAAATATTGAGTAACTTGATAAAGAGCCCAGCGGCCATGCCGATATGCGTCACGGTGGCTGCGACGCGAGAGTCTGGCACGCTTTCAGGCGACTGCTGATGAAGTTCAGCCAAGAAGGCGCGAGCAATCGACTCTTTGTCGGCGCCGTGTTGTAGGGCAACACGCGTCATGTGGCTACGGAGTTGGCTATAGCGCTCCAGGTCTTCAGGGTTGAGTTTTGAGAAGATGGGACGCCCTAAGGCTTTGTCGACAAAACCTTGCATGTTGAAGAGCGTCTTACGAAGGAGCTTTTCGTCTCCAAACTCAGGCATGCGTTCAACCGTAATCCAAAGCGCGATGGCTTGGAGGTTGGCTGCCCAAAAAGCGCGCATACGTCGTTTTTCGTAGCCACCCAACAACGGAATCGGGCAAAGCTTGACGCCTGCCGCTTGTGCGACCTCACGGTTAAAGAGTGTGTTGGCGAGATCTCGTACGCACCCACCATAAGACAGGCCTAGATTTTCGGCAAAGATTTTGTCAATGGGGCGATGTGTAGTGGAATCTGACATGAGTTGATCGGTCCTATGCGCAGCGCGAGTATCCATAGATGAATGGTCATTTTCACCTATGAGCGCCTCGGTTGATAGCGTCAAATATGCAAATAAAGTTTAAGTCAGATGCAATTCTGCCATGACTTGCCACTATAACAGGAGCAAGAAAACCCGAAAGTGATGTTGCGAAAAGAAAAAAGATATATCAGAAAAGGGTAGTCTATCGGCCTCGTGCTAAAATCATATGTTCGAATAGAGAAGGAAGCCTTTGCTGACTTTTCTTGAATTTCCTGCGGCTTGCAAGCTGTTTACCAAATTGCAAGCGGCGTATTGTCTATACATCCATTTACTCTAGAGAGAACAAAATGGCTATTGAACGCACCCTCTCCATCATCAAGCCGGACGCCGTTGCCAAGAACGTGATCGGCAAGATCTATTCCCGTTTCGAAACGAACGGCCTCAAGATTGTTGCCGCTCAGATGCGTCACCTTTCCCAGGCTGAAGCCGAAGGCTTCTACGCCGTTCACAAGGAACGTCCCTTCTTCAAGGATCTCGTTGCTTTCATGACCTCTGGTCCCGTCATGATCCAGGTTCTCGAAGGCGAAGGTGCCATCCTCAAGAATCGCGAACTCATGGGTGCTACCGACCCGAAGAAGGCTGAACCGGGCACGATCCGCGCTGACTTCGCTGAAAGCATCGACGCCAACGCTGTTCACGGTTCCGACGCTCCGGAAACGGCCGCCGTTGAAATCGCCTACTTCTTCCCGGCTCTCAACATTCACAGCCGCTAATCGGGAAAAAGTGAGGATAGATCAGTGACCGACATCGTCAAAGAGTCTGCTAGCACCCCGAAGGTCAACCTGCTTGACTTCGATCACGAAGGTTTGACGGCTTGGTGTGCCAGTATCGGCGAAAAGGCTTTCCGTGCCACACAGCTTTCGCGTTGGCTTCATCGTCATGTTGAAGGTGACTTCGACAATATGACCAACCTTGCGAAGGCTTTCCGTGCCAAGTTGAAGGACATGGCCGAAGTGCGTCCTCCCGTACCTATCACCGAAAAGAAGTCGGCTGACGGTACGCGCAAGTGGCTCTTTGACGTCGGTAACGGTAACGCGGTCGAATCGGTGTTTATTCCCGAGGATGACCGCGGCACGCTTTGCATTTCTACGCAGGCAGGTTGCGCCATGGGGTGCCTCTTCTGCTCGACGGGTAAGCAAGGATTTAACCGTAATCTGACAACGGCTGAAATCGTGGGTCAGCTCTGGTATGCCGAACGCGAATTGCGTCAGGATGCCGGCGTGACAGATCCCAACGATCGCATCATCTCCAACGTTGTGTTGATGGGGATGGGTGAGCCGCTTCAGAATTTGGACAATGTGCTTCGTGCACTGCACATTTTTTTGGACGACAATGGCTACGGGCTCTCTCGTCGTCGCGTGACGGTGTCGACCTCGGGTCTTGTGCGTCAAATGGATAAGCTCGCTGAGGATTCGCCTGTCGCCTTGGCTGTGAGCTTGCACGCGGGTAACGATGCGTTGCGCGATAAGCTGATGCCTGTTAATCGCAAGCATCCGTTGGCTGATTTGATGGCTGCTTGCCGTCGTTATCTAAAAGTAGCACCACGCGACTTCATTACGTTCGAGTATGTCATGTTGGGCGGTATTAACGACCGTCTTGAACAGGCAGATGAACTCGTTGAATTGGTTCGTCGCGAACAAGTGCCTTGCAAATTTAACTTAATTCCTTTCAACCCCTTCACGCAGTCTGACCTCGTCAAACCAGAGCGCGATCAGGTGCTCGCATTCTGCCGCCGCCTCAATGAGGCTGGTATCGTGACGACCGTGCGTAAGACGCGAGGGGATGATATTGATGCCGCTTGTGGACAGCTCGCGGGCGAAGTCCGTGACCGTACTCGTCGCGCCGAACGCTTAGCCCAGCAGAAGGCTGAAGCGGCACCGCTGCTTTTTGCAGCTCGTCAAAAATAATCGTCTGCCGAGACGCAAACGAGGAGTAGCTATGGCTGACCAGCAAACCGAGATGAATGAACCAACTCTTCAGAGTGCGCCAACCGAAGGTTTTGGTGCCGTTTTAAAGCGTACGCGCGAAGCACAGGGGATTTCTCTCGGGGATATGGCTGCTCGTTCTCGCTTGTCTGTCCAGCAGTTGCGTGCCATTGAAGATGAGCGCATGGACGAGTTGCCCGAACCCGTCTATGTTCGTGCCTTTCTTCGTGGTATCGCGCAATCTTTAGAGATCGATCCAACGCCTTTGTTGGCTGACTATGCCGCTCGCTTTGGGTCTGCTGAAGTGGGTGTATTGCCTGACCACGATCCGTCGACTGAAATCGTTGTTCATTCAAAGCAACGTCGTTTGGGTTTGAATTTGGGTCTTGTGGCTTTGGTGGTGGCGGCGCTTGGCGCTGGTGTTTGGGCTTATTTGAACGATGAGCCTAATACGCCGGTGCAACCCGTTGAAAATGCGACGACGGCAGCGTTGGCAGAATCGAAATCGGCTCCTGAAGGTACGGAATCGGACGCTCAAAAGGCGGATGCTGCCCCAGGCGATACGGTAGCAACCCCTGAAGCGAAGCCCGCAGAAGCGCCAGCGACGACAACAACCGTTCCCGCAACGACGACTGAAGCCACGGTGGCTCAACCTGTGACGCCGCCCGCTAAGGTGGTCGAAGCATCTAAGGACGTTCAAAAGTCCACTGATCAACCGGTCGCTAAAGCCAATCACCGTCGTTTCGTGTTGCGAACCACGGAAGCTTGCTGGGTTCAGATTAAGATGCCTAACGGCAAGAATCTCTTTGCCAAAGAGATGCGCGCCAACGATGTCGCAAACTTAGAGGTTCCGGTGGGGTCAAAAGTGACTGTGGGCAATGCGAGTGTGTTGAGCGTCACTGTTGATGGACAACCGTTCGAGCTTAAAAAAGTCACGCGAAACGGCATTTGTCGCTTCGACGTGAAATAAACGATCCTCTCAAAGGGTCGTCTCTCTGCTAAAGGCGGCCTTTGAGGCCGCCTTTCTCTGCCTAGAGGGTAGAGATCAACCGAATACAACTGGAGATCCGCCGTGTCGGAAAATAATGTCGTATTTCGCCGTAAAACGCATGCCGTGACTGTCTCTTGGGGACAGCGAAAAGTTGTGATTGGCGGCATGAACCCGATTGTTGTGCAGTCGATGACCAATACGTCAACGGCTGATGTCGAAGGAAGTGTCGCTCAGATTTTGGCGCTTTGGCGCGCAGGGAGCGAACTCGTTCGTTTGACGGTGAACACGCCTGAAGCCGCCCGAGGAGTGGCTGCGATTCGTAAGGCGCTCGACGAAGCGGGCTGTGATGTGCCGCTCGTGGGTGACTTTCACTACAACGGCCATAAGCTCTTGACGGACTATCCCGAATGCGCGGCCGCTTTGTCGAAGTACCGCATCAATCCAGGTAACGTCGGTAAGGGTGCTAAGGGTGAAGAAAATTTCGCCATGATGATCGAGGCCGCCAAGAAGTATGGCGCGGCTGTTCGTATTGGTGTTAACTGGGGGTCGCTCGATCAAGCGTTGTTGGCTCGCATGATGGATGAAAATCAAGCAGCCGGGCTTCCGTTGACGCCTGATGCGGTCTTACGTCATGCGCTTGTCGAAAGCGCTGTGCAAAGTGCTGACGAAGCCGTGCGCTTAGGTTTACCTGCCGATCGCATCGTGTTGAGTGCGAAGGTCTCTGAGGTCCAAGGGCTTATTGCGGTCTATCGTATGCTGGCACGCCGTTGCAACTATGCCTTGCATTTAGGTTTGACGGAAGCTGGTATTGGATCTAAGGGCATTGTAGCTTCGACCGCTGCGTTGTCAGTCCTTTTGCAAGAGGGGATTGGTGACACGATTCGCGTGTCGTTGACGCCAAGTCCCGGTGCACCGCGCACCGAAGAAGTGGTCGTGGCGCAAGAAATCCTTCAGTGTATGGGTTTGCGTAGCTTTACGCCGCTCGTCACGAGTTGCCCAGGGTGTGGTCGCACAACGTCAGACTTATTCCAACGTTTGGCGGCAGGGACACAAGCCTTTTTACGCGAACGAATGCCTGAGTGGCGCGTGAAGGCGCCTGGCGTAGAAAATATGACAGTTGCTGTCATGGGTTGCGTGGTGAATGGTCCAGGCGAAAGTCGTCAGGCTGATATTGGTATTAGTTTGCCTGGGGCAGGTGAAAGTCCCGTTGCGCCCGTTTATGTGCGCGGTGAAAAGGTCTGTAGTCTCAAGGGTGAAGACATGCAGACACGCTTTCACGCTATGATTGAAGAATTCGTCCAAACCACCTACGGCCAAGCTCGCCGTGGGGAATGAACTCAGAATAGATAAAGAGAATGAGTAAAGAAAAATTTGCTGGCGTCAAGGGCATGAACGACATGCTCCCTGCCGATGCTGCGATTTGGCAGACGGTACAACAGACGGCTGTGGGCGTGCTTGAACGCTATGGCTATCAAGAAATCCGTACCCCGATTCTTGAAAACACCAAGGTTTTTACCCGTGGTGTGGGTGAAGTGACCGATATCGTCGAAAAGGAAATGTATTCCTTTACCGATAGCATGAACGGTGACCAGTTGACGTTGCGTCCGGAATGCACATCGGCCGTAGTTCGTTCGGTCAACGAACACAACTTGCTTTACGGTGCCACACAACGTTTGTGGTACATGGGCCCGATGTTCCGTCATGAACGTCCTCAGCGTGGTCGCTATCGTCAGTTCCATCAGTTGGGCGCTGAAGCGCTCGGCATGGAAGGTCCGGAAATCGACGCTGAAATGATCATCATGCTTGCCCGTATCTGGAAAGAACTGGGCGTGGGTGATGTGCGTCTTGAACTCAATACCTTGGGTGCGTTGACTGAACGTCAGGCTCACCGCGAAGCTTTGATTCGCTATTTTGAAGGCAATCAAGACATTCTTGACGAAGACGCTAAGCGCCGACTCTATACGAATCCATTGCGTATTTTGGATACGAAGAATCCTGAGATGCAGGATCTCGTCAACGCGGCACCGCGCTTACTGGACTTCCTCGGTGACGAAAGCCGCCACTTCCTCGATCGTATGGAATCTATCGTGAGTGCTGCGGGCATTAACTATGTGATCAATCCGCGTTTGGTGCGTGGTCTTGACTACTACAACCACACGGTCTTTGAATGGATCACGGATAAGTTGGGTGCTCAGGGCACGATCTGTGGCGGTGGTCGCTATGACCCGTTGATCGAAATGTTGGGTGGCCGTCCCGCGCCTGGTGTTGGTTTTGCCATGGGGATGGAACGCGTTATCGAACTCATGCGTGAATGTGGCAATGTGCCGCAGAAGGCTCAGACCGATGTGTATGTGCTTCACCACGGTGGCGAGACACAGGTCAAGGCCATGCTCTTGGCTGAAGCTATGCGCGACCAGGGTGTGCGCGTGATGGTGCATCCGAATAAGGGTAGCATCAAGAGCCAGATGAAGAAGGCTGACGCGAGCGGGGCTCGCTTTGCCGTCTTTGCTACGGAAGATGAATTGGCTTCTGGCACGGTCTCTGTGAAGGCGCTTCGCGAAGGTGCCACAGCTTATGCCGAACAGACGACGGTGGCCCTTGATCAGGCTTCAGACGCGATAGCAAAGGCTTTGAGTTTCCGTGCTGAATGAAGTACGGTATGCTTAGAATCCCATAAATAAAGGAGCGCAAGCGATGGCTTACGACTTAGAAGAACAAGAGAGTATTGACCAAATGAAGGCCTGGTGGGAGAAATGGGGAACCCCCGTGACTGCCGCCATCTGTGTCTGCTGTTTGGGCTTTGCTGGTTGGAATGGCTGGCAGTGGTACCAACGTAACCAGGCTGCGCATGCTTCGGCTGCGTATGTCCAACTCCAGAATGCCGTTTATACCAAGGACATGAAGAACGTCAGTTCGATCTCGACAGGCTTGATGGACGAATACGGTACGACGGTCTATGCCCCCTTGGGTGCTTTGCAGGCTGCCGCTGCTGAAGTCGAGTCGGGTGACTTGAAGTCTGCGCGTACGCGTCTTCAGTGGGTGATCGAAAAGTCTGGTCATCCTGAATATGACACCTTGGCGCGTATTCGTTTGGCAGGGATTGAACTCTCTGACAAGAATACGGCGGGTGCGCTCACTTTACTTCAGGGGGCTAAGCCTGTGAAGGATCAGGAAGCCTTACTTCAGGATCGCTTCGGAGATGTGTACTACGCGATGGGTGACTTTGCTCAGGCGCGTGCGGCTTGGGAAAAGGCCGTAGCTGCCGCGGGGCAAGATAACCCCATTCGTGGCGTCCTTCAATATAAGTTGGGCTCCCTCCCTCCGAAAGAGTAAGGTAGCCTTGTCAACCGAGTAAGTTGACGGTGTTATCGATCTAAATGGCAAGAGAGCAAAAGGTTGAAAAACCTCGCCAGGATTGGCCTCTCTTGCTTAATGCTAATAAAATCATAGGCTCACGATTGCGTGATTCTTTTTCGACCGAGATGAACACGATGTTTGCTAAGAAAATCTTGACTGGTGCTGTAGCCGCGCTTTTGGTGCTCCCGATGGCTGGTTGCAGTCTTTTCTCCACGCCAGATACCCATGAACCTGCTGAGTTGCAGGACTTCAAGGAACTGGTTGCTGCCAAGGTGTCTTGGACGGCTGACGTGGGTGAAAATAGCGGCTATTTGGTTCCCGTAGTGACGGAAAATGCTGTCTACGCCGCTGGCGAAGATCGTCTTTATCGTCTTGATCAGACCAATGGCCAGAAGGTTTGGGAAGTCGAAGCAGGTGGCCGTATTACGGCTGGTGTTGGTACGGACGGCATGCACTTAGCCCTCGTCACCGATAAGGGCGAAGTCGAAGTGTACGACGCCGAAGGCCGCTTCCAGTGGCGTGCGCCCCTCTCGGCTGAAACCCAGGTGGCGCCTTTGGTCGGACAGAATTTAGTGGTCGTCAAGACGGCTGATACGCGTATTACGGCCTTTGATTTGATCACGGGCGAACGTCGTTGGCACTATCAGGGTCAGGCTCCTGCCTTGACGCTTCAGGCTTATAACCAGTTGACCTGGTCGCCAGCGGGTGTTTTAGCAGGTCAGGCTAACGGTCGTTTGTTGGCTTTGAGCCTTGATGGTAAGACCGTCTTTGATGCGGTGATTGGTCAGGCTAAGGGAATCACTGAAGTCGAACGCTTGATTGACGTCGTGGGTCGTCCTTGGGTCGACCAGCAGTTGATGTGCGCGGCTGCTTTCCAAGGCCAGCTCGTTTGCATGAATTCCATGAATGGCCAGCTTGCTTGGACAGCCAAGGTTGATGCGGTGACGGGACCTGTGGCAGATAGCCAGCTTGTTTATGTCGTCGACGACCAGAGCTATGTCCATGCCTTTAATCGTGCCAACGGTCGTGAAGCCTGGGTGAACCGTGACCTTCAGTACCGTACGGTCTCTGCCCCGATCCGTATCGGTGCCACCATCGCTGTGGCCGACTATGAAGGCTACATCACGATGATGAATCCGTCCAACGGTCAGGTGATTGCGCGTACGCGTGTCGATGGTGCTGTTCGTGCGCCGGCCGCTCAGTTTGGCTATGGTGCCGTCTTCCAGACGGTCGATGGCGAAGTCGCTTATGTCCTTCAGGAACCCTTGGAAGACTAATCGCCTCCTAACAAATAAGAACCCGTCGGTCGGAGGACTTCCGACCGACCTCATTTGAATAAACAACATGCTTCCTGTCATTGCTTTAGTGGGCCGTCCGAATGTCGGTAAGTCCACGCTTTTCAACCGACTGACCCGTAGCCGCGACGCGATCGTTGCTGACTTTCCTGGGTTGACTCGTGACCGTCAGTACGGTCAGGGGCGCGTCGGTCGCATGCCCTACATTGTGGTTGACACGGGTGGTTTTGAACCCGTGAAGTCCGAAGGCATCGTCAAGGCCATGGCCAGCCAGGCTGAATTAGCCATTGACGAAGCCGACGTTGTGATTTTTGTCTGTGATGCTCGCTCTGGCTTGACGCCGCACGATCAACGTATCGCTGTGCGTTTGCGTGAATCGGGCCGCAAGATCATTCTCGTCGTCAATAAGGCTGAAGGCCTCTCAGCTGTAGCCGCTGCCGAGTTCTATGAACTGGGTTTAGGTGAACCGTGGTTGATCTCTGCTGCGCATGGTCAGGGGGTGAACGCCCTCATGGAACTTGCGCTTGAAGGGTTCGAAGAAGAACCTGAAGAAGAGGAAGACGAGGATCCTGATGCGCCTAAGCGCCTCAAGGTGACGCTCGCTGGTCGACCCAATGCCGGTAAGTCGACGCTCATCAATGCCCTCATTGGTGAAGAACGTTTGATTGCTTATGACATGCCGGGCACGACGCGTGATGCGATTCGTGTGGACTTTGAATATAACGATCGTCCGTACGAACTCGTCGATACGGCGGGTCTTCGTAAGAAGGGCAAGGTCTTTGAAGCGATTGAAAAGTTTTCTGTCGTGAAGACCCTTCAGGCCATCGAAAGTGCCAACGTGGTGATCCTTGTGATCGACGCGAAGAATGGTATCGCTGACCATGACGCCCATATTGCGGGTTATGTGTTGGATTCGGGTCGTGCGTTGGTGGTGGCGGTCAATAAGTGGGACTTGCTCTCGAGCTACGATCGCGAAATGTTTAATCTCGAACTCGAACGTAAGTTGCACTTCTTGCGTTGGGCTCGCATGATTCGCATTTCTGCTTTGAAGCGTAATGGCCTTAATCATCTGATGAAGGCCGTTGACGAAGCCCATGCTGCTGCTTACCGTAAGATTCCGACGCCGAAGTTGACGCGTGCGCTCTTTGAAGCTGTTGAACGTCAGCAGCCGCCGCGCGCTCGTGGTGGTCGTCCGAAGCCTCGCTTTGCCCACCAGGGTGGGTCGAATCCGCCGGTTATCGTGATTCACGGTAATGCTCTTGAAGACATTGGCGAATCCTATCGCCGTTATCTCGAAGGCTTCTTCCGCGAAAAATTCGATTTAGCCGGGACGCCGCTTCGCATCGAATTCCGCACAAAGGAAAACCCGTTTGTGAAGGAAGAAAAGCGATAATTCTTGAGGAATTATCCTTATTTCGGTGTAAAAAAAAGACGTCTTTGCATTGCTAGACGTCTTTTTTCATCATTGGGTGCGGTTTTTGTCTTTAACCAGTGTTAAGATTACGTAGTGAATCGCTATTTTTGCGATAACACGATCACGATGACATTGGTTCCGAATTAAACCAATGCTCGCTTTCATAACAACTAACAAGACTAAAGGACGCAAGCTGTGTCTTAATAGTCGGAGAATAAAAATATGACTCAGAAAGGTCAGTTGCTTCAGGATCCGTTCCTCAATATTCTTCGTAAGGAACATATCCCTGTTTCTATTTACCTCGTTAATGGTATTAAGCTTCAAGGCCAGATCGAATCTTTTGACCAGTATGTGGTGCTTCTGCGCAACACGGTGACGCAGATGGTTTACAAGCATGCCATTAGCACGGTCGTCCCGACTCGTGCGGTGAACATGCCGTCTTCCTCCTCGTCGGAGAACTGAGATCAGCAATTTTCAAATTGATGAGACGCGCGCAGTGAAGGCTACGCGCGCTTTTCTCGTTTCTGTCGTCGTCGGCCGAGTCGTTTATCAAGACTCGGCTGAAGAGCTCTCTTTGCTTGTTAAGTCTGATGGGCTCGAGCCTATTGGTCTTCTTGAAGCAAAGCGAGATAAACCTGATCCTGCCTTCTTCATTGGTTCAGGTAAGGTGGACGAGCTTGCTGACTTAGCGCATGAACTGAGTGCCGACGTTGTCGTCTTTGATGTGCCGCTTTCTGCGGCACAGCAGCGTAATATCGAACGAGCGATTCATTTGCCCGTTCTCGATCGTACTCAGCTCATTCTCGATATCTTCCGTGCCCGTGCGAAAAGTCGTGAAGGTCGTTTGCAGGTTGAGCTTGCTCAGCTTGAACACTTGTCTACGCGCCTTGTCCGTGGTTGGACCCACTTGGAACGTCAACGCGGGGGGTTAGGTAAGACGGGTGGTCCTGGCGAAAAGCAGATCGAATTAGACCGACGCATGATTGGCGTACGCATGAAACAGTTGCGTGACCAATTAAAGCGCTTGGCGCGTCAACGCGATACGCAACGCCGTTCTCGTTCACGATCGGATACCTTGAGTGTTTCCTTGGTGGGATATACCAACGCTGGTAAGTCCACGCTCTTTAACCGTTTAACGCGCGCTAAGAGCTATGCAGCTGACCAGTTGTTTGCCACGCTTGATACAACGGCACGCCGGTGTTGGATTAGTGACCAAGAGACCGTGGTGGCGAGTGATACGGTGGGCTTTATTCGCGGGTTACCACATCAACTCGTCGAAGCTTTTAAGTCCACGCTCGATGAAACCGTGCACGCAGATTTGTTGCTTCATGTCGTGGATGCTTCGTCCACTGTACGTGAAGATCAGATTCAAGAAGTGAACGCTGTTCTTGAAGAAATTAAAGCCGATGACGTGCCTGCGATCCTTGTTTATAACAAGATCGACAACACAGATCTGAAGCCCGAAATTGTTCGTCATACCGACGGTAAGCCTAAGGCCGTTTTGGTCTCGGCACTGACAGGTGAAGGGTTAGATTTATTACGTCAAGCGATCGGTGAATTTGCCGCTAACTGGCGTGAAGAAAATCCCAATGAACCGCGTCCATTAGAACCTTGGGAAGAAGATTTGCGTCGTGATGAGCCCGATCTCACGGACGACAATATCGAAGACTTTCTTGTTCGTCGCAAGAAGTAACCCAACGGCACAAAGACAAAAGGCTCGAATCCTTCGATGGTTTCGAGCCTTTCTACTGTCTGCTGACAGGGGCGTTAAACGCTTTCAGTCACTCGCTTCGTGATGGCATCTAACATCACATTGGTCATCTGGTCGAGGTTATATTTCGGTACCCAGTTCCATTCTTCGCGAGCGGCAGTGTCGTCAAGGTCATCTGGCCAACTATCGGCAATGCTTTGAAGAAGGGGATTGACGTCATACTCAAGTTTGAAGCCAGGCAGTCGCTTTTGGATGCTAGCGGCTACTTCTTCTGGATCAAAAGAGAGCGCACCCACATTGAAGCTATTGAAGTGTTTGAGGCGCGATGCATCCGCTTCCATAAGTTCAATCGCAGCGCGCAGGGCATCGGGCATAAACATCATGGGTAAGTACGTGCCAGCCTTGAGGGGGCAGCGATAGACGCCCTTCTCAATTGCTTTCCAATAGATGTCGACCGCATAGTCGGTGGTACCGCCGCCCGGAGGCGTGACGTAAGAGATGAGACCTGGATAACGAACACTACGGGCATCGACCCCATATTTGGCACGGTAGTAGTCTGAGAGCAATTCGCCAGCTACCTTGGTAATCCCATACATCGTACGAGGCCGGCAGACCGTGTCTTGCGGCGTGAGGTCATGCGGCGTTTCTGGGCCAAAGACACCGATTGAGCTTGGCGTAAAGACCGAGAGCTTACGGTCTCGCGCGAGTTCTAATAAGCCAATGACGCCATTAACCCCTAAATTCCAAGCGGCCATGGGTTTGGATTCACCGACAGCAGACAAGATGGCCGCTAGATTGAAGACAGTATCGATGTTGAAGTGCTTGATCACAGCATCCAAAGCATCATGGTCAAGTAGGTTGACGGTCGCCGTCGGTCCGTCTGTGAGGTGCTCGGGTAACGGTGTGCGACCACTACCTGCGGCAACGGTCATATAGCCACGGGCACGTAGTTCAGGGACAAGTTCGCTACCAATTTGGCCAGCTGCGCCAATCACAAGAATGTTCTTCACGGACGGGACTCCTTAGAAAGGGATGCGTATTCAATCAGCATAGCATAGGGCGTTTGTTCTCAAAATAAGGTAGATCTCATAGACTGGGCTAATGGAAAAACCAAAGAAAAGGCGCTTAACCCGATGTCGAGTCAAGCGCCTCAGAAGTGATAAATGTGGCTTTAAGCGTTAGCTAGCAAGCACAATGAGCTTCATCACAAAGAGCGAAACGAAAGCCGTGATGATAGGCACAGCCATGATGGTGAGAAGGTCCTTACCCTTGATGCCGATCACACCAAGACAGCGACCCATGTACTGAACCTGAGAGCCCATCAAGAAGATGGATGGCGCGAGAATGGCGACGTGTTCACCATTAAGGACGCCCTGGCCAAAGAGGGCGACGGCAACGCCAACGCCACCACCCATGGACATCCAGCCACCAAGCAACACGGTGGCTGCTTCGCCAGGAAGACCGAAGATGGCCATGACGGGGCCAAAGACTTGGCCGATCAATTCGAGCAAACCAGAGTGCTGAAGCACTTTGATGATCACGAAGGCCATCAACACGTTAGGAATGGTGGAGGTAACAGCGATGTTCCAGCCCTGAACGGCACCCTTGACGAAGACGTCGGTGACCATCGGATTAGGATTATTGTGTCCGGACATTTTGAATTCCTTTGCTTTTGTGTTCTTTAACGATTCAAGTGCGTGTGGATTAGTTGGCCTTAAGCGCGCGACGAATCTGGAAGAGGCGCATCAAGTTGGCAGCGAAAACCTTACCGAGAAGGATCACGCCAAGGCAAAGACCCAAGGTCACGGGCACAGCAGGCTGGCCATCAGCGGCAAGCAACGTAAAGAGCACGGCGCCAGAACTAAAGAAGTTCGTAATGCCAGCGTCAGCTGTCATCTGGAAGGCGGCAAAGGTATTGACTTCGGTTTCGCTCAATTCACCAGCGTCCTTCAACTGGCGAGTCAGGGCAGCACCACCGTCGGTCGACTGAAGAGAAGCGATCAAAGCGAGCGCAGCGGTACCCGGGATGCCGATGACCGGACGAAGAATCGGGGTCAGCAACTTACGGGCGGCCTTCAAAGCACCGTAGTATTCAAAGACCGTGATCATGGCGAGGGCGAACATAATGGTCGGTACGAGGCTTAAAGCAAACATGAAGCCGTCGATGGCACCTGAGCCACCCTTGCCACGGAAGTTGCCCATGGCTGTTTTGATCGTGTCGCCAGCATCTGTGACGCTGACAACGACCTTACCGAAGCCGCCGTTGACGGTTGTAAAGTCGAAAATGCCCCACCACTGTGAGCTAGCTAATACACCTGAGAAGAAGACGATGGCGAAAGCTAAAGAAATATAGGCACCAATGCCAACCTTTTCTTCGCCGGAGGTCTGAGCTGAGGTCATGTCGATTCCTTTTTAAAAGGGGTCAATTTAAAAAGCATGATTTAAGGCACATTGGATTGTTGTTAAACCTTGGGACAAGGTGATCCTTGCCTATGGGCTCTCATGGGTCGGGTCAATGTGCAATACCTTGAAACATTTTAGACGAGGTCGGTCTAGTCTTTTCCCTATCGTTTTTCCTGACGTCGATCTCGTAGTAGGCGGAAAAACGAGAAGAATCGTGTAAATGACTCGCATTTGATACGGGAAAACCTAAGAAAATTTATTAAAATGATAGGTTCAATTTGAGAAGAATCGTCCTCGCCGTGAAGGGCTGTGAGAGCCTCTCTCGCCATCGGTGACGATGATATTCAACACTAACGCTAATGGGAGCTTCGCTTATGTCGCTCAATGACCCCCGCTGGGGCCGTTCCTCTGATGAGGAACCGCGCAAGGACGAACGTCCTGCCGAAGAAGAGCCACCTCGTCGTCCCGATGATGAAGATCGTCGTGACCACCGAGATGACCGCGATGATCGCGACGATCGCCGCGAGGACAAGAACCGTCGTCGTGATGACGGCGCTGACGATATTGATCGCCTCTGGAAAGAATTCACGGATATGTTCCAGGGCGCTGTCGACAAGGCAGACAAGATGCGTCAAGACAAAAATAAGAAGTCGCATTCTTTTGATGATTTAAAGAGCCGTGACGACTTTACTCGTGAAGATGACGAACCTGCTCGTCCGCAGGCACACCGCTATGACAATGATGATTGGCGTGAAGAAGAAGCGCCGCGTCGTGAGCGTCGAGCAACGGGGGGTCGTGGTCTTTTTGGTGGTTTAGGTGGCATGAGTGGTATTCCTCGTCCGCCTAAAGGTAATAAGGGTAAGGGCGCTGGCATTGGCTTCTCGGTCATGTTGGCCTTGGCTGCCATTGGTTGGGGTGCGACGGGCTTTTATATCGTGCCTGAAGGTCAGAGCGGGATCGTGACGACGTTTGGTCGCTATACCGAAACGACGGCACCGGGCTTCCGTTGGCACTTGCCGATGCCGATTCAAGATGTGCAGATTGTGGATGTCAGTAGCGTGCGTACGGCCGAAATTGGTTTTGCGGGTCGCTCTGATCGTTTGCGTGAAGCCTTGATGCTCACCGACGACGAAAACATTGTGGACGTTCAGTTTACGGTGCAGTACCGCATTAAGCCGGGCGAAGGGGCGCGTGACTATGTCTTCCGTATTCGTCAACCGAACTTGACGGTGACACAGGCTGCTGAATCGGCCATGCGTGAAGTGGTCGGTCGTAAGACCATGGACAGCGTGCTCTTTGAAAGTAAAGCCGAAATTGCTGATGCTGTGAAGAAGTCCATGCAGTCCATGTTGGATCGCTATCAGTCCGGTATTGAAGTGATGAGCGTGGCAATTCAGAATGCTCAGCCGCCTCAGCAGGTGCAGGCTGCCTTTAACGATGCCGTGAAGGCGGGGCAGGACCGTGAACGTTCGATTAACCTCGGTGAAGCCTATCGCAATGCCGTCATTCCGAAGGCTGAAGGTACGGCCGCTCGCTTGAAGGAAGAAGCATTGGGCTATCAGGCACGTATTGTTGAAACGGCGCGAGGTGATGCCGATCGCTTCTCGGCTATGCAGGCTCAGTACAGCAAGGCTCCTGAAGTAACGCGTGATCGTCTTTATGTCGATACGGTGCGTGACGTCATGCAAAACGTGACCAAGGTTTATGTCGACGCCAAGGGTGGCAACAATCTCTTGTATCTGCCGCTTGATAAGATCGTGAACCACACGAAGAATGATGCTCTCACGCAGGCTCAGAAGGACGCCGCTTTGGCTAATGAACCCGTGACGACGGCCCCTGCGGCTGCCGATGCGGCTTCGAAGACGACGCCCGCACCGAGCACGATCGACTATCAGCGCTTAATGCGCGATCGCCGATGAGGAGTTGACATGAAGAAACTTTCTAATCTTTTGATTGCCGCTCTCGTCGTTGCCGGTTTGATGCGTATGTGCGTCTACACGGTGAATGAACGTGAATATGCGTTGGTCTTCACGCTGGGTGAATTGAAGACGGTGATTTCTGAACCTGGGATTCACGTGAAGCTTCCGCCCCCATTACAGAATGTCGTTTATCTTGATAAGCGCATTTTGAATTTGGACGGCGCTGGTGCTGACCTCGTTCAGACGAGTGAAAAGAAGAACCTCTTGATTGATACCTTTGTGAAGTGGCGTATTGAAGATCCGCGTCTTTACTGGGTGTCTTTCCAGGGTAGCGAACCTGCTGCTGCCAACCGCGTGAGTGCTTTGTTGCGTGACGTCTTGAACGTGGTGGTTAATAAGCGTACCGTCAACCAGATCACGAGCTCTGAACGTGAAAAGGCTATGGTCGAAATTGCCCAGCTTTTGCAGGAGCGCGTGCGTGACGTGGGTATCGGTATTGTGGACGTGCGTATGAAGCGCGTTGACTTTACTCCTGAAATTTCGGAATCCGTCTATCGCCGTATGGAAGCTGAACGTAAGCGTGTGGCGAGTGAAGAACGTTCTAAGGGTGCCGCTCAAGCTGAACGTATTCGCGCTGCCGCCGATCGCGAAAGCGAAGTGATCTTGGCTCAGGCCTATCGTGATGCCCAACGCATCAAGGGTGAAGGCGACGCTCAAGCCGCTGACATCTATGCCAAGGCTTTTGGTCGAGATCCAGAATTTGCTCGTTTTTATCGTAGTCTTGAAGCCTATCGTCAGAGCTTTTCCGATAAGAGCGACGTGATGGTTGTGGATCCATCGGCAGATTTCTTCCGTTACTTCAAGTCGGAAGATCGTCAATGAGCAAATTAGATGTCTTGATATTAGCGCTCGGTTGGGTGTTAACGATCGAAGGTTTTTTGCCGATGATTGCACCGGGTGCTTGGAAAAAGGCCGTGAGCCGACTTTCTCAATCACCTGATCAGCAATTACGCATTACAGGCACCATCATGGTGGTTCTTGGCATGGTGATTGTTTGGATGGTGGCAAGTTAAGCGCTTAAAGCTCAACAAAGATCGCGTGGAAGAGATTCTGCGCGATCTTTTTTATTCTTTGCCAAAGAAAAATCGTGGTTTTTAGGGGATGAATTAAAGGATAGTGGGCCGCAGTTTGCTAAACTTAGGGATCGTGTGGATGAAGCCCCCGGTGGTGCCGATTGTGTCAAGTAGATATAGTCGGCTTTCGGCATGTCGATCATGCTTCAAAAGAACCTCGATGAAGACGTTCTTTCTTTGTCACCGATGTTGGTCTCTCCAATCGTTTAACTCACTCGTGCGCAGGCTGCGGACGGGTCGCTTGATCGGTGGCTTAAGCTGCCGTTATTCCTAAAGTTAAGGGTAAACTCATGGCCAAGAATGTAGTTGTTGTCGGCGCTCAGTGGGGCGACGAAGGCAAGGGAAAGATCGTTGACTGGCTGACCGAACAGGTCGCTGGCGTTGTCCGCTTTAATGGTGGTCACAATGCTGGTCACACGCTGGTGATCAACGGCAAGAAGACGATTCTTCGTCTGATCCCGTCTGGCATCATGCATGCCACCTCCGTCTGCTACCTCGGTAACGGCGTTGTGCTTTCTCCTGAAGCCTTCTTCCGTGAAGTCGACGAACTCAATGCCATCGGCGTTCCCAACGTCGAAAAGCGCTTGCGCATCTCTGCGAATGCCGCTTTGATCATGCCGTACCACGTCGCGCTCGACCATGCTCGCGAAGCCGCCGCTGGCGACAAAAAGATTGGTACGACTGGCCGTGGTATTGGCCCCGCCTACGAAGACAAGATCGCTCGACGTACGGTGCGTGTGGCTGACCTCTTTGAACCGGAACGCTTTGCTGAACAGGTTCGTTCCGTTTTGAAGTATCACAACTTCATTCTCGAAAATTATCTCGGTGCCAAGCCTTTGGATCCTGAAGAAGTGATCGCTCAGGTGCTCGGCTATGCCGAACGTCTCCGTCCGATGGTCTGCGACGTCTCTGCTGAACTCCATCAGGAAATGGCCGCTGGTAAGCAGTTCCTCTTTGAAGGCGCTCAGGGTTCCATGCTCGATATCGACCACGGTACCTATCCGTTTGTGACGAGCTCCAACACGGTGGCAGGTGCTGCTTGTGCGGGTGCTGGCGTGGGTCCAGATAAGTTGAATTATGTGCTCGGCATCACGAAGGCCTACTGCACCCGCGTGGGTGAAGGTCCCTTCCCGACGGAACTTTTTGACGACGTTGGTCAGATGCTTCGTGAAAAGGGTAACGAATTTGGTGCTGTGACGGGCCGTCCGCGTCGTTGCGGTTGGTTCGACGGTGCTGCGCTTCGTCGCGCCGTTCAGATTAACGGCTTGACGGGTCTTGCCATCATGAAGCTCGACGTGCTCGATGGCATGGAAACCGTGAAGCTTGGCGTGGGCTATAAGTATCGTGGTCAGCTCGTTGACATCATGCCAGCTGGTGCTGATGCTGTGGCTGAATGCGAAGTCGTTTACGAAGAATTCCCGGGTTGGAAGGAAAGCACCTTCGGTGTGACCAACTGGGATGAACTCCCTGAATCCGCTCGTCAGTACCTGACGCGCTTGGCTGAAGTGGCTGGTGCCCCGATTGCCCTTGTTTCGACGGGGCCGGATCGCGCTCAGACGATTCTTCACACGAATCCGTTTGCTGACTAATCTAGCGTTAGCCTAGACTAAACGGTAAACAAAAAAAGCGGTCGGTGCACGTTTTGCAATCGGCCGCTTATTTTTTATCCTTCTCTTGCGCTCAATCATTGTGATTCACGGGGTTTTCGTCTAAAATCCTGTCTTTACTTTAAATCCGTGCATTCTTGCACGATTTCCCTTTTATTTGTCACTGTTCAGAGAAACACTCATGTCGGACATTTCTTACACCTGGGAAGAGTACATCGACCTTAATGAAAAGCTGGTTTACACCGTCGCCAAGAGCGGCTGGCAGTTTGACAGCATTTTGTGTCTTTCGCGTGGCGGTATGCGCCCGGGCGACTTCTTTAGCCGCGTGTACGATATGCCGCTCGCTGTGTTAGCGACGAGCTCCTATCGTGAAGCCAAGGGGACGGTTCAGAGCGATTTAGATATTGCCGATTGCATTACTGGCGTCTCTGAATTGAAGGGTCGCGTGCTGTTGGTTGACGACATGGTTGACTCTGGTAAGACGATTCGTGAAGTCATCGCTCACTTGAAGCAACGTTATCCTGGCATCACCGAAATCCGCGTGGCCGTGCTTTGGTACAAGGCGCACTCGGTGCTCGTACCAGACTGGCACGTTGAATATCTTGAAGACAATCCTTGGATTCATCAGCCGTTTGAGTGTTATGACGATATGGGTCCCGAGAAGCTCATTGAGAGAGTCGAAGCGAAGATGAAGACCGAATAAGCATCATCGCAGGCAAAGTCAGGCTATACTGATTGCATCAAGCCGCCATCCGATCACGGGGGCGGCTTTTTTAATCACTTTTGTTTTGAGGTAATCATGGCAACGCCAGAGAATCCTGAATTGGTCCCCGGAGGACTTGATGTCTCGAAACTCACTGACAACGCAGCTGAGGTGATTTCGGCGACGGCTGACCGTTTCACTGACGTCATTCAACAACTGCTGCAACATCTCTCTTGGGAGAATGTCATTTTGCAGTTGATCGCTGTGTTGGTGAGTGCCGGACTTGGTTTTTGGCTTTCACGCCGCGTCAATCGTCTGGTCGATAAGTGGACACCTGAGCTTGGCGCAAAAGGGATGGCTGCTTATGGGCGTCGCTTTGTGGTGGGCTTTACACATAACGTGTCGTTTAGTTTGTTGGCTGGCTCCATCCTTGCGTTGGTTGTTTATGTCATCGTTAAGACGACCGATTATTCGGCGCAGTCGATGGTGATTGCACGTGTGGCCTACAACATCTTTTATGCCTATGCGTTGCTCTCACTTTTGATGGCTTTCTTGCATGGTGGGATGGGGTTACGAGTCCTGACGCCTGGTGTGCGTCGTGTGGTGACGATCACGTTCTGGGTGTTGGCAGTCCTTCAATTCTTTGGCATTCTCACTGATGTCATTTCGTATCTCGATTCGACCGTGATCCCCATCGGGGGTGGGAGCATGACGGTTTGGATGCTCTTTGTGGCCATCGTTTCGGTACTCCTTACGCTAGGCATTGCGAACTGGCTCGCTTCGATGATCAATCAGTTGATTGATGGCTTGGATACGCTCTCCGACAACATCAAGGTGGTCCTAAAGCGTGTAATCACGGTGACCTTCATGGTGTTGGCAGTCATCATCGCCTTGGGTACGGTGGGGATTGACCTCACGATCCTTTCGGTCTTCGGTGGTGCCTTAGGTGTGGGGCTCGGCTTTGGTTTACAAAAGATTGCTTCAAACTACATCTCGGGCTTCATTATTTTGCTCGATAAGTCGATCAAAATTGGTGACTTGGTGACCGTTGCAGGCTTCCGTGGTCGCGTGACTGAAATTAATACGCGCTTTACGGTGGTTCGTAATGCTGATGGTGTTGAGAGCATTGTGCCAAACGAAAGCTTTGTGACGAGTTCTGTGCTTAATCACTCTTATAGTGAGCACGCGTCAGTACAGTATGTAGACATTTCTGTCGCATATGATGCTGATGTTGAACGAGCGCTCGCCATCATGCTTGAAGAAGGGATGCGTCCTCGTCCTCGTATTGATACCGAACGACGTGGTTGGGCTTATTTGGATACTTTTGCGGATTCAGGGATTAACTTGCGTCTTGGCTTCTGGGTCAAAGACCCAGTCAACGGTACGGCAGGTATTAAGACCGAAATCGCGATCGCGATTCTCAAGCGATTCAAAGAAGAAGGCATTGAAGTGCCCTTTAATCAGCTTGAAATCAATCTTCGTAAGTGCGACATGGGCGAATTGCCCGTTCGTGTAAAGACGGGCGCATAAAGCGAATCACAATAAAAAATGAAAGGCACGTTCTTCTTTGGGACGTGCCTTTTTAGCTACTTGAAGTCAATTTGACATTCGATTTTGCCGCCAAGCACCGAGATCGCTGACGCGAGCGTATCGATTTTGGTGGGGTGTGTGAGCTTCATAATACGTGTCGCTTCTTGGGGGAGGCAGCCAATGCGTTTACAGAGTTCGCCCGTTGAAAAGCGTTGTGCCTTGATGGCTAATATGAGATGAAGCTTCGTAGCGTAGGTAGGGGTGAGTTGCAAGATGTTTTCACCAGCACAGGGTGCAAGGGGCTCAGGTAAGTTGTCATTTTTGAGCCTGGCTTCAAGAATCGGCAAAAAGCCAGCTTGCAGGTTTTCGACGAGCGCTTGAATCGTGGGCGCTAGCGGTTCAAACTCAGGATAATTAGGGAAATGTGCGCGATAGCCGTCAGGACGTCGTTCGATCCAGTACGGGAAGGCAGTGAGCGAAGGGGCAGAAGTCGGCATAACAACTCTCTTAATGTCGTATTGCCGTCAGAATAGCACGGATAGCGAATAACAAAAAAGGCCTGCGATTTTTCGCAGACCTTCTAGAATTAGGTCAGTGGTGCCCGGAAGAGGACTCGAACCTCCACGCCCGTGAAGGCGCCAGCACCTGAAGCTGGTGCGTCTACCAATTTCGCCATCCGGGCACTGCTGAGAGTACGTATTATGCAGAGACCCTAAGTCTTTGTCAAGTAAACTGTATAAAAGTTTTGACATAAGTGTAGACTGTCGACAGTATCGCATTTCGAATCATTATGGCTAAGAAAAGAAAAACTGTGACCGCGAAGGTCGAACCGATTGTCTTGACGAACGAAGAGCTCGCCCAGGCGCGTACATACTTAGAAAGTCTCAAGGGGGACATCTCTTACTCTCAGGCAAAGCGCCAGATTGCGCAGGCTTGTGGTTGGGATCGCTCCAAAGGCAACGCAGCTGTGGTTGCCTTGCATCAAGAAGGCTTTATGGCGGGGGACAAGAACTGGTTCTGTCATCCTGAAGCGGCAACAGAGCCGGGTGTCGTTCGCGGTGCTCGTGAGTTGGCGAACTTTACTGTGATGCTGCAAAGCGACCCTGACGTCTCGATGCCCGTGCCCTTCACCTTGAAGTGCTTGCCGGGCGACGTCTTTATGATGCGCCGTCAAGCTTCTGGCGACTGGCATTTGTCGAACTTTGTTGCACGTCATCAAACGCGTTGGGTTTGTCGCGTCTTGAATCCGACTCGCAAGCGTCGCCGTACCGGCGTGGTTGAGGTTATTCCTGTCAATACGTTTGCGCCTGTCGTCATGATGATGGATATGGCTGATGTGCCTGAATCAGTTGATCTCACGAAGGCGGCCTTTGAAGTTGAACTCTTGCCTGAGTCTCAAAAACCAGAGCCCTACGTCGACGTTTTTGCGCGTTTTGTCAAAGAGATTGGGAATCGCTTTGACCCCTTGGGCGAAATTGCGATTGCTTCTGCCGAATATGATCTCCCTGTCGAATTTAGTGATGCAACCTTAGAGGAAGCCGCGGCGCTACCCGACGAAGTGGATCATCGCTCGATGGGGCGTCGTGTTGACTTACGTGATATTCCCTTTGTCACTATTGACGGTGAAGATGCGCGCGACTTTGACGACGCTGTGTGGTGTATGCCGCTCGACGACGGTAAGACGCGTTTACTTGTGGCGATTGCAGACGTCAGTCACTATGTGAAGCCTGGTAGCGCTTTGGACGTGGATGCCCAAAAGCGTGCGACGAGTGTGTATTTCCCGTCGAGCGTGGTGCCCATGCTCCCTGAAAAATTATCGAACGGACTTTGCTCTTTAAATCCTGGTGTCGATCGTCTCACGATGGTGTGTGATGCGGTTGTGAACGCCAAAGGGCAAACCGAAGCCTATCAGTTCTATCCAGCTGTCATTCATTCGCACGCTCGTCTCACTTATACGCAGGTGTGGAGCGCTTTACAAGGTGAAGAAGGGGGACTTGCCGCCGTTGGTGATCGTCTTGAAGATCTTCAGCATCTTTATGCGCTCTTCAAAGTCCTGCGTGCTGCTCGTAATGCGCGTCATACGTTAGATCTTGAAACGCAAGAAACAATGGCAGTCTTTGATGAAAAGGGCACGATTTGTGACTTTAAGGTGCGTGACCATAACGATGCGCATCGTTTGATCGAAGAATGCATGTTAGTCGCGAACGTCTGTGCAGCTGACTTTGTGATTCAGAAAAAACGTGATTCGTTATTCAGAGTGCACGATGAGCCTAGTCCCGATCGTCTCGAAACCTTGCGTGCTGTGTTGAAGAGCTTTAATGAAAAGCTACCTGAAGCGACACCAGAAGGTTTCGCGGAGCTCATTGAACGCACGAAAGAGAACGAGTTTTTACAGACAGCGATTTTACGATCCATGTCTCGTGCGTGTTATGACCCGGTCAATATTGGTCACTACGGTCTTCAGTATCAGGCTTATGCGCACTTTACGTCGCCAATTCGTCGCTACCCAGACTTACTCTTACATCGCACGATTAAGGGTATTTTGTCTCGTCGTGTGTATGTGCCGCAGGTTGTCTTTGATGATTCGTCTGTCATGGTGAGTCGTCAGGCGCGCGGTTTAGGTAGCCGCCCTGAAGCTGAACGCAAGCCGGCTGACGAATCTCGCAATGAGTCTCGTCGTCGCGTTTGGGAGCGCTTAGGTATTCTTTGTTCAGCGGCTGAACGTCGCGCCGATGATGCTACGCGCGATGTGATGAATTACCTGAAGTGCGACTATATGCTTCGTCATGGCAAGGGTCGTCATGAAGCGATTGTGACTGGCATGATCGCGGCAGGTGTTTTTGTCTCGCTCAAAGATACGGCGATTGAAGGCTTCATCCACATTTCGAACTTAGGCTGGGGCTATTACGAATTTGACGAAAAGGCCCTCACCATGACTTCTCACGAAGAAATGGCTCAGGTTCGTGTGGGTGACCGTGTCATTGTTCGTCTTGAAGACGTTGATCTTGAAAACCGCCGTATGTCTTTTGTACTCGATACCAATCTTGAGCGTCATGTGATTAAGGGCGCAAAGAAAGGTCGCTCGGGTGGCCGTCGAGGTTCTCGACAAGGTTGGCGTCCTTATCGTGACGACTTCTTTGATGCGGATTTTTTGACGTCGACCTGGGAAGACGATGACGACGATGATGATCTTGACGAAGATTGGTTTTAATCGTTGAGTTGGGGCTGACGCTCATGAGCCACTGGGGTACAATGAGCGCCGCCAATTAATTTAACAACGCGATCTCTACTAAGTCGCGTTTTCTGACGTGTGTCATACGAAGTGAAGAATATTGTTTTAGCTGGCTTTCATGCCGTGGGTGCGCGCTTGCGCATGGATCCTAAGTCGATTACCGCTGTTTACCTTGATCCTGAACGCCGCGACAAGCGTATGCGCGAGATGCGCGAAAAGCTGATTGCTGCTGGCATTCGTGTCATGACGGCTGATACGCGCCGCCTCGATGGTATGGCGCCCGATGTGCCGCATCAAGGTATTGTGGCGATGGCTGAAGAAAAGCAGGCGCAGTTAGAGTTCGACGAACTCTTGGACTTGATCACTGATGACACGTTGATTCTCATTTTGGACGGCGTGACTGATCCGCGTAACTTCGGTGCGTGCTTACGTGTGGCCGATGCTGCAGGTGCCCAGTGTGTCTTGGTGCCGCGTGACCGTTCTGCTCATATGTCGCCGGCAGCTTTGAAGGCTGCCGCTGGTGCGGCTGAAACGGTCCCCGTGGTGACTGTGACCAACTTGGCTGCTTCCATTGTTGAATTGCGCGATGCGGGTGTGACCGTGGTTGGTACGGCTGGTGAAGCTACCAAGTCGATCTATGAATTTGACCAGAAGAAGGCCTTTGCTTGGGTGCTCGGCGCTGAAGGGGATGGTCTACGTCAGTTGACGCGTCGTCGTTGTGACGACCTCGCTGCGATTCCGATGGCTGGTGCCGTTGAAAGCTTGAACGTCTCTGTGGCTTCCGGTATTTGCTTATTTGAAACCGTGCGTCAGCGTACCGGCGGTAAGCTCTAAAAAATCTTTTTTCGTGGAACGCGATTTTTTTCGCTTTTTGAGTGGCAGACCACAAAAATAGCGAGTACAATCGCGTTCTTTCTGTCCTTGCTGCATCCAGAATAGACGCTCTGGGCAGCTTTTTCCGCAAGGAGGCTAAATGCGTCACTACGAACTTTGCATTATTGTGCACCCCGATCAGAGCGAACAGGTTCCCGCTATGATCGAACGCTACAAGACCCTCGTCGCCGAACAGGGTGGTCAGATCCATCGTATCGAAGACTGGGGCCGTCGTCAGCTCGCTTACCCCATTCAGAAGCTTGTCAAGGCTCACTACGTTCTCTTGAACATCGAATGCGGTCACGAAACGATCGCCGAAATCGAGAACGGTTTCCGTTTCAATGACGCTGTTTTGCGTCACCTCACGGTCAAGACGAAGCACGCCGAAACGGCTGCCTCCCCGATGATGAAGGTCGTCGAGAAGGAAGAAGCCAAGAAGGTGGCTGCCGAAGCCGCTAACGCCGCTGCTGCTGAATAATTTTCAACAGTCTCGACTGAAACAGAATTTTCTGTACGACCAGGCTCTGAGTGAATCTCATACAGATTAACGGTACGCTCACTTCGCGTGAGGAAGTCAGGTATACCCCTGCGGGTATACAAGTTTTTGAAGGTGCATTTCACCATCGAACTGAACTGACAGAAGCCGGCAGAGTTAGAAAACTTGAATATGACTTTCCCGCGATCGCCTTTGGCGCCGTCGCTGAGGCACTTAATCAGTTGCCTTTAGGAACAGCATTGAATATCAAAGGTTTTCTGGCACCTCGATCGATGAAGAGTACACGCCTGATCGTACATATAACGGAATATATTTAAGGAGCTATCATGGCTTTTGGTAAGGGTAAGGGCAAGCCCCGCCGCGGTAACCAGCAAAATTCGCTTTTCAAGCGTAAGAAGTTCTGCCGTTTCACGGTGGAAAACGTCGAACAGATCGACTACAAGGATGTTGAAACGCTTCGCGACTTCATCCAGGAAAACGGCAAGATCATGCCGGCTCGTTTGACGGGCACGAAGGCTCACTATCAGCGTCAGCTCGACACGGCTATCAAGCGTGCTCGCTTCCTCGCCTTGTTGCCGTACACGGACAACCAGTAATCGCTAGGAGATAATCAAATGCAAGTTATTCTGCTCGAAAAGATTACCCACCTCGGCGACCTCGGTGACATCGTCAAGGTTAAGGATGGCTACGGCCGTAACTTCTTGATCCCGACTGGCCGTGCCAAGCGCGCCACGAAGGCTGCCATCGCTGAATTCGAAGCTCGCCGTGCCGAACTCGAAAAGGCCCAGGCTGACCGTATCGCTGCTGCTCAGGCTATCGCTGATAAGCTCAACGGCGGTGAAATCGAAATCACGTCCAAGTGCGGTGTTGACGGCCGTCTCTTCGGTTCCGTCACGAACGCTGACATCGCTGCTGCTGTCGACGCCAAGTTCGACCTCCAGATCAAGAAGTCTCAGGTTCGCACCCCGCTCGGCGCCATCAAGGCTGTCGGCGACTACGTCATCACGATCGGTCTCCTCACGGACATCACGGCTGACGTTACCGTTCACGTTGTTGCTGAAGCCTAATTGCTAAAGCACGACTGACGTCGAACAAAATTCAAAAAGGCTTGTCGAAAGACAGGCCTTTTTGCTTATGGAGCACGGAATTTTTAATAAAGACTTTCGTTATTAAAGATTTCTCGAGAAAACTTTAATAACCAGTTCTCTTATTAAAGTTTTCATACGTTCAGTCGATGCTCATGTGCAGTTTCAGCGTAGTATGCTTTTGAAGTTCGAAAGCCATTCCGTCTCCCCCGGCCCCCTCTGTTTCAGTGCTTCGCTAAGTAGTATGCTTTTGAAGTTTTTTCTCGGTGCCAATGCAATCACTCGCATTGCTTCGTTTCAGTGCTTCGCTAAGTAGTATGCTTTTGAAGTGTGATAGAGCTCTACGATTCGTTCGTAGGGACACGGGTTTCAGTGCTTCGCTAAGTAGTATGCTTTTGAAGTGGCTGTAGCCTCGATCTTATCCGTGGCTTGAGCTTCAAGTTTCAGTGCTTCGCTAAGTAGTATGCTTTTGAAGTTGGGGTGAGCAATACATCCGAAAGCTCAGTCTTTGTTTCAGTGCTTCGCTAAGTAGTATGCTTTTGAAGTATACGATGCGCACGGCTATCTTGATGGCACCACGGTTGTTTCAGTGCTTCGCTAAGTAGTATGCTTTTGAAGTTCATTGGCCGTCGCATTGATGCGCCGTTGGCGGCTTGTTTCAGTGCTTCGCTAAGTAGTATGCTTTTGAAGTGGCAACAACTCCAGCCGCTTAATGTGAAGTGATATGTTTCAGTGCTTCGCTAAGTAGTATGCTTTTGAAGTTTCCTGCCCCTCGAGCCCATCTGGCGGCGAAGATGGTTTCAGTGCTTCGCTAAGTAGTATGCTTTTGAAGTTAATGAACGCCTCAAAGGTACGAGAGCGATAGCGTTGAGTTTCAGTGCTTCGCTAAGTAGTATGCTTTTGAAGTTGCACATTGCGTTAATCAAAATGAAGTGTGGGAAAAGTTTCAGTGCTTCGCTAAGTAGTATGCTTTTGAAGTAAGAGTGCAAGCCCTGAAAGAAGTCGATCTTTAAGTTTCAGTGCTTCGCTAAGTAGTATGCTTTTGAAGTGGAGCTTCTACTTCCTCAGTCTTTGCGGGGCGTCCAGTTTCAGTGCTTCGCTAAGTAGTATGCTTTTGAAGTGTTATCCTATGAAGCCCTTGAAAAGGTTTATGAAGAAGCGTTTCAGTGCTTCGCTAAGTAGTATGCTTTTGAAGTGTTAGCCAAGGTCCTTGATCGCCAAGCGCATGAAGGTTTCAGTGCTTCGCTAAGTAGTATGCTTTTGAAGTGCCGTTGCTTCCTTGAAGGCTAATGGCAGAGCCTGTTTCAGTGCTTCGCTAAGTAGTATGCTTTTGAAGTTGATGTCGGCTCCAGTATCTAAAAGACGGGTTGCAAGTTTCAGTGCTTCGCTAAGTAGTATGCTTTTGAAGTTAGAGGCCGGTGAACATTCATAAGGAGGTATGTAGTTTCAGTGCTTCGCTAAGTAGTATGCTTTTGAAGTACAAAGACAGTGCGACAAATAGCGTGCTTTGCGCTGTTTCAGTGCTTCGCTAAGTAGTATGCTTTTGAAGTTGGCGCGTTCTATCTGCTTTCTCAGCTTTTGGTGGTTTCAGTGCTTCGCTAAGTAGTATGCTTTTGAAGTTACGCATCGTAGCTTGAACGTGCGCACCAACTGCCTGGTTTCAGTGCTTCGCTAAGTAGTATGCTTTTGAAGTCTCTCGGCGCTCGAAGTCTTTCGCTCGTTCTTGCTGTTTCAGTGCTTCGCTAAGTAGTATGCTTTTGAAGTTGCCACGATGCGTCGAACACTCAATCGCAATCGACGTTTCAGTGCTTCGCTAAGTAGTATGCTTTTGAAGTCCCGGTTGTGATGTCAACAGGTACAGTGAATCTGGTGTTCTGCTGAACACCAGATTTTCGAAAATAGTCCGATTGCACAAAAAACGCCATTTTTTGCGAACTTTTGAGGAGAATTCTTGCTAAACAAAATACATGATGATCATCAAGCCAAGCATTGTAAATGCTAAAGCTACTTTGACCGCGGTACCGACGATCATGCCGATCCAGGTCGCCATGCCGACGCGTCCTGCGTGCAAATAGTCGCGTTTAGCCCAAAATTCGCCAATAAAAGCACCAACGAGCGGCATAACGAAAATGCCAACAAGGCCACCCATAAAGACGCCGACAAATGTGCCGATTACTGATCCCCAAATTCCATAAGCGCTTGCGCCAGCTTTTTGAGCGCCTGCAGTTTGTGCAACTGTATCAACGATCACGCCAATAATAGCTAGAACAGCGAGCGTGATAATCGTGCCCCAGCCGATGAGTTCAAAATCGCCAGCCCAACCAATCAGCGCCCCGCCGATTGCGATGAGGGGCAAGCCGGGAATCGCAGGAATCACTGTGCCTGCAAGTCCAGCGATAATGAGTGAAATCGCGCCAAGCCAACAGGTAATAGCAAACCAATCGATTTGAGTAAACCAATCGAACATTGTTTTTTCCTCGTCTTGTTATTGAGCACCTTCCCAGTATCCCGCATCGCCTGCCCAAGGCTCGAAGCGTGTATTGCCGCCGCGGAAAACCATACGCAACGTGCCAATCGGACCGTTACGCTGTTTTGCAATGATGATTTCAGCGAGATTTTTTTCAGGCGTGTCTTTGTTATAAACAACTTCACGATAGATGAACATGATCACGTCAGCGTCCTGTTCGATAGCGCCAGATTCGCGCAAGTCGGACATGATTGGTCGTTTGTCTGCACGTTGTTCAAGCGAACGATTCAGCTGCGACAATACGATGACTGGACAGTGAAGTTCTTTAGCAAGCGCCTTTAAGCCACGAGAAATTTCAGAGAGTTCAGTCGAACGATTATCTACACCTGCGCGACCCGTCATTAACTGAATGTAGTCAACAACGATCAGACCTAACGGACCGGTCTGGTTTGTCAATCGACGAGCTCGACTAGAGAGTTCTGAAATCATCAAAGCTGGTGTGTCGTCGATGTAGATTGGCTTATTTTCAAGACGGTGAATTGCTTTAGAGAAGCGATTCCATTCTTCGTCTTCAAGTTGCGCTTTTCTCAACTTTTGAGCGTCAATGTCAGCGACAGAACTAATCAAACGCTGTGCGAGCTGATCACCGCCCATTTCAAGCGAGAAAACAGCAACAGGCAGTTCTTGTCGAACACCTACATTTTCAGCAATGTTGATAGCAAAAGACGTTTTACCCATTGACGGGCGTCCAGCAATGATGATCAAGTCACCACGTTGTAAGCCAGCTAATTCTCTATCGAGATTGGGGTAGCCGGTTGGCACGCCAGTCACTTCAGAGCCTTGCTGATTCTGATAGATATCGATGATCTTTTCAGAAACTTCACGCACTAACGTTGCCATCGGTTGAAAACCGCGTTGGCCACGTGAGTTACGTTCATTAATGGCTAAAACGGTGCGTTCTGCTTCGTCAAGAATCTGAGCTGTTTCACGACCATCAGGTTGCAGCGCGCAGGTGACCATATGGTCGCCTGCGGAGATGAGCTGACGTAACACAGACTTATCGTGAACAATTTCTGCGTAACGACGAATGTTAGCGGCAGACGGCGTATTGTTGACGAGTTCAGCAAGATAAGCAAAGCCGCCCGTGTCATTATCGAGACCGGCGTCTCGTAATGACTCTGCAACAGTGAGCGAGTCAGCGGGACGGCCGCGTTGAATCATCGCCGTGATGTGTTCGTAAATCAGCCGATGGTCACGTCGATAAAAGTCTTCCGGGAGAATGATGTCGACAATGCTGTCGAGTGCATTGTTGTCGATCATCAAGCCGCCCAAAATGGACTGTTCGCTATTGATGCTTTGTGGAGGACGTCTTACAGCTTGTGCTGCTGGATCGTCAGTGATATCTGTCATTGTTATCTGGTCATCGGTTGTATGTTAAGTGCATATCTTACGTTAATTCGTAGCACTAAAGACGATCAGCGCAAAAATTTAAAAATTCACACTGTGAACATTGAGCGTCGGTTGCGTTACTTCGAGGTAGAAGGCCGCTTGAAAAATTATTGTGCATCTCTTTTATCGTCGTTGCGAGTTTCAATCTCAGTGCTTCATCAAAGTGGATTTCTTTGTATCGCGTTTTCTCCTCAAACAGGATGTATCCCTGGCGAATGCTAACGTTGTGCATTGCTTCGAGCAATTGAGCATAAGCGCAGAGCTGAAGCTTTTCGCCAACTTTAGGAGGTGAATATTTGCTTTTGATTTCCAGTGGAATAATGTTACCGCTATTAGTTTGGAGGACCGCATCGCAAACGCCGTGAAGGCCGAGACGTCCATCGAACAATTTAACTTCTGTTTGAAGTTTGTACGGTTCATTTTCGGTAAGTGGTAGCAAATTTCGACGTTTTAATAAATTTTCTATTCTTTGATGCAGTGTGATTCCAGCTTGAACCCATTCACGTCGGGGAGGATTGAGTTGAATGACGAACATGAAGAACGGTATGCGTGGACAAAAATGGTGTTGTCGTATGAGAGAGACGGCAATGCTAGAGAACTCTTGAGTCATCAGGTTCACAATAACTAAAGTGTTTGAGACCAATACATTTTCGAATTTCTTCGACTGTCAATTGAGTCGGGAAATATAGACATGAATCTGTAGAGGAGTCGAGTAGCTTGCGACTCATAGAGACCAAAGCCGAAACCTCGGGTCTTTTTAAGTCTCCGAAAAATACAGATTTCTGAACTTGCGTTAACCCTAGATCTTTTAAAAAATCAAAGAATTTGGTTCGCTGTTTGTTATCTGAAATGTCGTAACAAACAAGATATTTGACGTACTGCCCCATTCTGAATCACCATCGAAACTTTATGCCACGATACGCTTTTTTTCGATCAATCATGCTTGCTGCTAATCGATAAGCTTGTCGTTGCATGATATTTTCTAAACGTACTTTCTTTTGTCGGTAAGGAAAGGCTGTTGCAACTGTTCCATCGATCGCTTCAATGATTTTAGATTTCAGCTCTTTGTCTAGTTCTGCTTTGTCACCAAGCCGCTGACGCAATTTGATGATGTTACGATCGACTACCCATGCTCTGTACTCTTCCATAATATCTAGAACGAGGGCTGGTTTTCCTGGCCGATCCGCATGCAGTAAACCAGCATACAGTTCAAAGCCCGCGTTATCTAAAACAGACCAAATGTAGCTTTGCAAAATGCTGTAGCCATAGTTTAGTGCGGCATTAGTAATTTCCACTGCCCCTCGACCTTCACGACTGTGGAAGGTGTCAGGTAAAAGATGACTGTTTTTGAGCGCATTCCAATAAATTGCGGCGCATTGACCTTCATGACCTTCGAAAATTACCCTCCAGTCTCGACTTTCAATAATTTTTCGTGCCTTAAGAAGCTCGACTTGACTACGCATTTGATCCGATGCTTTTGTTAATATTTCCGCAGAAGCTGGATCTTTTTGAGCTAGGTATTTACGAAAGTAAAGAAGAACGGCACGTTGGTTTGAGATTTTGGACACAAGAATGTCGCGGACAATTTCTTGTGCTTTAGGAGAGTCGATCGTCTGTAGTTGCGCTTTTCGAATAGCTACAACGGCGTGTTGATGTTGTCCTGACACTGCTGCAACGGCTTTACCTTGCCAGTCCACAAAGTAAAGCCGAATCCCTCTTGATGCGCAAGCTTGGATAAGATTTGAGGAAATAGAGATGCCGTTTTTAGCGACACGAATACTCCTCAGACGATTCAAGCTTGTTTCAAAGAGCTCGCCATCCCGCGAACGGATCGTGAGGCGACTGCCTGAAACACCCAGACAGTCGCCGAAATTTACAACGCTAATATGTCTCATTTGGCGGCGTCATTATAGGCTTTGAGCATATTTGCGTTACTCGATTCAACAATGTACCAAAGCTTCACTCGTTTACCAACGTGTTCAATAAATAAGTGCGATCGAGGAGTGCCTAAAAGAGTTGCGGTACTTAACTCGATGGGAATAAAGGCTTTTGGTTTGTTGAGTTTTATATCAGCCCTTGGTGATAGCTGATGTGTAAGCTCGTATTCTGCTTCAGCATTCTTGAGCCAAGACGCAAATGTGTCAAAGTTCATTTCGATACGAATGTAGCGTCGCCCTAGTGTTCCAGGTGCCATTTCGATAACCATGTCGTTTTCGGTGGAGACACGTCTAAATTCTCGCATTTTGACGCTAGTAGATGCTTTTGCTGAATCATTGATCTCTAGCGAGGTCACTGAACGAGTAGCTAGGTGCTTGAAAAGCACCGGCTTTTTCCAGTCGACAATGCCTTTTTCGTCGCAGGCAAAGCTACTGTATTTTGCATTGGCAATGTTGTGAAGTTGGTACACGTCATTGTTATCTAGCGTTTTGCGGCGAATTCTGAAGCCACCAGAAGCTTTACTCACAATAGGCAGACTTGCGACGCGTTTTACAGCGGTGTGTGCACATTTCGACGAATTCATTCGATGCATACTTTGCAACCAGGCATCCAAATCGAAAGCACCGAGATCTTTAAGATCTTTGCCTAGACGGTTTTGTATTTCTGGTGACTTCCAAACTTTAAGCCATTCAGCATAGGCTGGTAATGTTAAAGCGCCTTTTACTTTGAATGCTTTAGAACTAATATCACAGTTGATCGTAAATGCTTTTTTATCAAGATTTAAAGCATCTTTAACGAGCGCTTTGTTTGCTTTGTCAACAAGCGCGCTTCGTACAGGTACTCTTTCGGTGATATATCGAAGTTTGTCGAGAATAACGACAGCTTCTTTTTCTTCAGCTGTGAGTTCTTCAGGCTGAAGGATTGCTTTTGTGAAAAGTTCAAACGCTTTCTTTTTGTGGATCTGATAGCAAGTCAGACGATCTTGGTTCGGGTCAACAGGCTTATCAAAGTAATTCGACAAAATAGTCAGAAGGCGTGTGGGGCTCTTACCTGTGACTGTAATAGCATTTATTTGACTAGTCGTGTCTACGTCTTTCTTGCCTAGCGTAAAGCCCACAAACACATTCTGCTTACAGGTTAGAACGTGCAAGAAATTTTCCGACAAAATGCCTTCTTTAAAAATAGCTCGAGAGTCGTGATCAGTCTTTTCTTCCTGAGCTTGCGCAGTAATCCAATTCACGTAGCAGTTTAGAGGGTGTAATGCTGCTAAAGTCGCCGTGTTTTCCTGATTTGATAGCTCTGGATCGCTGTGTGTGAATTCGCAGAATTGATCAGACACACACGCTGCTGCATAAGCGCACATCGCGTCGATAGAATGCGACGCAACGGGTTGTACCTCAGGTTTATAAAAGATCGAATTTTCAGAAGAGTCTTTAGATTCTTTGTTGGATTTGGTAGAAGACTGTTTGGTCAAGGCTTGACGTAAATCGTGACCTGCTTGAGCCGACGTGCGGGTCGCTTGACAGATCAAAGTGTGATGGTGCTTAGTGAGCCAAGCACCAGACATTTGAGTTAATTTTTCTAGATAACGACGAATAAACCAAGCTTGCGTACCGTTGACTTTTGAGCGGTTACTTGCAGCGAGCTCAGATAAGACAGATTTTCTAGCTTCTGAGTCATCATCTAAAAAGAGCGCATGTCGCACGTACGCCTGATCCTCGCTATTGAGCAATTCAAAATGACTCAAACGACGTTTATGCTTGAGTTCATCAATGCGTGTTTCGATCTTGTCCGCGATAGCTTTGCAGTCAGTCGTACCAAAGACTGCAGATAGGTACCTGGAATGTAAGTTAGTTAGACGATAACGTGCATCTTTCTTTTGTTGATTACCCGCTTGGGAAACGCAAATCAAGTTCGCTTCAGAATTGAATGCTGTACTTAAAATAGATTTAGTAAGCGTGCGAGGAATGATGTGATCGTATTCACATGTACACGTATCAAGTGCTACCCCGGTGTAAGCACAAATATTTTTCGAGGCTTCCTTAATACGTTCATCTTTAGAGAGCCAGCGAGCTTCTTGTCGTTGAAGCGCGTCCGTCGCTTTTTTCTTCGCAGTTGTATTTTTCTTCAATGTAGCCAAAGAGGCTGTGAAAGCAAACTTGTTTTCTTCAACGACTGTGGCGTGATGAATCGTTGTACCGTCAACTAAAGCATTCTTTTTCCATGTGTCAAATGTATGCTTGGCCAATTCATAAGCTTGACGATCTAGAAGTTTTCTTAAAACACCATCAAAAGGACGAACGCAGTCAGCGGCTAGGCGACTGCATTGTGCATTGATGCCGTCTGGAGACGACATACGCCAACTATTTTCAAGTTGCACGGCGACAGTGTTCGACGCAAAACCACTCCTATCAAGTTCAATCAGCGTGTAAAGCTGAGCGAGACTGAAAGGATTGGCAACGCGCTTAATCGTTTTTTCACTCAAATGAAGCTGATCCGCCAAAAAGGATTTCACGTCTTCAATACGATCTTTGATAGAGGTAAAGTCCTTTGATGTCGAATTCTTGTCATTAAAGAGAAGCTTAAATTCACCGCCATATTGCTTGCGAATAGTCTCAATAAATTGGCAAGTAGAGCGCATCGAAGAACGAGACTTTTCGCCTAGTTTGCAATTCCAATAATTCTCAATGAACGTACGGCCGAAGTCTGCGTCTAAACCAAAGACATCACCAACGAGTTGATCAAGAATTTTTTTCTTCATCGGTGGATGAATGTTACTTTTTTCAAGTAGGTTTGCTTGAGATTCGATCCAAAGACCAACGCGCGCATCAGCGACTTCTGCATAGTAAAGCTTGGCTAATGCAATAAAACCTTCGACGTGTTGCGAACCAATCACACGACTGAGTTCAGCACGTGCTTTGTTAGCTAATTGACTCTGGCTATTGTGTGCGAGTAAACGTAATGCGTACTGATCAAGCTTTTTGTTGCGATCAAGTGCGCGTTGCAGAATATAGCTGAAACGATAATCTAAGACAGAATATTTTTGTGTATTGGTTGAAATAGCAATGCGGCTTCTTCTATCTGTATGTGTCAGAATGAGGTCGAGATTTTCATCTAATGCAGGGTCTTCCTTCGAAAGTGAATCTGCCCAGCTCTTCCAAATCGGACCAAACTTTTCAGTTAGTTTATGAGGCGACAAAAGTAATGTTGCATCAACAGGTGGACGACGGTTGTTTTGGTCTTCATAAGCAGGAATTGTGCGTTCAGGATCGATGCTACAAAGAACCTCAAGAATATCTTCGGTACTTTCTAAGGTTTTGATTAACGCCTGCTGATTTTGAGATTCCTTGCCCGGACTGCAGTGGAAATATTTAAAAGCACGCACCAAAGTTTTTTGTAGACGTTCAGGAATCCAAAAACGATCTTCAAACAGTTCTGGCGCATTGAAATACCAACGCATCGCACGCAATTGCAGATTAGAAAGATTACCAATGAGACGCCACAGTCGATCAAGATCCCCAAAGGCCTCTACAGCCTTTGCTAAGCGACTGTCGTTACGCATATCTTGATGAATTTCGTCAAGATACTGTTTGCGATGACGATGACCAAAACGGACTTGTTGCAACAATAGGTTTGCGTCGTCACTCAGGACTTTGAGCGCATTAGAGTAAGCCTTTTTCTGAGATTTCAGATCGGCAAAGTTTTTAGAGAAGTAGGCTTGAAATGCTTTGTCGGCTGGCTTCTTTTCGATAAAAGCGGAAATTTGTTGAAGATCTTGCGTCAGATTCTCCCATTGGCTTGGAATATCCGAAAGTTCGCAGAAGAACTGGCCTAATTCAGGATGATTAGCAAAAACGCCAGGATCTAAATTCTCTAATGATGTTAAATCGGTTGCACTGTCAGACTCTAAACGACTATAACCACGACGCTTGAGGAGGCTACAGATGGCTTCGATGAGTTTTTTCTCTTCCTCATTACCAAGCGTAATGCCAGCGTCTTTAATTTTTTGGAGAATCAGAATTAAGGCAAGACGACGTGCTAAGTTGTAACGTTTTTTATTACGCAAACGATGACGAACCGCGCGGCGAGCTTGACTGCTGTAAGTCATCTTGTCGCCATCATCAGGCAATACTAAAGTCATTGCATGACAATCTGCAGAGGATGCAGGTTGAAAAGCATCACGAACTACCAAAAAAGATCCGGTAAACTTCGCACCGAGGTCTATAGCAAGACAGCTACTCAAGAGCGGTTGAGGGGTAGTGATGGTAGAGTGAGACATACGCGACTCCGTTTGAAACTAAATTGCTATCACCTTTTGCAAGGTTTGTAAAAAGAGTATAGCGATAGTTTTAATGGAGTGTATGATCAATATTCTAAATATTGATATAAAAAAAGCACCCGAAGGTGCTTTTTTTCTCTGGATATGATGTAGATCACAGTGGCCAGAGTCAAACTTAACTTTAAGGGATTTCAGGTCGTTCGGAAACGATTTCCTTCGCTAAGTAGTATGCTTAACTGACATATTAGTCTATAGAGCGATAAAAATCAAGTTTCATTTCTTGCGGCAAGGGAATTGTTGTTTTACAACACTTCCGTCGCAAATTCCGCTAGGCGAGAGCGTTCCCCTCGGGTCAGCGTAATCGTTGCAGCATGTGGCCATCCTTGGAAGCGTTCAACGACATAGGTAAGTCCAGAACTGCCTTCTGTCAGATAAGGCGTGTCGATCTGCGCGATATTGCCTAAGCAAACGATCTTGGTGCCAGGACCCGCACGCGTAATGAGGGTCTTCATTTGCTTCGGGCTCAAGTTTTGGGCTTCATCGATAATCACGAACTTCTTTAAGAAGGTACGGCCACGCATAAAGCTCATCGATTTGACACGAATGCGTGCTTTGATCAGATCTAAAGTGGCTTGACGCCCCCATTCGCCACCAGTGTTACCTTCAGAGCGATGAAGCACTTCAAGATTGTCTTCAAGCGCGCCCATCCAAGGTGCCATCTTTTCTTCTTCGGTGCCAGGCAAGAAACCAATATCTTCACCTACGCTGACTGTCGCACGCGTAACGATGATTTCAGAGAAACGGCGTTCGTCAATCGTTTGCGTGAGTGCCGCAGCAAGGGTCATCAAGGTTTTACCAGTGCCTGCTTGACCTAAAAGTGTGACGAAGTCAATCTCAGGGTCTGTCAAGAGGTTGAGCGCCATGTTTTGTTCGGCGTTACGTGCATGAATGCCCCAAACCTTGAGACGCGAGCGATAGTCGCGCAACAAACGAATGGTGACGAGTCGATCTTCTACACTCGTGACAATCGCCATAAAGTCAGGATCACCTTCAATCGTGAGACACATATTCACGATATAGCGATGTGCGTCGAGCGCTTCAAAGCGATAGTAGGTCGTGCCATCGTCTTGCCACGACTTGAGATTTTGGTCGCACTGCGCCCAAAAGTCTTTAGGCAATACCATTCGACCGGTGTAGAGCATATCGGTGTCGTCGAGCACCTTGTCCGAAAGATAATCTTCAGCCGGGATGTTCAAGGTCGTTGCCTTGATACGCATGTTAATGTCTTTACTGACTAACACGACTGCAAGGTGAGGGAAGGCGACCTCGACCCCCTTGACGACAGCCAGAATGCGATTGTCACCCTTGAAGGTGGGTAGCGCATCGGGAATCGGAGCGGTGATCGTACGCGTTTCAAAGAAGAGACGCCCTGTGGCTTCTTTATTGCCTAATAAATTGAGAGGGACGCCTTCTGTGAGATCCGAACCGTGCAACTCCATGAGTTGGTCAAGATTACGACTGACGGTACGCGCATTACGGGCAACGTCGCTCGTGCCTTTTTTATGATTGTCGAGTTCTTCAAGTACCGTCATCGGTAAGAAGACATCGTGCTCGGCAAAGCGGAAGATACTTAACGGATCGTGAATCAGTACGTTGGTATCAAGGACAAAGAGTTTACGCTTGTTGCTTGGCGTCGCAGCACGACCACGACGGGGTGACGACTTAATATCTTCTTTCGGAGTAGGCGCTTCGGTCGGCGTGACGAGAGCGTCAGACAGTGCTTCAATAGGCGCTTCAGGCTGAGTCGCCTTGCGTGTACGTTTAGGCTTTGCAACCTTGGTTGCTGCAACGACCACGTCCTCAGCGGCTTTTGTTTTACGCGTCGAAGGTTGGGTTGCTTTCGTCGTTTTCTTTGTCGCAGTTTTGACCTTCGTTTCGGCCGTGGGTTTTGATGCTTCTGTTTTGCTAGAAGGCAATGTAACCACGTCAACGTCGGTGGTTGATATGTCAGTCGTCTTCGTTAATGTCTTTTTCTTCGTGGCAACGGCCTTCTTGGGCGTTACGGGGACGTCAGTGACTTCGGGACCATAGTCCGACAATAAGTCACCACGTTTTGTTGGTTGTTTGGGTAGCGGCATGGCTCACCTCTATGTCATGTGTGTTGAGTTCATTGTAGAGGTTGATTGTTGAACGTGTATGACTCAAATGATCAATCCATCAAAAGAAAGTCCTTGATTAGCCCATCTTTTCAAAAAAGTGTCATCATTTCGTTATAGGTCTAAAGTCTAGTAACCCTTTATTTTTCGCGATATGAAGCTTATTGAGAATTATTTTCGGGTAGTATGACTTTATCGTCGCTCAATGGAAGCGACACCACTAATTTCCCCCTTTGATTGAAGGAGGTTGCATGAAATATATTTCTACCCGCGGTCAGGGAACGAGCCTTTCGTTCAGTGACATTCTGTTCGAAGGCTATGCGGCTGACGGTGGACTGTATGTCCCTGCGCAGTTCCCGAAGGTCGATGCGCATACGCTTCAGACCTGGCGTGGACTTTCGTATGCCTCATTGGCTTTTGAGGTGATTCGACTTTTTGCGGAAGAAATCGATAAGACCGAGTTGTGGCGTATTTGTGGTGAAACCTATCAGCCCAATAATTTCGTTCACACGCGTCACTTGTTTGACAATGATGAAGTTGTAACGCTCAAGTGGCTCCACGACCACGTGGGTCTTTTGGAATTGTCGAATGGCCCCTCTTTGGCCTTTGACGACATCGCGATGCAGTTCTTGGCTCGTCTCTTTGATGCGAAGTTCGCTTCTGGTCGTCCTCGCACCCTTTTGGGCGCCACGACGGGGGACATGGGCGCCTCGGCTGAAGCTGCTTTTGGTGGCCACAAGAATATCCGCGTCATCATGTTGTCGCCGAAGGATCGCATGAGCCAGTTCCAGGCTGCACAACTCTATTCAAACCAAGACGAGAACGTTGAGAATATCGAAATCAATGGCACGTTCGACGAATGCCAGGATATTGTGCGTTCGATTTTGGAAGATCGAGAATACGCTCAGTCGCGAGGCTTGGGTGCGATTAACTCAGTGCTTTGGGCGCGTATTGTGGCGCAGATTGTCTACTACTTCTATGGCTACTTGAAGGCTGTGCAGTATGTGGGCGAAGAAGTGGTCTTTGCGGTGCCAGGTGGCAACTTCGGTAACGCGTATGCCTGCTGGGTAGCTAAGCAGATGGGACTCCCTGTGATGCGTCTCATTGTGTGCACGAATGAAAACGATGCGATGGACGAATTCTTGCGTACGGGTCGCTATGCGCCAAAGCCCTCGAACGAAACGATTGCGACGTCATCGCCCTCGACCGACATTTCTCGTGCTGCGAGCTTCGAGCGCTTCCTTTTTGACGTGCTGGGGCGTGATGGCGAACGCGTGAAAGCGCTTGCGCACGACTTGGAAACGAAGGGCGAATTTACGTTGACGGCAGAAGAATTCCGCAAGGTTCGTATGAGCGGTGTGGTGTCTGGCTCGTCCAACCATCCGAATCGTCTTGAAGTCATCGAGCAGATGCATCTTGAATACGATACGTATGTGGACCCGCACACGGCTGACGCGCTCTTCTCGGGTATCTATCTCCACCCGGTTGGTGTCAAGACCATTTGCGTGGAAACGGTACAGCCTGTGAAGTTCCCGCGCATGGTCAAACAGGCGACGGGTCATGTGGTGCCGCCGCCCGAAGATTTTGCTGATGTCTTTGATCGTCCTCAGCGCAAAGTGCAGTTGCCTGCTTGTAGCGCTGCGGTGCGCGAAGAAATTGATCGCATGACTGGGGTAGGGAATGCCTAAAACCGTGGGGTTTATTGGTTTTTCCGGTAGCGGAAAAACCACCCTGGCGACACAAGTCGCGGCGTCATTAACACGTCGCGGCTTTCGTGTTGCCGCGCTCAAAGATGCGCATCACGGCTTTGATATGGATAAGCCGGGTAAAGACAGCTGGCGCTACCGTGAGGCTGGCGCCAGCCAAGTTATTGTGCGTACCGATGCGCGTTGGGCGATGTTGGTTGAGACACCGCAACAAGCCTCGGTGGACGCGTTGCTTCAGAAGTTTGAGGCGGTCGATATCATTTTGGTGGAAGGCTTTAAAAACGAAGGCGCATTCCCTAAAATTGAAGTTCGACGAGCGTCGTGTTCGAAGTCTCAACCGCTCCTTGCCGCCACGCATGACGATGTGGTGGCGGTCGCGACGGACTGGGATGAGCCTGGTGTGAGCGTCCCTCGACTCGACATTAACGATATTGAAGCTGTAGCAGATTTTATTGAGTCTTTATGATCACTTACGCTGAAGCGCTAAGTCGTCTTCTTGAAAAGGCGACACCAGTGGAGGGACTGGAAACGGTTCCTCTTCTTTATTCCACGCATCGTGTGCTCGCTGAAGATATTGTGAGCCCGATCGCGGTGCCTGGCTGGGACAATTCTCAGATGGACGGCTATGCCGTCCGTGCGGCTGAACTCGCTGGCGCCTCAGAAGAGACGCCAGTGACGTTACCCGTTTCTGCGCGTATTGCCGCTGGTGAAGTGGGCGGCGCTTTAGAAGAAGGGTCGGTGGCGCGTATCTTTACGGGTGCGCCGATGCCTGAAGGTGCTGATACGATCGTCCCGCAAGAGGATGTTGAAGTGACGCCAGAAGGGATTCGCTTTACGAAAGCGGTTCGTGAAGGGGCATGGGTGCGTCGTCGTGGTTCTGACGTGAAGCAAGGTAGCGTGGTCATGAAAAAGGGCGACCGTTTGACGCCCGCTGCCATCGGTATGGTGGCTTCGATTGGTCGCGCTTACGTCAAGGTCTATCGTCGTCTTCGCGTAGGCATTTTCTTTGCGGGTGACGAATTGGTGCAGCCTGGCGAACCGTTGCCTCCAGGGGGTATCTATAACTCCAACCGCTTTATGATTCGTAGCTTGTTACAAGAGCTCGGCTGCGAAGCCCTGGATTTGGGTAATGTCCCAGATACTTTAGAGGCTACGATTGAAGCCTTTGAACGTGCAGCGGGTTCGGCCGATGTGATTTTAACGACGGGCGGCATGAGTGTGGGTGAAGAAGACCATATCAAGCCCGCTGTTGAAGCTTTGGGCTCACTCAATGTGTGGCGTGTACGCTTGAAGCCCGGTAAGCCGTTGGCCTTTGGTGAAGTGCGCGGTGTGCCCTTTATTGGTTGTCCAGGCAATCCCGTTGCAGGCTTTGTGGTCTTCTTGATGATGGCGCGCCCCTATCTCCTTCGCACGATGGGTTTGACCGATATCGATGTGAAGCCCATGGCCGTGCGTGCAGACTTTGAATGGACAAAGCCAGGCGAACGTCAAGAGTTTGTCCGCGTGCGCCGCAATAATGACGGTGGTTTAGATATCTATCCCACGCAAAACTCTCAGGTGCTCTCATCTTGCGCTTGGGGCGACGGTTTGGTTGATATCCCGGTGGGCGGTACGATCGCTCGAGGCGATATGGTCAACTACTATCCCTTCTGCCAGTTCTTTGCCTAAATTATTATGAAGATTCGAATTTTATATTTTGCGCTCTTGCGCGATGCCATGGATATGGCTGAAGAAACGCCAGAAGTCCCTGATGATGTGACGACAACGGGCGCGTTGCGTGACTGGTTGCGTTCTCGTGGTGAACCGTGGGCGACGGCACTCGGTAATCAGCGTCGCATTCGTGCGGCGGTGAACCAAGAAATGGCTGATCCTGAGGATTCGATAAAGGATGGTGACGAAGTCGCGTTCTTCCCACCGGTCACAGGGGGCTAGGATGGGTATCACCAAAATTCGCGTGAGCGAAGAAGACTTCGATCCCGGTCAAGAAATTGATGCCTTGATCGCACAGAGTCCTGAAGCGGGTGGTGTGGCGAGTTTCGTGGGTGTGGTGCGAAATCATAATGATGGTGCCAATGTGACTCATTTAACCCTCGAACACTACCCCGCGATGACCGAAAAAGCCTTGGCAGGTATTGTGGATCGAGCGAGAGCGCGTTGGAATGTGTGCGATGTGACTGTGATTCATCGTGTGGGTCCGATGGCTGTAGGTGAACATATCGTGCTCGTCGTGGTTACGTCGGCGCATCGAAAAGAAGCCTTTGAGGCCTGCGAATTCATCATGGATTGGCTCAAAACTGAAGCGCCTTTCTGGAAAAAAGAACGCACCCCTGAGGGCGACCATTGGGTGGATGCGCGCGAAAGCGACGAAGAAGCCAAAGCCCGTTGGGGTGAAGCGTGACGAAGGACGGCCCAATTTGGCTCGTTCTCTTGGCAGTCGGCACCGGCGCAGCGCTCGGTGCCGTTTGTCGTTGGATGCTCTCCTACGCGCTCAATCCTATGACGACTTGGATGCCTATGGGTACCCTTGTGGCGAATGCCTTAGGCGGCTTTTTGATCGGTTTGGTACTTGCCTGGACAGCAGCGACGCCAGATATCCCACCCGCTGTACGTCTCTTTATCGTGACAGGATTTTTGGGTGGCCTTACCACTTTTTCAACCTTCTCTGCTGAGGCTTTTACGTTCATCGAAGCGGGACGCTTCTTGCAAGCAGGGTGCCATATCGTCACCCATGTGACGTGTTCATTGATGGGTACGTGGCTAGGTTGGCGGTGGATGAAGGTGCTTTTAACATAAATAGACGCAAAAACGCCACGCTCTCACAGCACACTTCAAGTCTGTAAAACTCTGTAGCAACTTCAATCTTTTGCAAGGTTGAAAAGCACGTGTTGATCCCCATATACGAAGAGACATCAATGAACGGATGCGCGTCATCCGTAAGAAGGAACAACACATGCGTCAAGACAAGTTAACAACAAAATTCCAAGAAGCACTGGGTGAAGCTCAGTCTCAAGCGCTTGCTCATGACAATCAGTACATTGAGCCAGTGCATTTGCTCGCTGCCGTCCTTGCGGATGGTGAGGGAGCAAGTCGTAGTCTTCTCGAACGTGCAGGCGTCAATGTGCAAACGTTAACGCGCGAAATCAATGCCGCCGTCGAACGTCTCCCCAAGGTCTCCGGGACGGGCGGCGACGTGCAAGTTTCGCGCGAACTCATTAGCCTTTTGAACCTCACCGAAAAAGAAGCCATGAAGCGTGGCGACGAATATATTTCGACTGAAATGCTTCTCTTGGCTTTGACTGAAGATCGTAGTGAAGCTGGTCGCTTAGCAAAGCAAGCGGGGCTCACCCGTAGCGCCATTGAAGCTGCGATCACGACGGTGCGTGGGGGCGATAAGGCGGATAATCCCGATGCTGAAAACCAGCGTGAAGCCCTCAAGAAGTACACGGTGGATTTGACCGAACGCGCTCGCCAAGGGAAGTTGGACCCAGTGATCGGTCGTGACGACGAAATTCGCCGCACGATGCAGATTTTGCAGCGTCGTAGCAAAAATAACCCCGTGTTGATCGGTGAACCTGGCGTTGGTAAGACGGCTGTGGTCGAAGGTTTGGCTCAGCGTATTGTCAATAACGAGGTGCCTGATAGCTTGCGTGGAAAACGTGTGCTCTCGCTCGATATGGCAGGGCTCATCGCAGGTGCTAAGTATCGTGGTGAATTCGAAGAGCGTCTCAAGAAGCTCTTGAAGGAAGTGACGGCAGAGTCGGGCAATATCATCCTCTTTATTGACGAACTCCATACGGTGGTGGGGGCCGGCAAGACCGAGGGATCGATGGATGCTGGCAACATGCTTAAACCCGCGTTGTCGCGTGGTGAACTGCATGTGATTGGTGCAACCACCTTGGACGAATACCGCAAGTATGTCGAAAAGGATGCTGCGCTTGAGCGTCGTTTCCAGAAGGTTTTGATTGATGAGCCGAGCGTAGAAGATACGATCGCGATTTTGCGTGGTCTTCAGGAACGCTATGAAGCGCATCACGGGGTTGAAATTACGGACCCTGCGATTGTGGCTGCGGCTGAACTCTCGAACCGCTATATCACGGATCGCTTCTTACCCGATAAGGCCATTGACTTGATCGACGAAGCGGCTGCGCGCGTCAAGATGGAAATCGACAGTAAGCCTGAAGCGCTCGACAAACTTGATCGTCGACTGATTCAGCTGAAGATCGAACGCGAAGCGATGAAAAAAGAAACGGACGATGCGTCGAAGAAGCGCCTTCAAGCGATCGAAGACGAAATCACGAAGTTGTCTCGTGAATACGCCGATCTTGAAGAAGTCTGGAAAAAAGAAAAGAGCGAAGCCTTGGGTGCCAAGAGTGTGCGCGATGAAATTGACCGAACGCGCCATCAGATGGAAGAGTATCGTCGAACGGCGCAGTACGAAAAGCTCGCAGAGCTTCAGTATGCCGTGTTGCCTAAACTCGAAGAACGTCTGAAGAAGGCCGAAAGCGCTGAGTCGAATGAGTCTGCTGAAAAGCCAAAGCTCTTGCGTACCAGTGTGGGGGCTGAAGAAATCGCTGAAGTCGTGAGCCGTGCCACGGGGATTCCGGTCTCCAAGATGATGGAAGGCGAACGTCAAAAGCTCCTTCATATGAAGGAAGCGCTCAGTGACCGTGTGATTGGCCAAGACGAAGCGGTGCGTCGTGTTGCTGAAACAATTCTGCGTAGCCGCGCTGGGCTGTCGGATCCGAACCGTCCGTACGGTAGCTTCTTGTTCTTAGGGCCTACGGGTGTCGGTAAGACCGAGCTCACGAAGGCTTTGGCGCAGTTCCTCTTTGATACAGAGGACGCCATGGTGCGTATTGACATGAGTGAATTCATGGAAAAGCACAGCGTCGCTCGTCTCATTGGGGCGCCTCCGGGCTATGTGGGTTATGAAGAAGGGGGTTACCTCACTGAAGCTGTGCGTCGTCATCCGTACGCCGTGATTTTGCTCGACGAAGTTGAAAAAGCCCATCCAGACGTTTTCAATGTGTTGCTGCAGGTCTTGGACGACGGTCGTATGACGGATGGTCAGGGTCGCACGGTTGACTTTAAGAACACCGTCATTGTGATGACGTCGAACTTAGGGTCGAGCGAAATTCAGGAAATGATTGGCGAATCGCGCGAAAGTGTGAAGGCTGCGGTCATGAGTGAAGTGAAGGATCATTTCCGTCCTGAATTCATCAACCGTATCGACGAAATCGTGATCTTCAACTCGTTGGGTGGCGAAGCGATTCGTCGTATTGCGAAGATCCAGTTGAAGCTCTTAGAGGCGCGTGTTGCGTCGCAGGATATCAAGTTGGATGTGAGCGATGCGGCGCTTGATAAGCTCTCTGACGTAGGGTTTGATCCGCACTATGGTGCACGTCCCTTGAAGCGTGCAATCCAAGAGTACGTTGAAAATCCGTTAGCGATGGTCATGCTCGAAGGCCGCGCGGGTCCTGGTGATACGATCCACGTCAATGCGCCTGACGGTCGATTCACGTTCGACGTTGAAAAGGCGGCGAGCTAACACTTCGCAGAAGAAGCAATAAAGAATGGCCCTGTGGTGACAAACCCCAGGGCCATTTTGTACGTGAGAATCAATAGGTTAGTTCAGTAAGTGCGGTGGCACGACAGGGGCACCATTGAGACCGGGGCGCGATAGCGGGGTCGATATGCCGTCCATATTGACGTAGATACGACCGCCTTCGTCTTCGGTTTCAAAGTAACGGGCATTCTCATGAAAGATGATGTCCGTGACACCGAGCATATTGAGAAACCGTTCAAGGTTGGTTGCCACAGCCTGCGTGTCGGCGCTCGCATCCTGCACGGCGATGCAATCTCCACTAAAGGGTGTCGCACGTTCTGTGCGTAGGCCAATCGCAATACGAATTTCGCTTGCATACATCTTGGCTGCGTCCGGGCGTGAGCAGAAAAAGGCGATCGATGCGCAGAGGTCACTCGGTTGGCAGTTGGCTGTGTGTAACGCATTCATGATGAGCGGCGAAATACGGAAGGGTGCCATCACTTGCTCTAAGAAGTCCAACCCACGAATGATGGGGAAGGGTTCTGTCATGATTGCATGATAGCCATGGATATTAGGTGCCAAGACTTCAACAGCTTCGCGAGCCCACGCATTTTGCGTAATGCGATTGGGGTCAAACGTCCCTTCTTCGCGCAACTTGGGGTCTGACGAGACTTCGCACCAGTGATAGGGATGCACAACGACAAGTTCATCACTGGGTACCGTCACGGCAATCACGATGTGGCGTAAGTAGAGCCCATAGGCACGCTCTTCTTCAAGCGCCATGATCGGGTCATCGATCGACTCTGGAATATCCAAGTGTTCAGCCTGATAAAGAACACCGTCGTGCTTAGCCATACGACGTAAGAGCTGTGCAGCAAGTTCGGTATTGTTGGCTGGCCCCTGATTGCTTCGCAACATCTCATGAAAGATCGTGATCTTGGCTTTCGGATTGATGTAGTGCTTTTTTAAAAGATCTGCTAACTGCTGAGCTGTCGCCTCCGAAATGACAGCGTTAGGCGCATCAGACTTAAAGATGGTGTCCAAAAAGACGCCGACCGTCATCATGGTCGTCGTGTGCGTAGGGGTACGATATTCGTACTTGACTTCGGAGAGCATGCCATAGAAAAAGCCACGAGCTTCGTCGGCTAAAGGGGGATGTGTCTCACGGAGCTTTTCAAAGACCTCATCAGCCATGGCATAAAACTCGTCAGAGAGCTCATGTTCGAGTAACTTACGCAGACGTCGGTCAAGCACTTCACGATCAGCGAGCGAAGTGTAGCCCGTCAAGCGGTGCATGATGTAGGAGAGTTCGCGGCGCTGAGTCGCGAGAGATGCAGAACGTGCCATGGATAAAGGAGCAGATAATCAAAATGAATGCTGAGCATTGTAATAGAAATGCTGAGCGGTGTTGGGCAGGATCGCCTTTGGTGCCATAAAGCAAAACGGCCATGTCGGTTGAGGTCGACATGGCCGTAGAGTGTTTTGTTCGAGTGTTCGATTAGGCAGCCGAAGAAGGCGCTTTAACGATCGAGCGAACCTCATCAAAGGTTTTTGAGATGCGTTCGTTAGGTGCCTTGTCTAAAAGACTGACCACAACAATCGCGATGATCGCAAAGACAAAGCCCGGCAGAATTTCGTAAAGACCGAACCAGGCATAGTGGTTCCAAACAAGCACTGTGATCGCCCCCGTGACCATGCCGGCCAGGGCACCGTTACGGGTCATGCGACGCCACCAAAGCGACATGATGATGACGGGACCAAAGGCCGCACCAAAGCCAGCCCAGGCGTAAGAGACGAGAGAGAGCACGAGACTGTTGGGGTCACGAGCAAGCCAAACAGCCACCGCCGAGACCGCTAACACCATGCTGCGACCAACCCAAACGAGCTCACGCTGCGAAGCGTTACGACGAATGAAGGTTCGATAGAAGTCTTCAGTCAACGTGGACGAGCAAACGAGCAACTGGCAAGAGAGGGTTGACATCACAGCAGCCAAAATGGCGGACATCAAAATCCCCGCAATCCACGGATTAAAGAGTAGACCCGAGAGCACGATAAAGACGCGTTCGTGGTTTTCTTGAACGAGACCGGCCACGTCTTTGTGTTCAGCAAAGAAAGCCGCGCCAAAGAAGCCGACGCCCACGGCACCCGCCAAGCAGAACATCATCCAAAGCGTACCCACGCGACGGGCATTCGGAATGACGCTGATGGAACGCGTGGCCATAAAGCGCACCAAGATGTGTGGCTGACCAAAGTAACCCAAGCCCCAAGCCAAAAGACTCACAATCCCCAAGGCGGTATGGCCTTCTAGAATGTTGAGCATCTTGGGGTCAATGCTAGCGACACGTTCAGTGGCAGCTGTAAAGCCCCCTAAGTCCATCATCACAGCAAAAGGCGTCACGATGAGGGCAATACACATTAGGGTGGCTTGGATCGTATCGGTCCAACTCACGGCTAAGAAGCCGCCAATGAAAACGTAGAGAATCGTGGCAGCGGCCCCCAAGATGAGTGCTTGTTCGTAGGGCATGCCAAAGGTGTTTTCAAAGAGGCGAGCGCCAGCAACGACACCTGAAGCGCAATAAATCGTGAAAAAGAGCAGAATCACAAAGGCCGCAATAATGCGAAGGAGGTTCTGCTTATCTTCAAAGCGATGCGAGAAATAGTCAGGCAAGGTGAGGGCGTTATGGGTTTTTTCGGTGTAGACACGCAAACGTGCGGCGACAATACACCAGTTGGTATAGGCGCCGATCGTTAACCCAATCCCAATCCAGGATTGAGAGATCCCACTTAAAAAGACGGCACCCGGTAAGCCCATGAGCAACCAGCCGCTCATATCGGACGCACCGACTGAGAGCGCGGTTACCAGACCGCCGAGACTACGGCCGCCAAGAATATAGTCGCCATAGCTACGCGTATGGTAGTAGGCAAAAAAGCCCACACCTACCATGACGAGCAGGTAACCAATAAAGGTAATGGCAGTTGGATTACTGAACATAAAATGACTCTTCTTTCTTCTTGTGAGGCATCTGTTGCCACAACTCGCGTCAAAGATGCCGCCCTCGAGCGTGGCACAAATAAGGGGTAAACCAAACGTATCGAGGGGTGTTTTTAGAGGCGTGACCCTTAAGTATACGGAGTGTCGTCGGAATCTGTCCTCTTCGGCGTGCAAAAAGCGTCACGCCTAAGGCATCTTGCCTACTAACCGCCGATGTAACTCATTTCAATCTTGGCGCGTTCTGGCGCTAATCCAAGACTACGGAGTTCTGAGTAATGGTCATTGCGTGCGGTCCAAATGCGACCCAAGGCTTCTTCGATTTCCCAGTCGGTCGCACCACCACGGAGCATCGTACGAATGTCATAGCCTTCGGTAGCAAATAGACAAAGATAAAGACGACCATCCATACTGAGACGGGCACGTGAACAGTCTCCACAGAAGGCCTGGGTCACTGACGAGATGCAACCAAATTCGCCGCCGCCATCGACATAACGCCAACGGCTCGCTGTTTCGCCGGGGTAGTTGGCACCAATGGGTTCGACATCCCAACGGGTTCGAATAAGGTCAACGAGTTCAGCCGATGGCACAACGTCAGTCATACGCCAACCGTTCGAGGTGCCGACGTCCATATATTCGATAAAGCGGGGAATGATACCTGTGTGGCGAAAGCGTTCGCAAATCTTGAGAACTTCGGCTTCGTTGATGCCACGCTTCACAACCGTGTTGACTTTGACCTTGAAGCCAAGGTTAGCTGCATAGTCAATGCTTTCAAGAACTTTGGCCGCAGGGAAGCCAACGTCATTAAAGCCTTGAAAGATTGCTTCGTCCATGGCATCAAGCGACACCGTGACACGGTCGAGACCGGCATCCATGAGTGCCTGGGCTTTCTTCTTTAAGAGTGTGCCGTTGGTGGTAAGCGCAATGTCGATCGGGCGACCGTCTGGGGTTTGAAGCTGTCGTAATTCGGCGATGAGGTATTCAATCCCTTTACGCAAAAGCGGTTCGCCTCCGGTGAGACGTAGTTTTTCAACGCCATTGGCGACAAACAGTCGGGCTAAACGCGTGATTTCGTCAAAGGTGAGTAGCTCGGTGTGCGCCAAGAAGGATCGAGCGTCCTTGAATTTTTCCTTGGGCATACAGTAACGGCACCGAAAATTACAGTGGTCCGTTACTGAAATGCGCAAGTCTCTGAGTGGGCGTTGACGTTGGTCAGCCCAATGATCGTGTTGACGACGGATAGCCCCCGTTTGCGGAATCGGAAGACTCCGAATCGGATTGGTCGTAATAGGGATGACGCGTTCGTTATTACTCATGAGATCTCAGGACTTAAAAAGGAAAGACCGAAAAATCATTCTATAGGAATTGCGAGCGTCGATCATTACGCCTAAAGAGGTAGCGTATCTGCGTGCACGGCGAGCGAACGATAAAACTCGTAACGCGCTTCAGAGATGTAACCTTCTTCGACCGCCGCTTTGACCGAGCAACCGGGTTCTTCAAGATGACGACAATTAAAGAAGCGGCACCCGTCCACGTGTTCAGCAATATCAGGCATGGCGCGCAAAATGTCGTTGAGTGACAAGTGAGCTAGCCCAAACTCCTGAAAGCCCGGGGTGTCAATGACGGCACCCTGCCAATCGTCATCAGCTGCACTATACCAACGGGCGGCTGTGGTCGTTTGTTTACCTAAGTTGAGGGCTTCTGAGAATTCTCGGGTAGCTGCTTGCGCGTGTGGCACCAAAAGATTCAAGATGGTCGATTTACCCATGCCAGATTGACCAACGAGCAAACTCGCGCGTCCTGAGAGGCGTTCGATCAAACGTTGTCGGGTTTCTTCAGGGCGCGCTTGCGCCGACACGCTGATGACGTCGTGCCCAATGTGTTCAAGGAGTTGGCACGCGATTTCTGCGTCTTCTGCACCTTCTTCGAGTTCATCCTTATTACGAATGACGAGCGCAGGAATGCCAGCCTGATGGGCGGCCAGTAATGCCTTCCAAATAAACCACGGGTTAAAGGTTGGGCGAGATGCAAAAACAATACAGACGAGGTCGATATTTGAAGCGAGCGACTTGATGCGCCATTCGTCGGAGCGATAAAGCAGATTGCGGCGATCTTCAATGCTTTCAATGGCCGATACCCCAGAGACGGGCTCCGTGCAATGCACGATGTCGCCTACGACAACGTCTCCTTTTTTACCACGGCGATGGGCCTCAAGAAGCGTACCGTCCTCTAAGGTCACAAAGTAGTGTCGACCGTGGCCGGCCGTGACGCGCCCCGACAAAAGAGGTCCAGTCACAACTTGACGATCGGATTTGCTCGCTTTACGCGAAGGTTTTTTAGAAGCCATGAAAATTCCGTGGTTAGGGTGATGTGGTCACTGTGTGGGTTGATTGTACGTCATCGGGCGTCAAGCCTTTGTAGTTGAGAAGGCTTGCGACGCGCATCCCTGCATGAGGTCGACGATAGTGAAAAAGTGAATAAAGCCGTGACGGTGTGAGTGAAGTTGAATAATCACGATGTAAACGCACCAAGGCGCGCATCATCGCGTGACGGCCAACTGCACGCGCCGCATAACGGTCCGCGTCATACTGCAAAAGACGTGAGAAAAAATTCACTAAGGGGCTCACCGGGTAAAGGAGTACTGGAAAAGTCACCAATGCTAACGCTAAGACGTAGCCCGCATGCGTCCCACTATGGTGTGACGTCAACATGGGTGAATAGTTGAATCCCTCAAAAAAGAGGTCTTGAGTGGCACCCCAACCCGCCAAGGCACAACATGCAAAAGAGAGTGTTGCATGAATAAATAAGCGCACAAAGGCATGCCGATGACGAATGTGCCCAATTTCGTGAGCCACGATGGCAAGGAGTTCGTCTTCAGCAAGGAGTCTGGCGACGTGCGCAAAGACGACCACGCGACGTTGACGCCCCCAACCAGCAAGCACCACATTGCTGTGGTCCCAAGAGGCAGGTCGTGTCATCACGATCATGTCAGTCATGACGAGGCCATGGGTTTCCAAAAGATCACGTACTTTTTCGACAGTCTCGGGTTGATTAAAGGGGTGTGACCGCCGTGCCCAAAAGATGCCTTCAACGCGCGCGAAAAGCCAACGCCAAATCAAATAAATGCACCATAATCCCCAGGCAACGAGCCACCAACGTTGACCGACGTATTCAAAGAGTACCAAAAAAAAGGCCGTAAAAGGCATAAAGAGGGCCCATCCCCATAGGGCTTCAGCGAGCGTACGCTTGAGCCAATGGATGCGTGGTTCTCTCATATAGCCATAACGCTCTTTGACACGAAACCTAGCCCACCAACCAAAAGGGAGTTCGATGAGCATCATTAAAAGCACGATGGCGCTCAAAAGCACCCATTGCGAAAGAATGCTTGGTCCCAAAAGCGTCTCAGTGAAAATCGTCAGTAGGTTAAGCCCATTGCCATAGGTCATGAAAAGAGCAAAGGCGGCGCCCATCACCGTTAAGAGTAAGTTGGCTTGGGCAAGCTCACCTGTATAGTCCGCGGCTTTACGGACGGCAGCTAACGAGAGCTTTGATTCGAACCCGCGTGGGACAGACACGCAGGCTCTTTCGGCCGCGTGTGTTTGCATGATGGTGAGCGCACATTCGAGCGTCACATAGAGGACGAGGATACTCAAAAATGTGTGTTCAATCAGACTCGCAGAAACGGAGATCATGTGTGAGTGTACGAATCAAACATAAAAAGACGATAATCCTTATATTATGGCTGATCATCTTTAGGTGCGGATAGTCCAAGCCTAAGGAGACATGGCCCTTAAACGAACTTTAGTGAATAGAACGCATGACGAATACTATTGAACGAGATCCGTCCTACTCGGACGACAATCTGATTTGGATTGATATGGAAATGACGGGGCTTCAGCCTGAAGTCAATCGTGTGATTGAAGTCGCAGCGATCATTACCGACAAGCATCTCAATATTTTGCATAAGGGCCCAGTGGTTGCCATTCATCAGTCGGACGACATTCTTAACGGCATGGATGAGTGGAATACCGATACGCATACGCGCTCTGGCCTCGTTCGTCGTGTCAAAGAAAGTACGATTGACGAAGCAGCTTGCGAACAAATCTTTATTGAAACCTTCCGTCGTTTTGTGCCCGAAGGCAAAAGCCCGATGTGTGGCAATACCATTGGCCAGGACCGCCGCTTTATGGCCCGTTGGTTGCCGAACTTAGAAAAGTATTTCCATTATCGCTATCTAGATGTGTCTACCTTAAAGGAGTTGACCCGTCGCTGGGCACCTGAACATATTCGCAATGTTCAAAAGGCGACGAAGCACCAAGCGCTCTCCGACATCGAAGATAGTATCGAAGAGTTGCAGTACTACCGCGAAACAATCATGAAGATCTAAGGCGCGGTCGCGATTCAAGCCCAAACAAAAAGGTCGGCTTCACGTCAGAAGTCGACCTTTTTTAGTAGAGCCATTCTCGATTCAAGGACGAAAGGAGAATGGCTTTTCGTTGTGCGTTAAAGAAGGATTACACCATCAAGAGTGCGCAGCAAATCACAGCGACGAAGCAGGGAAGTGCCGTACGCTTAATGACTTCGATCGGGCTAACCATCGCAATACCGGACACCAAGATGCAGGCGCCAGCGAGCGGGGACATCGTACGACCGAGAGCACCGCAAAGGAAGGCAAGACCACCCAAGCCATGGATAGACATACCGAATTCCTGAGCATGCGGGGTAACCGTTTCGTTAAAGGCGAGGGTAGCAGCGTCACCAGAACCAGTGATCACCCCCATCAGCCATGGGCCAATGGAAGCGCCCCAACGTGCGAATTCGTTGGAATCCTTAAGGGCAGCAATGGCGCAGTCGATAAGACCGGAAGAACGAAGACCAGCGGCGAACACACCAGCGGCGATGATGATACCCATCACGTTGGCATAGCCACTACCCATACCGTTGAAGAATTCCTTCGTGAAGGTCTGCGGGTTGGCACGAGCAACAGCGAGGGCACAGATCGCACCGATCAACATGGCCTGAGCAACGCCCATCTTGATTTCGGGAATCCAGAGATTACCCACGACGAGGATGACGATCGGAACGAGCGGGATAAGAGCCTTCAGCGGCGTCGGGTGGAAGTCGTCTTGAGACTGAAGCTTGGATTCGTCAACCTGAGCGTTGGCGTCACCCTTGTGGTCACCAAAGAGGAACGCAACGATGAGGATACCAACGACGAGGATGGCACCGCACATCAAGGAGTAGGGCATGTGGAAGCCGATGAAGTCCATCACATCCATGTTGGCCATCTTAGCCACATACGGGTTGTGGGACGTACCCGGACTGAGGTAGGAACCGATCGTACCACCGAGAATGGCAGCAGCGGCGGCAGCGGGTTTAATGCCAGCGCGGAGCATCACCGGAATGAGCGTCGAACCGACAGCAGCAGAACAACCAGCGGCAGACGGAATGGCGATGTTGACAAAGAAGGTCAAAGCCGTGCAAACCGGGATAAGGAAGATACCGAGACCACGAATCGGGGTAGCGAGATAGTGAACGAGGGAACGGTCACACTGCGTGTATTTGGCCGTAAAAGCAAAACCCATCGAGCCGCAAATAGCCATGATGAGAGAACCGTTGGTCATTGACTTGCCAAAGGCGTTAAGACCAGCCATCGGCGTGAGGCTAATGACGCAAAGGAAAAGGCCGGCAGCAATAAGCACCAGTCGTGTTTCATAACGTTTGATAAGGGCCCACACCGTGGCAAAAATCACGGCAATGGCAACCCAGCTGAGCATGGTCATAGGAAACTCCCTAATCCATCGGTTGGATACTTTTTATTTTTAAGAGTCGTGTGACGTAGGCACATCACCCTACTCTAAGGTCTTAATACACCTAGTATGCCTCACAGATTTAGCGAACGCCTGAAGGTTTTTACGTAAGCCAATGGCGTGACACCTTGTAACAGAACGCTATAAAAAAAGAGGTTGAGTAATTTCAACCTCTTGATAAATAAGCGTTATTTTTCTTCGTCTGTCGGATGGGGGTGAGTATCCTTTTCTTCTGAGGAATTACCCTTAGTTTTTAGACGATACGGGGTTTTGCTTCGTTTCTGGCGGGATTGCAGTTTTCGGACAAGGTTCGGATTACGTAACCAAGCCTGCAACATCGAGAGACCGATGGCAAGCAGAATCGGACCCAAAATCAGCCCCAAGAATCCAAAGGCGATGACGCCACCAAAGACGCCAAGGAAAATGAGCGCAAGCGGTAACGAAGAGCCTCGAGCAATGAGGACGGGCTTTAAGAAGTTATCGACGCTTGAAATCGCCAACGTGCCCCAAACCACGAGAAAGGCGGCCATACCGGGTTCTCCATTAGAATAGAGCCAGATGGCAGCAGGTCCCCAAATTAAGGGTGGGCCTACTGGGACGATCGAAAGCACGAAGACCATAAAGCTCAACATGAGGACGCCTGGCACCCCGGCAATCCAAAAGCCAATACCAGCCACAATGCCTTGACCTAAGGCCGTCCCTAATAAGCCAAAGACTACCGATCGCGTGGTATTTACCAAAATGTTGGTGAGTTCGTTGGAGAGTTCACCACTCACACGACGCATGAGCATTTTGATGCGATCAGCAAACCAAGCACCGTCTCGGTAGAAGAAAAAGACGATGAAAGTCACCAAGGCTAATTGCAAGAGACCTTGACTCACATTGACCGCCGTATTGAGAATCCAAGCGGACATGGGTTCGAGCAACTTTTGAAGGGTGCTCGACAGCGAAGCCGGGTCAATCGCAAAGAGCAATTGATCATGTAACCACGGTCCAATCTTTGGGATCTCAGCAATGGCTGACGGAATCGTAAAGCCGCTTGAAACCCATGCACGAACGATGGCGACCGCCTTTGGGATTTGCTGAGCAATAGCAACAAGCAAGAAGCTCGTCGGAATCAGGACGCCCACGATGATCAAAAACACCATCAAAATGGCTGGAAAGGTCGTATTACCTCCCATGGAGACGCGGGCGCGTTGAAAGAGAGGCCAGGTGACTACAGCCAAAATGGCAGCGATCACAATGGCCGTTAAGAAGGGCTCAATAATGAAGTAGCAACCGATCGAGACCGCGACGGCCAGAACGACGCGAATCAGGAGGTCAATGCGTTCACTAAATGAAAGCATTGACGTCAGATTGGACGCCTTGTGGTGGTCGCGGTGCTCAACAAATGGCGCTTCACGGTGAGGGGTTTCGTCAGTAGTCATATGACGGTATCCGTGGTGTCAAAGGTGTTTGAAGACGAAAGGGGTACGGTTAGTCCGCCACAGGTTCGTCTTGTAAGTAGAAGCAACCATTGAGGTTCGTATTACGAACGGCCTTCACGAGCATTTCAATAGCAGGCATACGCGTAAAGCTCTTACGCCAAGCCAAAATCACGCGACGGCTTGGTGACGGGCTCTTAAACGGAATGGTCTTGATGCTATTGACGTTGCTTCGAAGGAAGGGCACGCAAGAAGCGGGCAAGACCGTGATGCCAAGCCCCTGAGCCACCATGTGACAGATGGTCTGAATGCTCGAGCCTTCAACCGTACGCTGCACGTCAGCTAGGCCAATGTTGCTACGAACAAGGTCAGGACAGATCCCAATGATTTGATCGCGGAAGCAGTGACCTGCACCCAAAAGCAACATCGTCTGGTCACGCAATTCTTGTGGTCCAATGTAGTTTCGGTTCACCCAGGGATGGTGAGCGGGCACCGCGACGACAAAACTTTCTTGATAGAGCGCTTGCGTCATAAAGCCCGTATCGGTCACTGTGTCGGCCATGATGGCAGCGTCAATAAAACCCGTGCGCAACTGTTCCACGAGGTCGGCCGTGAACGTTTCCTCTAAATAAAGCGGCATCTTCGGGGCTTTACTTGACATCTGAACGATGAGGTCTGGCATCAAGTAGGGCGCGATCGTATAAATCATGCCTAAACGTAAGGGACCTGACAATGGATCCTGACCGCGCAACGCAATTTCAGAAATGAGGCGGCTTTCTTCCAACACTTTTTGCGCTTGTTCAATGATCTGAGCACCAATGGGCGTCACGGTAATATCAGGAGAACGGCGCTCGAAAATGGCTACGCCTAACTCTTCTTCGAGTTTTTTAATAGCAACAGAAAGCGAAGGCTGACTGACAAAGCAGGATTCAGCTGCGCGTCCGAAGTGTTTTTCTCGTGCAACGGCGATGACATATTTCAATTCAGTTAGCGTCATGGCAGTGCTCCTTGTTGGAATCGGTGGGTATAAAAACTTAAAAATTAGGCAGCGAGGAATTCACTCGTGGTGTTAAACCATCGCTTGGCATGTGTCAGTGCACGTGCACGATCTGTTCGCAACCATTCTGTGGCGACTTTCTGAGCACTTGCTAAAAGGGTTTCATCTCGATCTAGATCAGCAAACTTTAGTAGCGGCATCCCTGATTGACGCTCACCCAAGAATTCGCCTGGACCTCGCATTTGTAAATCGCGTCGGGCAATTTCAAAACCATCCGTAAAGTCACGAAGAATTTTGAGTCGCTCCCAACCATTTGGCGTGATGTCTTCACCAAAGAGCAAAATACAAGCACTCTGAGTGGCTCCACGACCCACGCGCCCACGTAACTGATGGAGTTGCGCTAAACCAAAACGTTCGGCGTGCTCAATCACCATCAAAGACGCATTCGGAACGTCTACACCCACTTCAATCACAGTGGTCGCAACTAGCACTTGCGTAATACCCTTAACGAAGTCGCTCATCACGGCTTCTTTTTCAGCGGGTGGCATCGCACCGTGCACAAGCCCAATGGTGAGATTAGGTAGTCGTCTTTGAAGTTCATCGCGACAGGTAGTCGCAGGCGTCAGGTCCAGTTTGTCGCTTTCTTCAATCAAAGGACAAACCCAATAGACTTGATGACCCTCAGCAACAGAACCTAATACCACAGAGAGTACATTGTCTTTACGCTCAAGACGCACGGTCTTCGTGACGACGGGGGTGCGTCCTGGGGGCAACTCATCAATGATTGAGACATCCAAGTCAGCCAAATAGCTCATCGCAAGCGTTCGAGGAATCGGGGTGGCCGAGAGCATTAATAAATGCGGAACGACATCCGTCTTATTTTGTGTGCGTAGCGCTAAGCGTTGCGCGACCCCAAAGCGGTGCTGTTCGTCCACGATCGCGAGCCCTAATTTGGGAAATTGGACACGATCTTGAATGATGGCGTGGGTTCCGATGACAAGTTGGGCTTGACCTGACGTAATCTCTTCGAGTGCTTTGGTTTTTTCACTCGCTTTGAGGCGTCCTGTGAGCCACGTCACTCGAATCCCGAGCGGCGTGAGCCAAGCAGCAATCTTATTAAAGTGCTGCTCAGCCAAAATTTCAGTGGGCGCCATTAACGTCGCTTGGTATCCTGATTCAATCGCTTGTAAGGCTGCTAAGGCAGCGACGATTGTTTTGCCACTCCCAACGTCCCCTTGCACCAAGCGATGCATGGGGCGATCCGTCATAAGATCAGCCGAAATTTCGGCGGTGACGCGAACCTGTGCTTGGGTTAACGTAAAGGGGAGTGTCTTTAAAAATTGTTCAGTCAATGGCTTTGAGCTCGCATCAAGCTTAGGCGCATGACGATGGCTTGCAATGGCACGCATTTCACGAAGCGTGATTTGCTGCGCAAGGAGTTCATCAAAAATCAAACGACGCCAGGCTGGACACGTATGCTCTTGCAACCCGGCAACGTCAGCGTCGGACGGTGGGTTGTGTAGATACGTGATGGCTTCGCGTAAGCCAGGTAACCCAAACCGCTCAAGGATGGCTTTGGGTACAGGGTCGACAATGTCGAGGTCTAAGAGCGCGCGGTCAATACGCTTACGTAACCAACGCTGCTGAATGCCTTCGCCAGCAGGATAGATCGGTGTGAGCGCTTGGGGCAGGGCTTCGTCAAGTGTTTTACCAGACTTAATGCGGGGATGAACAAACTCTAAACCCCCGTAAAAGCCTTCACGCGGTTCACCATAGAGTCGAACACGTTGCCCAACGGCTAATTGCTTTTGGACTGACGGATAATAGTGAATGAATCGAGCGGTAATTTCGCCCGATTGGTCAGTAATGGTGGCAATAAATTGTTGGCCACGGCTCGTACGCGTAAAGCGCTGATCGGTGACTGTGCCTTCGATTTGAACGGAGGCTCCAGTCGTTAACGAGCCAATGGGCAGAATGCGCGTTTCGTCTTCATAGCGAAGCGGCAAATGCAACACAAAGTCCCAGTCGCGGACAAGCCCCAGCTTCTCGAGGCGCACGGCGAGTGGCTCGAGTTTGGTTTGCTTGATGACACCGGTGGCTTGTTCGGTGCGTTGGGGCGATGTGGTCATTTTTGTTAAAGGTGGTACGAGGGTTACGGCAACTCGACGACGGCTTCAATTTCAACCAAGGCACCTTTAGGTAGGGCGGCGACAGCAAAGCAAGAGCGAGCAGGGAAGGGCTCAGGCACGTGCTTAAGCATGGCGGAATTGACGACACCAAAATCATTGATGTCTTGTAAGAAGATGGTCATCTTGACAGCGTGCTTTAAAGAAGTCCCAGCGGCAACACAGATGGCTTCTAAATTAGCGAATACTTGTTCGGTCTGAGCCTCAAGCCCAACAGCCAATTCACCTGTCGCAGGGATCAAGCCAATTTGACCCGAAGTGAAAAGGAGTCCTTCGCTTAAAATGCCTTGACTGTAGGCACCGATCGCGGCAGGGGCTTTGTCAGTATGGATGACGTTCTTACTCATCGTTCACGCCTTTATGAAAGGGACTAAATAAGGACATTCTATCTAAAAAAAGAGTTCGATAGTGTAAGAGACTATCGAGTAAATGAAAAATAGCTATAAAGGCTATGAAAAACAAAATTAAGTATAAATACGTAAAAATAAGCAAAAAGTTCGGTGAGAGACGTAAAATTACATTTTTCCAAAATTACGGGTAATTTCGTACCACTAAGGGAATACTTCCTTCGGCTAGGTTGAAACAGAGGGAAGTTGGAGGAAAGGACGAGGTGCGGCAGAGGACTTTTGGATCAAATGGAAAGCGTATCAGGAGAATTGAAGCGTTGGGTAGTTTCAGAAAAATTGACGAAATCGAAAAGAAAATGGCTAGACCTTCGGGTAATCCCGATTGTTTCAAACGGGGTACAGGGGATAAACTGCACGTGACTTAAGAAAAGCTAGCTTGGGTGAATTGCTTAGTTCGAACGAACGGAAATAAATCAAGAACCCGTATAAATACGTAGCTTTTTGAGAAGGTGGATCGTAAAGATTGGGTTTTATTTGATTTAAGCAGGTATACCCCTATTTCTTCTAGCCCCTATTTCAGACAAAGCTGATATAAGGTGTGTGTGGGAAGAATCTGATCTTCTTTCTTACATCAAAGTCCGTCTCAATTGTCTGTCGCAAAGTTGATTGAGACCAGTTCATCTTAGTCGCATCAGGAGAACGGCGATTTAGATGAATTGATGGAAATTGACCCCGTGTCGCGTGCGATGAAAGTGATTTCGAAGCCCGGCACATCGTCTTTGGATCTAGGAGACCATTGGAAATGAAAATTATCTACACCGACGTGCTCGTGATCGGTGGCGGTCTTGCCGGTCTGCGTATGGCCGTTGCTGCCAAGCGCCGTGGGCATGACTCGATCGTCCTGTCACTGGTTCCGCCGAAGCGCAGCCACTCTAAGGCTGCTCAGGGTGGTATGCAGGCCTCGCTCGGTAACGTTATTAAAGGCGTTGGCGACAACGAAGACGTCCACTTTGGCGACACGGTTCGCGGCTCTGACTGGGGTGCTGACCAGGAAGTCGTCCGTATGTTCGTTAACACCTCCCCGAAGGCTGTGCGTGAACTCGCTGCCTGGGGTGTGCCTTGGAGCCGTATCACCCCGGGTGATCGCCAGGTCATTATCAATGGTGAAAAGGTCACCATTACTGAACGTAAGGAAGCCGCTGGCTTGATCGCTCAGCGTGACTTCGGTGGTACGAAGAAGTGGCGTACGTGCTATGTGTCCGACTGTACCGGCCACTCCATGTTGAACGCTGTTTCTGACCGCATCATCGCTGAACAGGTTCCTGTTATCGAACGCGTTGAAGCCCTCTCTTTGATTCACGACGGCAAGCGCTGCTACGGCGCCATCGTTCGTTGCTTGATCACTGGCGAACTCATGGCCTACGTCTCCAAGGCGACGGCTATCGCCACGGGCGGTGCTGGTCGTATCTACCGCGTGACGACGAACGCTGTCATTTGCGACGGTACGGGCTATGACCTCGCTCTCGAAACGGGCGTTGCTACGCTCAGCAACATGGAAGCTATCCAGTTCCACCCGACCGGTATCTTCCCGGCTGGTATTCTCGTGACGGAAGGTTGCCGTGGTGACGGTGGCTTGCTCCGTGACGTCGACGGTCACCGCTTCATGCCGGACGTCGAACCTGAAAAGAAGGAACTTGCTTCCCGTGACGTGGTTTCCCGTCGTATGGAAGAACGTATTGCCATGGGCAAGGGTGTTAAGAGCCGCTTCGGCGAACACATCTGGCTTGACATTACGCTTCTCGGCGAACACCACATCAAGCACAAGCTCCGTGAAGTTTATGAAATCTGCCATTACTTCCTCGGCGTTGACCCGACGAAGGAATGGGTGCCTGTCCGTCCGGCCCAGCACTACACCATGGGTGGTGTGCGCACGAAGCCGACTGGTGAAAGCCCGACGCTTAAGGGTCTCTTCGCTGCTGGCGAAGCCGCTTGTTGGGACATGCACGGCTTTAACCGCTTGGGCGGTAACTCCGTGGCTGAAACCGTCGTTGCCGGTATGATCGTTGGCGAATTCATCGCTGACTTCTGCGACAAGCCTGAAAACGGTATCGATATTCCGACGTCCATCATCTACGGCGCTCTCGCCAAGGAAGAAGCTCGTCTGAAGTCCTTCATCAACAACGGTGGTTCTGAAGACGCTGTCGCTTTGCGTACGCGTATGCAGGAAATCATGACGACCAAGATCGGTATTTTCCGTAAGGGTGCCGATATGGAAAGCGCTGTTGCTGAACTTGAAGACCTCTACAAGCGCTCCTTCAAGATCTCCGTTAAGGATGTTGTCGGTCCGAACCCCGAACTTATCTACGCTTACCGTACCCAGAAGATGCTCCGCGTTGCCCTTTCCGTGGCTTGCGGCGCTCTCAACCGTAAGGAATCTCGCGGTGCTCACTACCGTGAAGACTACCCGGTTCGTAACGACGTTGAATGGCTCAACCGTACGCTCGTTACGTGGAAGGAAGGCGATACGTTGCCGACCCTTAACTACGAAAACCTTGATATCAGCAAGATGGAACTCCCGCCGGGCTTCCGTGGCTACGGTGTGAAGAACTACATCGAAAATCCGGAATCGGCCAAGCGCCAGGCTGAAGTCGACGCCATCCGTGCGAAGATGGAAGCTGAAGGTGCCGACCGCTTCGCTATTCAGAACGCTCTGATGCCGTACCAGGATCTTCTGCCGAAGCGCCTGAAGGGTGTTAACGAACGCGTTGATGAACCGCTGAAAGATTAATTTTGGAGATTGACGTCAAAATGGCTGATATTCAACAGACCACCAAGAAGCAGCACCGCATGCTGAAGATCAGCATCCTGCGTTTTAACCCGCAGGATCCTGAAAGCGTGCCGCACATGCAGACCTATGAGTTGGAAGAATCCGACTCCATGACGCTGTTCATCGCTTTGAATGAACTTCGCGATCATCAGGATCCGACGCTCATGTTTGACTTCGTCTGCCGTGCCGGTATCTGCGGTTCCTGCGCCATGATGATCAACGGTAAGCCGGGTCTTGCCTGCCGTACGCTGACGCGTGACCTTCCGACGGAATTCACGTTGGCTCCGTTGCCTGCCTTCGAACTCATCGGTGACCTCTCTGTGAACACCGGTAAGTGGATGCGCAACATGTCCGAACGCATGGAAACGTGGGTTCACATGAAGGAAGAAGAAGTCGACCTTCGCAAGAAGGAAGAACCGATGGATCCGCAGCTCGCCGAAGACATCTACGTTCTCGACCGCTGCGTCGAATGCGGTTGCTGTATCGCTGGTTGCGGTACGGTTCGCATCCGTCCGGACTTCGTTGGCGGCGTTGGCATCAACAAGATCGCCCGCTTCCGTCTCGACCCGCGCGACACGCGTAATGATGCTGACTACTACGATATCGTCGGTGACGAATCCGGCGTGTTCGGTTGTATGTCTCTCCTTGCTTGCCACGACTTCTGCCCGAAGGAACTTCCCCTTAAGACGCAGATCGCCTTCATCCGTCGCAAGATGGCTGAACAGGGTATGCGTGGCTACGATAAGGTTTTACCTAGCCAGAAAAAGGCTATTCCAATTAAGCCGGCTAGACAGTAAAATGTAGTCTGATGAGAGGTGGTTATCCAATCGCCTCTCACAGATACGATTTATCTAACCAGTTATCCAGGACCATTGATGACTGGTTAGATTCAAAGGTTAGGACCACTGGCACGGAACGTCTCCATGTCTGGTTCATACCGCTTTATTTGAGGAGCAAATAAAATGTCTCGTATTGAAAGCGACTTCCTTGGTGAACTCGAGATCCCTGATGAAGCCTACTATGGCGTGCAGACCATGCGCGGTAAGCACAACTTCAACATCACGGAAATGCCGATGTCTCAGGAACCGTTCTTCGCTATTGGCTTCGGCTATGTGAAGAAGGCTTCTATCATGGCCAACAAGGAACTCGGTTGCATCCCGGCCGACGTCGCTGACGCTCTCATTTGGGCTTGCGATCAGATCATCGCTGGCAAGTACAATGATCAGTTCGTTACCGACTGGCTCCAGGGTGGTGCTGGTACGTCCACGAACATGAACATGAACGAAGTGATTTCCAACCTCGCTTGCGAACACCTCGGTCTTGCTAAGGGTGATAAGAAGGTTTCTCCGAACGACCACGCCAACTTCGGCCAGTCCACGAACGACTCCTATCCGACCGCTCTTCATATCTCTCTCCTTCTCCGTTCCAACGTTCTCTTGAAGGCTGTTGAAGAACTCGTCCAGAGCTTCTACAAGAAGGCTGAAGAAACGAAGGGTGTTCTTAAGATGGGTCGTACCCACCTTCAGGACGCTGTTCCGATGTCCTTTGGTCAGGAATTCCATGGTTGGGGCTCCACGATCGAAGACGAAATCAAGACGATCAAGGAAGCTCAGGAACACCTCAAGGTTGTTAACCTCGGCGCTACCGCTATTGGTACGACCGTGACGGCTCACCCGGATTTCCCTGCTCTTGCTGTCAAGTACCTTGCTGAAATCACCGGTATCGACCTCCGCAACAACGACGACCTCATCGCTGCTACCAGCGACTGCGGTTCCTATGTTGCCTTGTCTTCCGCTGTTAAGAGCCTCGCCATCAAGATGACGAAGGTTTGCAACGACTTGCGTCTCCTTGCTTCTGGTCCGCGTACGGGTTTGTCCGAACTCATCCTTCCGCAGCTCCAGCCGGGTTCCTCCATCATGCCGGGTAAGGTTAACCCCGTTATCCCGGAAGTTACGAACCAGGCTTCCTTCCTCGCGATCGGTCTCGACACGACGGTTATGCTCGCTGCTTCCGCTGGTCAGCTCGAACTGAACGTTATGGAACCGGTTATCACGTTCGCTCTCTACATGCAGATGAAGGTCATGACCAACGCCTGCGTCGCGATGCGTGAAAAGTGTGTTGACGGCATCGTCGTTAACGCCGACCACTGCAAGGATCTCGTGATGAACTCTCTCGGCATCATCACCATCCTTAAGCCGCACTTCGGCTACAAGCCCTGCGCTAACATCGCTCGCGAAGGCTTCTTGACTGGTAAGTCTTTGCATCAGCTCGTTGTTGAAGAAAAGGGCATGCTTACTCAGGAACAGTGGGATAAGGTCTTCACGTACGAAAACCTCATCAACCCGAAGTTCGAAAAGTAAGAATATAAAAATTTCCGGGACAGTCGCTACTGTTCTATGAACCGGAGCGACTACCGGTAAACAGATTGTTCCAGTCCGAGAAGTCGGGCTGGAACAATTCCATTGACCAACCAAAGAAAAGAGAGGATTCGGAAGGACAGGGACACGTTCTTTCGAAGCTATTATGGACTTCATTACTCTTCTTCAGTTCGTTGTCGTTTTGGCAGCGATCTTCCTCGGTGTTCGCATTGGCGGCATCGGTATCGGCTACGTCGGCGGTGCTGGCGTTCTCGTCCTCGGTCTTGGTTTCGGTATGAAGCCGGGTAACGTGCCTTGGGACGTGATCCTTATTATTGCTTCCGTGATCGCTGCTATTGCTGCTATGCAGCTCGCTGGCGGTCTCGACTACCTCGTTCGTATTGCTGAACGTATTCTTCGTCGCAATCCGAAGCAGATTAACTATCTCGCTCCGGTCGTGACCTATGTCCTTACCCTCTTCGCTGGTACGGGTCATACGGCCTTCTCCATGATCCCTGTGATCGTTGAAGTGGCCAAGGAACAGAATATCAAGCCGTCCGTTCCGCTTTCTATCGCTGTGGTGGCTTCTCAGATCGCCATTACTGCTTCTCCGGTTTCTGCCGCTGTGATCTATATGTCTGGCGTGCTTGAAAAGTTCGGCTGGAGCTATCCGTTTCTCCTCGGTATTTGGATTGTGACGACCTTCGCTGGCTGCATGATCACGGCTTTCATCATGACGCTCATCTCCAACATGGATCTGAGCTCTGACCCGGTCTACCAGGAACGTCTTGCCAAGGGTCTTATCAAGGCTCCGGTTAAGGGCCAACAGAAGGAACTCCCGGCTGGCGCCAAGACCTCCGTTATGATCTTCCTTCTCGGCGTTCTTTGCGTGGTTTTCTACGCTTCCGCTATCTCTCCCGCCGTTGGTTTGATCAACCCGGTCGTTGTGCCGCGTGACGCTGCTATCTGGTGCTTCATGTTCATCATCGCTTCCTTGATCAGCGTTTGCTGCAAGGTTGACGTGAGCAAGATTGGTTCCTCTTCTGTGTTCCAGTCCGGTATGATCGCCTGTATCTGCGTGTTCGGTGTGGCTTGGCTCGGTGACACGTTCGTGTCTGGTCACGCTACCGAAATTAAGGAACTCGCCGCTGGTACGGTTTCCGAAACCCCGGCTCTCCTCGCTGTCGTGTTCTTCGTTGCTGCTATGCTCCTGTACTCTCAGGCTGCTACGGCTAAGGCCATCACGCCGGCTATCGTTGCTGCTCTCGGTATCACCGCTGCTAACCCGGGCGACTCCTACATGCTCGTCGCTTCCTTCGCTGCTGTGAGCGCCTTGTTCGTTCTTCCGACGTACCCGACGCTTCTCGGTGCCGTTCAGATGGACTACACGGGTTCTACCCGCATCGGCAAGTGGGTCTTCAACCACTCCTTCTTCATCCCTGGCGTTCTCGCCATTGTGATCAGCGTTGCCCTCGGCTTCCTCGCTTGCGGCCTCTTCTAATCACGGGATAGATCACTTATTCAGTTTGAATAGTTGATTGCGTCAGGCTCTCTCCTTCGGGTGAGGGCCTGATTTTTTTATATGTTTAGGCTTGGAAAAAATATTCGATTATGAGCTTCGTTCGAGGAGTTAGACTGGGTACTCACGACTGAATACCTTCACTGTCTCGAAGCGCTCGGTGAGGCTTAGAGCGCAGTTTGCCCCTTGAAGATAAAAGTCTAAGGCCGGTTAAACCCGTTTTGAGAATAGGGTTTACTCTTTGGAGGTGATAAAGGTAGAGAAGGGCGAAAGCGTACGAATTCGTCGCTTGACTTGGTGTTAAAAAGGGGAAGAGGTAAAAGGGGAGAAAGGTTTGATGCGGGTGCGAAACCTAGAAACGGAAACGGGCTACTTAGGTTTCCCTAAATAGCCCGAATCTTTTTGGTGCCAGAGACGGGAATCGAACCCGTACGCCGATTTCGCGGCGGCGGATTTTAAGTCCGCTACGTCTACCAATTCCGTCACTCTGGCTCCTCATGACTGGTTCGATAGTCTGCTTGAGGAGATCCGAAAAAAAAGGGAGGCAAGTAGCTTCCCTTTCTTCTCTGAATTCTGGAGCGGGAGACGAGTCTCGAACTCGCGACCTCAACCTTGGCAAGGTTGCG
>ERZ826016.255-NODE-255-length-68392-cov-8.191814_pt1 | contig 68392 bp, 66 predicted proteins | sample MGYA00519872_ERZ826016 | MGnify/ENA primary metagenome ERZ826016 (study PRJEB31778, sample SAMEA3449218) | human gut metagenome | biome: human gut; feature: human-associated habitat; material: faeces | place: United Kingdom | collected 2010/2012 ... | reverse complement strand
TGTTCCCCCGCTGTAATAACCCATTGTAACGGAGTCGTATAAGCTGCATCATAGGGAAAAACGATACGGTAAAATCCGAAACAAATTTTGGGGAGAAATATCTTTGGTTCCGTTTCTCTTATTCCGAAATCAGCCGTGATGGGCCCTCTATTCCCACCGACAAATTAGGTATCAAAATATGCCGAACCGCGAATTTGTGAGGCCCTTATATCATCGTCATGAATGACGGTGTTTTACGGGCCCTGTTGATAAGCGGGATAGATGAAAAATCGCTGCTTTTGACCTATTAAAGGAATAATAACTTTCGATTTAGTGGGTCAATAATTTTGTCGGTGCTGTACCATTTAGTACTTTTGAGTTAATCTATTCTGAGGTGTCTGAAGGCCATTGTGAGGAGGAGGAAACATGAAGGATCCATTTGGTTCTTCTTTGTTTGTTTCTTCTTCGGATGTGGAGATTAGGCCCTTACAGCGCGCATTCCACAAAACAACCGCTTCCTATAAATTGGCTTTCTTTTAAGATGGCTAGTGTTTAAGCAATACAGAGTTGCTATTTAAAAATCGTATTCGCGTTTCCGTTTTTACTTCTTTTTTGTCCATAAAATGAAACCATTCGATCTTCGTTGAAACTTTGAAAATGAACAGCACATTGACCCACACCGTTAAAGCTTCGCTTCACAGCGAATGCCTTGTGCTGTCCAATCGAATGTGCCGAATGTGAGTCTGACTTTCTGCTAAGGAATGTCTTACTGACTTCTCTATTTGTCTTTCCCAAAATCCATCTTTAACTCGGGATAAGAGTAAGCAGAGTGAAGGTACATCCAAAAACCGCCCGCTTTTCAAGTCCCGACAAAATTAAACAACTAACTTTGTAATAGGTGAAAAGCATGCAACGTTTCCAATTTTTAAAACTGGCTGCCGCAGCAGTGATTGCCGTTCCTCTCCTTCTTTCCGGATGCGGCGATAAAAAAACCGCCGAACTTAGAGTCGGTGCGACCGCAGGCCCTCACGCAGCGAATGTTCAAAAGGCCGCAGAAGTAGCTAAGAAACAAGGCTTAAACGTTAAGGTCATTGAATTTACGGACTACATTTCCCCGAACAAGAGCTTGGAAGAGGGTTCTTTAGATATCGTAATTTATCAGCACGAGCCGTTCCTCAACAATTTCAACAAGCAGCAGGGTACACACCTCAAAAATATCGGTGTAGCTGTTGTTCAGCCGATGGGTTTTTATTCAAAAAATATTCACAGTCTGAAGGACATTCCTGACGGCGCAACGTTTGCGATCCCGAATGACCCGAGCAACGAAGGCCGCGGACTTCAGTTAATTGAAAAAGCCGGTTTAATTAAATTGCAGCCTGGAAAAGACGGCTCTGCAATTACGGTTGCCGACATCATCGACAATCCGAAGCATCTGAAATTTAAAGAACTCGAAGCCGCTCAGCTGCCGAGGAGTTTGTCCGACGTCGACATTGCTACGATTCCGATGAATTACGTTATCAGCGCAGGTCTTTCTCCGGAAAAAGACGGCTTCTACTACGAATCTAAAGAAGCACCTTATGCGCTGATCATTATTGCTGCAAGAGAAAACAATGCTAATAATGCAGACGTCCAGAAGTTTGTGAAGGCATTCCAATCTCCGGAAGTAGCTAAATTCATTAAGGAAGAATTTAAAGGTGCAGTAGTTCCGGCTTGGGAATGATACATAATAGGTAATTTCTTGAATAAAAACGAATTCCGCCGAATCAGCAGTGGTACGGCGGAATTTTTTCTAACACGCTTTTCTAACAAATTTCCATCTAATCTAACAAATCGAATGTTAGATAAATGTTAGAAAAATGCACTTGAGGAGTCGTTTTCATTTGTCAGACTGCTCATTAACGAAAGTCGATTCTCGGGAAAACGATAAGGTGCTTTGTATCTAAATGTATGCCAAGAGAGCACCTGAAGTTCTAAGATTAAGGGATCAGGTAGAGGTGCAGACTTTATAAGTAGTTGCTTCCTTTAAAGGAGAATCGGGAGGCAGCAAAAGGAAAGTTTGCCGAAGGCCGATCGATCTCTCCTAAATTGATCGGACCTGGGCCGTCGAAAAACATTCGGCGGACTGTCACTGAACAGTGGAGCGCTACCCGAGGTCTCGAACCTTATTCCTTTTGATATTCCCTTTAAGGTCCGGATGCTCCTGAGTTTTATAGAAGAATCACAGATAATTTCAAGAGGGCCTTTGAGTCCCAAGGGTTCTCTAGTTTTTTGATTTTTTCTCTTCTGTGGTAATAATCTCTTTATTCTGGAAATAGCTTCCAAGACCTTCTCGTAAAGCAAGCTTCTTCCGCAGCGAAGCCGCTGTTTCATAGTCTTCAGGTACAGTCATCTCCAATGCGGCGCATATCTGTTTTATTTCCTCAGAGATTCCCGTCGTGGCGTAAATTGCTGGCAACCTGTCTAATTTGATTTTTGTAGTTCTAAGACCGTTGAGACTTTCAACGATTTTGCCTATTGGGATGGGAGTTTCTCTCTTTCTTAGTTTGTATTCCAACAATCTTGAGAGGACCAGTGAGATATAGCAGCAAAGAAAGTGACCGCGGATGTGATTTTCAGTTCTTACGTAAACGGGACGACCTTCCAACTGGCTCTTAAGAACTCGGAAGTTGCTTTCAATGTGCCAAAGTCCTTTGTAGATATCCAGTACTTTTTCTGCCGGATCATTCAGAGAAGTTTCGATGACGTGCATTCCGTCAAAGAGTTCTTGCTCTGAGATTCTTTCGTAATTAACCGCCAGGCTCTCTTTATCGATATCCACGCTGACCAGGCTTTTCCCGCCTTTCTTCAGCTCAGCTGAGAAGTTAGACGGATTAGCCACAAGCCTCTCGGCTTTCTTTATTAGTCTTTGTCGGTCGATCCTATCCTTGATAAATCGTTTTTCCGAGAAGGTGATAATAAAGCGACGTTTAATGGTCCCTTTCTTTCTCTTGTTGCCGTATTTCGTCGTGTATGGCTTGAGCTTATCTTCGAGTTTTTTCTTCTCCTGGGGATTACTGTTTTCGTAAGCAAAGTCAGGATATTTATAACTAACTTTGGTTTCCAAGGTTACTTCTTTGAACCATGCCTTTGAGAGGACGCCGTTACCGTCTGCCACAACTCTTTCGACTCTTCCTGTCGGATCCAATGCGGCTTCCTTGATCTCCTTGGACGCGTTTCTGATTTTTGAGGAGAGGACATAGCTATTGCTCAATTCCAGCAGACAATGAATGTTGGCTGTATTGTTCAAGCCCTTGTCAGCAACGACGATAAGATTTTCGACGCCGTAAGTTTTCTTTAGTTCCTCAATGAAAGGGATCATTGTAGGAGACTCGCCCTGATTTCCTCGGTAAAGGTTGTAGCTGATCGGAAGGCCGTCCTTATCAGCAGCCAGAGCCATGACAACTTGTACCTCATTAAATTTTTTATCTTTCGAGTATCCGAACTCCCGCAGACTGTCTGCTTCAACGCTTTCAAATGCGTAGGTAGTAATGTCGTAGAGACAGGCGCGAGTATCGCGACGCGGATTTTTCTCTAAGAGTTTTTTATTCAAATACTTAATAACGGAGTCTTTATTCTTGCTGAGCAAATCAAGACAGTTGTAATAGTGAGCAAGGTTTTCTTCCTTGGCACCAAGATAAGAAACAGGAGCTAACCGGCACGTCTTGGCTTTGGACCAAGGAGCAAGAATTCGGCCAAGACAAAGCTGCCTTACTACTTCTTCAAAATCAAATTCAATGTCAGAGTCTTTCTTGAGATAAGACAGCTTGTAAGGCAGATTTAATTCGTTCCAAAGCCTGTCGAGAACAACCATGCCTAAGCCTCGCAGACAAGGCTTTTCCCCTTTGAGCATGATCCCGTCTTTAGCTGCTCGAATGATATCGGCCTCAATAGTTTCATTGCTCAAGAGCCGCTTTCTTATGTCCTCTCCGGCAGCGTTTTCATTAAGGATTCTAACTTCGTCTTTGATCTTCTCTAAGGCTTGAGGGTCTACAGCCAGAAGCTTTTTCAGGTTTCCACATCTGCGAACGATACTCTTACGGGACTGACCGTCTTCATTTCGATAAGAGGAAGCAATGTAGACGCTTCTGTTATCGCCTTTTGAGCTGTACATGATGTGGTAGCGCATGATTCCTCCTTTATACTATTACTACTATTTTACCACAAAAAGATAAAAAATAATAGGCCTTTACCATATGATTTTTAAATAAAAACTACAGATTTAGGCCTAAAACTCAGGAGCTATTCTTTATGCATCCTCCGGCGAAGACTTCAAAGAAAAAGCCAGAGCGGTCGCGATGCAGACTCGCGATGCGATCAATGCAGCCCGAGGACTCTAAATTTCGTTGACGATGGTGCGTTGCGGGATGTCCCAGAAAGGCGCCACCATGTCTTCTTTGCTTTTGAAAAATTGAACCAGGCGCGTTTGGAACCACTGCAGAAATACGCGGTGGCGGCGGATGCGCCAATTTGTTTTTGAAGTGCACACAAAGCACTCCACCGGCGGATGGACCCAGCCGGGAAGAATCGGGACCAGAATGCCCGAGGCAATTTCCTGTGCGCAGTGAAAAAGCGGCAAATCCACCGAGATGCCCAGCCCGTCAATGACAGACTTTTTAATCGCTAGAATGTTGGAAACTCTGAGTACTTGTTTCCATTTCACTTCTTCGCGTTTATCACCGTTTTCTAAGTAACGCGTGGCGGAACGCACTGAACCGTCATAAACCAAAACTGTGTGTGCGGCTAAATCCTTGGGATGCAGAGGCATTCCATGCTCTTCGATGTAGCGGCGCGAAGCTACGGGCACATAGACGTTGCGTCCTCTTGAGTAAGACACAATCCGCGGATCCTTGGATTTAAAGCTAGCTACTGAGATGTCGGCCTTGTACTGAAGGATGTCCTGGACGTTTCCGCCGCCGACAATGTCAAAGACGATCTCAGGGTACTGAGAGTTGAATTCCATTAGCATCGGGATGTAGGCCGCAACGGAGCCGGGCGCCAAAGAGAGGCGAATTTTTCCTGCCATGCCGGCCGAGCTCTGTGTCAGCTCTTTGACCATCTCCTCGTGCTGCAAAAGAATATTCGAAGCATGCTCATAGGCGATCTGGCCGGACTCCGTGAGCTGCAGGGGTCTTGTCACACGGAGTATGAGCGTCTGCCCCAAAGCATTTTCTAAGGAGGTCAGCGCGCGAGAGACGGTTGAGACTTCTACATCAAACTCTCCGGCGGTATCAGAGAAGTTTCGGGTATTGCACAAGCTGCAAAAAAGGCGCCAGGCACTGAGGTCGTCTAGTTTTGACATGATGCGAAAAAAGGGAATCGAGGATCTGTACATACTTTCTAACAAAAGCGACAAATACGCAAGTACTTTGCGTAAAACGCAAAGTAGCGTTTCCGATTTCGCCTGTCAGTTTTGAGGCCGGCTCATCAAAATAATAAAAAACAACCTCAAAACATAGGAGAAAAACAGATGACAGTCAGAGACGAGTTCTTCTGGTTGGGCGAAATCAATAAAGCCACGCTCGTGATCAACTCTCGTCAAGGTCTTTTGCCGATGCCGATCGCCGAAGAAGCGGCCAAGGCACTTCGTGAAGTTTTAGCCGACGGAGACGCTGATCCGACCAAGAGAGCTAAGACCTACATCACGTTTGAACCGTTAATGCTCAAAAAAGCAGATCCCGTGATCACGCTGATGCACGCCGGCCGTTCCAGCCAGGATATGCACGCAACTTATCGTTCTGCCATTCTTCGCGACCATGTTCTCGAAGTCGGTGACGCATTGAATGCCGTGCTGGAAACCATGACCGACCTGGCGGACAAAAACCGTGAAACGGTTGTCCCCAACTACACCAACGGTGTTGCTGCTCAGCCCAACAGCTTGGCGCATTACCTTCTTGCATTCTTAGCCGGCTTCAGCCGCGATGCGCAGAAGCTTCGTCAGTTCTACGTCCGTCTTGACCGCTGCCCGATGGGAAGCACCGTCCTGAACGGTACCTGCTGGCCGCTGGACCGCGAAGCCATGTGCAAACGTTTAGGCTTTGAAGCTGTCGCAGAAAACGCTTACGACGCCACACAGATCGGTCAGAGCGATCTGCCCGTCGAGTTCGCTTCAATTCTCACCGGCATTTGTCTGCATATCAATGTGTTCTTGGAAGACCTGATGGTTCAGTACGCTCAGGCTCGTCCCTGGATTCTTCTGCAGGAAGGCGGCGACAACACCTACGTTTCTTCCGCAATGCCGCAGAAACGCAATCCCGGCTTAGTGAATAACTGCAGAACGGAATCTTCTTCCGTGATCGGCGAAGCTCAGGCCGAGTTCTTCCGCGCTCACAATCTCCAGAGCGGCATGATTGACCCGAAGAATCAGACACTCAATGGTGCTTTGGCTCTTCATGCGGTTAAAGTTCTTACCATGTTTAACCGAGTTCTCAAAGCACTCGTGATCAACAAAGATCGTGCATTAGAAGAACTTAACAGCGACTGGACGGCCAGCCAGGAAGTTGCCGACCGTCTGATGAAGGAATACGGCGTCCCGTTCCGTATCGGCCACCACGCAGCCAGCCACATTGTTTCCTATGCTCGCGCCAACAACATTCTTCCGCTCGACTTCCCGTACGCCAAGATGCAGGAAATTTACAAGGAAGTCATCGAAAAAGAATTCCCGGAAGGCGATCCGAAATTCCCGATGAGTGAAGAAGAATTCCGAGAAGCCTTAAATCCGGTTTCCATCGTTCACAACCGTAAGACTTTAGGCGGACCTCAGCCCGCCGAGCTCGAACGCATGCTCAAAGAGCAGACCGCCGAAAACCATCTCAACGAACAATGGGTGGCCGACAAGAAAGCCTTTATCCAATCTTCCCTCGATAAATTAAATAAAGAATTTGAAACCTTAGGAGAATAATCATGACAGTACTTCTGCCTTGGTTTGCCCTGGTCGTCACTATCCTGGCGGGTTGGGCGATCATTAAAAGATTGTCTACTTCGATGGTCCTGCTGTTTGCCGGCTTGGCCATGATCAGCTTTGCCGTGATCTGCGGTGTTCACGGCTTCCTGCCGAAAGGCGTTAAACCTTCCGGCTTCGTATGGTTTGATATTTTTGAACTGCTTCGCTCTATCGCAACTAAACAGACTTCCGGCATCGGTCTTCTGATTATGGTCGCCGGCGGTTACGCTGCCTATATGGACAGAATCGGCGCTGCACACGCTCTTGTTCGTGTCTGCGTTAAACCTCTGGACGCTTTGTCCTCTCCGTATCTCGTTCTGGTAATGGGTTACCTCATCGGTCAGGCTCTGGTTACTGTGATCCCGAGTGCCGCAGGTTTGGCTATGCTGCTGTTGGTTGCTCTCTTCCCGATTCTTCGCGCTGTCGGATGTTCCGCCGCTGCTTCTGCCGCTGTTATTGGTACATCTGCCGGTATGACGTTAGGGCCGGCCTCCGGTACTGCTAACCTTGCCGCTCAGACAGCCGGCTTAGAACCGATTATCTACTTCGTTCAGTGCCAGCTGCCGGTTGCCATTCCGACATTGATCGTTGTCGCAATCTGCCACTACTTCGTTCAGAAGTACTATGACAAGAAGAACGACGACGTTTATTCGGACGCCATTCTGACTAAGAAAGACGACCTTCGCAATGTTCCTGGCTGGTACGCCATTCTCCCGGTCCTGCCGATCGCTTTAATGATCGTCTTCAGTAAGCTCGTCTACTCTGCCGTCAAGCTCAACACCATTAGCGCTCTGCTTCTCGTTTGGGTCTTCACAATCATCGTTGAACTCATCAGACGTCGTGACTTTAAGCCGGTTCTTGCCGACGGTGCTTTCATCTTCAAAGCCATGGGCGGTATGTTCTCCTCCATCGTTGCTCTGATTATCTGCGCTGAATTCTTTGCCACCGGCCTGAAAGTTACAGGTTTGATCTCCGCACTGATTACACACGCTCAGGGCATGGGCTTAGGCCTCAACGGTATGACCGCTGTTCTTACAGGTGTTGTCGGTATCGTTACCTTCCTGACCGGCTCCGGTGTCGGTGCCTTCTCCAGCTTCGCAGCTCTGGCTCCTGAAGTTGCCAACGGTCTCGGTGGTACTGCAGCCGCCTTCGTTACTCCGATGCAGTTTGCTTCCGGCATGCTCCGCGCTATGTCTCCTGTCGCCGGTGTCATCATCGCGGTTGCCGGTGCAGCCGGTGTCATAAGCGGCGACACGAACATCGACATCGAATCCACTCTTGAACAAATGCGCGCCAGCATGGAAACGATGGGCATTGGCGAACTGCTCGGCTTGTCCATAGAGACGCTGCTGATCAGCCTGTGCCTCAAGATCATGTCCATTCTCATCACGGTCATTCTCTATGGCCGTATGATTGAGATTTATTGCACCGTGAGCATCGCGCCCATTCCCATTGCGACGATGAGCAACCGCGAATGGGGCAGCATCGGCACGAACTACCTCAAAGGGCTGTTCGCGCTGGCATTCCAAGGCTTCCTCATCATGGTGTGCGTTGCGATCTATGCCGTGCTCATCAACAACATGATCATCGCAGCCAATATCCACTCGGCGCTATTCTCGGTGGCAGCTTATACGGTCATTCTTTGCTTCTCCCTGTTCAAGACAGGTTCGCTTGCAAAGTCACTATTCAATGCCCACTGAGAAAGGAGGGTCAGCTTGAAGAAATACTCCGTGATCTACGCCGACCCTCCGTGGCGGTACAAGGTCTACTCAAAGAAGGGGCTTGGCCGCTCAGCGGAAAGCCATTACCCGACCATGAGCCTTGAAGACATCAAGGCTCTGCCTATTGGAGAGCTTGCAGCAAAAGACTGTGCGCTCTTCATGTGGATTACCTTCCCCTGTATGCAGGAGGCGTTCCAAGTCCTTGAAGCATGGGGATTTGAATACAAAACGACGGCTTTTGTCTGGATCAAGCAGAACCGGGTGTCCGACAGTCTCTTTTGGGGCATGGGGTACTGGACACGGGCGAATGCTGAACTCTGCATCCTTGCAACGAAAGGCCATCCCAAACGGGCAAGCCCCGGTGTGCATCAGGTCATCATGAGCCACATCGAAGAGCACTCCAAGAAACCGGAGGAAGCCCGCAACCGCATCGTCCAGCTCATGGGCGATGTCCCGCGCATCGAACTTTTCGCCCGCCAGTCCCCCGAAGGCTGGGATGTATGGGGCAATGAGGTCGAATGCAGCATCACGCTTGGAAAGGAGGTTCCCAATGGCGTTTGTACCGGTCCCGAAGGACCTGAATCGTGTCAAGACGAAGGTCATGTTCAACCTGACAAAGCGGCAGCTCATCTGCTTTGCGCTGGCTGCGGCAGCGGGTGTTCCGATCTTCTTCCTGACTAAGCCCAGCCTCGGCATCTCCACTTCGGCAATGCTGATGGTGGTCATCATGCTCCCGTTCATCTTCTTCGCTCTCTATGAGAAGGACGGGCAACCGGCTGAAAAAATCCTCGGTCATGTGATCAAGTCCATGTTTTTGAGGGATAAGGTGCGGCCATACCGCACGAGCAACCTATACGCTGCGATCCAGCAGGAAATCAAAGAGAAGGAGGAATTGCAGATTGCACAGCAGCACGAAAAAGGCCGCAGAACCTAAGCGGCTTACCAAAAACGGCAAGGTGTACGGCGATCTTCTCTCCGCCGAGGAAAAGAAGAAGCTGGTCTTGCAGAAGAAAAAGGACAAGAAGGCAAAGAAAGTCCGCAAATCGGCGCAGCAGACCATCCCCTATGTGGAGATGTGCCGCGACGGCATCTGCAAGGTCAACAGCCGTCTTTATACAAAGACTATCCGTTTCAACGACATCAACTATCAGCTCGCCCAGAACGAGGACAAGACGGCCATCTTCGAGAACTGGTGCGACTTCCTGAACTACTTTGACAGCTCGATTTTTGTCCAGTTCTCTTTCATCAACCAGAGGACGAGCATCAGCGAGTTCAAGAAGCAGATCAACATCCCGGAGCAGGATGACGAGTTCAACGACATCCGCAGCGAGTATTCCGAGATGCTGCAAAACCAGCTCACGAAGGGCAACAACGGCCTCATCAAGCGCAAGTACATTACCTTCGGCATTGAGGCCGACTCCCTGCGCATGGCGAAGGCCAAGCTGGATCGGATTGAGACGGACATCCTCAATAATTTCAAAACCATCGGTGTGAAGACCGAGCCGCTGTCCGGCTACGAACGGCTGAAAGTGCTCCATGATGTGTTCAACATGGACTCGAACGAGCCGTTCCGCTTCTCCTTTGACATGGTAGCCCGGACGGGACTCAGCAGCAAAGATTTCATCGCGCCCACTTCCTTCGACTTCCGTGAAGGCAAGTGCTTCAAGATGGGCAAGGCCATCGGCGCAGTGAGCTTCCTGCAAATCCTCGCGCCGGAACTCAATGACCGGATGCTGGCTGACTTCCTCGACATGGACAGCAACATCACGGTCAATCTTCATATCCGCACGATTGATCAGGCGAAAGCCATCAAGAGCATCAAGATGAAGATTACTGACCTCGACAAGATGAAAATTGAAGAGCAGAAGAAGGCCGTGAGAAGCGGATATGACATGGAAATCATCCCGTCCGACCTTGCCACCTACGGCGGTGAGGCCAAGCGCCTGTTGCAGGACCTTCAGACGCGCAACGAGAGAATGTTCCTTGTGACCATCCTCATCATGAATACCGCTGCCTCCCGCCAGAAGCTCGAAAATGCCATCTTCCAGACGGCTTCCATTGCCCAGAAATACAACTGTGCGCTCAAGCGGCTGGACTTCCAGCAGGAAGAAGGGCTGATGTCCTCTCTCCCGATTGGCCTGAATCAGATCGAGATTGAGCGCGGGCTGACCACCTCTTCGACGGCGGTGTTCGTCCCGTTCACGACGCAGGAGCTTTTTCAGAGCGGCGAGGCGCTGTATTACGGGCTGAATGCGCTCTCCAACAACATGATCATGGTTGACCGCAAGCAGCTCAAAAACCCGAACGGTCTGATCCTCGGCACCCCCGGCTCCGGCAAGAGCTTTTCGGCGAAGCGGGAAATGACCAACGCCTTCCTCATCACAGAGGATGACATCATCGTCTGCGATCCCGAGGCGGAGTATTATCCCCTTGTGCAGAAGCTCGGCGGCCAGGTCATCCGCATCTCGCCGGTGAGCACCGACTACATCAACCCGCTGGACATCAATGTGAACTACTCGGAAGAGGAAAACCCGCTGACTTTGAAGTCTGATTTCATCCTCTCCATGTGTGAGCTGATTGTGGGCGGCAAGGATGGGCTGCAACCGGTGGAAAAGACCATCATCGACCGCAGCGTCCGCAAGGTGTATCAGGACTACCTTGCCGATCCGGTCCCTGAGAAGATGCCTATTCTCGAAGACCTCTACAATATCCTGCGCAGTCAGAGTGAGCCGGAGGCACAGCGGATTGCCACTGCCCTTGAAATCTATGTGCATGGCTCGCTGAATGTCTTCAATCACCGGACGAATGTGGATGTGAATAATCGCTTCGTCTGCTATGACATCAAGCAGCTCGGAAAGCAGCTCAAAAAGCTGGGGATGCTCATTGTGCAGGATCAGGTCTGGAACCGCGTGACCATCAACCGTGCCCAGCACAAGGCGACGCGCTATTACATGGACGAGTTCCACCTTCTGCTCAAGGAAGAGCAGACAGCGGCATACAGTGTCGAGATTTGGAAGCGGTTCCGTAAATGGGGCGGCATCCCCACCGGGATCACGCAGAATGTCAAGGATTTGCTGGCTTCCCGTGAGATCGAGAACATCTTCGAGAACTCCGACTTCGTTTACCTTCTGAACCAGGCATCCGGCGACCGGCAGATTCTCTCGAAGGCGCTGAACATCTCGCCCAGCCAGCAGAACTACATCACCAATTCCAACGCCGGTGAAGGCTTGATCTTCTACGGCTCGACCATCGTCCCCTTCAAGGATGACTTCCCGAAGGACACGATGCTCTATCGTTACATGACCACCAAACCCGAAGAAACCTTGCAGAATTAAGGAGGACTACCTTTATGAAAAAGAATATGAATGAGAACTTTGAGATCACCGTTGACGAGATGACCGAGATTTTCGGCGATACGCCGGTTGAGATGAGCTTCCGCGAGGTCAAGGAAGGCATGGACAGCTTCTTCGGCCTGATGGGGCTGACCGTGGAGTTGGTCAACCTGATCCGCAAGGAGGACGAGCTGAAAAAGCACCACCGCGCTTACCTCCATGTCCGCGAGGAAATCGCCGAGTGCGCCAATGAGGCGACGGAGGTCATCGGCGGTATTCTCGACTCCATTCAGGAGAAAGAACACATCTACCGTGTGTCCGGCTCTCCTTCCGCTTTTGATATGGATGAGGAAGACGAGTATGAGGATGATTTCGTCACCATCCCCAAGGAGAAGTACGACAGCATGATTGAGGATCTGCTGACGATGGCCGAGCTGATCGACATGGTATCGGATATGCGCACCAAGGATGTCCGCGCCATTCAGGAGTTTGGCAAGTTCATCCCCGCTTATGCCGCCTATGAGCGCAATCGTCTTTCCCTGTACCGCGAAGCGGCGAAGGAGGCCGAGTCCATCATCGACCGCTGGGAGGATGAGCTGGACGAGGACGAGGACTACGAGCCGGACGAGTATTTCTCCGACTGATTGCGCATCAAGTCTCGCAGAAAGGAGGGAGTCCCCATACAGCTTGATCACATTTACACCGGCGATTGTCTCGAAGTCCTCAAAACGCTGCCCGATGAAAGCGTCCATTGCTGCATCACCTCCCCGCCGTATTACGCGCTGCGCGATTACGGTGTGGACGGGCAGATCGGCAGAGAGGCAACGCCAAAGGAATACATCTCGCGCCTGACGGAAGTGTTCGCCGAAGTCAGGCGCGTACTGCGCTCAGACGGGACGCTCTGGCTTAACATCTCCGACACCTATGCCGGGAAAGGCAATCAGGGCGGCTATGTGGACGCAAAAAATCCCAAGGGCAGAAATGGTCAGGCTGTGGCTCTTAACTACAAGGTTGAGGGCTGCAAGCCCAAGGACATGATCGGCATCCCGTGGATGCTGGCCTTTTCGCTTCGCGACTCCGGCTGGTATTTGCGCAATGACATTATCTGGATGAAAGAAAACCCGATGCCGGAGAGTGTCAAAGACCGCTGCGCCCGCTGCTATGAACACATCTTCCTGTTCTCAAAGTCACGGAAGTATTTCTTTGACTACCGGGCAATCTCCGAGCCGATTGCTCCCGGAACAGCGAGCAGGCTCAAGCGTGGGGTCAAGGGAAGCAACAAATACGGGGAACCTATCCCCGGACAGGTAAAGCAGCAAACCATCAATCTTTGCCGGGAACATGGCGAGATCACCGATGACATGATAAACCCGCTGCGCAACAAGCGGGATGTCTGGATTATCAACACTGTCCCCTTCAAAGGCGGTCACTATGCCGCATACCCGCCTAAACTGGTTGAAACCTGTCTGCTTGCCGGATGCCCGAAAGACGGCGTTGTCCTTGATCCCTTCATGGGAAGCGGCACAACCGGCATGGTCGCAAAGCAGCTTGACCGTCACTATGTCGGGATCGAGTTAAATCCTGAATATAAAGAACTCGCCGAGGCGCGGATTGGAGGTGAAATTTGATGCCTCATGATGAATTGAAGCCAAAAGACCGGGTTGTCCTGCGGATGACCAGAGACGGCGCTGTGGAAGAAAACCTTACCGAAGGCACCTCAGAAAAAGTGTCAAAACGGCTTGAGGACGCCCAGCTTGTCGCGCCCCATGACACGGAAACCGGCCATATTGCCGAAGAGGTCAAGAAGCGGCGGCAGCTTCGTCCTGATGAGCTGGAAGACGCAGTGAGTCAGGCTCAAGCCGAAACACAGTCCGCAGATGCGGCGCAAGAGTACAATCCGGGCGATCTACCCGTCAGCGATGATCCCACATCTCACACTCTGCACTCTGAGACATACCGCACCCATTCCGTTGACTACGGAAAAGCATTTGCCGATACCGCTGTTACCGGTAAGGTCAGCAGACCTCGCGCTGAAAGGCAGATTGATGGAGAGTCTGTTCTGGAAAGAGCGGCGGAAACCTCCGCAGAGATGCCGGACCTTGACGATGATGCCCCAGCTTCCAGACGGATTGAACGGTTGAAGCGAAAATCTCAGAAGGCGCATGAGCGTCTGGATGCCGCCCGTGAGAAGCTGCCCACCAAGAAGGTGTTGAAAAAAGAGCGCGTCTTTGACGAGGAAACCGGTAAAGGCAAAACCCGCCTCTACTTTGAAGACGAGCTGAAAGTCCCCAAGGGACAGAGCAAATTGCAGTTTGAGGCAGACAAGACCGTCCGCAAGGTCGGCGATACGCTTGCCTCTGGCATTCACGGCAAAATCCATGAGGTCGAGCAGGAAAACTCAGGCGTGGAAGCCGCCCATAAGACAGAGATTGCCGCCGAGTCTGTTGTCCGCCACTACCAGCACCACAAGGAGCGCAGTGCAAACAAGCCCTTTGAGAAGGTGTCCAAGCTGGAACAGCAAGCTGAGGCCGCTGACCGGAAGCTCCATTTTGAGAAGACGGTCGTCGAAAACCCTGAGATGAAGACTTCCCGCGCCAATATGAACAAGCATTATCAGAAGCAGCACATCAAGAAGGAATACGCCGCAGCTCGCAAGGCTGGGGCGCAGACTGCATCCACCGCCACCAAATCTACCGGCAAAACCGTTCGGGAGAAAGCGACAGATAAGGTCAAGGACTTTATTTCCAAGAATAAGAAGGTCTTTGTATGGCTGGGTGCGGGGCTGATGATCCTAATCCTGTTGTCTGCGGGAATTAGCTCCTGTACGGCCATGTTTACCTCCACCACCTCGTCTGTCATTGCCACTTCCTACCTCAGTGAGGACGATGCCATGAAGGGTGCGGAGGCGCAATATAGTCAGATGGAGGCCGAGCTGCAATCGTATCTTGATAACTACGAAAGCACACACGACTATGACGAGTACCACTTTGACCTTGATGAGATCGAGCACGATCCCTATGTGCTGATTTCCATTCTCTCAGCCTTCAATGAGGGCGAGTTCACGCTGGATGAAGTGCAGGGGCTTCTTCAAACGCTCTTTGACAGGCAGTATATTCTCACCGAGGATGTGGAGGTCGAGGTGCGCTACCGGACGGAGACGCGGACAGACAGCGAAGGCAATGAGTACGATGTCGAAGTCCCGTACAACTACTACATCTGCACCGTCACTCTGGAAAACTTTGACCTCTCTCATTTGCCGGTCTACATCATGAATGAAGACCAGCTCTCCATGTACTCAGCCTATATGTCAACGCTGGGCAACCGCGAGGATTTGTTCCCCGGTTCTGGCTATGTGGACAAGTACATTGAAAACCCGCCCGATGACTACACGGTCAATGCGGCGTATCTGACAGACGAGAAGTTCGCAACTCTCATCGCAGAGGCAGAAAAATATCTCGGCTACCCGTATGTTTGGGGCGGCTCAAATCCGTCCACTTCCTTTGACTGTTCGGGATTCGTCAGTTATGTTCTCACAAACAGCGGACTTGTCAACACCGGACGGCTGGGTGCGCAGGGGCTTTACAATGTCTGTTCGCCTGTTTCCAGCGCCGATGTGAAGCCGGGGGATCTTGTCTTCTTTGTCGGCACATACGACACACCGGGCGTTTCCCATGTGGGCATCTATGTGGGCGACAATGTGATGTTGCACTGCGGCGATCCCATCCAGTACACATCCATCAACACTTCCTACTGGCAGTCTCACTTTTACGCCTTTGGAAGACCCAACTATTAACTGAAAGGAGCGTTTTAATGAACCCGAAATATCAGAAGGTTTGCGCGGAAATCGCCAAAACCGAGAAGAAGGTCGAGGACCTGCAGGGGCAGCTCAAGGAGCTGTACGACAAGAAAACCGAGCTGGAAAACCTTGAAATCGTCAACACCGTCCGTGCGATGGTCATGGACAAGGATCAGATTATGGCGTTCCTTGCCGCGATGAAGGACGGCAAGGCGGAAAAGCCTACCACTACCCAGCAGGAGGTGACGGACAATGACTAAGAGAAAAGGAATCCGCACTCTGGCGGCACTTGCACTGTGCTTCGCGCTTTGTATCTCGTTCACTGTACCCGCATTCGCCTATGCGGATGATACCGAGCAGGAGCTTCCGGTCACGGAGGCGACCCAGCCCGAAGCAACACCGGAAACCGCAGCACCCGAAGAGCCTGAACCGTATGAGGGCGAGCCGATTGACGGTGAAGGCAACGCTTATACCCGCGATCTGCTCTATGACAAGGCTACGAATAAGCAGTTCATCACAGTACAGACCAAGACCGGCAACACCTTCTATGTTGTGATCGATTATGATGCGCCCATCAACGAGGAAGAGGAACAGTACCAGACCTATTTCCTCAACATGGTGGACGAAGCCGATCTGCTTGCCCTGTTGGATGAGGAAACGGCATCTTCGCTTACTACCTGTAACTGCGATACCCGCTGCGAGGCCGGAGCTGTCAATACGGAATGCCCTGTCTGCAAAACAAACATGAGCGAGTGTACCGGCGCTGTACCTGAGCCGGAAGAGCCGGTCGAGGACGCGGAAGCCGAAGCGCCCGAAGAGCCGGAAAACGCTTCCCCGAACATTGCCCTGATCATCGGCATCATCGCGCTGGTCGGCATCGGCGGTGGTGCGTATTACTACTTCAAGTTCGTGCGCGGCAAGAAGCAGAAGGACGAGGATCTGGATTTCTTCGATGACGAGGGTTATGAGGAAGAACCGTATATCAACGAAGACGAAGAGCCTGTCATTGCTGACGATGAGGATGAAGAGGCTGAAACCAAAGAAACGGAGGAAACGATTTGATCTTAGTGATTGCGGAAAAACCGAGTGTTGGAGCCGCTATCGGGAAGGTGCTGGGCGCAATCTCCCGTAAAGACGGCTATCTCGAAGGGAACAACTATATCGTCTCGTGGTGTGTCGGTCATCTTGTGGGGCTTGCGGATGCAAGCTCCTATGATGAACGCTTTGCCAAGTGGCGGTACAGCGACCTCCCCATCGTCCCGGATGAATGGCTGTTTGAAGTCCCGAAGGACAAGCAGAAGCAGTTCAAGGTGTTGCGTGACCTTATGCTCGATAAGCGTGTGACCGAGCTTGTCTGCGCCACCGATGCAGGACGCGAGGGCGAGCTGATTTTCCGGTTGGTCTACAACAAAGCCGGTTGCACAAAGCCCTTTAAGCGCCTGTGGATCAGTTCGTTGGAAGATAGCGCAATCCGAGAGGGCTTTGCCCATCTGCGAAGCAGCGGCGAGTATGACCGGCTCTACGAAGCCGCGCTTGCCCGTTCCAAGGCAGATTGGATTGTCGGCATCAACGGCACAAGGCTGTTCTCGACACTCTATCATAAGAAGCTGGTGGTCGGGCGCGTCCAAACGCCTACGCTGGCAATGCTGGTGGAGCGTGAAGGCAAAATCTCCACCTTCCATAAGGAGAAATACTTCAATGTCCATATCAGCAAAGACAGCCTGACAGCGGACATGGAAAAGGTCAAAACCGAAGACGAGGCGAAGGCGATTGCGGCGGCTTGCAATAAAAAGCAAGCCGTCGTTTCTTCTCTCAAGAAGGAGACGAAGACAGTCAACCCACCGAAGCTCTATGATCTGACCACCTTGCAGCGGGAAGCCAACCGCTACTATGGTTTTACCGCCCAGCAGACGCTCGATCTGGTGCAGTCCCTCTATGAGAAAAAGCTGCTCACCTATCCCCGAACGGACAGTCAGTTCATCACTGAGGATATGGAGAGCACCGCCCGTCAGGTGATCGGCATTGTCTCCCGCAAGCTGCCGCTCTTTGAAGGCCGCATCCACGAGCCGGACATCGGGCGAATTACCAACAACGCCAAGGTCACCGACCATCACGCCATTATCCCCACCGTCCAGCTTGAAAAGCAAGATCTCACCGAGCTGCCGGAGTCGGAGCAGAAAATCATCCGGCTTATCGCCATGCGCCTTCTGAGCGCTACCGGTGAGAAACACATCTACGACGAGACTTCGGTCACGCTCACCTGTGAGGGCTACGAGTTCAAGGCAAAGGGCAAAACAGTCATGCAGGATGGATGGAAGGCGATTGAGCACCGCTTCAAGGAAACGCTCAAGAGCAAGGAAAAAGACGAGCCGGAACGCTCGCTGCCTTCTCTGAATGAGAAGGATATTCTCTCTTCTGTCGTTTCCAGCTTCACCGAACATTACACATCCCCACCGAAGCCCTACACCGAAGACTCCCTTCTGTCGGCAATGGAGACCGCCGGAAATGATGCGTTTGATGATGATACCGAAAAGAAAGGGCTTGGCACTCCTGCCACCCGCGCCGGTATCATCGAAAAGCTGGTCAAAGGCGGCTTCGTTGAGCGCAAGGGCAAATCTCTCGTGCCTACAAAGGACGGCAACAACCTTGTATGCGTCCTGCCCGAACAGATCACTTCTCCTTCCATGACGGCGGAATGGGAAAATACCCTGATGCAGATTGAGCGCGGCAATGCGGATGCGGGCAAGTTCCTTTCCGGCATTGTGGGGATGACCTCCGAGCTGGTCAAAGCCTATCCCTTCCTCTCTGACGCCGAGGCAAACCGCTTCGATACCGGCAGAGAGTCCATTGGCAAATGTCCGCGCTGCGGCTCGCCGGTCTATGTGGGCAAGGGCAACTACTACTGTTCCAACAAGGATTGTTCCTTCTGTATGTGGGAGGACAACAAGTTTTTCTCTTCCAAGAAAAAGAAGCTGACCAAGAAAATCGCCGCTGAACTGCTGGAAAAGGGTTGGTGCAGAGTGACCGGGCTTTATACGCCAAAACGCCCGCAGCTTTATGACGCGGTGATCCGTCTGGATGACACAGGTGGCAAGTATGTCAGCTTCAAGATGGAGTTCGACCGATGACGCGCCCGCGATATATTGCCTCATGCAGCGGAGGCAAGGACAGCGTAGCAACAATTCTTCTTGCTGCGGAGAAAAACGAGCCGTGGGATGAGGTCATTTACAGTGAGGTGATGTTCGATCAGGAGATCAGTGGAGAAGTCCCGGAGCATCGGGACTTTATCCACCAAAAGCTCAAACGGTTCGTTGAAAATGAACTCGGATGCAAATTCACGGTTCTGCGAAGTGACAAAACTTACGATGATGTGTTCCATCACATTATCACAAGAGGACCTTATGAAGGGCTGATTCGAGGTTTTGTCTGGCCGGGAAAGTGCGCGGTAAATCGGGACTGTAAAATGCCTCCGCTCCGCAAGTACCATAAGGCTCAACCTGATGACACCCGTAGCTATGTAGGTATTGCATTGGACGAGCCAAAGCGTCTTGCCAGACTGAATAAGGAGAAGGACATCAGCCTTCTTGCAAAGTATGGCATGACGGAAGCGGATGCTTGGCGGCTGTGCGAGAAATACGATATGCTCTCGCCCTGTTATCAACATTCCAAACGCAACGGTTGTTGGTTCTGCCCGAACGCATCGACTTCTGAGCTTTCCCACATGGTCAACCGTCACCCTGACTTATTTGAGAAGTTGATTGAATGGGAACATACAGATAATTTGTATCATCGCAGATTAACCAGAACGGAAACTCCGTCTGAGATAAAGCCCGTCTTTCGGGCAAATCTCAGCCGGAGTTTTCTATTTCAAATCAGTAAGATTGGAGGTTAGAAATGGCTGAAAACAGAAACGCCCAGCAAGTCCGGGAAATCACCGACAAGCTGGAACAGGGACTCAAGGAACTGTTTGAATCCGAACGCTTCAAAGAGTACCTGAAAACGATGTCCAAGTTCTACAACTACTCGTTTAACAATACGCTTCTCATCGCCATGCAGAAGCCAGATGCGACGCTGATCGCCGGTTACACGGCATGGCAGCGCAACTTCGACCGCCATGTGATGAAGGGCGAAAAGGGTATCAAAATCCTTGCTCCTGCGCCCTACAAGGTGCAGGAAGAGCGGGAAAAACTCGACCCAGCAACGCAGAAGCCCGTTCTCGACAAGGACAGCAAGCCGGTCACTGAGACGGTTGAAGTGACCCGCCCCGCCTTCAAGGTGGTGAGTGTCTTCGATGTGTCCCAGACGGACGGCAAAGAGCTTCCCGATATTGCCGTAGACGAGCTGACAGGCAGCGTGGAAAACTACGCCGCCTTTTTTGATGCTCTCAAAGAGCTGTCTCCGGTCCCCATTGCCTTTGAAAACATCACCGATGGCGCAAAAGGCTACTTCTCTCATGTAGAAAACCGCATTGCCATTCAGGAGGGTATGAGTGAAATCCAGACCATCAAGACGGCGATCCACGAGATTGCCCATGCCAAGCTCCATGCCGTCACTCCGGGCGAAAAGGTTGCTCCCGAGGACAAGAAAGACCGGCGCACTAAGGAGGTCGAGGCAGAAAGCGTCGCCTATACCGTCTGCCAGCGGTACGGCATTGAAACCTCTGATTATTCTTTCGGCTATATCGCCGGTTGGTCCTCCGACAAGGAGACCAAGGAGCTGAAAGGCTCGCTGGAAACCATCCGCAAAACGGCGGCTGAGATGATCACCGGTATTGATGAAAAGCTCAAAGAGCGGCTTGCCGTGAAGGAACAGGAAGCCCCTACGCCGCTGCGGGATGCGGCGATTCCGGTTTACCGAGAAGCTGCGATGTATGCCTTTGAAGCCGGTGAGCTGGATGCTTACCGCACCTCGATGCAAGCCAACATGGACTGTAAAGAGGCGATTGAGCAGACCATCAACGACTACTACGGCAACAACCGACTTGCGGCGGAGTCCGCCGTTAAGAGCATCCTTGAGAAATTCTCGCCTGAGCGCGTCGCCTATGTCCTCGCGCAAACCATCCAGCAGAAAGACCATGACGGGCGCATTTCCCCAGACTGCAAGGAATGGGCAAAGGGCATGGATGGCAGCCCGGATCATGCAACTCAACTCATTATTGACAGTGTAAATCCGGGGCTGGTCAGCCTTTTCACCGAAGAGTTTGTCCGGCAGACTGCCATCAGCAGAACTCAGGAACAGGCACCGGCTGAGCAGAGCAAACCGGCTGTGCCGGAGAAGGCTCCCGAAGCTCCGGCTCCCAAAGAGCCGGAACAGGCGGTACCGGTGAAGCATCGCCTCACACCGGAGGAAAAGAGAATCAAGGAAGCTGTCATGGACACGCTCAAAGCGCAGATCGCCGGTCGCAACGACGGGATGCTGTCTACCTACCGTTCGTCCAATCAGTCCTTCAAGGTGATGATGGAGTACAAGGTCAGGATTGAGGGCAACACCGTTACCCGGGATGGCGAGCCGATGTTCGCTATCCACCGCCGCCATTCTGCGAAGAAGGTACAGGGCTGCTACCGCGAGCTGACACCGATGCTTGAATACATCGGCAAAGAGAAGACTCAGGAAGCAGCGCGGGAAAAACCTTCTATCCGGGAACAGCTCCGTGCTGCGGCAAAGAGCCAGCCTGAGCGGAAAACGCCGGTTAAGCAGAAGTCCCACGATGTCGGTTTGGAGTGATACCTATGAAGTTTGAAAACATCGATCTTGTGGATGCCCTTCGCCGGATTATGGACATACACCCAAAACTACAAAGAGGACTTTGAGCTGGACGCCGGGTTGCTTCACAGCCTTGCCGGTTCCCAATCTACCGAGGACAAGCACCTTCTCTGGATGTCCCGTCCGAACGGCACTTACCTCCTGCCTGAGCGTGAAGTCTATGTGGAGGATTCCTACGAAAACAAAGTGTGGGAGTTTTACCATGAGCAAACCCGTGATCCCATCCTTGCCTACGCAGTTGAGCTCAAAGGCGTAGAGGGCGATACCGTCAAAGGCAACCTCATTGAGCTGGACTATGCCGCCCATGTGGAGCGGATGCAAAAGCTCACCGTTCCGGTTGAGACAGTGGCAGTCACCTTTAAGGACGATGCCACCTTTTATCTGCCTTTCCGCAGCTACCGGCGCGAAGCGATCCCGCTGGAAGAAAAGCACGGCGAGGTCGTGTCGGTGAGCTATCTGCCTGAGAATGCGGTTGAGCTTGACATGATTCGCCGCCGTGAGCGCTTCAAAACGAGCTACCATGCGAAAACCGGCAGTATTGAGGATCACATTCACAAGCTTGCCGTCCAGCATGGCGTGATAGAAAAGCTGGGCATATTGCCCCTTGAAGCGCAGACCGCCTACAATGCCGTCAAGGAAGCCCATCCCGAAGCGATTGTCTGCTTTGCCCAGAACAGTTACTTCGAGATTTACGGTGAAGATGCGAAGAAGGCAGCGCCCGCGCTCGGCACAAAGCTCCTGATGAAAGAGCTGGAAGGCGGCGGACAGGTAGCCGTGACCGGCTTTCGGGAAGATCAGTGGGTTGCCAAGGCAAAGGCTCTGTGGGGACAAGGCAACGATGTCCTTGTTACGCAGCCCGGTGAAGACGGCAGACAGGAAACCGTCAAACACCTTATCGCTGAGGACTATATCCCTGTTGGCATGGTGATGGATATGGACGGCAAAACCGTTCGCGTTGACAAAGTGGATTTTCCAAATGAAGAAGTCAGCCTGACGGACATTACGGACAGGAAAAATCCCGTTCCATTCCGTGAGCGGTTGTCTATTGTCCGTTCCTATGTGGAGGACGCTCCGGCAGAAAGCCTCTGGAAAGCAATGGACCGCAGAGAGCATCCCTCTCAGAAGAAGACTTCTGTCCTCGCAAAGCTCAAAGAACACGCCAAGAGTGCGCCGGATAAATGCGCTAAGAAACCTGAGCACACGAAGAAACCAAAATCAAAAGAAATGGAGATGTGATTATGTTTTTTACCGTTGAAGAGACAAATCTGATGTGTTGCTTCGACACTTCCAGTCGCAAGAGGCTGATTGCAGAGATGAAGTCGCTGCCCATCAATGAGCTGGACGATGAGATGGCGGAGCTGCTTTTTCATACCGTTCGGAAGCTTGAGGGTATCACCGACGAGGCGTTTGCACAGCTCTACATCGCGCCGGACAGTATGATGGACGATTGAAAGGAGGATGCCTATGCCCGTGTTGGATGGCAGTTTTGAAGCCTTCGTGACCAATCTCGGCAAGTACAACGAAGGCGAGCTTGTCGGTGAATGGGTTCATTTTCCGACCACCGAAGAGGAAATGAAGGAGGTCTTCGAGCGGATCGGCATCGGCTCAAAGGGCGAGTTTGGTCAGGTCTATGAGGAATGGTTTATCACGGATTATGACTGCTCCATTCATGGAGTCAGCAATCTCCTTGGCGAATACGAAAACCTCGATAAGATCAACTACCTCGCCGCCCGGTTGGATGAGATGTCCCGCTCTGAGCTTGAGCATTTCGTGGCAATCATGGATAGCGGCTGCGATGAAGTAAATGACCTCGACGATCTGATCAACCTGACCTACAATCTCGACAACTATGATTTTATCCCCGACATCAAGGACTATGACGATCTCGGTCGCTACTACTTCTTTGAGGGTGGCTACAACATCGACAACAAGTTCGGCAGCTTTGTGGACTACATTGACTTTGAGCGGTACGGCGAAGACTGCGCAATCAATGAAGGCGGCACTCTGACCGATGCTGGGTACATCCGTCCTACCGGCGATAGCTGGAACCGCTACTTTGACGGTACGCTTGAGGATATTCCCGATGAGTACCGTGTCACCGGAAGCGGCGAGGAATTGGAGCCGCCAAGCACGATCACTGTGCTGGTGGTTGAGCCGGACAAGAAGCCCTATGTGAAAGAAATCCCTTCCAGCCTTGAGTCCTTACAGCATGAGGTTGGCGGGGACATTGAGGCGGTCTATCCCTTTGAAGAGCCGGTCGCCATTGTCTGTAATGAGTAGTTCCTACAAATGAGTAGTAATTGAGCAAAATGCCCAGAATCCCGGGCGTTTAAGCATAATTTACTACACATAATCAGAAAGTTTTCTTTCCAAATTGTGTTAACCATTGCAATAAATCTTCATCCTCCTCCCAAGGCATTGTGGTATTGGGTGTGTAATTCGGTACTTTCTCCTCAAATACTTTTCGCTTCATCTCTGCATCGATGCGAGCGTAAACCTCTGTTGTAGAGATGTCTGCATGCCCAAGAAAATCTCGAATATATATCATGTTAACACCAGCTCGCAGCAAGTGCATGGCTTTGGTGTGGCGTAATACATGAGGAGATATATTCTGTGGTTCAAGTACCGGAGATGCCTTTGCCGCATACTTCTTCAGAATATAGGTGACTCCATAGCGAGATAAAGCCTGCTTTTTTGCATTATAAAATAGCGGAATCATCTGAGACTGAGAATCGGAATGAAAGCTGCGGATATATCTGTCCAACAGTTTGCAGGTATCCTTCATCAGGGGAACCTGACGAACTTTTCGTCCTTTTCCAGTTAGAATAACCATTGGGGGGTGTGTTAGACGGACATCTTTCAGCCTAAGATCCACCAATTCCTGTACCCGTGCGCCAGAGTCATACAGTAGTGCAAGAAGTGTCAAATCTCGGAGCCCTTGTCGGGTAGATGCATCTGGTTGGGACAGAAGAAGTGACAGATCATCCTCCGTCAAAAACGGTATCAATGCCTTTTCGTACTTTTTGGGTCGCAGATTAATAATGTCAACGCAGTTTTCTATGTTTTCCGGAAACTTGTACTGTACAAAATGAGCAAAGGCCTTTATGGCGGCAAGTCGCTGGTTTCTTGTTGTAACCGCAATATGGCGGGATGTTTCTAACCAATCCAGAAATTCAGAAACAAGTTCCATATTCAGATAGCGCAATTCTATATAATTTGCGGAGATGCCTTTCTTTTCTTGAAAAAATAGAAGGAGTTGCTTGAAAGTATCTCTGTATGAATTGGTGGTATTGGGACTCACCCCGCATGTAGTAGGCAGATAGATTGAGAAATACTCGGTCAGTGCTTTGGTAAAGTCAGTTTTCCTCATCCGTCTCACCTCCAACCGGAATAATGCCGACAAATGCTCTGTCAAGTTTTTGGGAAAGTTCCGGGAACGAAGCAACCGTCAGGTGAATATACCAACAGGTTTCACGGTAACTCTTATGTCCCAAATACGCGGCAAGGCGAGGAACGATTACCATGGGATCATACCCATCAGAAAGTTGTTTTTCCAGTGTATGAACTGCGAATGTATGCCGAAAATCATGCACACGAGGGCCATTGCCGGTGTGAGGAATATTGCATGCGAATAGCAGCTCGCGAAAATTATCATAGATTGTTTTAATAGAATAATGGCCACAAGCAGATGGAAAGAACCATTCTCTTTCATCTGGTAACTGAGCAGAGTAGCTTCGGAGATACTCTATTACGCTATTGTGGACAGGGACAAGTCTATCCTTACCTCCTTTCCCGTTGTGTACAGTAATAATGCCTGTATCCAAATCGACATCCTTCACTCTTAGCCGGAGCACCTCACCTATACGAAAACCACAGCAATATAAAAGCCGGATAACAGCAGGTATGACCAGATGCCTTGTTGGCGCATTATTCCTGACCGGCAGATTATCTGCTGCATATAATAATCGCCGTATTTCTTCAACAGTAAATATATGCGGGGTAAAAGTCGAACTGTTCTTTAGTTTGCTGGTATCCGGGACATAGGAGATTCCGTCCTGCGTGTATGCAAATTTTGCAAAAGCGCGTATCGCATTATGTCTGACTATTTTCGAACGGTTTGAAAGATATGGCTTTAATAAATCCCATGCGTCAATAAGCTCTTTTGTCACCACGGGGGCATCCGAGAGTTCCTTTGAAAGGCAGTCCAGTTCCTGCATATAATAGCCGCAATGCACGGAGGTATATCCCTCATTTTGTCGAGATTCCAGATATTTCCATATTATTGGCGCAAGCTGGCTTGTGAAAGTAAATTGTTTCATAGTAATCCCTCCAAACTCAGCGAACATAACCGCATATGTTCAATATCGACCCGCAAGTAGGTTTCTGTTACACTGATGTTACTGTGACCGAGGATTTGGGACACATCCTGCACCGGAGTGCCTTTTCTCAGCATATTTGTGGCAAACGAATGGCGGATAGTGTGTACGCCTGTGTGCCTCTTTGTTGGGATAGCAATCCCTGCTCTGCGTAAATACTTATGAAATTCCGGATTGAAATTGTTATGCTCACCCAATGGCTGAAACGGTGCGTTATGGCTCAGAAAGATAAAAGCCGAGGAGGACTGTGGGCGGCCATCTTGCAAATAGGAAATAATCGCCATACCTAGCTCTTTGCTGAGTGGCAGACTCAAGGCGTTCCCTGTCTTCTGCTGAGAAAGTGAAATGCAGTTTTCCTTCCAGTTAATATTTGAAAATTTGAGTCCCAAAACGTCGCTTATCCTTAACCCTGTTCTTGCAAGAAGCAGAAAAATCGCGTAATTCCGCCTTCCAACTGGATTGGCAGTATCGATGACTGCAAGAATCTTGTCGATTTCTTCAGGACTCCATACCTGTGGAATCTGGGGTGCAGTGCGTTTGAAGTTTGGGAGTTGAAGGGAATAATCCAAATCCGTATATTTGTGGTCATAAAGCCAGTGCAGGTAAGCACCAACTTGTCGGCATCTTGCTCTACGAACATTCATGCATATTTCTGAAGCATTGCTCATAGCCGTGGAAAAACAGTTGATAGTCTCCGCATTTATGCTTTTGATGTTCTGTGTGTTTGATGAATGAACAGCAAGCAAGAAAAGCCTCAATGCTGCTATTGTGTTGTCCATCCACGATCTCGAAAAATTCTGCATTTTGCAATAACTCAAGTAGTCGGAAAAAAACTTATCGAAACAATCGTCATCAATAGAAGCAACGCCATAAACTTTACGGCGGCACACTGTTCCCGTGCGAAAAATCTCGTCCAATGCATTCATGTGACGCCGTGCATGGCGCATTCGACCGTCAAGAGTCTGATCTATAGCGTGGACATCGACTCCGAAGTATTGAAGCAAAAACTGCTCTGCAGTTTCACGGCTATAAGCGGGAGAGGCTGAATACGAAAGAAATCTGTTCCATGTAGCTCTATAAAACCCAAGAGTACTTTTCTTGTAACCCTGACCGAGTAGCCATTGCTCGGTCTTTTCCATCAATTCCTTGATTGGTATTGTTGCTTCAGACATTATAAAACCTCCTGATGTTATTTGCAGAGCATTGTGTCTCTACATTATGTAGAGTATCACAAAAAGCTACCGGCTAAAATACAAATGAAATCAGGAGGTACGAAAGGAGATGTCAATTATGCTACACATAACATATAACTACGCATTAAGAACATTATGTGGTGCACCACATAACGTCTGCAACGAAGAAGGCAAGATGAACGGGCTGCCTCTCAACCGCGCTCTGCGGGATGACAGCGGTGAAATCTATGATATTGTTGCCGGTACCTTCCTTGTCGCGGGTCTGACGGAGGACAGCTTCGGCTCGCTCTCGCCGGATTTTTTACGGCAGTTCATGACGGAGTTCAAAATGCCGGAGCAGTTCGCCAAAATTGGCGACAGAATCGTTGCCATTCCGATGATCTCCGAAGAGCAGCAGAAGCAGACTGTTCTTGAAGAGAAAAGCTCCATTGTCAATGAGAATACCTCCGGCATGGCGGTGGTCGGCCATATCGGCACATGGCATACGATTGACCACAAGGAAATCGACGGTCACACCTTCTGGCTGATGGAGCACGATACTTTCGGGGACGATGCCTCCTGCATCATTGTGGATGAGCGCGGCGAACTGGTGCTGTCCCACATCTATGACGGCTTTGATGAGAACACGGTCGATCTGCTTCGTCTGGAGGTCGTGCCGGTCGAGAAGATGCCGGATGACAGCATCAGTGTTGAGGAAATGAAACAGTATGGCTACAAATGGGGCGGAATGCTGCCCATGCGGGAAGAGGCTGCGGCTGAGGTCATGAAGTCGTGCCAGATTTACCGGCTGTACGGTGACGATACCGAAGGGCTGGTTCTGGATGCCAAAGAAATCAAGGATCATGCTGCAAAAGGCGGTATCTTCGGCGTTGAAAAGGCCGAGTGGACAGCGATGCTGGAACGGCAGAATCCCCTCAAGGCCGCTGAGATGTCCGTTGAGGATGACTATGGCATGATTGACGGGATCATCAACAACGGTACTAAGGAGAATGAGAAAAGCGAAAAGCGCGGGAAGTCCTCTATTATGGATCGGCTGAAAGCAGCCAAGTCCAACAAGCCGCAGGACAGGCCAGCGCCCCAGAAAGAGAAAAAGAGTGAGCGTGATTTATGAGCCGGAGTAAGAAGTGGAAGCTTGAATGGAGCTTTTTCCTTGACAGTGACGGACGGCGCAAATACAATGACCTGTGCCGCCGCTGCCTCCATCCCTGCAAGCAAAGTTTTCGGGCTGAAATAGTGGCGTGTCCCTTCTACGAATCCAAGCGGACAGATAGGGCGGAAAATATGTCGTGATAAGTGTCGAAAATCGCGGTTTTTCCGCCCTGTAAGCGGCGCTGGAAAGGTGCCCCGTATGTTTTCCCGTCTATGCCTTTAAAGTCAAAAATGTCAGGATAAAGGTCGATTTTTAACCAAAAGTGAAGAGCCTCGGTCGATGCCCTTTCGGGTGTCGGCTGAGGCTCTTTTATATTGCTGGATCGTCTTCTTATACAGGACAACATTGTTTGGAAAAGTCTACGATTATGATGTAACGGCACTGAGGCCACATACCGGGATGGTTTTTTGTACTGAAATCCCGAAAGACTTGACAACAGATATTCCTATATAGTATAATCCTAAATGAAATCAAAAAGGAGGCTTCTGCTATGAACAAAATCAATATCAGTGATGCACCTGCCTACACTTCCCCTAATTCGATGACGCTGATCTGCACTGAGAAACCGAATGGCAGCACCAATCTTGCAACTCTGGCTTTCTGGGCTTTCGCTTCTACTAATCCTGGAAAGATCATGTTCTCCCTGAACAAGGGGGCTTACAGCTTGGAACTGTTGGCTGAGAAGAAAGAAGTTGTTCTTGCCATTCCCGGAGTTGAACTGACCGGTGCTCTGATTGGCTGCGGCACCTGTTCCGGGCGTGATACGGATAAGGTCGCTAAGGTTGGTCTGACGATGCAGGAAGTGGAGGGCACAAATATCAAGGCTCCTGTTCCCTGCAAGCTGCTCATTCATGCGACGGTTGCCCAGACAATGGATGCAGACGATCATGTTGTCCACCTCTGCGATGTCAAGGGTGTTTACGGCGATGAAGATGTGAACGCCGTCTTTGGATGGAAGGGTTACGCCGAATTTGCGGCAGCACAGCAGAAATAAGAAAGGACAAGGCGGCTGTCCGGTGGGGATGGCCGCCTTTCAATTTGAGGTGGTACTATGAAAACGCAAGGCGGATTTTTAATAACCCGGATCAAGCAGGTCGGTGGACGGGTTTTTGAACGCATATTGAGTGAAAAAAATATTGATGCTTTTAACGGTTCTCAGGGTAGGATTCTATATATCCTCTGGCAGAAGAATGGCGTTCCCATCAGCGAACTGTCAAAGGAGACAGGTCTTGCCACAACTACGCTGACCAGTATGCTTGATCGCATGGAGGCAGCAAACCTGATCTATCGAGACAGAGGCGATAAAGACCGGAGAAAGATACTGATTTTTCTGACGGAAGAAGCCAAAGGTCTGGAACAGGAATATAACGAAGTAACAGAAGAAATCAGCAATATTTATTACAAGGGATTTTCCGAGGAAGAAATCAGGAAGTTGGAAGACTATCTTCAACGTGTTCTGAAAAATGTGGAGGAAGTACTCTGATGAGCGTCTGCATTAAGGACAATATTCAGAACATGAATCTGGTCATCGGCTGTACCGTGGGATGTCCTTACTGTTATGCCCGAAACAATGTAAAACGCTATCATATAATCAATGATTTCAGCAAACCGGAGTTTTTCCCGGGTAAGCTGCGCCTGATGGAAAGGGAACGTCCACAGAATTTCCTGCTGACCGGCATGAGCGATCTGACGGGATGGCAGCCGGAGTGGCGTGATCAGGTGTTTGCAAAGATTCAGGAAAACCCGCAGCATCAATTCCTGTTTTTGTCAAAGCGTCCTGATTTGCTGAATTTTGAAACAGATTTGGAAAACGCATGGTTCGGCGTTACGGTCACAAGGCGATCAGAACTGTGGCGCATAGATGCGCTTCGGGAAAATATTCGGGCAAAACACTATCACGTCACCTTTGAGCCGTTATTTGACGATCCCGGTAAAGTGGATTTCGCCGGTATCGACTGGATTGTAGTCGGAACGATGACCGGGGCGCAAAGCAAAAAAATACGGACAGCTCCCGCATGGGCGTATTCCCTTGTGAAGCAGGCTCATACTCTTGGTATCCCTGCTTTTATGAAGGAGGATCTTATCCCTATCATGGGCGAAGAAAATATGATTCAGGAATTTCCGAAGCAATTTATTGAAGTTCTGGAAAGGCAAAGAATTTGGAATGAGAAAAATCGCAAAAAGTAATTTATCAAAACGGAAGGCGGCTACACTATGAAGGTTGGAATTATAAGATGTATGCAGACGGAGGATTATTGTCCCGGCACAACCGATTTTAAGATGCTGAAAGAACATAAAGGCGCTTTTGAAGGTATCAATGAAGATATTGAACTGATAGGCTTTTGCAACTGCGGGGGATGTCCGGGAAAGAAAGCTGTTTTGCGGGCAAGAAAGCTGGTTGAACGAGGCGCAGACACAATAGCTTTTGCATCGTGTATTCAAAAGGGTACACCGATCGGGTATCCCTGCCCCTTTGCAAAAAAGATGAAAGAGATAATCGAAAAAGATTTAGGCGAGCAAATAAAGCTGTTAGACTATACACATTGATTTTGGGTGAAAAAATGATGAAGGAACAAGATATTCTCATTAGAGAAGTGGAAACGAAAAATATCATGACGAAATCCAGCCTTCCGGTAGGCGGTTATTCGGTCAATCCTTATGTGGGCTGCACCCATGCCTGTAAGTATTGCTACGCCTCTTTTATGAAGCGTTTTACCGGGCACACGGAGGATTGGGGTACATTCCTTGATGTGAAGCGCTGGCCGGAAATTAGGAACCCAAAGAAATTTGCTGGACAGCGTATCGTGATCGGCTCTGTGACAGACGGATATAATCCGCAGGAAGAACTGTTCGGCAATACCAGAAAATTGCTGGAACAACTCAGAGGCAGCGGCGCAGATATTTTGATTTGCACCAAATCTGATCTTGTAGTGCGTGACATTGATCTCCTGAAGGAACTGGGACAGGTTACAGTGTCGTGGTCAATCAATACGCTTGATGAGGATTTCAAAAATGATATGGACAAAGCCGTCAGCATTGAACGTCGGCTGGCCGCTATGAAGCAGATTTACGATGCAGGCATTCGTACCGTTTGCTTTGTGGCTCCTGTTTTTCCGGGTATTACGGATTTTGAAGCGATTTTTGAACGGGTGAAGGATCAGTGCGATCTATTCTGGCTGGAAAATCTTAATCTGCGAGGTGAATTCAAAAAGACGATTATGGATTATATAGCAGAGAAATATCCTGATCTTGTGCCGCTTTATAATGAAATCTACAATCATCATGACCGCAGCTATTTCAAAGCTTTAGAAGAAAAGGCCGAAAAAATGGCTAAGAGATATGATTGCCCCTTTGTGGATAATGAACTGCCTTACGGCAGAGTGCCGCAGGGGCATCCGGTCATCGTGGATTATTTTTATCATGAGGAAGTCCGGGGAACAGAGAATACAGGAAAGCGAAATGTATAATACATTCAACAGTATGCCTAAGCAGTGCACCATTGTTTCCATCCCTGCAAGCAGAGTTTTCGGACTGAAATAGTAGCATGTCCCTTCTACGCATTCAAGCGGACAGATAGGCCGGAAAATATGTCGTGATAAGGGTTGAAAATCGCGGGTTTTCTGCCCTGTAAGCGGCGCTGGAAAGGTGCCCCGTATGTTTTCCCGTCTATGTCCCTAAAGCCCAAAATGTCAGGATAAAGGTCGATTTTCCTGCCTTTCTTCGTCTCTCAATTTAACCGTATGAGCCTCAGTCGATGACCTTCTGGTTGTCGGCTGAGGCTCTTTTTTTGTGATTCTTTCACGAATTTTGCCCTCACTATGTCGTAAATACACAGAGAGTGGATTAGCGTTTCTGTATAACTACATCGCTTATCCATATAATTATTATGAACGATACAGCAAAGGGCATGGTAGTTGGCATGATAGATAAGCGAATTGGCAAGCGGATTAAGCAGTGCCGCGAACGCCTCGGCCTTACGCAAGAGGAATTTGCTGAAAAGACCGGATTCACTGCAAATTATATTTCAACCTTAGAACGGGGTGCATCTTTTCCCCGTTGCGAAAATCTGATATTGTTGCTTAACGCTCTTGAAGTATCTGCGGATGCTATCTTTTGTGATGTCCTTGACCACACGACAGAGTATAAGGCAACACAGCTCTCGAATGAATTGGGCACCCTTTCGGTTGATGCTCAAAATCGCATTCTCCAAATAGTTGAACTCCTGATCCGTCAAGAAAAAGAGAATGAAAAATAACATTCATCATTGAACTGCGCTTATTCGGCGCAGTTTTTTCTTTTACCGCGTATTTCGACTGACTTCTGCATCTCTTCATGGTATACTATGGATAAGCGAATGAGAATAGCGCTAAAATACACAGTTGGAGAGATGAGATATGAAGACAAAGAAATGTGCATTTACCGGCCACAGACCCCAGAGCCTCCCGTTTGGATTCAATGAGGCAGACGAAAGATGTATTGCACTCAAGCAGAAGCTCAGAGATGAAATAATCAGGCAGATTGAAGAGAATGGCGTTACGCACTTTATCACCGGTATGGCAATCGGCGTTGATATGTTTGCGGCTGAGATCGTCCTTGGCTTGAAATCGGCTTATAATGGCATTACGCTTGAGTGTGCCTTCCCTTGCGAAACACAAGCTGAGAAATGGAGCGAGGCTCTCAGGGATCGGTACTTTGATATAGCCTCCAAATGCGACAAAGAAACGCTTTTGCAGCAGCGTTATACGCCGGATTGTATGCACAAGCGCAATCGTTATATGGTGGACCAGGCTGATTACATTATTGCAGTATGGAACGGCAAACCGAGTGGCACAGGGAAAACCGTACAGTATGCGCAACAGCAGGGTAAGCCGGTGCGTGTCATCAATCCCATAACGCTTGTGGTAGAAAACATATAATCTGGTAATTAGCCAGCAATGAATTGAATAAGCCGCAGTTCCCATTGTGGGGACTGCGGCTTATTCTTTATTCTGAGATCAATTTTTCCCTATAAGGGATGTCGAAAAGAATCCGGTGGTAGTCGAGAAGGCGATGTTTATTAAACAGCTTTTCGGCAAGCCGAACCACTGGATGATTAAGAATCTCATCTGCAATTCCATTTTCATTGATGAACCTACCCCATTCAAAAGTGTCTTGAACAGCTTCGGACTCAATTACTACGGGGACGATGGCTTCTGTTAGCCGCATGGCAGGATCATTACATTATCCGTCCACATTTCACATTGGCTCATCACGGTCTGAACTGCGTCATCCATGCCCTCTGGCGGGTATTTGTGTTTTTTGAGAAGGCGCTTGACCAACCGGCGCATACCGGCTCTGGCGCTTTCTTTCTTCTGCCAGTCTATTGTCCGGTTCTTACGGAGCAGATCGGTCAGTTCTTTTGTAATTGCAATCAGTTCGTCATGTTCGTAGAAGTCTTTGATAGCTTGGGGCTTGGTCAGAGCATCGTAGAATGCAAGCTCGTCAGAGGTCAATCCCAGCTTTTCGCCCTCTGCGTTTGCATCGGCAATTTCTTTGGCAAGCTTCAAAAGCTCCTGAATGACTTCCTCATTGGTCAGCATCCCGTTCAGGTATCGGTTCATTGCACCCTGAATAAGTTCAGAAAACTTCTCCGATTTGACAATATTGGTTCGCCGGTAAACCGACACCTGTTCGGCAATCAGCTTTTTCAAGAGTTCAACAGCAAGGTTTTTTTCCTTCATGTTGGCAATCTCTTCAAGGAACTTCGGATCGAACAGCGAAAACTCCGCCTTCACATCCGAGAAGAGGTTGATTACGCCCTCACTCTTGATACTGTGTTTCAGCAGCTCATTGATCCGCTCGTTTACTTCCGGCAGCGTAAACTTCTTACCCGTACCGCCGGACAGAAGCCGGACAATCATCGTTCGGACAGATTCAAAGAATGCTGCTTCAAAGCGTGTCTTTTCATCTACCAAGCTACCGCACAGCGAAAGTGCCTGTTTGAGAAGCAACGCCTCCTTGATGTAGATGTTTTGCGTCTTCTCCTTGTCGGGAAGGTCTTGCTCTGCAACGCTCTTGCCAAGGATGTAGTTTACACCTCCGGTAATCGCCTTCGCCTTATCAAGGTCAGTTCCAGTCATGAACTCATCGTAGTTATAACCGTAGAATAGGTCGCGGCACACGGACAGTTTCTCAAGGAATTTCGGATATGCAGCCTTGCTGACATCCGTGTCACCGTAGTTCTTCTTGTCCCGCGCCGTATAGTCATTCATAGCCTGTTTCAGCGCAGCAGCGATGCCCACATAGTCAACAACCAAGCCACCTTCCTTATCCTTGAAAACGCGGTTGACACGAGCGATAGCCTGCATGAGGTTGTGACCGGCCATCGGCTTATAGACATACATTGTGGCAAGGGAAGGAACATCAAAGCCGGTCAACCACATATCCACAACGATAGCGATTTTAAGCGGCGAGTCGTTGTCTTTGAACTTTCTCGCCATATCTTCTTTATGAGCCTTATTGCCGATCACTTCACGCCACTCTTCGGGGTCGTTGTTGCCCTGCGTCATGACAACTGCGACCTTTTCCGTCCAAGCAGGACGCAGTTCCAAAATCCGCTTGTATATCTTCATGGCGATGGGGCGGGAGTAGGCAACAATCATCGCCTTTCCGGTCAGAATATTGGCGCGATAGTTTTCATAATGGTCGAGAATATCGTCTACCAGAGAACGGATCGTCTGGTCGGCCCCCAAAATTGCCTCCATCTGGCCAAGTTCTTTTTTGCTCTTTTCGATAACATAAGGATCGGCATTCTCTGCCATCAGGTCATACTCATCGTCAATAAGATGCAGCGTCTTTTCATCAAGCTTGAGATGGATGACGCGGCTTTCATAGTAAACCGGTCTGGTCGCTCCATCCTCAACTGCCTGAGTCATATCGTAAATGTCGATATAATCACCGAACACCTCACGGGTGCTGCGGTCTTTAGAAGAGATAGGTGTGCCAGTAAAGCCAATGTATGTAGCGTTCGGGAGCGTATCACGGATGATGCGGGCAGTACCGATGATGGTCTTGGCCTCAACCTCGCCGTCTTCCTTCTGGCGCACTACAACTTTCTCTGTTAATCCGTATTGACTGCGGTGCGCCTCATCCGCCATGACGATGATATTCCGACGCTCAGAAAGAGGCTCACCGCTTTCCTCAAACTTCTGCATGGTAGTGAAGATGATGCCGTTAGCCTGACGGTTTGCAAGCAGCTCTTTCAAGTGGGTTCGGCTTTGAGCGTGTTGCGGTGTTTGGCGTAAGAAATCCTTGCAGCGGGCAAACTGGCCGTAGAGCTGGTCATCCAAGTCGTTTCGGTCTGTGATCACAACGATTGTCGGGCTTTCCAATGCCTCTTGCAGATAGTGGGCATAGAACACCATAGACAGCGATTTCCCGCTGCCCTGCGTGTGCCAGAACACACCGCCTTTGCCATCTGTGACGGTTGCCTTTTGAGTGGAAGCAATCGCCTTCTTGACGGCAAAATACTGATGGTAGGCGGCAAGCACTTTGAATGTTTTCTCACCGTCCACATTGAAGCAGATAAAGTTTTTCAAGATGTCGAGGAATCGGTTCTTCTCAAACAATCCCTCAAAGAAGGTGTCAAAGGCTGCGTACTGTGTGTTCTCGTAGCTGCCGTCCGTTGTTTTCCACTCCATGAAGCGGTCTTCACCGGAGGTGATGGTTCCGGCCTTTGAGGTAGTCATATCGCTCATGACGCAGACCTCATTGTAAATAAACATGGAGGGGATCTCGTACATATAATTGCGGAGCTGGCGATATGCGTCGGAAGCATCTGTCTCTTCGCGGGAGGGAGATTTCAGCTCCACTACGACAAGGGGCAGACCATTGATGAAGAGAATGACATCCGGGCGTTTTTCGGAATTTTCGATGAAAGTCCACTGGTTGGCAACGGTAAAGTCGTTATTGGCAGGATTTTTGAAATCAACAAGGTAGACGAGGGTGGAGCGTTCCTCGCCATTTACAAAGTATTTTACAGAGATGCCGTTTTGCAGATAGTCAGTAAAGATCATGTTCTTTTGCAACAGCGAGCCGGACTCAAAGTTCTTGAGTTTGTAGATGGCCTCGTTGATAGCATCCTGAGGCAAGCCCTTATTGATGCGCTGTAAAGCGGGCAACAGGACATCCTCGTAGAGCGGAGAGTGATAATCACGCTCTACATCCGGTCCGTAGACATAGGTGTAGCCAAGCCCTTCGTTGAGTAATTGGAGAACTGCATTCTCATAATTTGATTCGGTGTAATATCCTGCCATGTTTTCCTCTCCCTAAAGCCCTAAACTTTTCCTTTTTGCCATTTCTTGATCCCAATCAATTATTGTAAAATTGAAGAAATCAAACTTAGTCTTGTTGTCTTCATAATAAGCAGAAGCATTCGCCCCCATGATAAGACAGAGTCTGCGGACATTTACCCTGTAAGTACGAATACTTCCGTTCCAAATTCCCGATGCGTCAGAATAAATATCGAACTCGTTCTTCGACTCTATAACAAGAGCAAACTTGTCGATTTTATTTTCTTCTGCTTTTATCTTTTGAGGTTCAATGTTGGGCGTGCCTTGGTGGAGGAAGGAATTTCTTAAAGAATATACCACTTCACCACTTAGATATGGCATTTTCGTATCATCAGGCCAACCTTCTGGCACAGGGGGAATCTCATATTTGCCTACAAACTCATCATACCATGCTTTATATCTTTCTCCCACCTTCAAATCGGGATATTCCGCCTTTCCGCAAATATCCGGCAGCATAAGCGCAATGGAAAGCGCTGCGAGATAACAGTTTGCAGAAAGTGCTTTATTCATATCGTCAATAAGTCGTTGCAGCATACTACCTCCTATAAACGATAATTTAGCTGCTTAAAGCTGGACGGAGGAGACATCAATTTCACCGCTCATCAGTTTGGGTAAGAGACTATCCCGGATAGATTGTAAGCGGCAGATTTCCTCATAATTAGTCCGAATGAGGTTATCCATTGGCCGAACAACAGCCTCAAACTTTGCGATTTCTTCTGCTGATGGGATATTGACTGGTAGATTACTCAATCCATCCCGGTTTATGGAGCCAAAAACAGTACCTTCGCCGTTGAAAACATCAAGTTGCGGCTTGAGCGCAAACATTGTGTATAGAATAAAAGAGCTGTCCCCGGTCTTGCTGTGAATCGCACCTAATCCCCGTCCAATGCAGCACTTTTCATAAGCCACATTCAAATCGCCAACAGGTGCGCGAACACTGAGCAACACATCTCCGGGTTCTGCCATGCGCTTAGGCTCAGTTGTAAATAAGCGACGGGTTGGAAAACGAAATCCAAATTCGGCTCGACCTTGATAGAATACTTCGCCAACGGATTCTTCGTTATAACTGCTACCGCTCGGAGATTGTCCCATTGTAATTGTTGCAATATCACTCAAAGTTCCTGATACCATGTCTGCATCGGGATTGTTGAGGAACATTTCTTCATATAGCGACTTCGCTTGCTGCTGTAAATTATCGTTTATTTCTCGATTACATTCGATTTTAGAATCAAGTGACGAAAGAATGGCGGCAATCGTCTTTTGTTGTTCCAACGATGGACACATTATCTCATAAGATGAAAATGATGATTTATTGACGATAGGTACAGCCGTTGATGTCTTACTAATAAAGTTCAATTTCTTACCTAAAATCAGCATAGCGTAGTAAATGAAGGAAACATCAAAATGCTCTTTATCCACAATGATTGAATTGATTTGCTGATTTGTTACAGTATTTTCCGTAGTAATGACAACCTTTCCAAGATCCGAGCCAATACAACTAACACATACTGAATCCGGAGGAAGCAAAGCGTTTTTTACCTCGGCTACCCCTTTTTCACTTAGTGTTTTTGCAGTTGCATTCACATATTTTACTGACATATCATCGGACGGAGTGAGAAACGGAATATCTCCACCATAGTTTTCTGGTATAGCTGTTTTAGGTGTTTTTCCAGTTACAACTTTGCCTAACTCAGCCACTTTTACGCTTTGCCATGTAGTCAATTAAATCACCATCCTATCCTATGTATTTTCTGTGTGCCAGCTTCACATTTTGTTGCTTCACCATCGCATAGTGCATGGTTGTGTCAATCTTCTGATGTCCTAAGAGCTGCTGGACTTGCTCTATGGGCATTCCCTTGTCTATGGCTGAGGTTGCCAGTGTTCGCCGGAATTTGTGTGGGTGTACTTTGGGCAAACTCAAGCGTTTTCCCAGCTCTCGAAGCCGCGTCTCCACACCCCCGATCATCAGCCGGTCGTGCGGGGCTTTCAACGAGACGAACAGCGCCGGGTTCGCATCCGTGCGTTCATTGAGGTAGTTCTGCAAATGGATTTTTGTCCTTGCATCGAAGTAGACAAGGCGCTCCTTGCTGCCCTTACCGATTACAACACATTCCCGCTCGCTGAAGTCGATGTCCTCTCGGTTCAGCATTACCATCTCTCCAACACGCATCCCAGAGGAAGCGAGTAGGTCAATGATTGCCAAATCCCTTGTGTTCATGCAGCTATCCCGCATCAGCTCTAACGCCTCATCGGTGTAGGTGTCTTTGACCACCTTGGCCGTCTTTACCTTGTGAATCCGGCGGACCGGACTTTTCAAAATGAAGTCTTCGTCTTCAAGCCATGAAAAGAAGCTGGACAGTATGCGCCGAATGTTATCAATCGTCACCTTGCTGGATCTGCGTTGTGTCTGGTAAGTGGTCAGGTACTTGCGAAGATCATCCGTTGTTATCTGACTGGCTTTCTTAGCGATGGCAAACAGCATGGATTCAATCGTCTTCCGGTAATATTTCAAGGTTTTCTCGGAACAGCCTTCTATGCGCTTGGCTGTAATGAACGCTTCGACGGCATCCTGCTCTTCCTGTTTTGGGATGGTATCTTCATAACTGACGCTCACACCTCGTAGCGCTTCGGTCAAAGCATCACCCAACTGTAATAGTTGCTCATTGTTGAGATACGGCAGCATTTTACGCTGTATCTCTTGGATAAGTTGTTCTTTCATTGTCGTTCTCCTTTGTATTTAAGAGAACGATGAACAGTGGCAGTTCCTTTGAAGTGTCTCTCGCCACTGATGAGAGTTAATAAGGCGATAAACGATAATTTAGCGGCTTAGAGCTGGATGCCAGAGACATCAAGCTCGCCAGACATAAGTTTGGGAAGTAGACTGTCCCTTAAAGCCGCTAATGATTGATTCTGCTCTTCCAGTATTCTCTGTTGAGCGAAGATAGGAGCGCAGAACTCATTAAAACAAGTCAGTGTTTCGGTGTCTGGAATTACCGCAGGAACATTTTTCATGGTACTCCCTGAGACTTCCTTGAAAGTAGAGCCAGATGCCATGCCTTCAATAACCGGAAGAGTATGCTTTAGGAAGCAATACACATAAGCAGTTCCTATCTCTGGTTTTGGAACAACAGACTTAAAACCCTGATTGGTTGTCACCTCGCCGGAAGCAATCGCAATGTAGCCTATCGGCGCACGAGATGAAAACAGAACAGTCCCTTCCGGCATGATAGAGGCACTGCTATTCTTTAAGCCGAGTTCTGTAATGTCATTTTCGCCATGAGAAATAAACTTGGCTTTATTGATAGATAGGTCTTTCGGAGTTATCCATGCGATGCCGTCCTCGGTGTAGTATTCTGGCTTGGATTTTGAAGGTGTACTGCCGCCGACAACAGTGCCGAGATCGCTAATGGTTCCCAAAGTCCATGCAGGATCAGCGTTATCAACGAACAACTCTTGGAAATAAGCCTGAACTTGCCGCTCTAAATTATCGTTTATCCTCTTGTTTGCGCTGATTTTGTCATCAAAACTTCCTAACAACGCAGCGATTCTTTTTTGTACAGGGGGAGAAGGTACAACGCACTCAATTTTATTTAATATTTCCTGTGTGAGCAAAGGTTGACTTGTTCCGATATGACGATCATTCAATCGAAGTCCCTTGAGCAGATAATACAGAAAACGAATATCATTTTCTCCCAAAGGTTGCGCAGCAATAGCATTATCAGAAACCCAGCACTTATTATCTTCTAAATACACACTGCCACAATAAGCCCCAACTCGCCCTATGATAATGCATCTTTCATAGTTTGAGTTGTTAGCATATCCAAGTACTCCATTCCCCCCATATACAGGAATGTTTCCATCAATAATTGGGCGTTTTTTCCCATTCTTGAACTGAATAACTTCTTTCAATGTTTTAGTCTTCATTCTCATTGCTCACCTCCGAGTTATCGATGCTTGACGGATCTGGGGCGTCAATGATGAAGTATGGACTCATGCTGCTCTTAGATGCAAAAGTTAGTGTCTCGCCAGATGAGGTGACTTTACACTTTTGCATAACATCGTTTTCTGCCTTCTCAATAGAAACAATGCGGAACCAGAACTTAAAATCTTGAACCATGTGGCGATAATAAGCTGGTATTTCGGCAAGTGGTGGTGTGCTTCGTTGTACAGCATCTATATAAGCCCAGTACCGATTACTTCTTCCACTATGAATCAAAAGGATGCGTGGTTGCTCATTATTCATCAATAAACTTGCGGTTTTATCGGAAAGTGCAGAGCCAAGTTTTCCATACCACACATGGCCGATTTCGCAAATGATAGCATTGTGAGCAGCAATCGTACCTTCAGGTGGAGCGAATTTTTCTGAAAACCGTAGTGCGATTGATTTCATATTTTCCTCCTGTTAATCTATCACATATCCAATGCTACCCAGTTTTTCTTTGATCTCGGCCTCAAGCTCATGGGATTTTGCAAACAGTTCGGACAGCTCGGAGGTCAAGCGGCTCATCTTTTCTTCAAACGGTTCGCCGTCATCTTCCTGTTCTTCGATACCCACATAGCGCCCCGGCGTGAGGATATAATCCTGCTTGGCAATATCCTGAGTGGTCACAACAGCACAGAAGCCTTTTTCATCTTCCAGAGTACCGTCAACAAATGCGTTGTAGGTGTCCGCGATCCTTTGAATATCCTCGTCGGTCAGCTCTCGTAGCTTTCGCGTAACCATCGTGCCCATCTTTCTTGCGTCGATGAACAGAGTCTTGCCCTTTTGCTTTTTGTTCTTGGCAAGGAACCAGAGAGACACCGGAATCTGTGTTGTGTAGAAGAGCTGGGACGGCATAGCGACAATGCAGTCCACAAGGTCAGCGTTGATGATGTTCTTTCGGATCTCGCCCTCACCGCCAGACTGAGAGGACAATGAACCATTCGCAAGTACCATACCAATCCGCCCGTTTGGCGCGAGATGCCAGATCATGTGCTGCAACCAAGCAAAGTTGGCGTTGTTGGCCGGAGGCGTTCCATATTGCCAACGCACATCATCCAACAGCTTGTCCTGCCCCCAGCCGGAAAGGTTGAAGGGAGGATTCGCCATAATAAAATCCGCCTTGAGCTGCGGATGGCAGTCATTAAAGAAGGTGTCTGCGCTGAACTTACCAAGGTCAGCTTCGATACCACGGATAGCAAGATTCATCTGAGCCAGCTTCCAAGTAGTAGGGTTAGAGTCCTGACCATACACGGAGATGTTCTTGATATTGCCCCCGTGATTTTCGATGAACTTAGAGGACTGAACAAACATACCGCCAGACCCGCAGCATGGGTCGTAAACACGGCCATTATATGGCTGCAATACCTCGACAAGGGTGCGCACGACGCAGGACGGGGTATAGAACTCACCAGCGAGTTTTCCTTCTTGTTCGGCAAACTTGGCAAGGCAATACTCATAGGTGCGGCCAAGAATATCTTTGCTGTTCCCGTGGTCGATCATCTGAATGTTGGTAAAGAGGTCAACGACTTCGCCGAGCCGCCGCTTATCCAGCTCAGGACGGGCAAAGTTCTTGGGAAGGATGTCTTTAAGCCGCTTGTTTTCCTTCTCGATGCTCCGCATGGCCTCGTCAATGACTGTGCCGATCTCAGGTGTGTGAGCCGCAGCGGATATGACGCTCCACCTTGCGTTTTCCGGTACGAAGAAAATGTTCTCCGCCATATATTCGTCTTTGTCCTCTTCAAAGCCGTCGCCCTCAGCGACAAGCTCCTGATACTTCGCCTCAAAGCGATCCGATATGTATTTCAGGAATATAAGACCGAGAACGACCGACTTGTATTCGGATGCGTCAATGTTACCGCGAAGGACGCAAGCAGCATCCCAAATTTGCTTTTCAAATCCAATATTGCTTGTATTCGTTTCAGCCATTGAAGCTACCTCCGTAGTCTTTTTTACGATATATAGAATGCACAGTGCGTGGCTTACTTGTCCGTATGGATCGCTTCGCAAATGTCCCCGATGTCACAATTCAGATACTCACAGATGCGCAGCAAGACAGAAAGGGCGACCTCTTCATTCTTATTAAGCTTGCTCATGGTACCCGGCGAAAGCTCGGTTTCTTTCCGAAAAACCGCCTTCGGGATCTCTCGTTCAATCAGCATTACCCATAATTTCTTGTAGCTTATCTTCATCACTGCACCTCACTCAACCGTTTATAGTGACCCTCATTTTATTATACATCGAAAGCTCCACAAACGCAATTCATCCGTCCGAAAATTCAAAATAAATTTCAAGTTCTTGGATTGTTGCACAATAATAAAAAGCCTGCGCAATGCACAGGCCAAAATAGTCAGGGACGCATCTTCCTTCCGTGCCGGTATAATGCGTAAGTGTAAAAATCGAGAGCAAGGACGATCTCATATCCATTTGTGCTTGAGAAAAAAGAAATGTCATCGGCATACTGGATCACGCTTTTCAAGAAGCCCATTGCACCGCCGCAATCGAATGAGAAAATTACCGTGACTGTCCCGGCACCTTGTCTGATTTCAGTGTCAATTTGGTAGTTCTCAGATATTTCGATGGCTTGACTGATAAATACCTTGGCGATAGGTTTCCGCTCAGGAAGCGGCACATAAACTACGCCCTCATTGAGCTGTTTGAATATGTCCTTTGATGAACATTTATCTTTTGACGGAGCGGGTTCTTTTACTTCGGCTGGTATAGGTTCATCGGCTATCTCAGCTTCTATTTCCTCTATTGTAGGTTTATTGTATTGCCTTTTATAAATCACTTTCTGAAACATTGTATCTCCTTCCGTGTAATCGAAAGAATGGCTGACAGCCTATCAGATTATGGGCATCGTTAAGTTCACGCAAGGATCTGAGAAGTCGTTCTTTACGATTCAGTCTATGTATTATCAATTTACAACGGGAGAATAGAATAATCAATGTGATTTACTGTATTCTCTCGTTGTTTTGCGTTGTAAAATGTGAAAGGCTCACTCCCCAAAGTGAGCAGTGAGCCTTGTTGCTTATTCGAGTTCTCCGCTGCGGGATTTCTCCTGTTCCTTTGCCATCGAGGGACTGAGGAAATCATCCACATTCGCCTTCATCGTGTCAATCAGGCGAGCTTCTTTTTTCAACTTGGCGCGTTCGTCATAAAGGCGCTGCTGCTCGTCCACGAGCCGTTGCTGTTCGGCTTGCAGAGATTTCAAGCTCGGCAATTTTCCGTCGCCTTGTATGGCGAGAAGAGTGCTCTTTGCCGCCTCATAGATGACAAGCTCTGCTTCGTGTTTGGCACGGTATGCCGGTTTGTCCGCCGCCTTCATATAGGCATCATAAACCGGTTTGAGCCGCTGGTAGTTCGAGATGTTTTTGATAAGCGGCTGCACCTCACGCAGTTTGGCTTCAACATTTTTCAGCTCACTGCCGGTGCGGGCATAGGAGCTGTGAATGTCCTCGACTTTCTTTTCAAGGTCAGCATATTGCAGAAGGTTGTTCTCAGTCAGGTAGTTGAGAGTACGCGCGGCCTCTTTGAGAATGGTGAGCTTCGCTTTGTGTTCGTAACCTTTGCTGCCGATGAGCTGGATGCGCTCCTGAATGTCGCTGATGAGGGAGATACCCCGGCGAGAGGTCTGCATCTGGCGTTTGCGGTTCCCGCGCCCCTGAATGCGCTCTTTGATCCGTTCCTCGGTGTAGTTGTCTCCGATGGTCTTTGCACGGGTAAAACGCTCCTGTCCCTCAGCACGGAAGGAGATGTATTTTCCGGTCTTGATTTCATATCCGGCTTCCTGCATGAGTTTCAAAAACTCATCGTAATCCTTCGCTGTGATGATGCAGCGGTCGATGGTCTGCTTGAGCTTTTGCTTCCAGCTTGTGCCGCGTTTAGCCTCTGTGTATTCCTTGTAGTCCATGCCCTTGCTCTGTGAGGGTGGGATCACGGAAAGCCCATGTTCCTTACAGATTTCGTCGCTGAGTTGGCGCATTTCTCGATATGTCCGCTTGTTGCTCCGATAGGCATGGTAGTCTACAAAATTGACAGCATTGAAGATGATGTGATTATGGCAATGCCCCTTGTCGATGTGGGTGGCGATCACATATTCATACTTGCCTTTCAGCCATTCGTCGGCAAACTGTTTTCCGATTTCATGCGCCATCTCCGGCGTGACTTCTCCGATGTCGAAGGATTGAATCAGGTGTCGGGCAATCACCTTCGGCATCTGCATTCCTTGCTGGGCAGCGAGATTTCGTGTCCACTCAAATTCCTTTGCTGCCGCGTCGCTGGCTGCACAGCCGAAAGAGGAAACATAGAGCTGATCGTCAGTCTTTTCCGGGTCGAGGATGTAGGCGAGCGCCTTGTTTACAGTTCCTCGGATTGGCTTGATTTTAGTAACTGCCATATTTCCTTTTGCCTCTCTTTCAGCTCGGCGACATCATCCTCATAAAGGTTTCCCTTTGAATTGATACGGCGGCAAATCTGATTGATATTTGACGCTGCACGGCTGACAGCGGCGGCAAGCTTCTTCTGCTGGGTGTAGTCCACCTTGATGATATAGCCGTCAATCGCCATCTTTCTGAGATACGCGCCCATATTGTTTGTTCCGAGCTGCGCCATCTTTGATTTGATGATCCGATGCTCATTTTCCGATACGCAAAACTCAATGCGTATTGGCCTTGTTCTATTTGCCATAGGCAATCTGTCCTTTCGTAAAGATAGAGGGTTTGGGAGACATCCCAACAAGCATTTTGAAGAGTAAGGGCAGGGTTCCCTTACTCGAAAATCGCCGTGTGTACGGACACCGGCTGTGCTTGCTATTCTCTCAAAATCGTATTCCCGGTGCTTCTCCCCGTAAAAACCCCCTTCACTTTACAACGGACATTTTTTTGCCGCTTGTCCGGTTTCAACCGAAAAAAGACGCTCAAAAAGCATCTCTTTCCATTCTTATCCGATTTATCTTTTTTCGCCTTTCCCGCGTTTCTCGTAGTCCTCATCAATCCGGCTTTTCCAATCCGCACCAAGCGGGGCGCTGCTGCGGACGGCAGAGATGGCATCGTTCAACACCTCATAATTGAGCTGCGTTCCGGCACTGTCAGAGTTGTAGTTGACGGCTCGGTCGGCTCCGATCCCAAAGTGCCGTGCCGTTTCCACTGCGTCGATGTTTGCGCCGAGGAACAGGAACTCCCAACCATACTTCGTTTTCTGACGCTGGATCATCTGCTTCACCCGGTCGCTGCTGTAAAACCGGCTGGCGTTCTCCATTCCGTCCGTGGTGATGATAAACAGCGTATGCTCCGGGACATCCTCCGGTCTGGCATACTTATGGATATTCCCGATGTGATGAATTGCGCCTCCGATGGCATCCAGAAGAGCAGTGCAGCCGCGAACGGTATAGTCCTTGTCGGTCATCGGTTGAATATCCCGGATATTCACGCGGTCATGGATAACCTCGCTCACATTGTCAAAAAGGACTGTGGAGACGAGCGCTTCGCCGTCCTGCTTCTTTTGCTTGGCGATCATTGAGTTAAAGCCGCCGATGGTGTCGGCTTCCAGCCCGCTCATAGAGCCGCTGCGGTCAAGGATAAAAACGATCTCGGTTAAGTTCTTTTTCATGATAATTCCTCCCATATAGAAAAACTGTGACTGCTTTTGCTTACAGTCACAGTATAGGAGAAATAGCCTTTGGTTTGGTCGCATGGAAAGCGACATTCAAAACAGATCGCGGAACAGCTCACTTTCAATGTCGGCGACATCATCCAGCGGGATTTTCGTCCCGTCTGTGAGCATCATCCAGCGCTCAAACCCGTCTATCTTTTTGAGGTTTCCATCCTTTGTCACATACGCTCCGCCGGACTTCTTTGCATCCGGGACGAAGTAGGTGACGGTCAGCGCAGGATGGTCGCCAAGCCTTTCCATGAGGATCTGCTGCTTTCTGTCCAGCGCCTCTTTTTCCTCTTCACTGAGGTCGATCTTTTCATCTGTCAACCGTCCGGTTTCATGAATTGCGTCATCGTACCCGGTGAGAGCGGCGAAAGGAGAGAACTGCGCGGCTCTGTCCAGCATCGGCATCTGCGGTCTTTTTGATGAGACATGGTGAGGGAGATTGATGATGTCCTCATAACTGCCTTTGGTTTCATACATTGCCTTTACCTCATTCAGAATCCAATCAACCCCAAAGCCTTTTCCAAAAGCTCTTTTTTGGCTTTTTAGTCTCGTCTTCACGGTTTGAGATTTGGTATGTTCCATATTGTTTTGTTAATTCCTTTTCCAAATCTTTTATATCACTAAAGCCGCTGCCTTCAAACCGTACTATGCGAACTTTGAAGTCATCGCCTCTTTCCCAATCCACATAGACCTCTTGCTTCTCATATCCTCTAAAAGTGCGATCAATCTTTCTCAAAACTCTACTGCTTCGTCCAATATGATAGATGCTTTTCGAACAGTTATGTAGCACATATACACCTTCAAAATCCCAATTTTTCATGAATTTTATATCATCCTGTTTACTATCGAAATCATGTATTCTCAAGTCGTACATCCGCAGAAATTCGGCGACAGGAACTTCCTCGTCGCCTGATGTTAGTCTATCCAAAATTCCCTTTGCTTCCTCTGCCTTTTTCTTCGCAGAAGAATATGCAAATACGCCTTCGATCCCCAACGAAATCATATCTGATAAAAACTTCCCCATAAATTTCCTCCACTCATGCCTTGTGTCCCCCGATCTGTGCGTTCCGGTCCTTTGCTGTCGCTCCCTCCGAAAGATTCATCCCCTTGAGAATGGCGTTCTTCCCAAACTTCTTTTTGATGGTGAGCATGGCTTGTTGAACTTTCTTTTCTCGTGCCAGCTTTTCATCCTCCTGCTTGCGCTTCGCATCGAGCGCAGCATAATCGGTGAAGAGGTCAAGCTGCTCAAAAGCTCCCTGTGGAGAGGGGGCTGAGGCTTCGTCAATCACATGGGTCGCTGTGATGTTCAGCCGCCGGATGAGCAAGCTCTTGTCTGTGATCCGGTCGAACAATTCCCCGGCGGCATCCATGATCTGCTTCGTGGAAGAGGTGTAGCGTTCCAGATTGATTGTGCCGTGGGCGTGTTTCGGTATCTGCCGCCCGTAGTGATCCTTCACGACTGCGCCGCGATACTTCCTCCGGCGTTCCGGGTCGGTCAGGTTCTCAATGTCATAGCCTATCGTGACAACGAGCTGGTCGGTGACAAAGCCCTTGCTCACCAAATCCATTGAAAGATTGTCCGCCATTTCCCGGAGGACGAGCCGTGCTTTATCCGCTTCATAGGGCTGGTGTAGTACCTGTCCCGATCCTAAGCTGTTGCTTTCTGGCTTGTACGCCTTAACTGCCTCAACCGTGCAAGGCTCCCAGCCCCAAGCATGGTCGATCAACAGCTCCGCATTTTTCCCGAAGAGCTTATAAAGCAAGTCCTCATCTGTGACGGAACGGCGGGCAACATCGCCCATTGTGAACATCCCGTTTTCCTCAAGTTTCTTTGCATACCCTTTGCCTACCCGCCAGAAATCGGTGAGCGGCTGGTGTGACCACAGCGTTTCCCGGTAGCTCATCTCATTCAGCTCGGCAATGCGGACACCGTTCTTATCTGCCGGTATGTGCTTGGAGACAATATCCATCGCCACTTTGCAGAGATAGAGGTTGGTGCCAATCCCGGCGGTCGCCGTGATGCCAGTGGTCGAGAGGACATCCAGAATGATCTTCATGGCAAGGTCATGGGGAGACAGCTTATAGGTGTTGAGGTAGTCCGTGACATCCATGAACACTTCGTCGATGGAGTAGACAATGATGTCCCCCGGCGCGACATACTTCATGTAAACCTGATAAATGCGGGTGCTGTACTCCATGTAGTACGCCATGCGCGGCGGCGCAATGATGAAGTCTATCGCAAGAGACGGGTTCTCTTGTAGCACGGAGAAGAGGTACGACGATCCTTCCAGCCGATGCCCCGGCGCGTCGTGCTGCCGTCCGGCATTCGCTTCCTTAACGCGCTGCTTAACCTCAAACAGTCGCCCGCGCCCGGAAATCCCATAGCTCTTGAGAGAGGGCGTGACCGCAAGGCAGATGGTCTTGTCCGTCCGACTCTCGTCGGCCACAACAAGGTTTGTGTCCAGCGGGTCTAAGCCGCGCTCGCGGCATTCCACCGAAGCATAAAAACTTTTCAGGTCGATTGCGATATATGTGCGCTGTTTCATGCTCCGGTTGCCTCCTTTCTGATGATTGGTCAGTTCAGCAAATAGGAACTAAGTTATACGGTGAATTGCATCACTCCTGCGATGATTAGAGCAATAAGCGGATTCATAAGAATGGTACTCATCCATTTACCAATCATAATCTTTGTTGGAATGTAAGGCTTCAAATCATCAGTACCGGGAATTTCCCAAGCCTTTGTCTTACCGACCCAGTACCAATCAATAAAGAAACGGTCAAACAAACCCTGAATCCAAAGAATGATTGACATTTGCCAAAAAGCATCCCAAAAATCCGTCACGCCATTGATGCCGTAGACCATCAAGGGCGGTAACACAAATAATGGTACGAACATGGCAATACTGCAAATTATAAAGTTTTTCTTTATCCTATCCTTTGTAGTCAGTCCAAGCTCCACTACACGCTCTTGCACATCTTTTTCATACAAAAGCACAAGTCCCACGGGATCGTTGGATATACCGACTACGCAAACGATCAAAAGCACAAAGCACATAACTATGCCTTCGACAACAATAAGCATAATGTTCAACCTCCGTCAAATTGGAATTATCTAACTCTCACGCACCGAGTAAACTCTGGTCAAATGCGAACAGAGCCTCGTTTATTTCAAAGACATTATAGTTTTCATTCTCAATGAAATACTCAATGATGATGTCAAACTTGTTTGAGTGAGAGAGCGCAAATCCAGCCTTCATGAGCATATCTTTCGTCTCATCCAGAGACAGCTCAAGAGCAATGGCAAAGGCGATTGCAGTAGGCTTGCTCGGCTTATACAGCTTATCGCTGCGGATCTTCGAGAAGAGCTTGCGGTCAATGTTTGCCTTCTTGTAGCACTCTGCGTCCGTCATGCCGGACTCATCTATCTTCCGCAGCAGCATCTCGGAAAAGCTCTCGTCGATCTGTCCCAGAGCATCGTCCAGAGACTTTGCCTTTTTAGAGGCAACAGCCATCGGTGCGACGGTCATGAGCATATCAATCTCTTCGTCAGATTCTTCGCAGACTGAGGCTTCGCAGATAAGCTCTTTTTTATGGATTGCATTCAGCCGACGCAGACGCTCAGAGTAGTCATCGGTATGTTCATCCACATAGTTGTCATCAATGTACTCAGCAATATCGGAGAACAGCTTCTCGCTGATCTGATATGCCTTCTTATCGAAGATGACAATATAGACGGTCATGTCGTTTTCAAGCAGGAACTCACTGATCGTATCAATCGCAATTCTCAACGCCTGGTCTTTCGGATAACCATAGATGCCAGATGAAATGAGAGGAAAAGCAACCGTCTCACATTCCTTGTCCTTAGCCAGCTCAAGAGAAGTGCGATAGCAGGAAATGAGCTGGTCACGCTCACCGCGATTGCCTCCAAGCCAGCGAGGACCTACAGCATGAATAACATACTTGCATGGCAGTTTATATCCCTTTGTGATTTTCGCGCTGCCAGTTTCGCAGCCGCCCAGCGTCTTACACTCGGCAAGCAGCTCCGGTCCTGCAGCCCGATGGATGCACCCGTCAACACCGCCGCCTCCCAGAAGAGAGCTGTTCGCCGCGTTGACAATAGCATCCACTTCCATCTTTGTGATGTCGTTTCGTACAATTTGAAGGGGCACAATACCACCCGCCTTTCATATTCCAATTATTCAAACATCCCTATAATCTCATTTGCTTTCAGAAGTTCTGTTGGAGCAATCTTTAATGTTAGAAGTTCATTCCCAGTGCCGCCATAAACAAAATCGTGTTCAAGCAGTTTTTTATCAAATAAACAGGGAAGTCCCAACCCGACAAGGGGAATTGAACCAACGCTATATCCGGTTTGGCTTTGAATCTTTTTCCTGTCCGCCATTTTCAATTTGCTGTAACCGAATTGCAGTTTCATCTTTTCAAAATCAAGTCTCCCATTCTGAATAGATGTTATGCAGCCAATGAGTCCATTCTCTGTCTGCAAAACAAATGTGGGTGCTGATTTTTCAACTGGATAATAGCCCTCCGCGTCCAAAGCAGAAAGTATCGGCTTATCCTGCCGAATGATTTCATACTGAATGTTTTTCGCTTTAAGATATGTCTCAATTTCCTTAATGTCCATTTGCATCGCCCTACATTGGTAAGATTCCTGTTTATCATTCTGTTTTCCATATCAATAAGCAGGAGGCAAACACTCTGCTTATTCATTCATCCGCCTCTACAATGCCAAAATCAATCAGGATGTTCTTATCAGCATTCGGCGGATAGACAATGCCTGTCATCTCATACTGATAGCGCAGTACCTTCCTAAAGTCCTTGATCGGTTCCGGTGCATAGGCCGCTGTCTCGCAGTGCTCATATTCCGGCATACCGGCAAGGTCATCCGCTGCCGCTTTAATCAGCGCATCGGTCACATCGCCAATGTCCTTCCCATACTCAACGGCAACCAATTCGTGCTTCTTGACATCCTTCTCAAGATTTCCAAAAGAGCGGTAGAGAAGATATTTCATGGTTCAGTCCTCCTTGTGCTTTTCATCGTCCAATACTTTTTCCAATAAGGCGGTGAGCGTGGCGGCAATCAGTTCATAACTGATTGCGTCAGGGTCTTTCTGAATTAAGTAGCTGGCTACCGCCTTAAATGCGGTGGTCTTGTCCACATGAGTTTCATTGTCAAACCGGTCGAGGATTTCCCCAATCAAACGGACAACGGCTTCATCTTCTTCGCTGATACCCATATTGAGCATAGCCGCCAGCTCTTCGTCCTCAGCAAGCGTTTCAAATTTCAGATAGTCGCCGTATTCCTCCGACATGATTTCCTCAAAATAATTGATCATAACATGAAAACGGAACTTGCCGTCTTCCTGCGTGGTAATGCAGCAATAATGTGCCTTTTCCCCGATGTCTTTTAGGAGCGACATATCCTCCGAATCATCAAACTCAAGCATAGGCAGCGTCAGGTCGATGTGGGCGTCCCAATGCTCAAAGTCAACGACACCGTGAATCTTGCCGTGATGACGCTTTGCAAACTCATCACATCTTTCCAACAAATACTCGTAGTTTTCCTTATCCTTCGGGACTATCACCTTTGGGATAGCATCCATCTTCTTTGAAAACTCTTCTAAAAAGCCACCGGGGGCGTTTACCCGGTCAAAAATTGCTTGAGCCAGTGGGTCAGGCTTGTCTTCTTCATAGTTACGGTCGAATACAATGTTCTCCATTTTCTCCATCGTTTTACTCACTCCCAACTTTAACAAATCAGTTTTAGCGCAAATTGCGGATGACAGCCAGAGAAAGAATATTTAAGTATAGATAGCCCAGCTCATGGATGAAGTCCACATCGATCTCAAGAAAGGTGGTTCGAAGCTGTGCATAGACAAGGCGGAACAAATCCATCTCCGGCGGGGTATCGAACAGGTTCAGGCTAAGGATGGCCGTTTCTGCTTTCTCCCATGTTTGGGATGCCTCAATCTCTGAGCTGGTCATAACAGCCGTCAGAATTTCACCGACTGCCAGTTTACCGTCTACCGGCTCAATTTCGCCTTTGAGCTGCCGGAGTACATCTGCCTTCTCCTTGAGGGGGACGATTTCGCAGCTATCGTCAAGCTCAATGGCGATAATCTCTGCAATGCACTCCCGCCAAACAGCGTACCCTGCGTTGATGATGCCGTCTTCTTCCTTGGTCTGCGCGTAGTCTTCACAGTATTCGTCATAGAAACTCTTCCCGTCCAATTCGTGGTGAGCGCAGTAGATGTGCGCCAGCTCATGCAGGAAGATATGGAGCAGTTCCATCGGTTGATAGGGTATGTCCGTGCGGAGCAGGATGCCGTCCTTACCGCCGTTATCCATTCCGATAAAAGAGGACGCCCGGAAATCAAAATAGCCTTCCTCCTGATACCGGTCGTTCAGTCGGTAAGGAAAATACTTGGAGCAGAACTGCTCGAAAATTTCCTTCTGATCCTCAGTCATGAAACAGGTAAGGATGATGTTATCCTCGGAGAAGTCAGCACCCATCCTGTCGTTAAAAATCGCTATGGCACGGGCAAGATAAGCGTCATAGTTCAAATCGTTCGTCGCCTCCATCGTAAAGTCTTTATTTCAGGAAGTCGCTTTTATGTTCAATGCGCCGGAGGTCATACCCGGTTTCCGCCAAATGGGCGATTTTTAATGCGACAAGGTTAATGTCTGTTTCCATCGCCCGTGCGATCTGCTCGGATGTATAGCCATAGCCATAGATGTACTCAAGAATCTCATCAGTGTCGAGCAGGATTTCTGCTGCGACGATGTTCGCCTCATACTCTGGCTTTGTAGTCATGTCGTACAACATGAACTCCTGTATTGCGCTTCCTTTTGCCAGATTGCGGTGCAACTGGTCATGCCCAAGCTCATGAGCACAGACGATCCGTTGCATCTGACCGCTTAGGTTTTCGTTTATGAAGATAAAACGGCTGCGCTTGATGACCCGATACATCCCTTTCAGAGGGCCGAAGTCCTCACAGAACAGGACTTCAATGCCAAGCTGCCGTGCTATGCTAAATGGATCTCGCGTCCCGCAGCGCTTTACAAGCCTGCTGCCGACCTTCGAGAAATTATCAGCATTCATCGTCTCACCTCCCGCTGATGGGGGCATCGCAAACAGCGAATAGCCTCACTGTTCGCTTGTCCCCTTACGGTATTTCTTCGGAGTGTATTTCTTGTTTTTCTCTTTGGCAATCCAATAGGCTTCGTTCAGCGCCTTCATCGCGCCATCGAGCGCTTCGTCACTGAGCCGACCACCGGCGAACATACCAGTCACTTCACTGACAAGCTCATCTATATCTCTGGCTGCTTTGGAGCCGCCCTTCTCATGCGCCGCGACAACAAGCATTCCACTTTGCCCAAGCAGATACTCAGGAGTGGTGTCTAAAACCGTCGCTAATTTCTCGACAACCTCGTACTTCGTAGGCTTGCGGGTACCCAACTCATAATTCTGAATAGTCCTTGCGCTTATCGACACTTTTTCCGCAAGCTGCACCTGTGTGAGATTCGCTTCCAACCTTTTTTCCCTTAGTCTGTCCTTGAAGCTCATAAGGCACCTCTTTCTAAAAATTTTTGTGAACACGAACAGAGGTTTCGCAAAAGTGGTTGACACGAAAATGCCGTTCGTGCTATACTCTTTGCAAACACGAAAGTACCGTTCGTGTTAATGATACCACACGAACAGTGCGGGTGTCAACAGAAACAAACGAGTTATGCGCGGTTTTGCGTAACTTTCAGGACAATAGGAGGTAGGCTATGACGAACACACATTGCCGGAAGGCGTATGTTTCGGTCAACTTGGATGTTGACGAAGAAGGAGTATGTCATCCCCGGTTCATCCGCTGGGAAAACGGCCTGATTTTTCAGATTGACCAAATCCTGTACAAATGCCGTGCCGCCTCCAAGAAGGTAGGCGGTGGGGGCATCCGTTATACTGTGATGATCCGTGGAAGGGAATCTTATCTCTTCCAAGAAGGCAACAAATGGTTTGTAGAAGCGAAGGAGGGAGCGAGATGATTTTGTCACACAGAGATATTGAAGAGATCGCAGCAGCAGTCACGAAGGACTTCAACGAGTTCTTCTTCGGCCCTGATACCGATGGGGCGCGGTTGCCTCGCGGTACACCGATTGACCAGTTTGCCAGCGAATATCTCGGCCTCAATGTCTCTTTTGCAGACCTGTCTACCGATGGAAGCATCTGTGGGCTGACGGCTTATGCAGATACCGAGTACATTATTGAGAAAGACGGGATGCAATATTCCATCCCTCTGCACCGCAATCAGGTCTTGATGGATGCGAGCTTTATCCAGCCTTTCCAGATACGCAAGCTCTGCGGAAAGCGCCGGTTTACGCTTGCCCATGAGTGCGCCCATCAAATTCTGTTTCAGATGGAGACGGATAAAATCCGGGAAGCCTGTCGGCGGAAATACTCCGCCCGGACAGCTTACTCTCTTAGGGAGCTAAAGACCCGCGAGGACTGGAATGAATGGCAAGCCAATGTCTTAGGGGCGGCAATCCTGATGCCCCAGCGGGAAATTGACCTTGCCGTTGCGTACTACGCCAGAGGCAGGAAGCTCATCAGCTACGATGGCACCTATGCCTATTGGGATAAGGTTGCCCTTGATAGGATCTGCCAACAGTTTGGTGTTTCCAAGACCGCCGCAGTCATCCGGCTGAAACAGCTCGGTCACTTGGAAACCCGGCCATACAGTGAGTATAACGATCCGTTGGAGGTGTGGGCATGAAGAAAAACATTCGTGTCTCAGAGCCTTCACCTGAGATGCAGGAAAAAATCCGCAAGGCGCGAAGCGCCATTGTCAACCAGAAGATGCGCATGGTGAAGTGTCCCTATTGTGGGCATAATGCCATCGCAGTATTCGAGGATTCCCGTGGTCACATACAGGCCAAGTGCAAAGCCTGTGGCCGGGAAACCGTATTCGATGTGATTAACATGAGACGGTTATTGCTCCACCTTCACAGAAGGTAAGGAGATAACAAATACAATTCAATATTTTATAGCTGTGCTGTGGAGCCGCTGATTGGTGAGTCTTCCTAATGCCGCATGAACAGAGTTTTCAAAAGCTCTGTTTTATCGGTATGGAAAGATCAACTCACCGTCATGCGGCTCTTTTTAAGTCTTGTCCGTCCGCTGCTCCGCGCCAGCGGAAAGGACAAGACAATGAAAAGAATCCCCAAAACACCCGTTGAGTTTGACTACGACCTCTGGACTACCGAGGACGGCAAGTGCATGGTGCGCGTGAAGGCCACCGGCGAGACTACGGAGGTTGACCGCGAGGTTATGAAGATGCTCCGTAATGAGGAAAAGAAGCTGCGGCGATCCTATGATCCCAGCGGCTCGTCTGCCAGCGGAGACGAAGAAGAAACGCAACCTTCCACTATACTGTCGCTGGACGCTGTGCCAGAGGATGATGTGAAGTCATCAGGGTGGTTGGCTGACAAAGAGGACTTCACTGACGGGGTTCTTACAAAACTTGTAATCCAAGATTTTCGGGCAACACTCAATTCCATCCATCTTGCAATTTTTGATCAATGCCTTCTGGGAGATAAGACCATCCGGGCATTTGCAGAGGAATATGGGTTGCGAAAATCCACCGTATGGGACATTGCCAATGCACTCAGAAAAAATTTCAAAAAATTTTTGTGATTCCCCGGACAAACGGCAAAAAAATGTCCGTTGTAAAGTGAAGGGGTCAAACAAGACCACCTTTGCAGAACCTTGAAAACAGAATATCCAGTGCTGCGGATCTTTCCTCTTTTCTCGAAGCGACTTGCCTTCTGCCGCCAAGACCTTCCTACGGGAAGCGAGCGATCAACAGAGAGGCTAAACTGCCGTGTGGTGCGGCTGTTCGCCATGATGGAGAAGTTGGGTATAATGATACTTCCGTCCCCAGGTTGCCGGGGGCGGCTCGGAGCGTTCCTCGGAGGGGTGAGAGTCCCATGATACCGATTAACCGTTGGTAGTCCGTAGCATTCCCGGAGCCGAAAGGCTCTTCCGGCAGGGGTGCGAGCTGCAAATATGCCGGAACACGAAACAAACCAATTAGCTACATTCAGCATACAAGTTTTCAGGATGAAAACTATGTGGCGGAGTGTCCCCAACAGGCGCTCCGCCATATCCTTTTGTCCTGAATACAAGTTCACATCATCAGGGAGGTGTTTGTAATATGATGAGCGTAGAAACCATGAGAAGCGTCAACCCGAAGACGGTTGACCGCAGTACCCTTGTCCAGCGGGACAGCATCCGGCTTGAGCCTGCGGCTGCGCAGGATGACCGGCTGCGGGATTTTATCCGACAGATCAGAAACCCGTATTGCTATCTGGACGGGAAGACCGTCGTGAAGATCAGCTTCTCGAAGACAGACACCACCTTGGAGGACTGTCTGGAACATTATCTGAGAGGACTTTGATTATGAACAAACTGAATCTTTTCGCCCGGTTCTATGGACAAGCGATTGAGCCTGTGATACAATGAAGTCAGGTCAAAAAAAGAATACACGGACTAAGCCGCTGCCTTTGAGGGTCATGTGGCTTTATCGTGTTTTCCTCATACAAGAAGCAGAAGCCTTCGTCTTTCTGATTTGATGTATCACACCAAACAGAAAACGGAGGTTATTTTTATGCCCGGAAAAGTTTACCGGACGGCGATTTACTGCCGCCTGTCCCGTGAAGACGGGGACAAAGTTGAAAGCAACTCCATTGCAAGCCAAAGAGCCATTTGCGAGGACTACATTGCACGGCATGACGATCTGGAAATTGTCTGTGAGCCGTTCGTTGACGATGGTTATAGCGGTGTTTCCTTCAATCGTCCAAACTTCAAAAAGCTCGAAGACGCAATCCGCAAAGGCGCGATTGACTGCATCGTGGTCAAAGACCTCAGCCGCTTTTCGAGAAACTACATCGACGGCGGTCGGTATCTGGAAAAGATATTCCCGCAGCTCGGCATCCGCTTTATCGCGGTCAACGACGCTTACGACAGCCTGACCGGCGATCCGCAGTCGGATTCCTTTGTTATCCCGTTCAAAAACCTCATCAACGACTCCTACTGCAAGGATATATCCATGAAAATCCGATCCAGCTTGGAGGTCAAGCAAAAGAACGGTGAGTTCGTCGGGGCATTCGCGCCCTATGGCTACAAGAAATCGCCGGATAACAAAAACCAGCTTATCGTCGATGAGGCCGTCAGCGAGTATGTGCAGATGATCTTTGCCATGTACAAGGATGGCTTCTCCATCGGTCGCATTGCTGCAAGGCTGAATCAGATGGGCGTGCTTTCTCCAATGGAGTATAAGCACTCGGCGGGAGTGAAGTTCGATACCGTCTTCAAGACCGGCGACACTGCAAAGTGGACTTACAAGGCTGTCCAGCGCATCCTCACCAATGAGGTATATATCGGTGTCCTTGCCCAAGGCAAGCGCGGTACGCCAAACTACAAGGTGCGCGTTGTGCAGCCGAAAGACGAAACCGAGTGGGTCAAGGTCGAGGGGGCGCACGAAGCGCTTGTTTCCTATGAGGATTTCATGGCCGTCAAGACCATGATGAAGCGGGATATGCGCTGCTCGCCTGATCAGGATGAGGCACACCTGTTTTCCGGCTTCCTGTTCTGTGGGGACTGCCAGCAGTCTATGACACGCAAGACCGTCCCGTCGAAGACAAAGAAATACATCTACTATGTCTGCTCAACGAATAAGCATAACCGGACCTGCAGCCCACACAGCATCAGCGCAAAAGAGGTTGAGGAAAAGGTGTTCCGTGCCATCCATGACCAGATCGAGCTTGTGGTCAATCTGGAAAAAGCGCTTGAGATGATCGAGCGGCTTCCTTCTCAGAACCGCAAGGCATTCAACTATGAAGCGCAGATTGCGAAGCTCGAAGAAGAGATTGAGCGCTATCAGAAGCTCAAGCTCCGGCTCTATGAAGACCTCTCGGATGGGATCATCGACAAGTCGGAATACTTTGAGTTCCGCAACAGCTACACCAAAATCATTGAGGAAAAGCAGGAAGCTCTTCTTCGGGTGAAGAAGGAAATGAAGCAGTCGGTCGCAACCGGGGCTACGGAACGGAGTTGGGTTACGCTTTTCAAACAGTATGAAAACATTGAAGAACTGAACCGCCGCGTCCTTATGGCGCTGGTTGACCGCATCATGATTTATGAGGATCACGCGATAGAGATTGTCTTCAAGTACAAAGACGAGTATCAGCAGACACTTGAATATGTTCTCGGCTATGCCGATGAACTTGCCATTGCAGGATAAAGGAGGGATGAGCACATGGCACGAAAAAGCAGAAAAAACGCAGCCGCAGAGCCGGTTTGCGAAGCAGCACCGCTGCAAATCTTCCCGACAGCCATTTATGCCCGTCTCTCCGTGGAGAATAGCGGAAAATCTGAGAAGGTGGATGTCATCACCAATCAGATCGAGATATGCAAGTCCTATATTGCCGGTTGCCCGTATCTCGATCTCGTCGATGTCTATGTGGATAACGGACGAACGGGGACGGTTTTCGACAGGCCTGAGTTTAACCGCCTGATGACTGACATCAAGAGCGGCAGGATCAAATGCCTTGTAGTCCGCGATCTCAGCCGTTTTGGCCGTGACTACATAGAAACCGGAACCTACCTTGAGCGCATTTTTCCACAGATTGGCTTGCGGTTTATTGCAATCAAGGAACACTACGACAACTTTGATACGGACGGCTCAAATGAGAGCCTGATGATCCCGCTGCAAAACATGATCAACGCCCTGTACTCGAAGGATATTTCACGGAAAGTCTCCACCGCTTTGAAAGCACAGATGGAGCAAGGGACCTTCCAGAAGCGCAATCTTCCGTATGGCTACCGGTGGAATGAAGACCATACAAACATGGTTATTGACGAAGAGACAGCGCCGTATGTGCGGCTCATGTTCCAGTGGAAAATCGAGGGCTGGTCAATCCCGATGATCCTTGACGAGCTTGACCGGCTGGGTGCGCCAAATACGGAGCTGCGGAAACGCCAGAACGGAACCCGCAAAGGCGACGGCTGCTCCTGCAAAGGCTGGTACAGTTCAACGCTGTACGGCATCCTGAGCAATCCGCATTATGTGGGTGATACCGTCCTTGGCCGCTCCATGAAGGCGATCTACAAGGGCATCAAATCCCATAATGTCAAGGACAAGGATAAGTGGATTGTGTTCCCGAACACGCACGAAGCGCTTATTTCCCGTGAAGACTTCCAGAAGGTGCAGGACATCCTCCAAGCGGCTTCTGAGGCTCGCCAGACGAGTATGCAGAAAACCGAGGAAATCCGGGCAACGCTCGTAAACCTTTTCGAGGGAAAAATCGTCTGCGCTGATTGCGGGAAGAAGATGTACTTCCACCGGAAACGGATCGACAAGGACAAGCGGAAGCGCTGGTATGCCTTCTATGAATGCAGTACCTCAGTAGGTCGGCGCTATGAGCATTGTACTTCCCATTATACGAGGCAGGACACGCTTGAAGCGAATGTGCTTGCAGCGATCCAGCTTCAAGTCAAGGCAGCGCTTGATTATGACAAGCTGCTGGATAAGCTCAGGGGCAGCGAGGGCGAGAAAAACATCCGAGATCAACAAAATGCCCTCATTACAAGCCTGAATCTGCGGCTCAACGGCGTTTCTAAGAAGCGGACACGCCTCTACGAGGATTATGCCGAAGGGCTTCTGGATGAAGCGGAATACTCCTTTGCCAAGAAGAGCTATGACGAACAATACGCTGACCTGTCCCGCCGTCTGGATGAGGCAGTACAGCGCCGGAGCAAGTTCGACGAAGCTATGTCGGTCGATAACAAGTGGATTACCTTGATGAAATCCGTCAGCACGGCAACGCAGCTCTCTCAGGATTTAGTAGACGAGTCTGTTGAATTGGTCAAAGTCCATGAGGGCGGCGCTGTCGAACTGGTCATGAAGTACGGTGACATCTACGAGCTGACCATTCAGAGTATCAAAGAAGTTCAGGAGGCGATGTAAATGAACAAAGACTACACAATCGGTATCTACATCCGCCTCTCTATGGCTGATGAAGATACCGGAAACGGAAGCAAGGCCGAGAGTGACAGCATCGGCAACCAGCGTATGCTCATCAACCGCTACCTTGACAACCATCCGACGCTTTCCAAATATCCGAGACTTGAGTTCGCGGATGATGGCTATACCGGGACAAATTTTCATCGTCCTCAGTTCTCGGCGATGATGGAGAAAGTCCGGCACGGGGAGATCAACCTGATCTGCGTCAAAGATTTTTCCCGCTTTTCTCGTGATTACATCGAGACGGGCAATTATCTCGAATGCACTTTCCCGTTCATGGGCGTTCGCTTTATCTCCATCAACGACGGCTATGACAGCGACGATTACAAGGGAACAACCGGTGGCCTTGAGGTTGTCATGCGCAGCATCATCTATGCCGCATACAGCAAGGATCTTTCTGTCAAAACGACAACGGCAAAAATCCAGATGATGAAGCAAGGCAAGTATGTGGGCGGCTACGCTCCTTACGGCTATGTGCTTCATCCCGAAATCCGCAACAAGTTCAAGCTTGACCCGGAGGCCGCAGAGGTCGTGCGCAGGGTCTTCGATGAAGCCCTTGAAGGCAGGAATACCTCACAGATTGCTCTCAGTCTGAACGATGATAATATCCCGACGCCCGGGCAATATTTCAAAGGCAAACATCCTAACAAGAAGAAGTATAGCCGCATGAGCGAAAAGATAAGCTGGACGGCCTCTATGGTCTACAAGATCCTGACGAGCTATGTTTACACAGGGGCAACGGTCGGCCACAAGCGAAAATCCGGCGGCGTAGGTTCTCGGAAAACTATTTCTCAAAAGAAAGAGGAATGGATCATCGTCGAAGGGATGCACGAAGCCATTGTCAGCAAGGAAGAGTTTGAGCTGGCTCAGGCAGTCATCCGGGGCGGCGAGAAGAATCCTAAACGGAATCTGCGCTATTATCCCCTCAAGGGTCTTGTGTGCTGCGGCAACTGTAAACGCGCCCTTACCCGGCGAAAGCTCCGAAATGAGGGTGGATATTTCTATCAGTGTACTTACTCAACACATGACCGCGATACGGAGTGCCCGGTTGGTGAAAGATACAGCGAGGCATGGATTGAGGACACCGCTTACAAAGCGATTGGGCAAATGCTCACACTGGTCGAAAAGAAAGCTGTTAAAGAGCATGAGATCAGCAAGCGCAGGAAATCTGCCATCACAGAATGCGCGGATGCAATCCGCGATTTGCAGAAGCAGTACGAACAGCTCAAGGGAGTCAAGCTCCGACTGTATGAGAAGTACACTTCGGCCAGCATCACAAAGGCGGAATACCTCAAGCGAAAAGCTGAGGTGGACGCCAAGATAGTCGAAAATGAAGAAGCAATCCGGCAAGGCCATGAGCGGATGCTGGAGCTTGATTCTGAGCATCCCTGCTCCGATGAGAGACTTGACAAGGTGGTCGGCGAGTTCCAGAAATGCGAAGGGCTTACTTACGAGCTTGCCCATGCGCTGATCTCTGTTATCTATGTTCATGGACAGAACAACATCGAAATCGTCTGGAAGTTCAAAGACATCTTTGAGAAAGCAGAAATCAAATAGGCTGAATGTTACAAGCCGTTCACGGGTGGTCATCCACCTATGAACGGCTTGTAAAATCTCAAAAATTTTTTAGTTCCTACTTGACACAAGAAGACCTTTCCCGTTTTGGCCGTGATTATATCGGTGTGGGTGAGTACATGGAGCAGATTTTTCCCCTGCTGGGTGTCCGGCTCATTGCCATCAATGATAACTATGACAGCAATAATTATAAAGGTACAACGCTGGGCATGGATGTGATTGTCAGTAATCTGGTAAATACCATGTACTGCCGGGATGCAGGAAAGAAACTGCGGACTGCCAATCAGGTCAAGTGGCGTAAAGGCATCACAACGGCATCTGCTGCACCGTTCGGCTATCAGTTTGACCCGGACAAAAAGGGCGCATTTATCGTTGACCCGCCAGCAGCAAAAATCGTGCGGCGCATTTTTGATCTTGCGATTTTAGGATTGGGAACGCGAGAGATAGCGATGATGCTCAATGACGAAAATGTTCCTGTGCCGAGCGTATATAACAAAGAAAATAAGGCGTATGGCAAAGAAACGACCTATACCATTGCCCCAGTGATTCTGTGGGACAGTTCTCGCGTTTGGAAAATCCTCACGGCGTATGTGTACACCGGGGCGATGGTTTTGGGCAAAACCAAAACTCTGATTTCTGGCAAAAGCATTGTCCGAACAGTCCCCAAAGGACAGCAGTTTATTACAGAGGGAACCCATGAAGCAATCGTCGGCCGGGAAGAATTTGAAAAGGCGCAGCTTGTCATAAAGAGCAACAGCCATAAAGTGTTGATGGGCGGTGTGGACTTCCCACTGAAAGGAAAAGTCCGCTGCGGAAATTGCAGGCGAGTGATGGCGCACAATTTCAAACAGGCTGTTCCAACATTCTGGTGCAGAGAAGGACTGGAACTTGTGGGGCAAACTCAATGTACATCCGAAGTCTTTCAGGTCAGTGACATTGAAAATGCGGTTTTTCAAGCACTTAAAAAGGAACTCTCCCTGCTTGATGTCCTCTATGGAGATATTCAAAAGGAAGAACAAGGATTGAAGGAAGCCCACAAAAAGGCAAGCCGCCGCAAAACTCTGATGGAGCAGGAACTTAAAAATCTGAAAGGGGAGAAGATGCGGATGTATGAGGAATATGCAGCAGGAACGCTCTTACTGGATACTTACAAGCAGAAAAAGCAGGAGTGTGATAGACGAATTTCAGAGGTACAAGAGCAAATTGAACAATCCAAAGTGGAAGAATCCACCAAGAGCGTTGCGCCGGGAACTGTGCGCGCAGCGGCAGAGCAGGCAGAAAACTTTTTGAATGGAACGCGGCTTACGGCAAGTATGGTGTCGGCGTTCATTGAGAATGTCTTTGTATATGATGGCGGGCGCATTGTGGTACGGTTCAAATATGAGCAGAGCATTCAGGATGCTGTAAAAGCGTTACACACAGGTTAAAGTTTGAAAAGGCTGAGTTGTCCATGTTGTAACATCAAAGAGTGTGTTATAATATGGGCAACAAAACGGCCGGAAAGAGGACATTATGAAAGCGATTCGATGGCTGTTAAAATTGGTGCTGGTGATGATAACCCTGCCGCTGATTCTTGCTGTGTGGCTGGCAAAATGGTTTGTGGTATTTCTGCATCACTGTTCGGCATGGTTTTTCTATCTGCTGGGCAGTGTGCTATTGGTAACGGCGATGCTTTCGTTCCTGATGCAGCAATCACAGGGGATGGAAGCACTTCAAATGCTGATTGGTGGATTCGTGATTTTTATGATACCGCAGGTGGTCGGCAGCGTGATCGTGCTTCTGGAACTGGCGGCAGTAATGCTTCGGCAGGCATGGTACATATAAAATAGGGAGGCGTACAGATAGTGAAATTGGCGGCGATTCATCATGTGGCGATTATCGTTTCCGACTATGAAAAGTCGAAAGATTTTTATGTGAACAAACTGGGCTTTGCAGTTGTAAGAGAAAACTTCCGCAAGGAGCGGAATGACTGGAAACTGGATTTGTGTGTCGGTGATGGAGCCGATGCGATTGAACTGGAAATTTTTGCAGAGCCGAACCCACCCAAACGTGTAAACAGGCCGGAAGCCTGCGGTCTGCGGCATCTGGCGTTCCGGGTGGAGAATGTGAAAGCTACCGTGGAAGAACTTGCGCAGATGGGAATTGAATGTGAACCGATTCGATTAGACAGCTACACCAAAAAGAAAATGACCTTTTTCTTTGACCCGGATGGCCTGCCCTTGGAACTGCATGAATAAAAAACAACGCCCTCATAGTTGAGAGGATTCGTAAATCTTTTCAGCTATGAGGGTGTTTCATTCCGCAGGAATGTGAAAGTTACAGGCTCAGCGTTTCTACCCATGCAGACAAGTCGGCTTTGCTGGAATAGGAGTTGAACACCTTACCGTGCAGCAGTTTTGCCCCAGGGCAGCTCGGCGCAAGTTTTTCATTGGTCTTACCCATGCCGCTGCCGCCGGAGGTGGCAAAGGGGATGATGGTCTTACCTTTTAAGTTGTAGCTCTCTAAAAATGTATTGACGATGGTCGGAGCAACATACCACCAGATAGGGAAGCCGACAAAGATGGTGTCATACTCGTCTATGTTATCACGTTTGGCAGCGATGGCAGGGCGAGAGGTTGGGTCGCTCATTTCGATGGTAGTGCGAGCCTTCTTGTCCATCCAATTCAGATCGGCCTTGGTGTATGGCACTTCCGGCTGAATCTCAAAAATGTCTGCACCGATGGCATCCGCCAGATTTTCGGCAACTTTTGCGGTGACACCGCTGGCAGAAAAGTAAGCGACAAGTCTTTTGTTCATGGCAATGCACTCCCTCTTGATGATTTTGTATAGGGTAAGTATAGCACGGCAGGGGAGCGGCATCAAGCGGTTGCCCATGATATAACATCAGCAACAATGTTATATTATGGACAACTGTTCGTAAAAATTTAAGGACTTTGAGGAAGTTGCACAGCTTGATATGATGGGCAGTTTATGGTAAGATAGAATTACAATGGCGGACAAAGCTACTATTGACTACGACAAGGAGGTGTAAGCCAATGGGATTAGCTGATACCGTGACTAAAGCCTATATGAAAGATAATTCTGTGTTTGCAGATGCGTTTAATTACTTGATCTATGGCGGTGAGGCGGTTGTAGACCCTAAACAACTGCAAGAACTGGATACTACGGAGATTGCATTACCGTTTGGATCACAGGATGAAGAGGGAAAGCAGCCAGAAGAAGCAGTTCAGAAATACCGTGATGTGCTGAAATCAGCAATCATTAAACAGGATGATGAGGCTGCGTACATTTTACTGGGAATCGAAAATCAGACTGACATTCATTATGCAATGCCTGTTAGAAATATCATTTATGATGCTCTCCAGTACGGCAAACAGGTGGCTGATATTGCAGCCAAGCATCGCGCAAGTGAGGGGGATTCAAAAGGGCATAGCCGTGGTGAATATCTTTCTGGATTCTACAAGGAAGATAAGATTACGCCTGTTATCACGCTTGTGCTTCACTTTGGCGCAAATGAATGGGATGGGCCGTTGTCACTCCATGAGATGATGGCGGTTAAAAATAAGAATCTTCTGAACTTTGTGCAGGACTATCAGATTCATCTGATCGACCCTGCAAAGCTGAGCGCGGAGGACTTGAAAAGATTCTCTTCAAGTCTGAGAGAGGTAATTGGGTATATTAAGTATTCCAAAGATAAGAAACGATTATCTGAATTTTTGACTGATAATCCGCGTATGCTGATAGAAGCAAACGCGGCGAGGGTTATTAAAGCAGTTACGAATACACCGCTGGATATTCCAGAGGGCGCGGAGGTGATTGATGTGTGCAAAGCTGTTGAGGAAATGATGAACGAAAGCGAAGAACGAGGCGAACTCAGGATGCTTGTGAAGCAGGTGAGAAAAGGCCGCATTACAATCGAGCAGGCTGCCGAGGATGCTAATATGAGCGTAGAGCAGTTCAAGAGAGTAATGGATGACACGCCGTTGCAGGCAGTATAAGACAAATACTATATAGAGCAGATAAGCCCCACAAGGCTCAAATTGGTTCACAAAACCGATTGAAAGCCTTGTGGGGCTTATTTTTTTGCGCTTTTTCAAATTTATTTGTGAAAAAAGTTGTCCAAGACTTGACATCGGGCGGCGGGTATTGCCTCCCCAAGGACACTAAACAGTTGCTGGCAAATTATGCCGATGTACCGGAGAATTTGATTGAAGCTATTGTCGAGAGCAACAGAACAAGAAAAGACTTCATTGCTGACCGCGTTTTGAAGCTGGCTGGCTACTACGGCTACGATGCGGAGAATGAGTTTGATGAGGACAAGGAGAAAGCTGTTACCATCGGCGTTTACCGCCTGACAATGAAGAGCAATAGTGATAACTTCCGTCAGAGCTCCATTCAGGGTGTTATGAAGCGTATCAAAGCAAAGGGAGCAACGGTTGTGATTTATGAGCCGACCTTGAAAGACGGTGAGACGTTCTTTGGTAGTATTGTGGTCAACGATTTGGCTAAGTTCAAGGAGATGAGCAACGCTATCATTGCAAACCGTTATGACAAGTGCCTGGATGATGTGAAAGAGAAAGTGTATACAAGAGATCTGTTCCGGAGGGATTAAGCATCCTAAATTTTCGCTTAATGTATCTTTATTCACCATGAATTTATATATTTTTGCATTACATTTATAGTTTAATCGTTTTATATTTAAGGGCTTCTTCATCAGAAGCCCTTATTACTAACAAATATATTATTCCCCAGTTTTTGGAGATTTTGCTGCGCTATTAGCTGTCTTAGCTGCTGCATCTGTAGTTGTTGCAGTTCCATTAACATTCTCTACTGAGAAGATGTATGTTGAAAAATGATTTGTTAAAAATGAAATAAAGTGATCATTAATTGCACTTTCACATCTTGTTAATGTTCCATTGTCCTCTAAACGATAAACAACTAACTGCTGACCCTCGCCAATTACAAGATCTGCCGGTCTGCTTAATGTAACTTTAACATAATTGGATAACTCATGGATATCTACACCATTTGCAGTGATATCGAACTGATATACAAAGAAATTTGTAGTATTTGGAAGCATTGCTGATACAGCTGCTGCTGTGTCATATGCAGTTCCTGATTTTGCTACACTCTGTTTGAATTCTGCACCGTTTGGAAGAACTCCGTCACCTGCTTTTAAAACAGTTCCTGAATTATTTCTGTCAGTATACTGTACACTTACTGTTCCATCTGCTGCGACATAGCGAGTTACATACTTATCTGTAACTGTTTCTACTGTATCTGCGCCAGTTGTGATTGCATCTGGATTTGATGTAATTGATCCCGGAGTTACTGTTTTTCCATTATCAACTTCAGCAAATACCTGAGATCTAATTGAATCAATCAACAAAAAATTGAAAGATCTTAAGCGGTTAGGGCGGGACTTTCGAAATTTTGAACATTTCAGAAATCGCTTCCCCTATGCCACAGGTTGTGCTACGGAAACTGGATTGAGATTGAACACAAGTACAAATACATCCAAGAGCTACGACATCTCTTGGATGAGCACGGAATCCCCTATCCGGAAGAATACGAATTAGACTAAAAATTATTTAAGGGTCTGGTATTTTTATACCAGACCCTATCTCATACCCTCAAGAATTTTGATTATCCTACCGTTTTCCATAAAAACCTCGCATATTTATCTTAAAGATTTTAACTTCAAATCATCTACTCGCTGTACTGTTAACCATTACCTTTTCATCACATTGAACTTTGGGAGATACTGAAAATGAATTCCAGTCTTGCTCTTTTACCTCAACAACATTACTTAGGTCAAATTTATATGGTTTTTCCTTTTTTTCTTCCTGTAAAATACTAATTTTCATATATCATCTTATCCCTCCTAAAAAGAATACCTCAAGATATATTATATAACATCTTTTCAAAATATTCAATCTTTTTGTTGTCTATATCCACAATATTTCATCTTCAGCTTGCATTTTCTTTTATTTCTTCATCAATTTCCGACTTCATATTCTGAATACAGTTCAAAATAGCTGCGTAAGCTTTGTCAAAAAAATGACTCTCATCATTATATGTGACAGCTGAATAAAGTTCTCTGATTGCCCTCAAGTCTTCTCTTTTACATTTGCCTAATTTCTCATCAATCCATTCTTGGCAGCTTGCCACATATGCATATAAATATTTGTCTGGATAATCCATTTGTTCCACATCTTCAGGTCTCCCACCATTCAACACACGTTGAATCACTAGCCGTCTTTGATTTTCAGGAACCTGGCTTGTATTTCCTTCTGACACATTTAATGCCGCCACTAATTTTTCTGGAGATATATCCAACAGTTTAACAGCAATCAAATCAGAGAAACACTCCTTATACATTTCCATTTCATCATAAATTTTCTGTTCAGCAATGCCCCATAGTAATATATCCTTCGCATTCTTATTTATTCTATAATTCAGATCTGA
>ERZ826016.253-NODE-253-length-68765-cov-22.467035_pt1 | contig 68765 bp, 42 predicted proteins | sample MGYA00519872_ERZ826016 | MGnify/ENA primary metagenome ERZ826016 (study PRJEB31778, sample SAMEA3449218) | human gut metagenome | biome: human gut; feature: human-associated habitat; material: faeces | place: United Kingdom | collected 2010/2012 ... | reverse complement strand
TCAGAGCGAGCCGCATGCCAAGTTCCCGGCATTACCTTCGGCTGATGATCTGGAAATTGTCAGACCTTTTTAGAAAAAAAATCACGAGAGACAAATAACAACTTAAATTTATCAACCTTATTACTTTAAGTTTATGCCTAAGTTTAATCAAAATAAGCTCAATAGTATTCTAAGTATTGGACTTGCTTTTTTAGCTATTCCATGCTTTGCAAAACAAAAAATGAATATTAAACCTAATGTTATCATTCTTAATGTGGATGATTTAGGTTATGGAGACATAGGTTGCTATGGAGCTACCAAAGTGAAAACTCCTAATATTGACAAATTGGCATCAGAAGGACGCAGCTTTTTAGATGCACATTCTTCATCTGCGGTTTCCTCCCCTTCCAGATATGGCCTAATAACAGGTGAATATCCTTGCCGGAAAGGGATGTGGGCACCAATTTTCATGAATGAAACACTGCAAGTAGACACGTCTCGAACTACTATCGCTGATGTAATGAAACAAGCTGGCTATTCAACGGCCATAATAGGTAAATGGCATCTGGGATTTCAAATAGAAAAGCCTATGGACTGGAATAAAGCACTTTTTCCAGGTCCTTTAGAATTAGGATTTGACTACTATTTTGGCGTACCTATTTTAAACAGTCACCCACCTTTCGTATATGTAGAAAACCACCATGTCGTAGGCTATACTCAAGATGATCCTTTTGTATATGGAAAAAGAGCAGAAACAGCCGAATTCGATGAAAAATTTGGGTTAAACGACATAGGCGGAGCTTCGGCAGCTCATAATTTATATAAAGATAGAGAAGTCGGAACAACGTTGAAAGAAAAAGCAGTGCAATGGATAAGAGAACACAAATATAACCCTTTTTTTCTTTATTATGCAACTACAAATATCCATCATCCTTTCACTCCAGCGGAACGTTTCATTGGAACAAGCCAAGCAGGTAAATATGGAGACTCTATTCATGAATTAGATTGGATCGTAGGAGAAATAATGAAAACACTTGAAGAGGAAGGATTAGTAGAAAACACTTTGTTTATTTTTACTAGTGACAACGGTGCCATGCTAAACCGCGGTGGACAAGATGCTTGGAAATCAGGACATCATATGAATGGCAAATTGCTGGGATTCAAATTTGAGGCTTGGGAAGGAGGTCACAGAATTCCCTTTATAGTGAGGTGGCCAGGGAAAGTGCCTGCAGGAAGTACTTCAGATATATTATTAAGTAATGTAGATGTATTAGCTACAATGGCCGCTTTGACAGGATATAAATTGAAAGATAATGATGGTCCTGATAGTTTTAATATGTTACCTGCAATTACAGGTAACCCCAAGAAACAAATAAGAGATCACATTATTATTTGTCCCTTTAATAAAAGCCATTTATCAATTCGAAAAGATAGTTGGGTATATATCCCAGCACAAGATGCTGGTGGTTTTGGAGGGAAAAAAATTGGTGACCATGATTTTGGGGGATCAGCAGCATTTCAACTGACTCATTATGTGAACAGTGACATCAAGAATGCGATGATAAAAACTGATGCACCTAAAGGACAACTATATAATTTGGAAAAAGATCCATATCAAACAAATAACCTATACAATAAATATCCAAAAATAGTCAAAAAGTTAGATAAGATGCTAAATGAAAAAGTAAATAAACAGAAATCTACGAGAAAATAATTTTTTGTTTAATTTTTAATTTATCTATTTATGAGAAATGCTATTAAAAACAAAACATGGATTGTATTGATATTTTTAATTTGCTTTATGGCAAGTTTCGTACAAGCCGAAGTGAAAGATGTATCACAAGAGCGAATTCTGACTGGAATAATACTTGATGAGCAGGGATTACCTGCAATTGGAGTTAATGTCTTAGTTAAAGGTAGTACCATTGGAGTTGCTACAGATATGGACGGGAAATTTAAAATCAAAATTCCAAAAGGTGACCAAATAATTATTTTCTCATACATCGGTTACCAGACACAAGAAATCCCTTATAAAGGACAGAATTTCTTAAATATTAATTTAAAACCAGATTCTGAGATCTTGGATGATGTTGTAGTAGTTGGATATGGAGTTCAAAAAAAGGTCAATTTAACGGGTTCTGTATCATCCGTTGGCGGAAATGATATTGTTAATAAATCAGTTGGGAATGTTACTTCTTCTTTGGCAGGTTTGATACCAGGTTTAAAAGTAATGAATAGAATAGGTCAACCAGGTTCTGACGGGGCCGATTTAAGTATTCGCGGTTTTGGTTCACCTCTTATCCTAGTTGATGGATTAGAACAAGATTTTGGATATATTGATCCTAATGAAATAGAGACAATCTCAGTTCTAAAGGATGCTTCTGCTACAGTTTATGGTGCACGTGCAGGAAATGGGGTTATTCTTATCACAACTAAAAGAGGGAAAGAGGGAAAAGCTAAATTAAGCTTAAATTTCACAGGAGGGCTATCTGCCCCCACCCGCATTACAAAAATGGCTAATTCGGGACTTTATGCTGAGTTATACAATGATGCCAATATAACCGCTGGAATTGCCCCTACCTATTCACAAGAAGAAATAGATATGTATTATTCCGGTTCGAATCCCCGCTATCCCGATACGGATTGGAGAAAAGAAACTTTGAAGAACTATTCTTCGAAATATGACATCAATTTGAATGCAAGAGGAGGAAGTGAAAAAACATCTTATTTTTTATCTGTTGGCTACTTAAATCAGAAAGGGTTATTACGTTCTGAAGATATAGGTTTTGATAGAGTCAGTTTTCGATCAAATATTGATGCGCAAATAACAAAAATATTACGTATTTCAGCAGACTTAAGCGGACGTTTAGAGTTTCGTAAAGAACCTGGAAGAAATATGAACATTATTTTAAAATCCATACAAGCGGCCCGCCCAATCATACCTGCACATTTTCCTGATGAATCAAAAGCTACTCTTCCAGGATATGATGCTGATTGGGCAAATCCACTTACTATTTCCGATAGTGAATATACAGGTTACAACAATACTGATTTTAGTTCTTTCAGAGGTACGATAGGCTTCAATCTTGATTTAGGATCTTGGATAAAGGGATTGACATTTAATGGCAAATTTGATTATAGATTAAACCATAATTTTACAAAGAAATTTAATACTCCTTTTAATTATTACGATTATGATATCGATACTGATACATACAAAGTACTGAGTACTTTCAATAGTGGAAAAACCTCACTCAGAGAAGATTATGCAAAAGATTGGTTATGGTATTCTTTATTTAAATTAAATTACAATAGAACATTTGCTAAAAGACATACAGTCACTGGGTTAGTACTTATTGAAGCTCAGTCAAACAAACATGATGAATTTTATGCCTATCGTGAAGGATTCATTTCCAATGCAATTGATGAATTATTTGCTGGTTCAGATGAAAACAAGGATAATGGTGGTAGTGCCTCAGAAGGAGGACGTATGTCCTATGTTGCTAAAATAGGTTATTCTTTCAAAGATAAATATTTATTTGATGCTGTAGCCCGCTTGGACGGATCACCAAAATTCGCTAAAGGAAATAGATGGGGATTTTTTCCTGCAATATCAGTCGCATGGCGTATTAACCAAGAAGATTTTATGAAAGAAAATTTTCAAAATATAGATAACTTGAAATTACGCTTATCAGTCGGACAAGCTGGTGATGAAGCAAATGTTAATTTCAACTATCTTACAGGGTATCAATTTGCCAATAAATATATATTCAGTTCTGCTGAGACCATTTCGAAAGGAATTACAACAAAGGGACTAGCGAATCCAGATGCAAGATGGGCAGAGACAACGACATATAACATAGGAATAGATTATTCTATGTTTAATCGGAAAATCTATACTGAATTAGATATTTTTTATCGCTTAAAATCCAAAATGTTAGCTACAAGAGCTCAAAGTTTGCCCAGCACATTTGGAGCAACACTACCTGAAGAAAACATTAATAAACAAGATACACGTGGATTTGAGATAGTATTAGGACATGCTAATAAAATCGGTAGCTTCATTTATGATATTAAAACCAATTTATCATGGGCACGCTCTAAATGGAAACATTATGATGAGGTAGAACGAAACGATCCCAAACAAAAAGCAAGATATAATCTTACTAATCAATGGACAAACCTTACATGGGGCTACGTAGCAGATGGTTTGTTTTCTTCTCAAGAAGAAATTGACGAATGGGCTGACATCACAAACGGAGCTAATAATAACGTAATTAAGCCTGGTGATATTCGATATATAGATCAAAATAATGATGGCATTATTAATTGGGAAGATGAAGTCATCATTGGGAAAGATGTTAATCCTGAAATATTTTTTGGATTAAACGGAGATTTTAGCTATAAAAACTGGTCATTGAATATATTATTTCAAGGAGCAACAAACTATTCAGTATTGTACAGTGACCAATTTATAAATACCTTTGGAAGAAATATGTCTCCATATGAATTTTGGAAAGATCGTTGGACTGAAGATAATCCAAATCCGCATGCCAAATATCCAAGAGTTCGTTTAGGAGAAGGACATCCCAATGAATATAAATCTACATTTTGGGTGATCAAAAATGCATATTATATCCGTTTAAAAAATATTCAATTAAACTACACAATACCAAAAAGTTGGATACAAAAAACAGGTATCAATGATTTGCGTCTATTTGTTATGGGAAATAACCTTTTAACATTGACTAATGTTCGTTACAGAGATCCGGAATCTATAGCTACAGCCGGATGGCAATATCCTATAATGAAAACTTTTACAGTCGGTATAAATATGAACTTTTAAAAAAATATAGCCATGAAACTAAAATACATACAATTCATATTTTGGATTCTTTTTTTACATTCATGTAATGTATTAGATAAAGAGCCTATTGATATCATATCTGATTCTCAAGTTTGGGAAGATGAAAATCTAGTTGATGCAAATCTGACTCAACTATACAACATAACTTATTTTAGTACAGTATTTGATTTGGAGTCTAAATTAATAACTGTCACTGATGAAGCTCGTGAATGTTTCGGATGGGGAACTATTTTAAATACCTATACACATGGTATAATCACACCTGATAATATATCGAATCGAGACTTCGTGGGCTTTTGGGAATATGGCAATATAAGACAATATAATGAATTTTTAGAAAACATATCAACGAGTACTTCTCTAAATTCAAATTTTGTAGTTCAAAGAATGGCAGAAGTTCGATTTTTAAGAGCATTACATTATTATAACTTAGTGATGAGACTTGGCGGAGTACCCATCATAACTCGCCCTCAACAAATGAATGATAATAATATATTCATTTCAAGAAATACAGAAAAAGAAGTTTATGAATTCATTAGAAAAGAACTGGACGAAATCATTGAAATATTGCCAATATCCTACGATGCAGATAATATAGGAAGAATTACAAAATATACAGCGCTAGCATTAAAAAGTAGGGCGATGTTATACGCAGCAAGTATTGCTAAAAATGGAAAAATGGATTTAAACGGTATTATTGGAGTACCGCAAGCTGATGCAAATTTCTATTTTGAAGAATCAATGAAAGCATCTCAAAAAATTCTATCTGATAAAAAATTCTCTTTGTACAATAAATACCCTAATGATAAATCTAAAAACTACCAATATTTATTTTTAGATAAAAACAACAATGAAGTTATCTTTTCTAAGAAATATACTGTTAAGGAATTTGGACATGATTTTGATTATTATAATCAACCTATTTCGTATAAACCCTTCGTTGCAAGTTGTGTAAATCCTACTCTTGAAATGGTCGATTCTTATGAATTTATAGATGGGATGCCAGGAACTTCTATTAATTATAATCAAGAAATTGAAACAAAAGAATTATATAAAAATAAAGAGCCTAGATTCCATGCTTCAATATTATATAATCAAGCCTTTTGGATTGATAAAGAGGTAGAAACTCATTATTTTACCATAAACAGTAATATAAATACTGATAAGAGAGATAATTCTTTGGGTGGTAGAGGCAAAGATGTAAATAATACTATTGGAGCTGGAGCCACTCAAACAGGTTTTTTAATAAAGAAATATTTAAGAGAAATGCGAGATGTACCTATTGGAGGGTATTCAGACACAGATTTTATAGTATTCCGTTTAGGAGAAGTATATTTAAATCTAGCGGAGGCTGCTTTTGAATTGGGTAATACCGACGAGGCAATCGCTGCTATTAACAAGATTAGAGAACGTGCAGGAGTACCACTATATACAGAAATAGATCAAGAGAAAATCCGTCACGAAAGAAAAATAGAATTAGCTTTCGAAGGATTACGTTACTGGGATGTACGAAGATGGAGAACTGCTCACATAGAATTGTCTGGAGTTTTTCACAAACTCAACACATATTATATAAAGGAGCGTAATACATTTGGATATTTAATCGTTAATTGCCAAGGTGATGTTTCCAGAAAATTTGCTGAACAACATTATTATTTTCCATTGGAACGTAAACACATAACAGAAAATCCTAATATAGTACAAAATCCGGGGTATAACTAAAGTTATTATTAGCTAAAACAAGTGGATAATAAAAGATTATTAAAATATAAAAACATTAGTGCCCATTAAAATTAAGATAAATTAAAAATTAAATAAACTTGATCTATTTAATCTGAATCGTTCTTTGTCATTTTGAAATTTAGTTTTATCAAAGAGGTCTTTAAGATGAGTCTTATCAGTCAATGAGATGCTCAATATTTGTAAACCTCATATGTACTTCTATCCAGTTACATATAGTGTTGAATGATTGCCACCAAACAGTAAGCGCATATTGCAGCATATATCTGTATTTGAACTGTATTCTCTGCAGTCTCAACAATCTTTTGATTTTAAGGTGTTGCTTGAGCTATTTGCAAAACAGCTCTACTTGCCAACGATGACTTTGATACGTTTTTACCCATTCCTAAATGATAACATTTGGAATGATGAACTTCAAGAGTAACTATCAAATCTCTCAGACTTTCACGATTAGAACACGAACCAAACGAAACTTTTTCTCGTTCAAAAATGAAATTAATTGAAAAAACACATATTTCTCTTTATTCATTGCGGTCTTTATTGGGCCACAAAGATATAAATTGAAATCGTTGCGCTTTAAAACTAACTAAATTTCAAATATTTCAAAGAACTATTTCAGATTTTAATGGGACAGCAATAATATAGAAAGTTATATGAAACATGAATTACTGATCAAATATCTGCCCCTTACTGTAGGAATGAGTTTCAGTGCCTTATCTACTGTTGCACAACAAAAGTCTACTCTTACAAAATGTAAACCCAATGTCATCATCATTAACGTTGATGATTTAGGTTATGGCGACATAGGTTGTTATGGTGCCACCAAAGTCAGAACTCCAAACATTGATCGTCTAGCATCTCAAGGACGTAGTTTCATAGATGCCCATTCATCATCATCAGTTTCTACCCCCTCGCGTTACGGACTGCTAACAGGGCAATATCCTTGTCGAAAAAATATCTGGAAAGCTATTTTCCTTGATCAGACTTTACAGATTGACACGGCACGTACCACGATTGCTGATGTAATGAAATTTTCTGGTTATTCCACTGCAATTATCGGTAAATGGCATTTGGGATTCAGAACAGAAAAAAAGATGGACTGGAATAAGGAACTTGTTCCAGGTCCTCTTGAACTGGGCTTTGATTACTATTTCGGTGTACCCATTCTGAATAGTCATCCACCCTTTGTATATGTAGAGAATCATCATGTGGTGGGATATACTTCCACTGATCCCTTTGTATATGGAGCAAAGGCCGAGACAGAGATTTTTGATGAAAAATTTGGTATCAATGCCATAGGCGGAGCCACTGAAGCTCATCGTTTGTATAAAGACCGCGCTGTAGCCACTACCTTGAAAGACAAGGCAGTACAATGGATTAAAGAACATAAAAACTCTCCTTTCTTTCTTTACTATGCCACTACTAATATTCATCACCCATTCACACCTGCCGAACGTTTTGTAGGGACCAGCGAAGCCGGTCCTTATGGTGATTCTATCCATGAACTGGACTGGGTGGTAGGCGAAATTATGCATACCCTTGATGAAGAAGGATTAGCAGAAAATACCCTTCTTATCTTCACCAGTGACAATGGTGCTATGTTAAATCATGGTGGACAGAGAGCTTGGCAGTCAGGACATTATATCAACGGAAAGCTTCTTGGCTTCAAATTTGGAGCTTGGGAAGGCGGTCACCGCATACCAATGATTATCCGATGGCCTAGAAAAATTTCTGCTGGCAGCATTTCAAACCAACTGATGTCCAATGTTGATATGCTTGCCACTTTAGCAGCCCTTACAGGATATGAATTACAAAAAGATGATGGACCCGATAGCTTTAATATGCTTCCTGCCCTTGTCGGAAATCCCCCAAAAATGATACGTGATCATATTATTATCTGTCCTTCCCAAAAAAGTCATCTTTCCATCCGCAAAGGCAAATGGGTTTATATCCCGGCACAAAGTAGTGGCGGCTTTACTGGCAAGAATATTGGTGACCATGATTTGGGTGGAGCATTTGCTTTCAAGTTGACACATCAAGTGAATAGCGATATTGAGAATGCTCAAATAAAACCTGATGCACCCAAAATGCAACTTTATAATCTGGAAGAAGATCCTTACCAGACAACAAATGTCTATGAAAAGCATCCCAAAATAGCCCGCCGATTAGCAAGATTACTGACGAAGAAGATAGAATATTCAAATATAACAAGGAAATAATAGTGAATGAATAAAATTAATTAATCCTTTTTATTTAAAACATTATGATAAGATTTTTTTTTACAAGTTTATTATCACTTTTGATTGGAGCAGGTGATATTTGTGCTCAGACTAATATATCAGGTGAAATGTATGATCTTGCCAAGATGAAAGGAGGCATCCGTAACCGCCGGGTCAGTAGTTACGACCGCAGTGGTAATAATCGAGACCACCTGAAATTCATCAAACCGGGAGAGACAGCAGTTCTTGCAGATATCAAAGGAACTGGAGTCATAAATCACATCTGGATAACAATGTCACCGGGACCTCATGAACTTTCTCGGAATGATATTATTCTACGCATGTATTGGGATGGCAATAAAGAACCTTCTGTCATTTCTCCCATAGGCCCTTTCTTTGGTCAAGGATGGAACGAACAGTATAATTATACCTCTTTCGCTCTCTCCTCAGGACCCAATGGCGGTACAGGATTATGTAGTTATTTTGCCATGCCCTTTGCCAAAGGTGCACGCATTGAAATAGAAAACCAAGCGGATATCACAATTGATGCCTTCTATTATTACATTGATTATCTGGAAATGAAAGAACAACCGGAAAATATGGGACGTTTTCATGCCTGGTTCAATCGTGAAATCACTGAAGCCCTTCCCGAAGGTGAAACTGAATGGGGTTCTGTAGGTAAGCAAACAGAAAATAAGGACGGAAAAGGTAATTATGTATTTGCTAATATTAATGGAAAGGGACATTTTGTTGGGCTAAACTATTATGTACAATCTCCCACTCCTATGTGGTATGGTGAAGGTGATGATATGTGGTACATAGACGGGGAAAAACAAGCCTCTCTAATAGGAACTGGCACAGAAGATCTATTTAATACTGCTTGGTGTCCTAAAGAACCCTACCAACATATTTATTTCGGATATCCACGTGTAAATAATGATATAGGCTTCTTAGGACGTACGCATGTCTTTCGCTTTTTCATTCAGGATCCGATATTTTTTGAAAAAGGACTGAAAGCCACCATAGAACATGGGCATAACAATTGTCTCACATTAGATCTGGCTACTGTAGCTTATTGGTACCAGGACAAAGCAATGGCAGTTCCCGACATTCCCAATAAAATGGAGCGTAAACTGAAACCATTAATTAGTCCTGTAACGATACATAAATGGCGCCATGAATGGAGAAAGAATAAAGGTAACGACTCCAAACTATGGGGAGATGAGTCTGAATAAGTAAAATTTCATTCGATTCACTATTTTGATTCATATTAATACTTTTGCCATATAAATCAGAAATTATTAAACTATCAGAAAATGAAAAAAATATTTACAATATTTATTCTATTGATATTTGCTTTGTTAGTCCAAGCTCAAGTCTGGAAAGTTCCTACAGATCATGAAACGCGCTGGGTTAACTTTGAAAATCCTACAGGTGATAAAGGAGTAGCTTCGCAGACTAATAAAGGTGCTAAAGGAAGTGCTTTTAGCCAGATTGCAGCAGGTGATAGCTGTGTACTATTATCACAAGAAGGACCTGGAATTATCAACCGTATTTGGTTGACAATTAACAATCGTACACCAAAAATGCTAAGAGGGCTTCGTATCAAATTTTATTGGGATAATTCTATTGTTCCAGCAATAGATGTTCCTTTAGGCGATTTCTTTGGAAATCCGTTATCACGTTTAGCATATTTTGAAAATTATTTCTTTTCTAATCCAGAGAAGCGTTCTTTTAATTGTAGTATACCAATGCCTTACCGCACCGGTGCACGGGTGATATTTGTAAATACATCCAATGAGAATCTTACTCATTTATTCTATGATATTAACTTTACTAAACTATCGAAATGGGATTCAGAAATGAACTATTTCCACGCCATTTGGCGTGAGGATAAATTTACTAAATTAGGAGTAGATTATACTATTTTACCTCAATTGTCAGGTAAAGGCCGTTTCTTAGGGGTGAGTTTCGGTATATTCGCTAACAAAGTTTATCATCAAACATGGTGGGGAGAGGGTGAAATAAAATTTTATATCGATGGCGATAAAGAATTTCCTACATTGAGTGGTACAGGAATTGAAGATTATATTGGCACAGCTTGGGGACAAGGTGAATACTCTCATCGTTATCAAGGCTGTCCAATTGCTAATGCAGATAGTTGTTGGTGGAGCATGTACCGTTTCCATGTGCAAGATCCTATATATTTTCATCGTGATATAAAAGTTACCTTGCAACAGATTGGAGGCGCTCCCTATGAAAAGGTACTTGAACTTTATAAAGCAAAGGTTCCACTCATTCCTATAACAATAGATGAAAACGGAAAGTTATACCGTTTGTTAGAAGAAAGCTCATATATTCATATTACGGATAAAGACTTTCCTAAAGGATTTGTTAATTTCTACCGTCAGGATCATATTACATCTACTGCTTATTTTTATTTAGATCGAGCAATGTTATAAATAATCAATTTTCATGGTGCAAATAATTAATAATATATATAATACATAACCATTTCTCCAAATTCTACATCACAAAAATTAACCTTGAAAGTTATATAAAATTTTCAAGGTTAATTTCAAAAATTCCCCATTCTTTAGCAACTTTCATCACCTTTTCCCAGCCATATACACTCCCCCCATAATACAAGCAGCCCCAATCAGCGCAATAATCGTCAGATGTTCATTCAGCAGAATTGCCGATCCTACCAAAGTGAACAGCGGATTGAGATAGATATAATTGGAAGCGCGTACCGTTCCCAGATTTTTCAGTACGACATTCCAAATTGCAAAACAAATCAGGGAAGCAACTACACCCAGAAACAATAAATTCAACAGAACGGAAGGCTGAATGAGCAAAGAAAGGTCAGCCTTCCAAGGTTGAAACATAAAGACGGGAAGTGTAGTCAATATGCCATAGAAAAATATCTTGCGAGTAATAAAAATAGTATTATACCTCCCCGTCATCTTCTTCATTATCAGACTATAGAACGCCCATGAAAGAGCAGCAACCAAAGTAAGACAATCGCCCAACGGAGATATTTTCAAAACAAAACTCCCATTATAAACCACCATTGCCACCCCTACCAATGCCATCAGTGAACCGCCTATCAAAGTGCGGGTAGCTTTCTCCTTCTTATAAATCATCAGTGAAAAGATAGTGGTGAGCAGCGGAGCCGTACAAACAATAAACGCCACATTGGTAGCCAATGTAATGCCCAAAGCCATATTCTCCGTCAGAAAATAGACGGAACCGCCCGTAATACCACCCAATAACAACCAAAGTTCATCTTTCCAGTTGTTCGCAAACAGTTTGCGGGGAGATATAAACCAGATACCAATATAGGCAATCAGAAAACGAAGCAAGAAGATCTCTTTCGGAGAAAGTCCATTGGCAATTAAAACTTTGGTGGAGATAAAGGTTAATCCCCACACTCCTACGGTGAAGATCGCTATCAGATGATAGGTGTAATTTTTCTTCTCATTCATACGTTCCCGATAAATTGCTGGCAAAGATATACCATTTCTACTTTTTGTACAATAAAACAGGGGATTTAATAGACGCCGGAAACGTTTTTAATAAATAAGGGTGACGTTTTTTAAAAACTTTACCCACGTTTATTAACAACGTGATTAGAGTGCTTTTCAGCAATTCGGCATAAAAATAAACAAAAAAAGGATGCAATCTTCTCAGACTTCATCCTTTGAAATATCCTAAAAACACTTTTGTGTAAAATCCTATTGAATTAACTTAGCCATTTTTTGTATTACATTACTTGAATTAGTTTTAATAAGCACATCACAAATATAAGCAATAAAAATTACTTTGTCAAGTATTTATTTATATTTTTTCCATCTTTTCCGCTACTTTATCACTAAACAGGAAAAAACATATATTTTCAAATGTTCCGCTACCTGTCTGAAACGTATCCGAACCGTACTTGCTCCGTACATTCTTCGGTCAAAAGTACTTCTACACGGAGAAAGTACGGCTTTGGTACGGAGCAAGTATATCCCTGGTACAGTCCGGACAAATACTTTTTTGTTGTACTAAGCCATGAATCTGAAAATAAACCCGTAAATTTGTACCGTTTAATAAAGTATATAACTAAGTATCAACCATAAAATAACGAAAGAAAACCATTATGGAGTACAATTTCAGGGAGATTGAAAAGAAGTGGCAGAAAAGGTGGGTGGAAGAGAAAACCTACCAAGTGAAGGAAGATGAGACGAAGCAGAAGTACTATGTACTAAACATGTTCCCCTACCCCTCCGGTGCGGGCCTACACGTAGGACACCCGCTGGGATACATCGCTTCGGACATTTATGCTCGTTACAAACGACTGCAGGGCTTCAATGTACTAAATCCCATGGGATATGATGCTTACGGACTTCCCGCCGAACAATATGCTATACAAACAGGACAACATCCTGCAATTACTACGATCAACAATATCGACCGCTACCGTGAGCAGTTGGATAAGATAGGTTTCTGTTTCGACTGGAGCCGCGAAATACGTACCTGCGAACCGGAATATTATCATTGGACGCAATGGGCATTCCAGAAGATGTTCAACAGCTATTATTGCAATGATGAACAGCAGGCCCGCCCTATCGAAGAGCTGATACAGGCTTTCGAGCAAGTAGGTACCAACGGCATGAATGTGGCTTGTGGCGAAGAACTCAGCTTCACTGCCGAAGAATGGAAAGCCAAGAACGAGAAAGAGAAACAGGAAATCCTGATGAACTATCGTATCGCCTATCTGGGTGAAACGATGGTAAACTGGTGTGCCCAATTGGGTACGGTTTTGGCCAACGATGAAGTGATAGACGGTGTATCCGAACGCGGAGGTTTCCCCGTAGTTCAGAAGAAGATGCGTCAATGGTGCCTTCGCGTTTCTGCCTATTCACAACGCTTGTTGGACGGACTGGATACCATCGATTGGACAGATTCTCTGAAAGAAACTCAAAGAAACTGGATCGGTCGCAGCGAAGGTGCCGAAGTACAGTTCAAAGTAAAAGACAGCGATCTGGAATTTACCATCTTCACCACTCGTGCAGATACGATGTTCGGTGTTACTTTCATGGTGTTGGCCCCGGAAAGCGAATTGGTAGCCCAGCTGACTACTCCTGAGCAAAAGGACGAGGTTAACGCTTATCTGGAACGTACAAAGAAACGTACCGAACGTGATCGTATCACAGACCGCAGCGTGACGGGTGTATTCTCCGGAAGTTATGCCATTAATCCTTTCACAGGTGAGGCAGTGCCCATCTGGATCAGCGACTATGTACTTGCCGGTTATGGTACAGGTGCCATCATGGCTGTACCTGCACACGATAGCCGTGACTATGCTTTCGCCAAACATTTCGGATTGGAGATCCGTCCGTTGGTAGAAGGTTGCGATGTCAGCGAAGAAAGCTTTGATGCCAAAGAAGGTATCGTTTGCAACTCTCCGAGACCTGATGTAACTCCTTACTGTGATCTTACATTGAACGGACTGACCATCAAAGAAGCTATCGAAAAGACCAAGAGCTACGTAAAAGAACATAATCTGGGACGCGTAAAAGTGAATTATCGTCTTCGTGACGCTATCTTCTCCCGTCAGCGCTACTGGGGTGAACCGTTCCCGGTTTACTACAAGGATGGAATGCCTTATATGATCGATGAAAGCTGTCTGCCGCTTGAATTGCCGGAAGTTGCTAAATTCCTTCCTACCGAAACCGGAGAACCACCGTTGGGACATGCTACCAAATGGGCTTGGGACACCGTAAACAAATGTGTGGTAGAGAATGAAAAGATAGATAACGTTACTGTATTCCCTCTTGAACTGAATACCATGCCGGGCTTTGCAGGTTCCAGCGCTTACTATCTGCGCTATATGGACCCGCATAATAACAAAGCATTGGTTGATAAGAAAATAGATGAATACTGGAGAAGCGTCGACCTCTATGTAGGTGGTACGGAACATGCTACGGGGCACTTGATTTATTCACGTTTCTGGAATAAATTCCTGCACGATGTAGGAGTGTCTATCGTGGAAGAACCGTTCCAGAAGTTGGTGAACCAAGGCATGATACAGGGACGGAGTAACTTCGTTTACCGTATCAAAGATAGCAACAAGTTCGTTTCTCTGAATCTGAAGAATCAGTACGACACTACCCCACTCCATGTGGATGTAAATATCGTATCCAATGATATTCTGGATCTCGAAGCTTTCAAAGCATGGCGTCCTGAATTTGCCAACGCTGAATTTATCCTGGAAGACGGTAAATACATCTGCGGCTGGGCTGTGGAGAAGATGAGTAAATCCATGTTCAACGTCGTTAATCCCGATATGATTGTTGAGAAATACGGTGCGGATACGTTGCGTATGTACGAGATGTTCCTCGGTCCGGTAGAGCAATCCAAGCCTTGGGATACGAACGGTATCGACGGTGTATACCGCTTCATCAAGAAGTTCTGGTCACTGTTCTACGACCGTAACGGAAACTATATGGTGACGGATGAGCCTGCAACCAAGGAAGAACTGAAATCTTTGCATAAACTGATTAAGAAAGTAACGGGTGATATTGAACAGTTCTCTTACAATACTTCCGTCAGTGCTTTCATGATCTGTGTAAACGAGTTATTCAGCCTGAAATGCAGCAAGAAGGAGATATTGAATCAACTGGTTATCGTATTGGCTCCTTTCGCTCCGCACGTATGTGAAGAGTTGTGGGATACACTGGGCCATGCAGACTCAGTTTGCGATGCCAAGTGGCCTGCTTACAACGAAGAATATCTGGTGGAAGATACAATCAACTACACCATATCTTTCAATGGCAAGGCACGCTTCAATATGGAATTCCCTGCTGACGAAACATCAGAAGCCATTCAAAGCACCGTATTGGCAGATGAACGTTCGGCTAAATGGATGGAAGGCAAATCAGTAGTGAAAGTGATTGTCGTTCCGAAAAAGATCGTAAACATTGTTATTAAATAACGTAAGTTACGAGCTACAAGCTACAAGAGACAAGTCAATCTGTCTCATTTACCTACACTTGTAGCTCGTAGCTTGTAGCTTGTAACTAACTAATATGCAAATTACAAAACCAACCAAAGCCGAAATGATGAGAGAGTTGCGGGACTATATCTTCATCACTGTCGGTCTTATCAGTTATGCCTTGGGATGGGCGTTGTTTCTGATTCCTTATCAGATAACGACGGGCGGTACTACAGGTATCGGTGCAATTATCTATTACGCCACGGGGTTTCCTATCCAATGGTCATACTTCATCATCAATGCTGTTTTAATGACATTTGCCATTAAAATACTGGGTCCTAAATTCAGTATTAAAACCACATTCGCCATCTTCGGGCTAACATTCTTTTTATGGTTTTTCCAAATGCTTGTAAACGGTCCAGACAATACACCACCACTTATACTGGGACCGGGACAGGACTTCATGGCTTGCATGATAGGTGCCGTGATGTGCGGTGCAGGTCTCGGAGTCGTATTCAATTGCAACGGAAGCACGGGAGGAACGGATATCATCGCCGCCATCATACATAAGTATAAAGACGTCACACTGGGACGTATGGTGATGCTTTGCGATGTGGTTATCATCAGTTCCTGTTACTTCGTATTCCATGACTGGAGACGTGTGATATTTGGTTTTGTAACTTTGTTTGTTATCGGTTTCGTATTAGACTATATTGTGAACAGTGCCCGCCAGTCCGTGCAATTCTTTATCTTCTCCAAAGAGTATGAAAAGATTGCCGACCGTATTACGAAGGAGACACACCGCGGCGTAACCGTTCTGGACGGTATAGGATGGTACAGTAAACATAATGTAAAAGTACTCGTTGTATTAGCTTATAAGCGCCAGTCAATTGATATTTTCCGTTTGGTGAAAGACATTGACCCGAACGCATTTATCTCTCAAAGTTCCGTTATCGGAGTCTATGGAGAAGGTTTCGACCGGTTGAAAGTGAAATAATACTTTATCTGAATATGCTTTTTTCTTCATCCAGATAAACAGATGTAATGGAAGAAGCATCCAAAATGCTGTGAAACATGAAACTCGTAGTGACATGTTTCACAGCATTTCTTTTCATAGCTTCTATTTTCTGAGGAAACAAATTTTCATACTTAACCGAATACCATACAAAAGCTGCCGGATAATGAAGCGGTTCATTATCTTCCGCATGAAGATATTTTTCGTTTTCTCCCAAAGATTCTCCATGATCGGAAAGATAAATAAGAATAGCTGTTTTATCTCTCAGTTCTTCAATCAGCTGATGCAAAAACCAATCAGTATATATGATAGTATTATCATAAGAATTTATAATAGCCTCCCGAGTACTTGAAGAGATATTTTTTGAACGGAGAATAGGAGAGAAAACTTCTTTTTCAAAATGAGAATTATACCACCAATGTGAACCTATCGTATGGAGAACAACCAACTTCCGTGGGTTTGAATATTCTAATTCTTTCAAATAAGAAGGCAATAAAGCTCCATCCAGCCATTTATCAAACATATACACATTCTTTCCCTCATTAGCATATATCAATGTATCGGCTTCATACATAAAATCCGAATAAGTATTTACAGGTTCCTGACTAGCAAGCCAGGATGTGCGAAAACCAGCCTTTTTGAAGAGAGAAATAAAAGATCGTTCTGTTTGTGCTCTTTTATCATCAATACTGTCTGCTCTTGTCAAGATAACCGGCAGACTGGTGTGCGTAAAAACCTCTTTAGTATAAACATTGGAGAAGGAACAGATCTGCACATCAGATGTAAGTAAAGGAGTGGTATTTCTTCTATATCCGTTCAGTTGCAAATGGTCGGCACGTAATGATTCCCCCAATACCACAATTGCAGTTAAAGTATCCACATCACAACGAATATCTTCCTTAAAGTCAATTCGTGTACCTTGTGTCTGGCGTTGCAACGTATAATCTTTCAATACATAAAAGAAAGAAGCCGGCATACGCCGTGATACGGAACCGGATAATTTTCCCACACCATGAAACACAAATAATAAACATAAGGAAGATACTATAAAAAGTTCCCATTTATTTACTTGTATTTTGCTGAAACGCCAATATACAGCAAACAAGGAATACAGCAAGGCAATCAGAACAAACAGAAACAACTTAAAAGTCATAAAGCCTATTCCGAAACCTGCATCATTTACTACAATCAGATCAATCAGCATCGGAGTTAGCGTAATATGAAGCGAATAGCGAAAATAAGCAAAAATGCTACTAAGTAACACAATAGCAGGAAAAGAAACACAGAAAACATATCTGTTGACTCCTAACAAAAGAAATAAGGGAAATGAAGCTAAGGTGATAATCCCCCATTGCAATACAAGTATCAGACAATCAGTAAAACCGGAACAAGGAATATCCAGAAATTCCCATATAACAAAGAGAAGTCCGTAACCTATAGTTAAAGACAATATGAACAAAGCATATTTTAGGTCCTTATTGAAAAATATTCCCTTCATCTTTTGTACTTTTGCACAAATATACAACGATAAATAATACCAATTATTATGAAAAGAAAATTTGTATTTGCCACAAACAATGCACACAAATTGGAGGAAGTTACTGCCATTTTAGGCAACAGGATAGAACTCCTTAGCCTGAAAGACATTCACTGCCACGTAGACATTCCCGAAACAGCAGATACCTTGGAAGGAAATGCCTTGCTGAAAGCTCAATACATTTTTGAAAACTACCAGATGGATTGCTTTGCCGATGACACCGGACTGGAAGTGGAAGCACTGAATGGAGAACCTGGAGTTTATTCTGCCCGCTATGCCGGAGACGGACACAATGCAGAAGCAAATATGCTGAAACTCCTGCACAACATGGAAGGAATAGAAAACCGGAAAGCACAATTCCGTACAGTATTTGCCCTGATTATTGACGGAAAAGAGCACTTGTTCGAGGGTTTTATAAAAGGAGAAATCATTAAAACCAGACGAGGTAATTCGGGTTTCGGATACGATCCGATATTTGTACCCGAAGGTTACTCGCAAACTTTTGCAGAGATGGGCAATGAATTGAAAAATCAAATAAGCCATCGCGCCATAGCCACAAACAAACTCTGCAAATTCCTCAATAGCATACAATAAACCCATAAATATAGAGTTATTAGTTTGTAAGTGTGTTGCTTACAAACTAATATAGCTCTGACCTTTTTATGAGATTTTTATATATACTTTTATTCAGCTTATGCATTCTATTGCCCGTTAATGCACAAAACGCAATAGGAGAGTGGCAAACTTACCTTTCTTATCACACCCCCACCCGCAGTGAAGTCATAGGAAGCAAACTCTTCATACTTGCAAACGGAGATTTGTATGCTTATGATAAAGAAGATACCAGTATACGAACTTATTCAAAATCTTTTTCGCTAAGCGATACGGAAATATCCTATATTGCTTACCAATCAGCCTATAAGTTATTAGTCATTATTTATTCCAATGCGAATATAGATTTATTAGTGAATGAGGAAGATATTTATAATCTTCCCGATTATAAAAACAAGAATATGACACAGGACAAGACAGTCAACCATGCTTGTTTTTATAAAGAATACACGTATTTATCCACTGCCTCGGGTATTCTTTGTATTAATCTGAAAAAGCGGGAAATCAGCAATTATTATCCCTTGAATAAAAACGTTCTGGCATGCAACGTATCGGAGAATTATCTTTATGCAGCTACTTCCGAAGGATTGTTCGCAGGACTATTAACTGAAAATCTATTAGATATTAACAACTGGAAAAAGGTTTCGGACGATACCTCTGAATTCCTTTCTAAATACAAGGACATTCCCTTTAAAGAAGAAATACCGGAAAATATAACGCCAAACAGTCCTATACGTAACTATCCATATTATATGAATTTTACCGGAGAACGATTATTAATAACCGGGGGCGGACATATAGCAAACAGACTGGATCGTCCAGGTACTATCATGACATTTGAAAATAATACCTGGAACAGTTTTCAGGAAGAGGGTATCAGTGAACAAACCAAACAACGGTATGATGATATCAATTGTATCGTTCAAGATCCTCAGGACAATACTCATCATTTTGCGGCATCAGCAGGAGAGGGGATTTATGAATTTAAAGATGGGAAGTTTATTAATTGGTACAGTATGCATAATAGTCCGTTGGAAAGTGCACTGCCAAACAGTGATTCAAAACATAATTATGTACGCGTAAATGGACTTATCTATGATAAAGATAATAATCTCTGGATGGTAAGTTGCGGTGTTGCTAAAAATCCGGTACAGGTATTAAGAAAAGATGGAAGCTGGGTAAGTCTTCATTATCCGGAAGCCATGGAAAGAAGTAATTTCGGACGGACTATCTTTGATAAAAGAGGTTGGTTGTGGGCTACTTCTTCACGTATAGAATCAGGAGGATTATTCTGCTTGAATTATAACGGCACTATTGCAGATACTTCGGACGACCAACACAGGTTCATTACCCGGTTCACTAACCAAGATGGAACCCTTTTAGAACAACTGGCGGTTTATTGCATTGCCGAAGATAAAGAGGGAGCTATCTGGATAGGTACTAACAAAGGTCCTTTGATACTGAATAACCCTTCTCGTTACTTTAATGATAACTTCTATTGTACACAAATTAAAGTTCCGCGCAATGATGACAGCGGCTTGGCTGATTTCTTATTGGTGAACGAAGCGATTAATGCCATTGCAATAGATGGTGCCAACAGAAAGTGGATAGGTACGGCGTCCAATGGAATTTACCTGATAAGTGCGGATGGAATGGAAACGATTCATCACTTTACGGAAGAAAACAGTCCGCTGCTTTCCAATAGCATCGTATCTATTGCCATACATCCCCGTACCGGCGAAGTCTTCATCGGAACAAGCAAGGGACTCGTTTCTTATCAAAGTGACGCTACAGAGGCTGAAAACAGCTTTAAAGAGAGTAATGTACGTGCTTATCCTAATCCGGTACGTCCGGACTACAGCGGAGTGATTACTATTACGGGAATGGTTTACGACAGTGATGTGAAGATTGTGGATACTGCCGGACATCTTATTTATCAAGGTACTTCCCTAGGAGGGCAATTCACCTGGGACGGAAGAAATAAACAAGGTAGGAAAGTGGCCACAGGAATATATATGGTGCTTGCCGCAGACAGTGAAGGAAAAGAGGGGATTGTTACGAAAATTGCATTTATAAGAGGAGAATAAGAGTGATAGAGGTGATAAAGTGGTAAGAGTAATGTTACCCTATCACTTTATCACCTCTATCACCTTACCACTTTATCAAAGCCCCAACTTTGCCGAAATCTCCAGCATCCTCTTGATAGGCTTCACTGCTTTCTCAGCTATTTCAAGATCTACTGTTATTTCCGGAGATTCGTCTTTCAAGCAATTATAAAGCTTTTCCAGCGTATTTAATCTCATGAAGCTACATTCATTGCAGGCACAGGTACTATCGTTAGGAGGGGCCGGAATAAACGTTGTCTGCGGACATTTCTTCTGCATCTCATGAAGGATGCCCGATTCGGTAGCAACAATATACTCTTTCTCGGGATGATTCACTGCATACTTCAACAATGCTGCGGTTGAACCTACCACATCAGCCAACTTCAGAACTACACTCTTACATTCGGGATGTGCCAAAACCACTGCATCGGGATGCTGCGCCTTTAATTCAACAATCTTTTCAACCGAGAATTGTTCGTGTACATGGCATGCGCCGTCCCATAATAACATATTGCGCCCCGTGATAGAGTTAATATAATTCCCCAGGTTTCTGTCAGGACCAAAGATTATTTTCTCATCTTTGGGGAAACTTTCCACGATCTGCTTCGCATTGGTAGAAGTTACCACAACATCTGTCACTGCTTTCACGGCAGCTGTCGTATTTACGTAAGATATCACCGTATATCCGGGATGCTCTTTGACAAACTGACTGAACTTGTCCGCCGGACAACTGTCTGCCAACGAACAACCGGCTGCCATATCAGGAACCAGCACTTTCTTATTCGGACAAAGCACCTTGGCCGTTTCACCCATAAAGTGAACACCGCACATCACAATGATATCCGCTTCCGTTTTGGCTGCCCATTGAGCCAATGCCAGACTATCGCCGACGTAATCGGCTATATCCTGTATTTCCCCCTTCTGGTAATAGTGCCCCAGAATAATCGCGTTCTTCTCCTTTTTAAGTTGCTTGATAGCTTCTATGAGATTATTCATAATTATATTTTTTATTTCTCTTTCTAATTTAAAAATCCTTTGATGGTGATGATAGGCTGTTAATAGTGTCGACAAGTAAATACGATTTTTCTTGCCTATGAAGTTATTAGTATGAGATAAAACTTTATTCGTACGTTATCAACGGGCAAATAAAAGGTATATCTCTTGATAATAAGCCATCTATAAAACTCTTTCAACACCTTGTTGATAAAGTGCAAAGTTAATAACTTTATAGTTATAAACCGGTGTAATAGGGCTGAAAAATGTGTTTATATAACCTCGGAAAGTTTCTCTTAACTTTTTTGGAATGTTCATTCTGGTGGGTGCATATACGTTGTTTTGAATATTGCAAGAATTATTTTTGAATTTCTTTCCCTACTCTTTTGACAGCTTTTCAACGGTTATTAACAGGGATGTGAACGGAAAGAAGTATCTTTGCAACAGGATAAAATCAATCTATTAATAAAAGTCATTTAAAGAGTATAGCTATCATGCGTAAACTGAAAATAACAGAACTGAATCGTATTAGTATAGAGGAGTTTAAGGAAGCTGAGAAGCTGCCCTTGGTGGTGGTATTGGATAATATCCGCAGTCTTCATAACATTGGTTCTGTATTTCGTACTTCGGATGCTTTCCGGGTGGAATGTATCTATCTGTGTGGCATTACAGCTACTCCGCCCCATCCTGAGATGCATAAAACAGCTTTAGGTGCTGAATTCACTGTCGACTGGAAGTATGTTAATAACTGTGTTGAAGCTGTTGATAACCTTAAAAAGGAAGGATATACTGTTTATTCTGTAGAGCAGGCGGAAGGCAGTATCATGCTGGATGAGCTGTCTTTAGACCGTACTAAGAAGTATGCGGTAGTTATGGGAAATGAGGTGAAAGGAGTTCAGCAGGAGGTTATTGACCATTCCGATGGATGTATTGAGATACCCCAATATGGTACGAAACACTCATTGAACGTATCTGTAACTGCCGGTATCGTTATCTGGGATTTATTCAAGAAACTGAAATAACAGAGTGTTGATAAGTTGTTTGAACCCTGTTCAAACAGTGGTTATTATGTCCTTATCAATAGAGAAATGAACAATGGTTTATAGTAGTTTTCAACATAGGTAAGTGATTGAAATACATGGTTTTCTATAATGACTACTTTCCATTACTAACAGTGTTCTTAACATCATATCAACAGGAGGGTTCAAACTATGAAAAAGGTTTTATTAATTCTTTTATTCTGTATTTTCCATAGCTGGAATGGTAAAGCTCAAGCGGACTTTTATTCGTTGCAATCATTGGGCGACAGGTATATTTATGACTCTGAATATTTTGATGATTCACGTGAACTGCAAGTATACCGGAGTGGGGTAGATGCTACTTTGAAGAGTGATTCATTGTTGACTATCTATGTATTCGATGCTCAATATCCGCCTACTTTCAATTTGTTTTGTTCTACCTTTGAATTGTTGTATCCGGGTGTTCCCTGTATAATCGTTGGTATTTCGAATCCTAACAGGCAGAGTGAATTAACTCCTCCTTATACGGATGAAGAATCGGTAAAGGGGTATGATGATCCTGGGAAGGCGGATTCTTTATTGTTATCTCTGGAAAAAGAAATTATTCCTTTTATAAAGAGCAGATATAATACGGGTTCGCGGAATATATTGGTAGGACATTCGTTAGGCGGCACGTTTGTGACGTATGTTTTACTTAGCAACCCCGGTTTGTTTCAATGTATTCTGTCTGTATCTCCTAACTATATGTATAGCAAGAAGATGATGATTGATAAACTTTCAGAATTTACTAAAGAGTACAAAGGGGATAATCAACTTTATATGTATCTGGCAAGCGGGAAGAAGGATAAAATAGAAGAGTCATTTAAGCCTGCCACAGAGGAGGCAATAAAGATTTTATTCGCTTGTCCGAAGATTGTTTTGAACTATGATTCTTTGAATATAGAAAAACACAGTCATACGATCTTTGAAGGTTATTACAGGGGGCTGTTGGGATTGAAAAACTACGTAAATAAGGAGTAGGATATTTCTATTTTAAAGTTGTCCGCTTTCTACCAGCAGAATAACCCGTTCGGTAAGCGCATCATCTCCTGTGGGATCATATTGCTTTTTCAGACTGGCACCGAACAGTGCGGCGAAAGTCTGATAGAAACCTGCTTTAAAAGGTCCCATGAAGGCTTTTACCAGTTCGTAACCCGTGGAATTGGTTTGGCGATCTACTAACTTGATTAATAACTTTCCTTGAGAGAAAGAAAGCTTTTTCATGCGTGGAGTATATTGTTCTTTCAGGCTTTTTTCTACTGCTTTCATGTGTTTCTGACGGCTCTTCTCATCAGGCAAAGTCATCATATATTCGTAAGTTTCAATAACTGCACGGTTGATTTCTTTGGAGATAGGCAATACCTTCTTTACGTTATATACCAGTCGGTTATATTCATTCAACTGTTTCTTGTTCTTGAATTTGAGAGGTTTGAAGATATAAACGGTGGGTATCTTTATATACGGGATAGTGTCTCCTTCGTAAACGCACATAGGAACCAAGTATCCTTCGGTTTTCGTTTCCTGTGCCTGGCATAAGGAAGTCCCGAACAGAAGGAAGACTACGATGATGAATATGTTCAGTCGTGCGTTCATGCCACAAAATTAAGTGTTTATCTTTATATTTGGTCTGATTGTCGATGTTTTCCTTGTCGTGTTAACTTATTTATGGTAATTTCGCGACAATTAAACTTATTTACACGAATGAAATTACTCAAGTTGGGAGTTTTTCTAAGTATGCTGCTGATGACTCCTGTACTTGAAGCTCAAAATACAAGTGTGTCCTTGTGGGAAGAGAATATAGAGCAACTCTCTATGGATGAAGAAGAAAAGAACTGGGAAGATGAACTTGAAGAGCTGTCCAATCGCCTGCAGGAACCTGTTAATATCAATGTTACTACTAAACGTGGATTAGAGCAATTTCCTTTTCTTTCGGATATTCAGATTGAAAATATCTTGGCTTATGTGTATATACACGGGCAGATGCAAACCATTTATGAACTGCAATTGGTGGAAGAAATGGATAAGCATACCATCGACCTGCTTCTTCCTTTTGTTTGTGTACATCCTATTCCTGAAAAGACAGGTTTTCCCCGGTTGAAAAGTCTGTTGAAATATGGTAAACAGGAGGTATTAACCCGGCTGGACGTGCCTTTCTATACCCGTAAAGGTTACCAGAAGAATTATCTGGGACCTGCAATGTACCACTCTCTAAGATATGGGTATCGCTACGGAGATTATCTCCAGATGGGAATTACGGCTGAAAAGGATGCAGGAGAACCTTTCTTTGCCCTGCATAATGAAAAAGGATATGATTATTATTCTATCTACTTTCTGCTTCGTAATCTGGGTAAGTTGAAAACGTTGGCATTGGGAAATTACAGATTAAGTTTCGGGCAAGGGCTAGTAGTCAGCACTGATTTCCGTTTAGGGAAAACTTATTCTCTCTCAACGGTGGATAACCGTAGTGGTGGCATTCGGAAGTACAGTTCAACGGATGAATATAATTATTTCAGGGGTGCTGCGGCAACAGTGGAGGTTATTCCTGCACTTCAACTATCCGGCTTTTATTCACATCGTTCTATGGATGGAGTCATAGAAGGGAATGAAATTACCTCTATTTATAAAACCGGATTGCATCGTACGGAGAAGGAAGCGGATAAAGTAAATGCTTTCACTTTACAGTTGATGGGTGGAAATATTACCTATGAAAAGAACAATCTAAAAGTAGGAATGACAGGCATTTACTATTTTTTCAACCGGAGTTATCAACCGGAGTTAAGAACCTATGGCAAGTATAATTTGCAAGGGAATTACTTTCATAATGTAGGTGTAGATTATAAATATCGCTGGAATCGATTTACTCTGACAGGTGAAGCAGCTATGGGCAAACAAGGTTATTCACTGTTGAACCAATTGAAATATAATATATTAACCGGTTATCAACTGTTGATTGTTCATAGATATTATAGTCATGATTACTGGGCAATGTTTGCACGTTCGTTTGGTGAAAGTAGTACACCGCAAAATGAAAATGGCTGGTATCTGGCTGCCGAAGCATCGCCTTTGGCACATTGGAAATTCTTTGCTTCTCTGGATTTATTTTCTTTTCCCTGGTGGAAATACCGCATCAGTAAACCGTCGCAAGGTGTGGATGGCATGTTTCAGTCAATCTATTCTCTTAAGCGAAATTTATCTATGTATATTAACTATCGCTATAAGCGAAAAGAGAGAGATGTGGCGGGAACGGATGGAAAAGTTATCCTCCCTACTTATCATCACCGCCTTCGTTACCGCCTGACTTATTCACCGGATAATCTACAGTTACGAACAACGGTGGATTATAATCATTTTCATTCACAGGGGCAGGAGGGAAGCCAGGGATATCAGTTTACACAATCCTGTTCGTATGCTTTTTCTTTTCCGCTGAAGATATCTGTGCAGGGTACTTATTTCCATACGGATGATTACGATTCCCGTATTTATGCTTCCGAAAAAGGTCTGCTTTACACCTTCTATACGCCTTCGTTTTATGGACAAGGATTTCGCTTTTCTGCCTGTGCCCGGTATGATGTGAACAAAGCTTTTATGTTCCTTGTTAAATTCGGGCAGACTATCTACGAAGACCGTGAGAATATTGGTTCGGGTAACGACCTGATACAAGGAAACAAAAAAGCCGACTTACAAATGCAGCTTCGTATAAAGTTTTAGATTGGAAATAGACAGTTATCTTATTTATTTCATATCTTTGTTGCAATGATAATCCAAGGTTGTACTTTGGAATATCATGATAATCCAAAGTTGTGCTTTGGAATATCAATAATAAATAAGACTGGAAATATGATTGAAAGAATTCTGAAGTTAGAAGACATTTCTGTAGAAAGTATATTTCTGTGGGGAGCACGTCAGACGGGAAAGAGTACATTGCTGAATACATTGTTTCCGCAAGCACGATATTATGATTTGTTGAAATCCGATGTTTTTGAACGTTTGCACAGGCGCCCGGCTTTACTTCGTGAAGAACTCCTGTTGGCGGATGCGATGGATATAGTCATTATAGATGAAGTACAAAAGATACCTGAGCTTTTGGATGAAGTACATTGGTTGATGACTAATAAAGAGATACGCTTTATTTTATGTGGGTCAAGTGCCAGAAAGTTGAGGCGTTGCGGAGCTAATTTATTGGGAGGACGTGCTATTCGTAATGTATTGTACCCATTTGTCAGTGCTGAACTACCCGATTTTAATTTACTTCGTGCTGTTAACAATGGTATGCTTCCCCGACATTATCTTGTTGAGAATCCGGAGAGACGTCTTCAGGCTTATATTGGTGATTACCTGCAAGAAGAAATCTTAGCAGAAGCATTGACGCGCAATCTGAGCTCTTTTTCCCGCTTTCTGGAAGTTGCGGCTCTCACAAATGGTGAAATGGTAAATTACCAGAATATAGCAACAGATTGTGGAGTAAGTGCCACGACAGCAAAAGAATACTTTTCTATTCTTTCCGAAACAATGATAGGGTATATGATACCTGCTTATTCGAAAGTGATGAAACGTCGTCTTATTCAAACTCCTAAATTCTATTTCTTTGATGTAGGTATTGTAAATTACCTGACCAGGCGGCGTAACATGCTTCCCGGTTCTTCTGATTTCGGACATGCTTTTGAACATTTCATTATACAGGAACTCATAGCCTATATTGGTTATACTAATGATGGACATACATTATCTTATTGGCGAACTGCATCGGGCTATGAAGTAGATGTTATACTGGACGATGCAAAAGTTGCCATTGAAATAAAGTCTTGTTCAGAAGTACAGTCCCGGCATTTGAAAGGGCTGAAAGCTTTTCAGGAAGAACATTCTCAGGCAAGATTAATTGTAGTTTCTTTAGATGTTAATCCTCGCATGATGAGTGGAGTGGAGGTTTGGCCGGCCACTCAGTTTCTGCAAAAACTTTGGACTGGGAAAATTGTTTAATATAATAGTATAGTTCCATTTTAATTTAAAATAGTAAATACAATGACTGTTATCTATCCGTCTCCCATTTTCGGTCCTGTTCATTCCCGCCGTCTGGGAGTATCCTTAGGGATTAACTTATTGCCGGAAGATGGTAAGGTGTGTTCATTCGACTGCATTTATTGTGAATGCGGTTTTAATGCAGACCATCGTCCCAAGAAAGCATTGCCTACCCGCGAAGAGATACGCAATGCCCTTGAAGCCAGATTGCAGGATATGCAACAGAACGGACCTCAACCGGATGTATTGACCTTTGCCGGAAACGGTGAACCTACAGCTCATCCGCATTTCCCTGAAATCATAGAAGATACGTTGATGCTTCGTGATAAGTATTTCCCGAATGCCAAAGTCAGTGTATTGAGTAATTCTACCTTTATTCATCGCCCTGCAGTGTTTGATGCGCTGAATAAGATAGATAACAACATATTGAAACTCGATACGGTAGACGAGGATTATATTCATACTGTGGATCGTCCTACAGGGCATTATTCTGTGGGCGAAATCGTAGAACATATGAAAGCTTTTCAAGGCAACTGTATTATTCAGACCATGTTCATGAAAGGCAGTTATCAGGGGAAAGACGTGGATAATACTTCGGATAAGTACGTTCTTCCATGGTTGGAAGTTGTGAAAGAGATAAAGCCCCGTCAGGTGATGATTTATACCATTGATCGTGAAACGCCTGACCATGATCTTTGTAAGGCTACTCATGAGGAACTGGACCGCATTGCTGCTTTAATTAAAGAAGCGGGAATGTCGGTAAGTATTTCTTATTAAGCTGTTTACAGGATATATATATCCAACGTATTGGGTCTATATATCCAATGTGTCCGATCTATATATCCAGCGCGTCCCATCTATATATCCAATACGTTGAGTATATAGATCCTACAAAAGGGAAATAATGGAGTGATAAGAGTATAGTAAAGCAATTGAGTAGTTTCGATTATATATGAATTTTCTAATAAAAGTATATGAATTTTCGATTATAATCGAAACTATTTTTATTTTTGTAAAAAACTTAAGCTATGGACGATAAATGGAGTGCACTGGAAAAGTATAATCTTTGGAATGGAAATTCCTATAAATTAGGGTTACTACGTACATCTTACATTAATAAGATTCATGCTTTTGTGGGGAATAAATTGGTAAAAGTACTTGTAGGTCAACGTCGTTCCGGCAAAAGCTATATTTTGAGGCAAATAGCTTCCGGTTTGATTTCTGACTTAGGTGTTCATCCTAATAATATTCTGTATATCAATAAGGAATATTTGGAATTTGATTTCATAGACAATTATCAGGAATTAGAAAAGCTATATCAACTTTATCGTGAAAAACTGAATCCTCAAGGAAAGGTTTATTTATTCTTCGATGAAATACAGAATGTGGATGGTTGGGAACGATTTGTAAATTCTCATTCTCAGGATTTTGTGGAAGAATGTGAGTTGTTTATCAGCGGTTCAAACTCAAAGATGCTTTCCAGTGAACTGGCTACTTTACTTTCCGGTCGTTACGTTGAATTTCATATTTTTCCATATAATTATATGGAATATATTCAAGTGACGGATACAGTGGCAGGACGTTCCTCCTATTTATCTTATTTACAACGTGGAGGGTTACCGGAATTGTATAATTTGCCTGATACGGAATCTCAGAAGCAATATGTTGCTTCGGTCAAAGATACCGTATTATTGCGTGATATAGTGAAACGTAAACCTATTCGTGATGTCAGGCTTCTGGATGATGTTTTTATTTATTTGGTGAATAATGCATCTAATTTGTTTTCGATTCAGAATGTAATCAATTTCTTTAAATCGAAGAACCGTAAAGTATCATACGATACGTTATCGAATTACTTAAGTTATATAGAAGAAGCTTTCTTGGCTTATAAAACAGAGCGTTACAACATTAAAGGAAAAGAAGTTCTGGCGGGTAATTGCAAATATTATCTGAATGATTTGGCATTTAAGAACTTTTTATATCCGGGCTTTGCATACGGTGTAGGATATTTATTGGAAAATGCGGTATATATCGAGCTTCGCAGGTTTGGCTTTCAAGTTTATGTGGGCGCTATTCGTGATAAAGAGGTTGATTTTGTGGCTATGAAAGACGACCGTATTATTTATATTCAGGTTGCTTACATGATGGAAACGGAAGAAACAATGGAGCGTGAATACGCTTCTTTATTATCAATTGCTGATAGTTATGAGAAGTATGTTGTTTCAATGGACGAAGTTCAATTGCCTTCAAGAGAAGGTATACGTCATGTACAAGCATGGAATTTATCAGAAATATTAAAGTGATTAATTTTATAATATGCATACAATGAAACCTATTGCAATTAAAGATCTTTCAGAGAACTTCTTTGAAGTTATCGGTAAAGAATGGATGCTGGTGACGGCAGGTAATAAAGATCATTTCAATACGATGACTGCCAGTTGGGGCGGTATAGGCTTCCTATGGAACAAACCGGTGGTCTATGTCTTTATCCGTCCGGAACGTTATACGTTTGAGTTTATTCAGAAGAGTGAATACTTCACGCTCTCTTTCCTGGGAGAAGAGAACAGAGCTATCCATAAGATATGTGGAAGCAAATCGGGTAGGGAAGTAGACAAGGTAAAGGAAACGGGACTGAAACCGGTTATTACAGAAAAAGGAAATATTCTTTTTGAACAAGGCCGTCTCAGTCTGGAATGCCGTAAGCTTTATACGGATGTAATGAAAGAAGACTGTTTCATCGATCCAAGTGTTTGTAAGCAATGGTATGGTGGTGCCCATGGCGGTTTGCATCATATTTATGTAGCCGAAATTACCGGAGCATGGATGAGGGAATAAAGAGAACTTTTAAATCATAGAATCCGAAGGGAAATGAAAAAGACTTCATTTCCCTCTTATACTGATATTCTTTATAACCACTCCCATTTTTGTATCTCTTTTCCTGCAATTACTCAACCATTTGGTAAACGTCTCGTAATCAAGTTCACGTGGGATAGTTTCTTTCACCTGATTATCGAGTGCTTTAGTAAAAGGTTTAGGTGAGAAGATAACATAAATTTGGTTATGCTCTTCTTCTTTGCTGCAAGTTAGAGTATATTCGTCTACTATATCGGGATGATTGACGTCGTGTTTGGGAGAAAAGAATATATATTTTTCTCCATGCTTTACCGGCTGTTGTCCGTCGCCATCCTTTCTGTAAGGAAGCAGACAGTAAGCAGTAGGGGTTTCGTCTATCAGATACACGGCAATAAAACCGTCTGTAGGAGATTGAAATGAAAGGAACATGTCATCTCCACTGCGGAATATTTCACTTTCATTTTGAACTTCAACTCCGTTTCTTAATACTTTGGCCATAAACTCAATCTGTGCACTTATAATTTCTCTGGCCTTACCACAAATAGAGCAGGTGACAACTAATGTTCCGTTTTCCTTATCAGTGTCGTAAGTGTATTTGGGTTCGCCTTTATCTTCAATCCATTCTCCTTTTACTTCCGTACCGCTAAGTGAAAAGAAGTGGCTGTCCGCTTTTCCATTATCATCTTTAACCACACTGGTATTTACTTGCGAAATTACTGTTCCAAACTCATCGGCAAGCGCTTGCAGTTTAGCACGTTCCAGTGCAATGCGCTTTGCTTCGCTCAGCGATACGTTTTCGGGTGCATAGAATGTATATTCTCCACAGACGTTTTTTACTTTTTGGGCAAATGCGGTGGTGGAGAGAATAAATATGAAAAAGATAAAAATAAATTTATGCATAGTTATCAGGTATTTCTATTTCAAATTTAAAGGTTTATGTAATAATAGCCAACTTACGTATGGTTTGTTTACCGCTTTTTGAGTATTAATTCAGCTTATTTGGCTATAAATAATGACTAATTGGTAGAAATTGATATTTGATGGGCGAGGATGGAGGAAATTCTTTACAATAGGTATTATTTGAATATAAAATAACAATCCTGATAATCAAACATATACATATCCTTAATTTCTTGTCGACAAAAAGTTAAGAGTTTGTCGACAAGAAGTTAACTCTTTGTCAACAAACTCTTGACTTCTTGTATACAGAGAATTTGTTATTTTTAAAATATTTTACAAGTATGTTTATGGTAAAGTCGGTTTATGGCTACACGAGCAGATATAAATAGCCTCGCATATCTTTTTCTTATTTTTTCTTCTTAGAGAAGAATTTCTTGTGCCAAGGCTGTGTTACATTATAAACTTCCATTTTCGGGGCTGGAATAATTATTTCTAAAGCTTTCAGATCTTCTTGATTAGCTTTTCTGAAATTTTTGAATGAGGCTGGAAATCCTGTGATGGTTAAAGTTCGCTCGCCAAAAGATTTTTTGGTAAAGGTAACTTGAGGCTCCAATAAAACGTCAGCTTTGTTTTCTTTGATAATATCTGCTACCAGATTGCTTTTACGTAGCTCTAATGGAGGCTGTCCGAAGTTGAAAGGTACAAAGTTCCACGTAATTTGTTTCTCCACTTTTTGCTTTACATCTAAATCAGCTACTGTGGGGTATTGATAAATACCCGATTCTACGGTCATGGTTGTAGAGGTACTTTTCTTCATGGTTGAACATGAAGTAAACAGTATGGTTACGCAAGTGAACAGTAAAATAATATTTAGTTTCATATTTGGGGCTATTTAAAAGATTCAACTTTGAAGTTCTTGTATGTAGCAGGATATCCTGTTATTGTAACGGATTTAATTTTCTTTCCAAACATACGTAATTTGAATACTGCTTCATATTGTCTTTCTACCAATATATCGGCATTTCCGTTTTCTTTTAGTGCAGCGGCAACAGCATTGCTGATGACGTGATTTAGACCGGCTTTGCGTTCTTGTTTTTTAGGATAATAGGTATAGGAGATTTTTACGTCTGAAACCTGTAAATCAGCAGTAGTTGTGCTGGTGAGTGAAGAATCTACATTCATTGTGGTTGATGTAGATGTTCTGAGTAATGAGCAAGAACTTACCGAAATGATCAGTAATAATCCTAATAAAATTTGTTTCATAATAGTGATAATTTTTAGTTTAAACAAATAGAATTTAAGTTTGATATATTAACAAAAATAAAGCAATATCTTTAATTAAGGAAAGGTTGAAATCGTTGAAAGTAACTAAACATTAGTTTTTTGAGCTTAAATGGTCAAAAAAAAGGACTATATGGTTCGCTTTTTTCATTAATGAGTATTGTAGCATTGTATCTGTATTGCAACGTCGCTATATATAGCTTGCACTACCGTTGCATATAGCTTATAGTAGTGCTGCATATGCTTTGCAGTGAAGCTGCAACAGTATTACAGCGATACTGCATCTGTCTTGCAGCGATACTGCACCTGCCTTGCAGCGATGCTAAATCATTTAGTATAGGGAGATGAAGTGACGATGACTGACTATCAACACTTATCCCGTCAATTGAAATATATCAGAATATGGGCTCCCGCTGCGATAAATATCATAAGAAAAGGCCTTTTATGCAAAAAGTAGGAAGATTATTCCATAGTTGCAAAATATGAAGTATTATTTTGACTGACAGTAGTATACATCGAAAAACGGCCTAAAATCCGGTGCTGACAAAACGTTTGTCGTCACTTATAAGCACACTGTCAGCACTACCGTCAAATGCCGATAAGCAAAGGGTTTGAGCGCTATCAGTGCTGGAGTGCTGATAACTTATTGAAAAACTATATCTACAAGCTGCAAATGCCACAGCTTATCAACTGAAATGCCACACCTTAGTAGATAAAATGAATGGCATTTGGCTTGCTGAGGTGTGGCATTGAGGATATTGAGGTGTGGCATTTGAAACGGTAACGCGTGGCATCGGGAACGAAGAAGTGCGTGAAGAAATAAAAAAACGGAGAAGCAATGCCTCTCCGTTTCTCCTAATTTAAAATTGAAGTATCTAAAATTCTACGATACAAATATACAACATCTCGAAAGAGATGTCAAGTGTTTCGGTAGTTATTTTAGTTTATCCAATATTTAGAAAGAAGCAACTGGACGAACATTAAATGCTGTTTCTTTGGTATATATGTCTGTAGAATGCTCATCTAATATGTCACCACAGACATCTAAAGATCCGTCTTTTAAAGAACCAAGCCAAGCATCATAGTGAATATCTCCTCCGCCAAAGTTCTTTATTCCTTCTGTTGAAGTCCAATAATGCCTAGAATACGAATCATATTCTTCTAAATTGATAAATAGATTATTGAATACCTTTTGTTTTGAATTATCTATCATTTTAATACCGCATGCCATCATTAATCTTCCCAATTCACCAGTTGAAGGTAGATACCAAAATCCTTTGTCACCTTTAGCAGGCGAATAAGAATAACATGCATAGCCAGCCGGATATTCTTCTGTTTTTAAGTAGGATGAATGTTGTCGTCCTGCATAATCAGTTAAGGAAAACTCAGCCCCTTTTGTGGTTGGCCAATTGTAATAATTATATGGGAGTAGATACTCTTCTGGCACATTATAATACTGGTTTTCTCCGTCAATGGGCAGGAAATATTGATCAGGTGAAATGTCTTCTGTTGCCCATGCACATTCGTAGTAATTCATTATACCTTCTATATCGACAGCAGGTCCCCATGCAAACTTACCTATATCTTCTAATGCTACAATTCTTCCATGCATAGACTCTGATAAAGATACATTTATATCTCCGTCTTTTTCTTCGCTCAAAGCAAAGACTATGCCTATGCAGGTTCTATTGGCATCATATTCCGTTGATCATAAACCGTCACTATAATAGTAATCGCCTACTTTGGCCGGAGTTACTACAATATGTGCGTCTGCCCTGTTAATCGTAATAGGATAAGTGTATTGCTGCTCTGCCTCCCATGTAGCAGCAGGCATCTTTACGATGTATTGCGAATTATCAATCGTCAATGCCAGTTCTGCCATACCTTCCGTTTCCATTGCAGCAGGTATTACGAGTATATCTACATTTTGGACAGTTTCACTACTGAGTGTGTAGTCCACATCCAATGAAATGGTACCTGCTACTTTATCTGATATTTCTCCCGTAGTAATATCCATCCAACCGGAAGTTGCAATAGTTTTATTGCTTCCAGCGTTCTGTAAACGAACTTTGGAAAGCACACCATAACCGGGATCTTCAGCACTACGTTTGATGGACAAAGTGATGCGTGCTAAGGCATGATTGAAATGGATAAATGCATCAGGAAAAGTTGCACTTGCTTCTTTTGCTGACATTCCGTAAAGATAATCTGCTTGACCCGTAACGATTGCATCGGATGTAATATCCACGTTGACCTTTTGAACTCTACAGTCATTTCTGTAAGGATAATAAGCATAGATCAAGGCAGGCGTTTCTGTTAATGATATGCTTTTTTCTAAAGTCCATTTTGTATTATTGTATGTTGCACAGACATTCGTCTGATTGCCGTTGGAGGCTAATATACCTATCTGGTCGCCACTATTGAATGTGGAAGATTCAATCACTGAACGGGTGGTAATATCGGTCGTAATGCGGAGGGAAGAACTTTTGGTATACTGTCCTTCTTCATTCTCATTGCTGCAAGCATAGAAACCTATCATACTTGCGCAAAGAAGCAGTGATGTTATTTTTAGTTTCATATATGTTATTTTTCTGATTATATATTTTATAATTATTTGCCAATTTTATTGAGATATCGTAACTCAAGGAACCAGTACAAGGCGGAAACCAACATAACCATATCTGCCGTTCATTGCTATGATTTTTCGACGAGATACTCGGCATTCGCTGGCATTGTCCGATTTGTCGATACTCCAGTAACTGCCACCACGCAAAATGGGATGAGAGCCGAGAATAAACACTTCCGGATCGACTTGTGGACCAGCACTGTACTTATCAAGCCGATCACTACACCATTCCAATACATTACCACTCATGTCATAAATGCCCAATTCATTAGGTTGCTTAGTAGCTACAGGATGGATTACATCATTACTGTTCATAGTATACCATGCTACCTCACCGAGGTTATTGCTTCCACTATACATGAAACCTTTAGATTGATCTCCACCACGAGCTGCATATTCCCATTCGGCTTCCGTGGGAAGACGGAATTCTTTTCCTGTCAGACTGTTGATCTGCTTCATAAAGTCGTCAGCAGCATCGTAATAAGCTATCCCCATTGCAGGAAGAGTAACGTCACTTGGTGGTATTCCTCCCATAACGGCTTGCCATAACCCCTGCGTTACTTCTGTTTCTCCTATATAATAGTCTCTTGTTAGGGTTACTTGATGAGCGGGTTTTTCATTATCATCAGGATTTACTTGTTCTTCTGTTGCCCCCATAGTGAATGTGCCTGCCTTTACAAGAATCATTGAAAATTGTACACCTTTCACTTCATTGGTTATTTTCTCCTTTAAATAGTTATCATCTCCTATCTCAATTCCTCCTTGTTCACTATTCTTCCATTCGCTAATCTCCGCCTGATTGATATCAAGACTACCATTCTTTATCGTCACCGTATACGTATACTGCTGTCCTGCCTTCCAGTTCGTCACCGGTACAGCAGCAGAGAGTCCATTCTCGAAACTGCTGATATTATCGCTCATATTCAGCATGATCTTTTTCCCTTCTGTATTTCCTGGAATGACAAGGAAATCAGCAACAATTTCATTGTCAGAGTTCTCAAGTGCATAATCAGAAGGCTTTGCAGTGAGATTGGAAGTTCCTGAAGGATCAAGAATTGCACCGTTTTCCAGCACATTCACGTAAGCACTTTTATCCACATTCAAGAGATTGATATAAGGAAACTTATAAGTTTTCTCATTGTCTGCCGATTTCTTAATTCTCATCGTTACGCGAGCCATGGCATGCTTGAAGTAGATATTAGCCTTGGGCTGCTCAGTATTGACATACGTCAGCCTATTGTCGCTGTCGGCGCTATATCCATATAAGTAATCCGTTTGGGTAGTGGCGTCAATGGGCATTTGCAATAAATATTCTATATTTGAATAATTTGCATTATACGGATAATAGGCATATACGGGCACATCCACACCTTCGGGCAGGTACACATTCTTACTAAGCGTACTGTTACCTTTCGAGTAATTGACGCATAAATTCACCCCATTCTCGATAATGGCCATTTCACTGCTTGTAAAGATACCATACTGGCAATCATCAACAAACTTACTACCTTCGATAATGCTACGGGTAGTCTGCACCCCGTCTACTTGTACTTCCAGCGGAACTTGTTTGCCGACAGTCGCAACTTCATCTTCGTTGCTACATGACGCAACGGACAGCATACCGCCTATCATCGTTGCCACGTAAAATATAGATTGAATTCTTTTCATTGTTTTTTCCTTTTTTAGTCGTTAACTGTGATATCGCCCCCCTCGTTATTTTCCCACTCTCTTATAGTGACATCGCCGATAGTAATTACTGCGTCATCAATGGTGACAGGATATTCGTATACCTTTCCGGCTTCCCAACTTGAAGCCGGGAAATCTACTTTGATAGAGTGACCCTCGCTCGTACTTAAGAGTAAAGAAACCGTCTTCTCTCCAAATTCGGAAGGAATCAGATTCATGAACGCTTGAGATGCCTCGTCTGTCGGAGTAATGTTGGTTTGCCGGAAATTACCATCTTCCATATAACTGCGGTTTCCAAATTCTCCTGTGGCTATGTCTAAATCTGCACCCGTAGGCAGTAAATTCTTCCCATTATCCATGATGACTACGCTTGTAATGGTAGTATTGGAATTAAAATGTTCTCCCGCCTTCACGAGCAAAATGATACGGGACAACACCTGTTTCATTTTTATGTGGGCGACAGGGTTCTTGTCGGTGATTGTTTCACTGCATCCCCACATAATCTCATCATCATATTTATATGTATCCACGCGAACAAACATATCGTCCGCTTTCTTATTTTCTATATAGGGGAAGTAAGCGCAAAGTTTAAGAGGGGTGTTGGCAGGAGGAACAATCTCTTTAGGAAGATTCCAAAGGTCTTTCTCGGTGGCAGAGTCATATTTTTTCGTGGTATACATATTGCCATAGCCACCGTATAGTGAGAATTCTCCGTTGTCCGTAATGAGGTAAGTGCCTAAGAAATCCCATGTTACATTTTCTGTTTTGCCCTCCCAATCAGTCAGCATAACAGATTCCAGCCTGATGGAGCTGTTTGTTGTGAAGGACTTCATCTCTCCCTTTACCTCATTCTTCCCATCGAAACTACGCATCATGGCTATATAATAATAGGTGGTGCCGGGGGCCAAGTTCCTCAGTAACATATTCTCGCTTTCATAAGCATCACTCATATCTTCTGAGGTGGAAATCTGGAAAATGACTCTGCCACTGGCTGTGCCATTACTTAAAATTGCGGTAATCGTGGCGCTTGTTGCTGTAATTTCTGTTGCATCTCCCGTTTGAATTGTGGGAATATTATTGGTGGGACTATCTAATTCCTGACATCCGGCCATCATGGCGCATACGCCCAATGCCATCATTAATATATATCGTATCTTTTTCATATCTTCTTTATTTATAAATTAAAAGTACATACCAACACCGAAGTTGCCCACACAATCTTTGAAACTGTTTGAATCGTTATTCAGCATTACACCTCCATTGATGAAGAATCTTTTTATTTTCAGCATCACACCGCACTCAATGACAATTCCATTATAGCTGTCAGGCTCATATTCTACAGAATTTCCATCAAATTCTTCCCAAGCTACCGTACGGTCAGAGTAGCCTGCGCCTACATAAACATGAATAGGACTCCATAGGCGAGCTATGAAACCGGCTGTGGCATTCCAATAGTTTTGTTCCATTTTGCCGGTCAGCCAATGTTGGTAGTAGTCTTCAGCTTTCATGGAACCATTGGTATCGGGCTCCTTGCTGTACACTCCTTTCACATACCAACCGATGTCCTTCACCCGTCCCAGCATCAACCCCAATGAAGGTTTAAATTCTGCATTATCAGGAATAGCCATCTGCACGCCCACCAGCCACTTATACTTGTCCGGCTTTTCCCGCCACCAGCTGCTGTCCGACATTTTGATAAGCATATCCGGTTTCACCTTCTGTTCTTTCGCCTGCATACCCACATAGTAGACTTTCACCTTTTGCGCCGGAGTTTTTGTCTCCAGTGTAAACGTACCGTCCAGCTCTGTAATAGTTGATTCAGTCCCTCCCTTGATTTCAACTTTGGCTCCCGGAATAGGATTTCCCTTTTTATCCGTAACAATTCCACTCACCGTGTTCTGTGCGGATAGATAAAAGCCGCCCAGCGAGAGGAAAAAGCTCAGTAATAGTAATTTCTTCATTTGTTCTGTATTTTTAGAGTTATGATTGTTCCGTTATGGCTTTAGCTTTAATTCTTTCCAGCTGTTACTCAATGTTGCCGAAGGAGATACTGTTGGCGTTTGTACTTTCCGGTTCACTACAACCGATTGCTGTTTAACCTTCTCCGTCAGATAACTGCCTAGCTCTTCCAGCGTTGTATTCCCTTTGCTTTCCTGTAACTTCTTTAGTAAGAAGTAAGTGAATAATCCATGTCCTTTGTCTTTATAAGGAAAAGCAGTTTCATCGCCCGAGGCGGCACTGAAGATAACCATGTTTCCTTTCGGGTCTTCTTTCTTCGCTTTCAATGCTACGCCACGGGCGGAAGCAAGCATACCGCCATCACGTTGTGCACCACTGAAACAAGCATCCAGAAAGACCACTACATAATTGGCGTTCAGTCCGCCCAGTTCCGTATAGAGTTTGTTGAGCGAGTAGCATCCTTCTGTCTGCTGACCGTCGGCGTCAATAGGAAGCAGGAAAGCGTCTTTAGTGGCTTCGTTGGGGATGCCGTGGCCGGCATAGTAGAACACTACTTTTATTTGTCCCGCATAAGCATTGGATATATCTTTGATATCACGCATGGCACGTAGCATCGTTCCGTAGGAAGCATCGGGATAAAGACGGATATTATCTTTAGGTATTCCTAATGTCTTTTCACAGTAGCGGCTGAAGGTTTCTCCGTCGTTCAGTGCCATTGGAACTTTAGATACCATGGTATAATTCTCATTAGAAATAATGACGGCAAAGGTTTTGTCGTTGTTGGCACGTACTTCCGGTATGTTTATATCTACATCCGAACTTCCAACCTTGATTTCATTCTTTTGTATCCTTGAAGCAGGAGCAGTAGAGGCGTCTGCTTGTGCCAGTATACCATAGTCGATGGCATCGAAACGCACGTCTACCGTGGTTGCCGCATAATTTACCGCTTCCTTATTATCGTACCGGTAAGAGTTGCCGGTGGGGGTGACGAAAGTCAGACTTGCTAATGCCAACTTTCCATTGTTAATGCAAAATTGGGGATCTTTAAACTGCATTCCTTTCCAACTGCTCTCGAAGATACGGGCCTCATTATTCTCGCGGGGAACGGGAACCACCAGTTCGCCGAATTTAGATTCTACAAGGAAAGCGCGGTTGTCGGCATCGTATGGTTTCAACTCCATTTCGCTGAAGCGTATGCCCTGTGTATAAGTCCGGATATATTGTTTCTCGGCTTCCGCCAGGAGTTCTTTGACCTTGGCGTCGCGGGTGGTTTCGGTTACGCGTGCCTTATACTCATCTACTGTTTCATAATCGTCCTTGAGCTGCCAGGTTTTTATTTTCTCTTCTACGTAGCTTTTGGCAAAAGTCTGGTATTCGGGTACTTCTTCTGCAGAGGCGGTTGCCGCAGGGGTTGTAAAGAGCTGTGAGTTGTAGTTTTTTGCCGTTGTAGAGGTTTCCGTAGGGGGTGAAGTTGGGACATTGTTATCCGAGAAAGCCATCAGTGAAGGTATGGAAGAAGCTGATACGGTATTTCCACCCAATGAAGATATCTTATTGTTCAGGGCGCTCATTTCGCTCGAATTACTCAGACATTGGTAGGAGGTAGCCAGCGCTTCCATATATTTCAGAGAGGTGGGGTCTGATGCCAGTACGTCTTTGAAGATAGTCACGGCAGCCGAGAAGTACTCTTCGGATTGCTTTATGAGTTTTTTGGCAGCCGATGAATTCTTTTCCATGGTGCCTTTATTGTTGAAAAGCACTCCCAGATTATAATAATTCAGTCCCAGATGCTTGTATATGTCTAAGCTGCGCGGATTGGTGTTGCGCAGCGTGGTATAAACCTGCAGTGCTTTCTGGTATTCCTGCGTTTCTTCGTAGAGTTTCCCCTGGATGTTGAGCAAGGTGTTGTCGTTGGGTTTTATAATCAATGCTTTGGATACATATTTCTGCAAACCTTCATTATCCTTGAGGTCGATGCAACAGTTGATACCCATAGACAGGAGGTTGAAGTCCGAAGGATAACTGTTTATCGCTTCATCGAGCACGGTTTTGGCCAAAGTATAGTTCTTAATATTTGAGCATGCCTTTGCCATGTAGCTGAATACGCTTTTCCTGTTCTTTGGATCCCCGGTCTTCAGGTACTCTTGGAAATAGACGATTGCTTTCGCATAATCCTTCACATTGTAAGTGCCGGATGCGGCAAAATAAGCCATTGTGGCGTAGTAGTTGTCTTTCGGGAAAGACTCTGTCCGAAAGGCTTCCATCAGCGGAACATCTATATAAGCCTGCGCCATCAGTAATGCGTTTTGCTGGCTTCCCTTCTGCGAATTGTAGATGGCTCCGTTCTGAAGATACGGATGGATGTCGCGCAACGTGCTTTTGGCCTGCTCGTAGGAGGGACTGCCGGGGGCAGCGGACTTCAGTACGGCTACATACTCTTTGTAACAGTCATACAGGGTTACGTAGAGCGTGCCTTTGTCCGCATTCTCATTATTCAGGCGGACAAAATTCTTGTATTCCGTATTAGCCTTATCAAGCGATTGTGCCTGCACCGGCTGATATGCGATGCAGGAACAAACTAACAAACCAATTGACAATAACTGTTTCTTCATCATATTATAGAGATTGATTAAAATGCATCTACAAAGGTGAATGCTACGCTGATTCTTCTGTATTCGCTGCCTTTCTCTTTGGTCACCTCGATATAATAGTTATAGTCGGAATTCATTTTAGAGAAGGCCGGAATGTTTTGCAGAAGATACTCTTTTACGCCTACGGCACGGAGGAAAGCGAGCTGGTCGTTCTGGGTGATACCGCTTTCTTTGGTGACTGTGATGTTCGATAAGTCATTATCTTTATATACGGGCTCGTTCGTGTATTCTCCGTAAACTCCGTTGTAGGCTATTTTTCCGTTAATAGGGCTTGCATCGGCCATTCCGGTGATTTTCACCCGCAGCTTTTTGCCTGCCTGCACATATTGGGCGAAGTCTTTCTCGAAGGCTGTCTTCATGATGGCCAACATGGACATGGCGGCACCCGATTGGTCGGTGGCATATTTCCCTGGTCCGAAGTCCTCTTGGGCAGAGAACCCCTGTTCCACTTCGTAAGAGAAGTTGATGTTGTAGTTCATGATTTTCTTTCCGTTGGCATCTGTTTCGGAGGCAATCCCGGCATCCACTGATATTTTGGTATGGTCGGATATCGTCTTTTGTTGTTTAGCCATGTTCATGATGCTCTCCTTGATTTCCTGTAGTTTGATTTCGTCCATATTGGATTGCTGAACCAGATTGAGGGGGATGAAGTTGTCGTCGGACTTCATATAGTCGAATGACTCACGGTCCAGATTATCGTACTTGTAAGTTTTTCCGGAAGCCTTGTTGTATACGTCGGCGTAGATAAGTTCGAATTTGTCGTTCTTGGTCAGGCCGTACTTGGCGTTGCGGAATTCCAGGTCGCCGGGATTCATGAAGTCGGATACCTCTTCTGTGGGCACGTCCAGGTAGATGGTGGGCATGGTGTTGAATTCGAGTGCCAGCACATTGTCGGTGGGGTTATAGTTTCCTAAGGTTACTTCCGATTTTTCTACCAGATTGTCGGCCATGCGGGTAGCGATTTCTTGTTCAAACAGTTTCATTTGTTCGGCACGTGTCTCGTCGTTTACACGGAGGTTGTACTCTTCCAATGTTTCGCCGGGCATCATCTTCATCCAGGTGTTCATGCGGTCACTCAGTTCATCGCTCATCAGTTTGGTGTAGTTGGGCGACAGTTTGCTCATCAGCTCATAAGTGATGGAATTTACCGTATTGTATGCCAGAAAGATTTCTCCTTTTCCGTTTTTCAGGAAACGTGCGTCTGTAATTCCGCCTTCGGCATTGTCAATGTATTCACGGTCTGTTTCGTCCATCAGGTTCAGGATGGAGATGCGGTTGTCTCCGGTGATGATGGCTATGTATTTTCCTTCCGGGTGGAAGTAGCAGTATTTGGCTGTCCCCATGGCATCGTAGCTCTGGAGGATGAAGAAGGTGCGGGTGTCATAGGTATTCAGTTTGCCGTCGGCGGTCAATACGGCAAGCAGGTTGTTGTCGGCGGAGAAGGTGAAGCAGTTGATTTTATCGTCTGCCTCAATGTTTTTGCGCAATTCTTTGGTTTGCAGATTCCAGATGTCCAGTGTGTTGCCATTGGATGCCGCAATGAAATAGTTGTTGCTGCTGATGGCTATGTTTTCCGCAACGAAGGGTATTTCCATCTTGCTTTGTAGGGCGTATTGCCGGGTATCGAAGAACAGCAGTTCTTTGTTGTCGCCGGATATCACGAGGCTTTTGGCATCGGGCGCGTAACAGAGGGATACGGGTGTCATGTCTTCTTCGAATTCGTGTTTCACCTTGTTGGCCATCCATAAATCATACACGGTAACGCTGCTTTTCTTGCCTTTCGTCTGCACGATGGCGAAGGAAGAGCCTGCCGGATTTATCTTCATGGCAGATATCATATCGGAATTGCTCAGCACCGAATTACGCAGATTGTATGTCTTCTTTCCGTTGTAGTAATAAGTTGAAAATAGATAGTTATCTATTCCTGTCGGAGACACTTTTTGAGGATAAACATATTTTTGTCTCTCTTCATTGTTTGTGGTTTGAGCAGATAACTGGGGAAGACACAAACTGCAAAGTAAAAATAGAATAAAGTTTTTCATGTTTCATATCCCTTACTCTACTTAGTTCCAGAAGTAGTTGTTAATACTTTATGGAGGGCGTGGAACTGTTTTCATATCTGTTCATTCAATTATCGTATGCTATTTTGTGTGCTGAACGGACAAAATAAAAAACGCCTTCTTTTCTGTAAGCAAATTTAGATGAATATAAATTAACAGAAAAGAGGGCTTTGGAGGAAATCAGTTCAAGTCTTTAACAACTACGCTTAACTGGTTCAAAAAAATGTTTGTACGGTATTTTTTTTACAGGAAGTTCAATGCTTCCTTTATTTTGCTGTAATGGCGTCTGCTTGCCGAAATCTCCAGATGATTGAATGGAGCATAAAGTATGCAGCGCAGTGTATTGTTCTCTACAGAAGAGAGGTAATCAATGTTCAGGATATAATCTGTATTCACCCGAATAAAGGAAGGGCAGAAGTTCAGTATATCCTTTGCTTTGGTGCTGAGCCGCAATCTGTATTGTTCCATGTTGGTCAGGGTCATTTGCCAACAGCGGGTTTCATCCGAATATTGAAAATACAGTATTTCAGACCGTCTCAGAAGTAACAAGCGGCTGATGGTTTGAACAGCGAATTTGCAATCGTTACTTAATAACTGACGCATGGCTTGGTCAAAATTGATGGAGTTGTTGCTCTTTTCCCGCTTGATTCTTTCTACAATTTGTTTGAGTTCGTTTGTCTGATAAGGCTTCAGCAGATAGTCAAAGGCAGAAGCTCGTAATGCATCGAGCATATACTTGTCAAAAGCGCTATAGAATATGACACGCATATTATTGCGCACATACGGGCGTATCTCCTGTAGGAGTTCGATGCCGTTGATATATGGCATTTCCACGTCAAGAAACAGCAAGTCCGGTTGATATTGTATGATGCTTTTCTTTGCTTTCTGTGAAGAGGTGAACGTGTCCAGAATTTCTATTTCAGGATAGGTTCTCAAATCATCCTCTAAGTTTTGGATAGAGTTGATTTCGTCGTCAACAATGATAGTTTTAATAGTATTTGCCATTATTTTAAATATTGAATTGATAATTGAAAGGGACAACCATTGTCACCAAAGTACCATGCTGGGAGGTGGAGGATGTAGCTATATTCTGGATATCGAATATGATTTTCTCAGAATTCTTGCTATTTAATAGCTCTATGGTACGGAACAAAACTTTCAATCCATTTCCTGTCCCTCGTTTTGAGTCGGCATGTTTTCCCGGATCATATCCACTGCCGTTATCCCGGATGTATATGGATAGATTTTTGATTTCATTTGAAATTTGTATGGAAAGTATATTTTCTTGTTCATATTCCTCTCCGAATGCATATTTCAGTGCATTCTCTACCGGAATCTGTATACACATGGATGGAATGAGAGTTTGCAAGGGAACTTGTCCGTCAATTTCCCATTCAATGCGTATCTTATCCGGATTTGTTTCCTTGCGGAGGGCGATGTAGTTTTTCACCAGACCGATCTCTTCTTGAAGTTCAACAGCTATTTTTTCAGATGCCAGCAGGTTTCCACGTAATACTTGTATGAGCAGTTGGAGAGGTTGTGCCAGTTCCGAATATTGCTTAAATGTCGGCATCACTGCGTTCAGCACATTAAATACGTAGTGCGGTGATATGCGGTTTCTTATGTTCTCCATACGCAGTTGTGTGGCTAATGCCATTTGGCGGTTATATCTCTGCTCGTTTTTTCGCCGGGTATGGATAAAAATCAGTGTTGCCAGCAATATGGATATAACGAACAGTCCTATAACGAATATAATTGTACTTTGTTGGTGCGACATTTGTATTTTATCATTACTGATGAGGATATCCCGTTTCAGCAGGGTAGTGTCTTGACTGTAACGATAATCTATTTCGTTGATATTGTTAATGTTCCGCACATTTCTCATGGAGTCGTCATATTGTTCTACTAAATTCTTATAGTTATAGGCTTTTTCAAAATCTTTCTTTTGGGCATAATACTCCATAAGGCGTTTGTTGTGCAGATATATATAGGAAGGGCCGATGCGTTGTGGGCTATAGGGTTGGGACAGATAGCGGTTGGCCATCTCCAGTTTATTTTCGCGCAAAGCTAAAGCTCCTTGCAGACTGTTGAGATAGAAGATGACTTCTTCATTGGCGGTAGGGTCGTTCATAAATACGGAACAGGATTTATCCAGATAGTAATGAGCCGAATCGTTCCTTTCCAGTAACATATAAATCTCCCCTAAATTGGCCTCTACCAGTGCATTGAATGAGGGTTGGTTGAATGGTTTCACTACTTGGTAAGCTTGCTGGAAGTATGGCAGGGCTTCCTTATACCTTTCTTCATAGTAAAGGCAATTTCCCTTTGAATTGAGAAAACAATATTTCTCATATTCAATGAGTCGATCGGGCACTTGTTCGGCTAAATCAAAGTAGTGATGTGCTAGCGGGAAGTTATGCAGGTCAGCATAATTTTGCGCAAGCCCCATGTAGATGCTGAATCTGACACGTTCGGATTTCAGTGAATCTACCACCCATAATGCCTTTCGGTAAAATTTGGAAGCTTGGGCAAGCTCTCCTTTCTGGCGGTATGCGTCAGCCAGGTTAATACAGATGTTTTCCAGTTCCGTGTAATCATCGGAACGATACGTGGCATCGTAGGCATAGTGGAGGCAGGCTATGGAAGAATCTCGTTCGTTCATTCCCTGTAGCAGCGAAGAACGGTGATTCCAGCACATACCCTCTAAGGCAGATGTTTCGGGATGTTGCTTGCAGAAAGTCAGAACCTTTTGATTGATGTGCAGAGCACTGTCCGGATATCCCTGAAGATAAAGGCAATATCCGGCAAAAAGTTCCAATTTATAGTAAGCTGCACTGTCAGATGTCTTTTTTTGTGCTTCTCTGAAGCATGTTTTCATCTTTTCCGGATAAGTGTATATCGAATCGAACTTACTGATTAGTAAAGCATCGACCTCACTTCGCACTCTTTTCCCATCTTTTTGTGAGTTACATGCCAGTAATGAAAATAGAGATATAATAATATATATGACTATTCTGCCGTATTTGTCCATTCCCATCGTCTTTGTTGTTTTGCTTTTAGGCAACAAATATAACCTTTTTTAGGGGCTTGGTAAAGATTTTGTAATAAGAATAGGGTGTAATATAGTAGTTTATATGCTTATCTGGTCGAAAAATGAGTTTATTTGGTTGTTATTTATGTCCTGTTTTTCAAAGATAGAATATGCTTATTTTTTGAATGAAAAAACGTTCCACAAATATATGAGACTACGCATATTTGTGAAACGTTAATATGTTGATAAAATCTGAGGAGAAAGTTATGCTAGAAGTGATTTTGCTCTTTCCAATGCCACATTGATATTCGGACAGATATTCTTTTCACCCAGCAGTTCATAGAAGCCGGATTTCTCTAATGCTTTGTGCACCTTTTCATTCACACCGGAAAGTACGATTGTTGTCTTCTCCCGTTGCGCCATTTGGCAAAGATTAGTCAGGTTGTGAATACCTGTGGAATCGATGAAGGGTACTTTCCTCATACGGATAATGCGCACTTCGGGGCGATCACCCAGTCTGGACATGATTTCCTCGAACTTGGTGGCAATACCAAAGAAGTAAGGGCCGTTTATTTCATATACTTCCACACCTTTAGGGATAGACAGATTTTCTTCATCTTCTTTACTGTTAGATTCTTCATTCAGATTAATCTCATCTTTGATAACAGAAATTTCAGTGGTTTCCATCACACGATGCATGAAGAGTACACAAGCTATGACAAGACCCACTTCAATAGCGATGGTTAAGTCGAAAATAACTGTCAGGAAGAAAGTGATCAGCAATACGGTGACGTCTGATTTCGGATTCTTCAGCAGTGCCTTGAATGTGCGCCAACCGCTCATGTTATAAGAGACAATCACCAATACACCTGCCAGACAAGCCATCGGAATATATTGTGCCAGCGGCATAAGGAACAGAAGGATAAGCAAAAGCACCACTGCATGTACCATACCTGCAACAGGGGTTTTACCACCATTATTTATATTTGCCATTGTACGTGCAATGGCACCGGTGGCAGGAATACCACCAAACAGGGGTGTTATTAGGTTGGCAGCTCCTTGTGCTATCAATTCCGTATTTGAATCATGCTTATCGCCAATAACACCATCCGCTACCGTAGCGGAAAGCAGCGATTCGATGGCTCCTAATACCGCAATGGTAATGGCTACAGGGAATAAGTCCTGAATAGCCTCCCAGTTTAGTGAAGGCATTACTGCATCCGGCAGTTCCGCTTTGATACTGAAGCGGTCACCAATGGTATCTATACAGTTGATTCCGGCATACGTCTTCATCAGATATACCGCTACCGTTACTACAATGATAGCAATCAGAGATCCCGGTATCTTCTTTGAGAATTTCGGGGTTATGGCAATAATTGCAATACTTACAATGCTGACAATTGTGTTCCACCAGTTGATGGTATCGAAATGCTGGAAATAGATCATCCATTTCCCGACAAAATCTCCGGGAACTTTTTCACCACCGAAACTAAGTCCGAAGATATCAGCTATCTGCGTAGTGAAGATAGTGACAGCAATACCACTGGTAAATCCCACGATGATAGGATAGGGTATAAACTTGATTACAGCACCCAACTTGAATATCCCTAACAGAATAAGAACGACTCCCGCCATTAGCGTGGCAACAATCAATCCCGCTTCTCCGTATTGCTGGATAATGCCATAAATAATAACGATAAAAGCTCCTGTAGGACCACCGATCTGTACTTTGCTACCTCCCAACATGGAGATAATGAATCCGGCAATGATTGCCGTGATAATACCTTTCTCGGGTGATACACCGGATGCAATACCAAATGCAATAGCAAGCGGGAGAGCAACGATACCTACTATGATACCGGCCATCAGGTCTGCCATGAATAATTCTTTCGAGTAGTTCTTCAAAGCCGTGAATAGCTTTGGTCTGAATTCGAACGCTTTCATAAATAATCTGTACTTTTTGTGAAACGAGGTGCAAAATTAGACAAAATAATGCATATATTGGTTGGTTGCTTTCAAATATATTATATTTGCAGCATCTAACAGTAATATTATGAAATCACGGCTGCTTATATTCTTTCTTTTTCTTTCTATTTTTAATATATATGCTTCAGATGTGAAGTTTTATAATATTAATACAATGTATGGAATTTCCATGCGGGAAATGGCTTCTGTCTGCAAAGATGAGAATGGCTTTATTTGGGCTTCTTCTAAAACGGGTATATTGAGAATTACGGAAAGTGATTATCGCATTTATCAGCTTCCTTATAAAACTGCCAATATCATAAATGTCAAGCTGGCCTATAATAACTCGTTTTTAATAGCATATACGAATAATGGGCAATTCTTTCATTATAATGAACTGTATGACCGGTTTGATTTATTTCTGGATCTCAGAATATCTTTCAATAATACTTTTTTAAGTGTAGGTAAAGTCATTATTGATGATGAACAGACTCTTTGGATTCCCACGTCCGGAGGATTGTGCAAATATAAAAATGGAATATTTACTCAAATAGGTGAGAAACAAAATCTGACACAGAACATAGCACCTTATGATCAGACACACTTACTTGTAACGTATCAGGATAGCATTAGTTTGCTGAATATGAATACATTGGAGCAAAAAAATGTATGTGAAATAAATAATACTTTTCAGATAAGCAGTCTTTTTTATGATAATAAAGGAGAGGTTTTATGGATAGGAACTTCTACTGACGGTCTTTTTTATCTGGATATGCAAAAAAAATCGTTATTGCCATTTTCTGATTTTCCAAAGCAGCCAATCGGAGTGATAACGGAAAGTTCTGATTCGACATTATTGGTTGGGATTGACGGACAGGGAGTATGGGAATTAGATAAGGATAAAAAAACGGTTCTGAACATTCTGAAAGAAGATATTGATAATCCTTTCTCTCTTCGCGGGGATGGAGTTTATGATATTTATTGCGATGGTAAGCAGAGAGTGTGGGTTACTACCTATACTGGCGGACTTTCTTTCTTCGACTGGAAATCTCCTTTAATTAATCAAATTACCCATCAGGTTAATAATCCGAATTCTTTAGGGAATAATAATGTAAACAAGATACTGGAAGATAGTAAAGGAGATATCTGGTTTGCTACGAATAATGGGATAAGCAGGTGGAGAGTAGCCACTAATGAATGGGATACTTATTATCAGAATAAACAGGAACAGGCGCAGGTCTTTCTGGCTTTATGTGAAGATGATGAAGGAAACATCTGGGCGGGTTCGTTCTCATCCGGATTTTATGTTTTAGATCGGAATACCGGAAAAGAATTGGTTCATTATCCACGGAATACATCGGATTTGAAGTCTGATGGTAAATTTATAATGAATATATATAAGGATAGCGAGGGTGATATCTGGATTGGAGGTATCCAAGATGTAATATGTTATTTAACGAAAGAAAAACGTTTTCATACGTATGGTGCACAGCCCATGCGTACGTTTATGGAGTTTTCTCCGGGAAAAATGTTGCTGGCTTGTACTTATTCTGTGCTTTTGTTAGACAAAGAAACGGGGAAAATCACTTTTTTACCGGAATGCCTTGCACAAGATCTTTTAGTAATGGAGGATGATATTTGGGTGGCTACTTCCGGAGACGGATTGCTACATTATAATTACACGAATCGTGAAACTCATAAAATAACAGTGGAATCCGGATTGCCATCTAATTATGTTAACAGTGTCATGTATGATAATGGGTATTTATGGTTAGGTACGGAAAATGGTTTGTGTCGTTATAATCCTGCCGACAGCACGGTGCATACTTATTATTCTACTTTAGCTCTTTCCAGTGCTTCGTTCAATGTGAATGCCAGCTGCAAATTACGCAATGGTGAGTTGATGTGGGGTACAAATAATGGGGCAGTAATGTTTAATCCTGATAAATTATATCATACCCAGCTCAACGGGCAGATTTATTTCCAGAATATCAATATTTCCGGCAGTTCTATCAGAGAAAATCAGGATTTGTTGCGTGGAATCCCGGTAAATAAGCAAACAGATATTTCATTCAAATATGATCAGAATACTCTGACGCTTGAGGTATTGCCTATTGGTGTTTCTTCCAAAGAAATAAAATTTTCATGGAAAATGGAAGGTCTTGATACGGAGTGGTCACATCCTTCCAGTCAGCAAATAATTACTTATACCAATATTCCTAATGGAAATTTCCGGCTTAAAGTAAGAATGTATAATAATTCACTTTCTCAGATAGTCGATGAACGTACATTGGATATACACGTTATTCCGCTTTACTGGCAGACGTGGTGGTTCCGCCTGGTGATATTCATTATTATAATGAGTACTACATTCTTTGTGCTTAAATTCTATATAAATCGTTTAAAACAGCGCCATGCCGAAGATAAGATTCGTTTTTTCACAAATACCGCTCATGATCTTCGTACATCGATAACGCTGATAAATGCACCTATTCAGGAATTGAATAAAGAGGAAGAATTGTCAGAGAAAGGACATTATTATCTGAATCTGGCTATGGAACAGTCTGAACGCTTATCTAATGTTGCAACCCAACTTCTGGATTTCCAGAAAGTAGATATGGGAAAAGGACAACTGTTTTTGGTAATGGTTGATATTGTTAATTTGGTATATAGGCGGAAAACAATGTTTAAGTCTACAGCGGGAAAAAAGAATGTTATATTGGAGTTTGTCTCTAACAGGGAATCTTATATGTCAGCTGTCGATGAATTGAAAATAGAGAAGGTCGTTGATAATTTGATATCTAATGCGATAAAGTATTCCCATACGAATGGTAGGGTGGAGCTTACATTGAATTGTAATGAGTACTATTGGAGCTTGGAGGTAAGAGATTATGGATTGGGTATCTCGGATAATGCTCAGAAAAAGCTGTTCAAAGAGTTTTATAGAGGAGATAATAAGGTTAATTCACGCATGGTAGGTTCCGGGATAGGCCTGTTATTGGTGAAGAATTACGTTTTGATGCATGAAGGGAAAGTCTCTCTTGAAAGTAAGGAGAATGAAGGTTCTTTATTCAAAATAAACATCCCTTATAAAGAAGTGGTTGAGGTTGCACCTGTTGAACATGAAGAACCGGGCAATGTCACATCTGCCGATGGTCTGTCTGATCAGTCGGAATATAAACAGGAAGATGATAGATCCGGAAAGAGGAAATCTATATTAATCGTAGATGATAATAAAGATTTGCGGAACTTCCTGAAGTGTTCTTTTGAAAATCAATATTACATTTTAGAGGCTGGCAATGGCAATGAAGCATGGGAATTGCTTCAGAAGGAATCTCCCGAATTGATTATTTCGGATGTGATGATGCCTGATATGGATGGGTTTGAGTTATGTAAATTGATCAAATCTACTTTTGAAACTTCGCATATTCCGGTAATCCTGTTAACTTCACTTTGTGATAAAAGTGACCAGTTGGAAGGTTTAGGTCTGGGGGCAGAGGATTATATCACAAAACCTTTTGATATCTCACTTTTGGAGCAACGGATAAAGTCCCTTATGCGAAACAGGGAAATTGTCAGAGAGAGAGCTTTGAAATTGATAAAACCGGAGAATGATGAGCAACAGGTTATTCTGGCGAATGAGCTTAATGATCAGTTTGTGAAAAAAGCCGTGGAGGTGATTCATAATAATATGCAAAATTTGGATTTTGACAAAGAAAGCTTTGCTATGGAAATGCATGTGAGCGGTTCACTATTATATAAAAAAATAAAAGCATTGACAGGTCAATCACCTATTGACTTTATTAAATCCATTCGTTTAAACCGAGCTTTAGAATTACTCCAATCTCATAAATACACTATCACAGAAGTTAGCGAACTTTGTGGTTATTCTAGTATCAGTTATTTTAGTACAGTATTTAAAAAGTACTTTGGTAAGTCTCCTACAGAGGTGTGATTTACTTCTTTTTTCCTCTTTTTTATTATTTATTAGTTAGAATATCTAATATCTAAAATTATATATCTAATATCTAAAAGTGTATTGGGTACACTTCTGTAGCTTTGTGCATCAATGTACGGAATGTATATTGATGGAGTTATTGTTATGTTAAATCTAATCAAGTTAATCTTATGAAATGTATGTATGATGATGACGGTTAAGTCAGCTATTATGTAAAGATTGTAAAATCAGAGATAGCCGTAGCGACACATACCACTCTCGGTAATCTGCAATGAGTTTTACGTAGCTTTGACATTTAAAGGGGGGCTAGTGCCAATGGCTACTATTAGTAATGAAAAACATAGAACCCCATTACTTATATATTATGAAAAACAAAAAGCTTTATTTTCTTTTTCTTTTCTTAAGTATCTTATTCGCTGGTTGTAATGGCGAAGCAGAGATTGAGAAATGGCCTGAAATAGGCAATTACTATGATTCGAGCAAACCCGTTGCTTTTGAAGCGATGGCACCTGACTGGGGAAGAATTAACGAGTCCTTCGTTATCAAAGGAAATTTTCCGATTGATACCGCACTAGTTAAAGTTTATTTTGCTGATAAAGAGGCTGTAATTGTAAACAATGACGGTCGGGAATTATATGGGCTTGTTCCTAAACAGACACCTGGTTACAATGAAGTGACATTGGAGGTTGATGGTAAGAAATACACATCTGATAATGTGAAATTCAAATATTATCAGACCCAATCCGTGAAAACAGTATTAGGAAAATTCGATGATAACCAGTGGCTAGAAGGTGCGATGGATGAATTCCGACTGACAGAATGTACGGGAATAGTAACTGTGGCAGGACAAAAAACTGATAATTTTATTTTCCTCGGAGGCGGATGGGGTGATAGAACTTATTTTGTGTCGTTAGAGGATAATATGGTAATGCGCCTGATTAATATCGGTTATATGGGTGCTGTTGCAGTAGATAACTCAAGAGAAAAAGTTAGCATTATGCCTCGTAGTGGAGGTGCTATGTATACGGCTACTCGTGTAGATGGGTGGACATTGAATTCTCTTGGATTAACGGTTCCTTTTCAAGGTGATTGCCAGGGAGCATTGGCTTATGCCGAGGATGACCGTTATGTATATGCTATGTCGGGTGATGGACTTTTTGAGATAGATTTGGAAGAAAAAAGTTATGTGAAACTGTTTGACAAGTCGCAATATCCGGCTTTTGATGGGCTAAATACGACCCAGTGGAGACATTATTTAACTTATAGCAAATACGACAAATGCTTTTTTGCTTCTTATCCGGAAAATAACGGCATATTGAAGATATGGAAAGATGCTTCTGATGCATGGCAAGTGGAACGTTATGCTGGTTTTCAACCGGGATGGTTGGCAACTGCTTTTGGAGACAGATTGACAGATGCTGTACTGAAAGAGCCTTGTGGAATGGCTGTGAATAGTGCTGGTGAATTGTATGTATGCTGTAAGTCTTCACATTGTATTGTGAAAATTAAAGGTAGACTTGTATCCTTAGTGGCAGGAACTCCTGATAAAGCAGGAAAAGTGAATGGATTTCCTACTGATGCATATTTTGATAATCCGCTGTGTATTGCCATTGATTCCGAAGAAAATTTCTTTATCGGTGAAGAAGCTTCACGTGCAATCAGGAAAATGACAATTGAGTAATAGAGTAGAAACCAATATAAAATGAATCAAAAATGAAGATAAAATATATATTATTGTTTCTCATGGCATGGGTAATTCCTATGAACTCAGCCTATGCACAACAGACTGTAACGGCTTCTGGTTCGGTTATGGACGAGAAAGGTGAGGTTCTAATCGGGGTATCTGTTTCGGTAAAAGAAGTGCCTTCTATGGGTACCATCACTGATATTGATGGTCGTTTTAGAATAGCAGGTATAAAAAACGGAAATACTCTACTAATATCTTACGTAGGATATGACACACAGGAAATTCGGATGACTAAAAGCAACGAGCGTATGCGTGTGGTACTGACAGAAAGCTCTAATGTGATGGATGAAGTTGTGATTACAGCATCGGGTAAAGTGCAGAAAAAAATTAATGTAACCGGTGCCATTACCGGAGTAGAAGTAGCAACCTTGAAAACGCCTGCTACATCGGTGAGTAATATGCTTGGAGGACGTGTTCCGGGTATTATTTCCGTAACCAGCAGTGGCGAACCGGGAAAAGACTTCTCTGAGTTCTGGGTACGTGGTATCAGTACTTTTGGTGCCGGAGCAGGTGCTTTGGTACTGATTGACGGTATTGAAGGAAATTTGAATACACTTGATCCCGAAGATATTGAAAGTTTCTCTATATTGAAGGATGCATCTTCCACTGCCGTTTATGGTGTGCGTGGTGCAAATGGTGTGGTACTGGTAACCACAAAGAAAGGTAAAGCCGGAAAACTGAACCTGCAAGTAAAGGCCAATGCTGGTATTTCTTACTCCCCGCGAATGCTTGATTTTGTGAATGCGGCGCAATATGCACAGCTTGCTAATGAAGCATCTGTAACACGTGGAGGTATTCCTATTTATACGGATGTAGATTTGGCATTATATGCCAATCACATGGATCCGGATCTCCACCCCGATGTAAATTGGAAAGATGTAATTCTGAAAGACTACACTTGGAATCAACAGTACTTCCTCAGTGCATCAGGTGGTGGTGAAGTTGCACGTTATTATATCAGTGCCGGATATACCACAAAGGATGCCATCTTCAAACAAGATAAAGGGGTAAACAGATATAATACAAATGTAAATTATAATAAATTCAATTTCCGTGCTAATGTAGATGTAAATGTTACTCCTACTACTACTCTTTCGTTAAATGAAGAGACTGTGATTGTTACTCAGAACTATCCGGGATTTGGAAATGATAGTAAGAGGTTATGGGAGGCGCAGTCCAGCCTTACACCGGTAACTGTTCCGTTGATGTACACTACTGGTCAGGCACCGGGATATGGTACCAATAAATCGTCTATCAGTCCTTATGTATTGATGAATATGACTGGATATAGAAAGCTATATGCCAATAATAATAAAATTACTATGCAGCTCAATCAGGATTTGAAAGCTATCACTCCTGGTCTCTCTATTATGGGATTGTTTAATATTGATTCTAACAGTTCTCATACCCAAATCCGCGAGAAATTGCCGGCTATATATTATGCCAACGGTCGTAAGCGGGATGGTACACTCGATATGGAAAAGGTAATAGATGCTCAAGAACCTTCGTATAGCAGGCTTACTGAAAATGATCGTAAATTCTATTATGAATTTCGCCTTAACTACGACCGTGTATTCGATAAGGTGCATCGTGTTGGCGCTTTGGTAAATGCTTATTGGAGTGATTTTGAGTCTTCTAAATTTGGCGAACTGTTAACGGCTATACCTAAGCGCTATAATAGTTATGCAAGCCGTTTCTCTTATTCGTATGACGACATTTATATGGCAGAATTCAATATGGGATATACAGGTTCGGAAGCATTTGAGAAAGGCAAGAAATTTGGTTGGTTTCCTGCGGTTTCTTTAGGATGGTCTCCCACGCAGTACCATTTCTTCCGCGATAAGGATTTTTTTGTGAATTATTTTAAGATTAGAGCTTCGTATGGTGTTGTAGGTAACGATCGTCTTACGTGGGACGATTCTGTACGTTTCCCGTATCTGACGCTGATAGGGAATTCAGGTTCCGGATCTTGGGACAACGGTACGGGCGTGACGGAAACGCAAGTAGGATCCAGTAACTTGCGATGGGAAAAAGCTATAAAATATAATTTGGGTATCGATATGCGCTTTTTCCATGAACGGTTTGATATGACTGTTGACATCTTTAAGGATATACGTTCCGGTATTTATCAACAGCGCCAGAGTGTGCCCGAAGAAATGGGGCTTGCCTCGTTGCCTTGGGCAAATGTAGGTAAAATGAAGAGTTGGGGTGCGGACGGACATATATCGTACACGCAACCGCTGGGCGATAATGATAAATATCTGGTTGTACGTGCCAACTATACGCAATCTTTGAATGAAATTACAAATTTCGAAGAAGATCTTAAAAAATATGATTATCAGTCGGCCGTAGGATATCAAAGTGGCATTAATAGGGGACTTATTGCTTTAGGATTGTTTAAAGATGAGGCGGATGTGCAGAACAGTCCCCGCCAAGAGTTTGGGAGTTACTTGCCGGGTGATATTAAGTATAAAGATGTCAACGGTGACGGACTTGTGAACTCGGATGACGTGGTGCCATTGAAGTACTCTGATGTACCTCAAATACAATACGGATTTGCTACAGAATTCAACTGGAAAAATTGGAATGTGAGTATTTTATTTGAAGGAGCAAGTCGTGTTACTTATTTTAATAGTGGCGATATGTATCGACCGTTTTCCGGGAGAACTGTGGGTAATGTGATTACAGATTTTGCTAATCCGGCAAATCGTTGGATTTCCCGTGAAATTTCGGGTAACCCTGCTACTGAGAATCCAAATGCTAAATATCCTCGTCTTTATTATGGAGGCAGTAACAATAATAGTCAGAACTCTTCTTTCTGGCTTCAAGATGGTAGTTACCTGCGTTTGAAAAATGTGCAAGTCTCTTATACACTGAAAGGTCAGATACTTAAAAAGTTTGGTCTTCAAAAAGCGGTAATTAGCTTGATTGGTGATAATCTGGCTCTTTGGTCCAATGAAAAAATACTGGATCCGTCACAAGGAAAACACCACGGGAATGAATATCCCATTCAACGTGTTTATACTTTGCAACTTAATCTTTCATTCTAACGGAAAATGTCAATCATGATAAAATTAGATAATACCAAAAGAAAAATCGGTTTTCTCGGTAGATTAACCGTGATTACCGTTATCCTTGGCTCAATATTTATGTTGGGTTCATGCGAAAAGTACCTGGATATTGAAAAATATGTTTATGATCAAACTACTCTTGATTCTATTTTCCTTTCTCGGGCGAGAACGGAACAATATATCAATGGAGCGGCAGATTTGCTTTATGATGAATCTATTCTCACCGGAAGTGAATGGGAATGGAATTGGTTAACTCCTGTCGGATTGGGTACGGATGAAGCGATTATTCCATTTGAGTTGCCAGGAAATGCAATACTTTATGATGAAGTAAAAGAAACGGATGTGAGATTTAATCCTTGGCCCCAATGTTATAAAGGAATACGTAAGGCCAATATTATTCTGGAGAATATTTCGAAAAATAAAGAACTCACGGAAATGGAAATGCGTGATTTCAGAGGAAGAGCTTATTTTTTGCGAGCTTATTTTTATTTCTATCTTGTCAGGCTATATGGACCGGTAGTAGTACTTCCTGATCGTCCTTTCGATACGGATGAAGATGTGGCATCAGCATCTTTTGAACGTTCCACTTATGACGAGTGTGTGGAAAAAATATGTGCTGATTTTGAAGAGGCTGCCAAACTATTGCCATCTGATAGAATAGATGCACTGCAATATTTGCCAACTAAAGGTGCTGCATTAGCATTCAAGGCACGTATGCAACTCTACGCAGCCAGTCCTCTTTTTAATGGGAATAACTATTATTCTGACTGGAAGGATACGCAGGGAAGAAACTTTATTTCTCAGACAGAAGATAAAACGAAGTGGGGAAAAGCAGCTGCGACTTTTAAAAGAGTTATTGATATGAATAAATATGCTATTCATACGGTGGGTATAATAAGGAATGAGAAAGGTACCGGAACATTATCTCTCCCTGAAACTGTCTCAAATGCTAACTTTCCTGAAGGAGCCGGGAATATAGATCCTTACAAGTCATACAAAACACTGTTTGATGGCACTTATCAACCTAGCATAGTTAAAGAGTATATTTATTATTCACGAAACGGTATGCAGAATAATGGAGATTATCGTCTTATTATGCCTGCCAAATTGGGTGGAAATACTTCATTCAGTGTAACTTTAGATATGATTGATGAATATCGTATGGCTGATGGAAGACCATTCAGTGAGGCGACTCAGAAAGAAAAATCGTGGGAAGCAGTAGGACAAGATAAAACATTTTCTTTGGATTATCTGCTTTCAGGAAACAGGGCTCACCGCGATGATGGTCGGGAACCGCGTTTCTATGCTAGTATTGGTTTCAACGCCTGTGTTTGGCCTACAACCTCCCATCGTGATGGTCTGTCAGCAGGTACGAGAAACTACATAGCTGATTACTATTATGGAGGTAGTGCATCTGATATGAATAATAATAATAACAGAAACAGAACTGGATACACTAACCGGAAGTATGTACATCAAGATGATTGTATCTTTTGGAATGGGGTGGTGAAAGCCAAAACTTATCCGTTATGCCGTTATGCTGAAGTGTTGTTGGGTTATGTGGAAGCTATGAATGAGATGGAGGGTTCTTATACAGATGAAGATGGGCAAGTAACTGTCAGCCGTGATGTTGACCAAATGGTAAGTTATTTCAATCAGATTCGTTATCGTGCCGGTCAGCCGGGAATTACTGCTGCTGATGCAGCAGATCTGACAACAATGAGAGAACTGATTAAGCATGAGAGATTGATTGAGTTTGCTTTCGAAGGACAACGCTTTTGGGACCTGCGTCGTTGGAAAGATGCTTATGATGCTTATAACAAGCCTATTAGAGGATTGGATGTAAGTGCCAGAGAGGCACAACGTGAACAATTCTATACAGAAAGAGTTTGGAATACTGAAAAGACCATGAAACGTATGTTCTCTAACAAAATGTACTTATGGCCTCTTGACAGGAATGTGTTGAGAAAGAATGGTAAGTTGGTGCAGAATCCGGGATGGTAATTGAAATACTAAAAGCTTAATAACTTAGAATAATATGAAGAAAATAGCATTTTTTTCGATGACCTTGCTTATCATGTGTATGGCGGGTTGCGACAATAAAATACCTATGGAAGAGGACTTATGGCCCGAAACGGTTTATCTCGTTGGGGCAAAAGACAAGATTATAGATCGAAACCTGAATATAGGTTATGAAAAAGACACTATATATACATCGGTTGCAATAAGTGGTTCACTGCCTACAAAGGAAAATGTGATTGTTACAATTGAAGAGTCTCCATCAAGTATTGATGAATATAACAGAAAAGAGCGTGGTTCGGATGATATTTTATATCGTACTTTAGCGGATGGAATTTATAGTTTTCCACAAGAAAACGTTAAAGTGAATAAAGGTGAAGTGTATGGCACTTATCCTATACATATTGATCCGTCTACCTTACATGTTGACTCACTCTATATGTTAGCACTTAAACTCAGTAAGACGTCTCATTTTGAACTGGCTAAAGAAGATACCGTAGTAATGATTCGTTTGAACCTGATGAATGATTATTCAGGTCTTTACTATATGGACGGTGTGATTAAGCCGGCAGATAATCCTAAAGACTCGATTATCTACAAGTCACCTCGTACCTTGCAAGCTGTGGTCGATGGTAACACAGTACGTATGTATCATCAGAAGAATGAATGGTCAAAAGGTTCAACTGATTATAGACCAGACTTTTGTTTTAATATCACTGTTAATCCGGATAATTCAGTAACTCTGAAGCCTTGGGATAAGTTCAAACTTATCAGTGGCGGTGGTAAATACTATCCGGAGATGGAAGTATATGATTTGTGGTATACTTTCGAAGAAGATGGGATACAGAAGAAGACCAGAGGATTTGTATACAAAGAGCGTAAGAATGATGATGAAGTACGTAAGATAAACGACTGGATGGAAGAAAATAGAAAATATGATTATTAAGAGACTGCATTTTAAGGTAAAATCAGATTGTATTTTTTATTACCATTAGTTTAAGAGGGTGGTGCTTCGTGAGAAGCACCATTTTCTGTAAAATCATAGAAATGATTTCATGAGAATATATATCTTACATCTATATTGAACTCTTTTGCATAAATAAATTGTATTTTATTAGATTATGTGTTTTTAATTGTGTAAATTTTCATATACCCTATAGTTTACTTATTATTTAATTTAAAAACTAATTATTATGAAACATTTATTTTATTGTTTATTTCTTATGCTATTATGTGTAGGATGTAAGGGAGAAGATGATCCGATCACAGAAGAAAAGCATGATTCTTTATCTGCAACGACGAGAATGGGAGGCAGTATTGATCTGACTTTATCTGGGAGTACTGTATTGATTTCTTGGACGAGGCCATTTGGCTATAATGTTGGTATTTCTGTAGAAGTATTTATTGAAGCGAATGGGATTAAGACTGTGGTAGGTACATATTCGAGTGATGAAGATAGTGGGAGTGGGAGTTTTAGTGTGAGTAGCGGTATTCCTAATCTTAATTATATTCCAAATTCTGTTTCTTTGAAGGCAAGAGTAAGGGATCTTCCTCGGTATGGACTTTCGAGGGAATCAGTAATAGTTTCAGTTCATAATACTAATTCTTCGGATCCTAATAATCCAGAAGCTATTGTTTGCAATCATCCATCTATTTCTGGAACCCAATCTTTAACTATAATGGTAGATAAAAATTTGGGCTATATAGATTTTTATAGGGGGAAGGATGGTACTGGATTATTTGCATTCAAATTTAGCATTGGAACTAGGATAGGATATGATCCTGTTACTCATGATCCTCTATTTAGTGGTGAGAAAAGTGTACAAATCGCACGTTTTTATCCCTGGGCTACTCCAGGTACTGATCCCCTCTTGCATTTTTATTTGTCCAATATGGAAAAATTTGTGGGAGATCCTAATGCTATTGCAAGTTTAGAGGTTCGCATATATGATATTTCATGTCAGAAGTTGGCTCCTGCCAACGATTTTCCTCAATGTACAAACTATTATAAATATGAATTTTCTAATGTACCTTTGGGATACATAAACCAATACCAATCTGTAGCTATGAATGCAGTTAAAGAAACGAGGCCACGTAGCGGTTCATATTAAAGATTGATATAAATACTTGGAACTGATAGGAATTCAAAAAATGGAATAAATACTGTATGACAATAATGAATAATATCATTATTGGATAGGAATTAGTAATTTTTTCTTAAGAGGAGAGATGCTTTGTAAATAATTAATAAGTATTTCTTCCTCTTGAGAAAAACAAAAAGTGTTTATAATGTATGAAGTATAAACAATTAAAAGAAAAGTCATGAAAGACATTACAAACAGCTCGGGTAAATTGATTGTTGCGTTATGTTGCCTGGTAACATCTTTAAATCTTTGGGCAGATTCGTATAGTAATAGCGTTTGTGTTCAACAAACAGTGCAGGATACCCTTGAAAACCTGTTCAGAGAGCAACTGTCACATTTCCCCCAGGAAAAGATTCACCTTCAGACAGATCGTGGCATCTACATGTCCGGTGAAACCCTTTGGTTCAGGGCGCACTTAGTAGATGCCCTTATGCTAAAACAAGCTAATGCCAGCCGATATGTATATGTGGAGTTGGTGAATCCGTTGGGCAACCTGGTGGAGAGAGTGAAAATAAGACCGGACTCTTTGGGGTGTTTTTACGGACATATTCCATTGGGTGAAGACCTGCCGGAAGGTAACTATTCTCTCAGGGCCTATACTTGGTTCATGCAGAATATAGGTGAAGAGTACTTTCCCCATAAACTGATTTATATATCCGATCCCGTATCCGAAGCGATATCTCCGGAAATCAATTATTCTGTTGAGAACAATGACATTCATGCGGAAATACATTTTCTCAGTAAACCGGACAACCGACCCGTCACTCCCACACAAGCTATTCTATTTCCTGATGGAGACAGGGACAAACAAGGAAAAGTCTTATCATTGGAAGGAGAAAATATCCATTACACTTTCAAAGAAAAAGAGATTCCCGCTTCGCGTACATTTTTATTGCAAACAGTGTATGACGGCAAAATCTCCAACCGCTATTTCAGAATCCCCGAATTGAGTAAAAACTTTGATGTAGCTTTCTTTCCCGAAGGAGGTCATGCAGCTCAGTCCACCACAATCAAAATGGCATTTAAGGCTATTGATGCAGATGGTTTGTCTACAGAGATAGAAGGTCAGGTACTTGACGAAGAAGGTCAGGTATGTGCCGATTTCAAGAGCCAGCATTTGGGTATGGGGAGTTTCCGGATGTATTATGTTCCCGGAAAAAAGTATCATGCCGTTTGTAGTGACGGAACAGGCGTTTCCCAGCGTTTTGATTTGCCCGAGCCTTCTCCGGATGCTATCTCCCTGAATACACTTTGGTCTAAAGATTATTTGCGGGTAAGTCTTTCCAAATCACCCGATACCCCATTGGGGACTTCGCTGACGCTGGTGGCACATTTGCGTGGCATCGTTCTGTATGCACAGCCTTGGGACAACAAACAAAGTTATGTTGACTTCGAAAAAAATTTCTTCCCGGCAGGTATCGTTCATTTTCTGCTGGTTGATGAAGGGAGAAACATTCTGAGCGAACGTTTAGTGTTTTCTCTGCAAAAAAGCGCGCTGGTGCAGACTGAAGTCCGGCTCGACCGCGAAAATTACTTGGCAAGAGAGAAGGTAGATATGGATATACAGATTAAAGATATAAACGGAAACCCCATGTCAGGCAACTTCGCACTTGCAGTTGTTGACAGAACAGATGTGAAGCCGGATACCGTTTCCAACATTGTTTCCACCTTATTGCTCACTTCCGATCTTAAAGGACATATTGAGTCACCGTTGAGTTACTTGCAGGACAGCCGCAGTTCTTCCTATGCCCTGGATTTGCTGATGATGACACAAGGCTGGCGGAAATACAACATTCCGGAGGTATTGAAGGGCAATGTAACCGGCACATTACCCTACAATTTGGAATTGGGCGACGAAGTTTCCGGTAAAGTAGAAGGCTTGTTTTCTGCATTGAAAGAGGGAAATATCTCTTTGCTTGCCCTTAAAGATTCGCTTATCGGGACAGAACTGGCGAAGCCTGACCGGAATGGGCGGTTTGTATTCGACAGGCTGGAATATCCCAGCGGTACTCAGTATATAGTTCAGGCTCTTAGCAAGAAAGGTTCTTCAAAAGTCTTTATTGAACTGGACCCCTATAAATCATTTCCTGCCCCTAAAATCGGATTTATTCCCCGCATTGAAAAACCACATATAGAAGAAAACTATATGGCAAAGATGGACCAAAAATATACTATAGAAAATGGAATGAGAGTCTATAATCTGGCGGAAGTGATAGTGACAGCCAGAAGAGAGAGAGCTGTAAAAACGGAATCTCCCTTTTATTCGGTGGGGACTTCGAAGGTGCTGACGGAAGAGGATGTAAAAAAAGGACATTTTATTTCTACATACGACCTTTTGCGACGTTTGCCGGGCATCACTGTCACAAATAATGAGGTGCGTTATCGATTTGCTCCGGTCATGGTGTTACTGGACAATGTTCCCGAAGAGAATTTCGATTTTGACCTGTTGGACGTGGATGATATCAAAGATGTTTTTTACTCTCCTGCCACTTCTGTCGGTCCTCTTTACGGGTCGGCTGCGGGAAATGGTGCCATAGTAGTCACTACGAAGAATGGGTTTGTGCAGAAAAATAAGATGAACAGCAACATACAGACTATTGCGAGTGTCGGCTACCAGCAGACTGTAGAGTTTTACTCACCGGCGTATGACACCAAAGCGAAGAAAGAATCTACCACTCCTGACTTGCGTTCAACGATATACTGGAATCCGAACGTACAGGTTGATGAATCGGGAACTGCTCACGTCAGCTTCTATACGGCTGATTCTGCTGCCGATTATGGAATAGTGATAGAAGGTGTCTGCGCTTCAGGCAATCTCATTTACTCAGGTGAGAAAATTGTATCGCGGCATAATGATTCTTATTAATTTTTTGTTGAAGTAATTTAAATATATAGCTTATGAAAAACATTACAAATGTATTTTACGAATTTCTTATAGCTTTATGCTGTTTGATGTCTTCTTCCACGCTTTGGGCATGGGAAGATATGCCAATGCCCAGATTACATGTCGAAGGCCGTTATTTGGTAGACCCGCATGGGAATAAGGTTAATTTACATGGGTTTGCACAAACCTATAGTCCGTGGTTCAATGAGATGGGACAGAAGTGGGACAATTATGACGTGGCAAAATGCTTGAAATACAATCAAGGACTGATTGACGACATTATGGATGCCGGTTGGAAAATGAATTTTCTTCGATTACACATGGACCCGTATTGGTCAAATTCTCCGGGAATTCATGTAGAAGGAGAGAATGACATTTCAGCATTCGATTTCAACCGGTTTAAAACCTATCTTGATAGGGTCTTTATTCCGATGGCGGAATATGCCGTCTCAAAAGGACTTTATGTGGTGATGCGTCCTCCCGGAGTCTGTCCGGAAAAGATAGCTGTAGGAGATGAGTATAATCAGTATCTCATTAAAGTGTGGACACATGTAGCCCAGCATCCGAAATTAAAGAATCATCCCAATATTATGTTTGAACTGGCCAACGAGCCGATTAATATACTTGGTCCTGATGGTACTTATGGAGCCGGTTCGCAGGGACACTTCGATAAACTGAAAGAGTATTTCCAGTCGGTGGTAGATGCGATGCGTGCACAGGGCTGTGATAATATTCTCTGGATACCCGGTTTGGGTTATCAGGGGTTGTATAAAGGATTTGCTGTTAATCCGATTGAGGGAGAAAATATTGGCTATGCTGTTCACCTTTACCCGGGCTGGATGGGAAGTGACGGGGAAAATGGAGACGGTGGTTCCAGTACAGGAGGATATGAACCTTTCCAGCAAGGATGGGATGATTCTGTAGCTCCGGTAGCGGCATTCGCACCTATCATGATAACAGAAATGGATTGGGCGCCGTCAAAATATAATGCTTCATGGGGGAAAGCCCATACCGGTACATTTGGCGGTCCGGGTTTTGGAGCGAATATGAAACATATTGTAGATAATTCGGGTAATGTGAGCTGGCTTATTTTTACGGGTGCCGATTTGCTGGCAAAGTTTAAAGATACTCCACCTGCCGAAGGAGAGGCATACACTTTCCTGACTGATCCGGAAGCTTGCCCGTGGCCCACTTACCACTGGTATCAGGAATATGCAAAGGAGAATTATCCGCGTCCCGATTTCACTTATCAGTCTCATAGTGATAATGGGGATGGAACATATACCAATCCCGTCATCTTCGGTGATTTCCCTGATCCTGATGTAATCCGTGTAGGTGATGTGTACTACATGGTATCCACTACTATGTTCATTTTTCCTGGAGCTACCATTCTGAAATCTTATGATTTGGTGAACTGGGAGTATTGCTGCAATCCGTTGGAGCGGATAGAGGCATCTGATGGTTATAATCTTGAAAATGGTCAGAATCGTTACAGTCGCGGACAGTGGGCAACAGCGCTTCAATATCATGACGGCAAGTTCTATCTCCTGTTTACTACACTGGATGAAGGTGAATACCTATTGACCACTACTGATATTGAAGGTGAATGGGAAAAGAAGAAGTTGAATGACGGTTTTTATGATTGCGGATTGCTTTTTGATAATGATAAAATATACGTAGTTTACGGTATCAATCAGCTTCGCATAGCCGAATTGGATGCAGATTTCAATAAAATTCCCGGTAGCGATAAGGATGTGGTTAAATGGTCTTTCCGCGAAGGGCTTGAAGGGAGCCGTTTGTATAAGATAGGTGAATATTATTACATCTACTCTACGTATGGAGGATGGCCTGCTTTTCAAACAGTTTTCCGTTCCAAAGACATCTACGGACCTTATGAGGAGAAGAAGCTGATAGACGATGACAACATTCATCAGGGAGCTTTGGTAGAAACGCAGACTGGAGAGTGGTGGACTATGCTTTTCTACGATAAAGGTGCTTATGGACGGTTTCCTAACCTGCAACCCGTAAAATGGGTGGATGGTTGGCCTGAAATCGGTGAGAATGGAAAAGGAGTCACTACCTATCGTAAGCCCGATGTTGGTAGGGAATACCCCATAAAGTCATTGCCTACAAATGATAATTTCAGGCATTATAAATTAGGACTGCAATGGGGATGGAATCATAATGCAGACAGATCAAAGTGGTCGTTGACTGAACATGCCGGCTATTTGCGATTGTATACGGCAAATATTACTGACAGCCTGCATAAAGCCAAGAACACATTGACCCAAAGAATTCTGGGATATCCACAGGATTTGGAGCATTCCTATGGTACGGTCAGAATGGAGATAGGAAAAATGCAAGAAGGCGATGTGGCAGGATTGGCAGTATTTCAGGACCCTTATGCTTTTATCGGCATTAAAGTCATAGATGGACAGAAGCGGTTGGTTTATACCACTGCCCCTGTAGTATCGTCGGCTGCAAAGTCGGAGCAGATAGGAGAGATAGTCACTGAACCGGTAATCTATCTGCGAGCTATTGCCAATTACAGCACGAGTAAGGCAAGCTTCTATTATAGCCTGGACAACAAGACCTATACAAAATTAGGAGATGGCTTGAACATGAAGTATGATCTGACGGTATTCACAGGCAATAAGTTCGCTATCTTTAATTATGCAACTGTCCAGACGGGTGGCTATGTAGATGTAGACTGGTTCTCTACCGAACCGGAGTTTGATGAAGAGTTCTATTTTGACGATTCTTTTGAGGGTTATAGTGAAGAATCACTAACCTTAACCGAATTGACCATCGATGGAGATGAAGAGCTAACTTTGCTTACCGGAAGTTCTTCTACAATTACAGTGAAAGGAATATATGCCGATGGCCATACGGAAGATATCACTATGGCGGCCGATTATGAAAATCAAAATCCGGATGTCGTGCGTGTAACTAATGGGCGTATAATGGCTTTGCAGGATGGAGAAAGTGATATAGTTATCAGCTACAAAGGTCCATTGGGCGACCGTCAGTCTTTGACGATTCATGTCACTTCTTCCACTTTTCCATTAACTGCAGAATTGTTTAATCCCAATATTTATGCGACCGGCTCTTTTGATGAGAATACGCATACATTAGTGACCGGACAGTATGGTTTCGGCGGCTGGTGGTACGACAACGGCATTGATTTGTCGGAATATAAATACGTTGTGGCAAAAATGGGCAATGATAACTCGGACAACGGTGCTTCATTCCGTTTGTTTGATGAGAATAACTATTGGTCGGGAGCTGCCGAATATGAAATCAAGAGTAGTAAGCAAGTGGTTGTCGATTTGAATAATATGTATAAGGGTAATCCCAAAGTGAAACTTGATCCGAGCCATATTTATATTGTAGGTTTTTGGGCGTTAGGAGGAAAGCCCATTGTCATAGAGAAAGTCTATCTGACTAATTCCGATGATTACGAAGATCCCACCGGTATCGAAGATGTGACCGTGGATAAAGATCCACAGGTAGATGTCTATACCATTACGGGAATCAAGCTCCGCACTCAGGTGCGCAGAAGTGAGGTGATCCGGGATTTGCCTGCAGGAATTTATATTGTGGGAAGAGAGAAGATTGCCATACTGAAGTAATCAGATGATAGAATCTGATTAGTTTACATAAGTGGGCAATCAATTTCTTTGAAAACGTATTTATAAGGATGATATAATCCAGCCTACAGGTATTTGTAGCCTTGTTTTGAAAGGGCTACACCTAGTCGTGGTCGGAATATTCTTCATGGCGTTCTTTCTTCTGTCCCTCAATAAG